>Ga0307443_1000159_pt1 | contig 47478 bp, 49 predicted proteins | sample SalMarSW160220MG_FD_202148 | JGI IMG/M metagenome (GOLD analysis project Ga0307443, IMG submission 202148) | Salt marsh sediment microbial communities from the Plum Island Ecosystem LTER, Massachusetts, United States - SW1601-220 | ecosystem: Environmental > Aquatic > Marine > Intertidal zone >... | reverse complement strand
GATAGTTTGGGGATACTCGCCAGGCGTTTATATCCCGGCATCGTGCAATAAACATTCATAATGCAACCATTATAGTGCCCTTTCATAATCCATGCATGTGTCACCCATCTATCTGAACTAGATCATAGTTTTCCCTTAAATATTCCATAAATATTGTCAAATATTGTCAAAAGTCTCGTTGCTTATGCGTATTATTCCCAATTCCAACTCGGAGAGGAAGTTCACCAAATGATGGATGGCTGCTTTAAAAATTTGATGACTAAAACTCGTGAACATGAAGGTCCTATTGACAAGTCCACTGGTGACAGGTTGCTTAATTAAATGATTTGACACGCAAGTTAGATGTGGAGTTGCTGTAGCACCTGACGTGCCTTCTGACTTGCTTGGGCACGGTGGCTGATTTGATTTTTCATCTCAAGATGAAGCTCGGCCATGGTCTTCCCTATCTCAGGAAGGGAAAAAATAGGGTCATAGCCAAAACCATTTTCTCCCTTAGCCTCAAAGGCAATCATGCCCTGACACTCGCCATAGCATAACTCTGCACGGCCTCCTGGACTAGCTATAGCAATGACGCACTTAAAACGGGCTGTTCGTCTCTCCCAGGGAACGCCGTTAAGTTTAGCTAAGAGAAAGCTCACTTTCTCTGCATCAGTAGCAGATTTACCAGCAAAGCGAGCTGACTTAACACCTGGCTCCCCGTTAAGGGCATCCACCTCCAGTCCCGAGTCATCGGCAAGAGCGGTGAGCTGGCTTAATTTGGCATAAGTAGTGGCTTTTAACCGAGCATTTTGTTCGTAGTTGTTCCCCGACTCAGTGACGACTTTTGCTATTCCTTCTTCTGCCAGCGTAGTTATTTGGTAACCAAGACCATCCAGGAGAAAGCGATATTCCCTGATTTTCCCTGGGTTGGAGGTAGCTAAGAGAAGCTTAGGCATTTCGTCGTTAGATGTCTTGAAATCTTGGTGCCAGCTTCTTTGCCACTTCGGGCATGGTGGTGTATTCCATTTCCTCAAGCGGCAGGCGATGTGGTTCAAATGGCCCCATTCGGCGCAGGAAATCCGCCACAATGTTTGCTTGATGACGAACCTCATCGAAAGCAGGGTCATCGAAGAGGTCACGAGGCCCGACAAGCTTGCCATTAGCAAGTTGGAAACCAGCGGCTATTACTCTTGGTGGACCATCGAAACGGCAGGGATTGCTTTCCCTGACAGCTACCGGCATTAAGGGACCATGGTGCGAGCCTCTCATCCAGCCTTCTACTATGTTAACAGAAGCAAAGGGTTCCAGTATTTCACCCACGGCGGGAAATTTTCCCTGGGAGCGAACGATACAGACAGGGTCATCCTTGCCTATGTATCTGCCGGCCATGAGAGACAATCTCTGAGTAGAGGAGACAGCAGCGATTTCACCGCTCTCCTTATGGTACACCGCTTTAACGGCATAGCGGCCTGGTGCGCCGAGAAAAACCAGCATGTCGTAGATTTCCTCAGGAGCGTTAAGCCTGATTTTTTTGTGCTCTTTGACGTCGTGGATTTCAAAGGTGAAGCCAGAGTGCATATTAGAGGCAATAACCAGCCCAATGGTGTTAAAGGGGTCAGCAAATATTTTATATAACGGCAGATTCCAGGCGCCAGACGCCGTCTTATCTGCCATAAATATGACTATAGTTTCAGCCTGGCGCTCAGAAAATTGCATCTCAGCCGTACCAGGTCCCATCCCCTTGACGTTACCGGAGAAAGCATCAGCTAGAAGGTCCTGCCCGGCACCATGTAGCTTCAAGCTCTTAGCTACATTGGTGCATTCCACAAATGTATCCCAGGCTAACTTGTGGATTTGCTCACTATCTTCACCATGCTGGTGAGTCATTATCAACTGCAGGTCATCGCCACAGACTGTAACGTGATAGTCTATTAGCAGCCCCTGACCTTGGGCATGTTCCAGCTTTTCCTTAGCCTTTTGTATGACATCAGGGTGGCTGGAAGAATGACCGACATAGCCGCCGACGTCTGCTTTGATAACGCTTAAAGTTAATTCCATTTCACCCTCCCTTGCTGTAGTTTAACAATGGAAAAGAGTGAACGTCAATCAGGGATAAAAATTAGTCCCTCTTCACTGTTACCTAAAGCTTCCACCCTATTTTGGTGATAGAGTAAAGCAGTGTAAGCTGCCACCGCAGCATCGCACAGGTCGTGGTCGAACATGTCTAAATATGGCTTAAGACCAGGTAGAATGTCTCCTAGCTTGCCCCTGAGGAAGCTCATCCCTTGTTTGGTAGTTTTCCGGGGCACTGTTTTACCAAAGAGGCGGACTTTGCTGGCGAAGGGATAGACCTCAATGACTTGACCAGCTTGCTTCACCTCACGGCCGATGCTGGTTTTTAGCTCGATACCACGATAGATCAAGCCTTTAATAAAAGTCTTCTTGCTGGTGGGGTAACAGGGAATTCCTTGTTGCCTAAGTTCCTGGTCACATTGCCTGTTCTTCCTTGGGAATTTTGGCTTGCAAGGGCAACTTTCCTCAAGACAGCACAACCCCGTTGGCAAGCTCAAGGGGGCATCGATGGCTATTGCTTGAGGTGAATAGAAATTTAACAGAGCGACGATATCTCTATTCTTTGTTAAGAAGCCAAGGTAAACAAGTTGTGATTTACTATCCAATCCTAAACAAGCGCTCGGTTTGGCTTCTGTTGAGGTTAAATCGATGCCAAAAAAAGTGGGATACTTCACGTTACTGGAGAAGACTTTTTTCCTAACCGTTTTAATATCTCTCTAGCTGCCACTATACCTGAGGCTGAAGCTTGGACTAAGCCTCGACTGACACCAGCGCCATCGCCAGCAGCAAATATATTACCGATCTCGGTCTCTAAATAAGGGGTCAACTTTAGCTGACTAGAGTAAAATTTAACCTCTATCCCGTAAAGCAAAGTATATGGAGAAGCGACGCCCGGAACTAGTTTGTCCATAGCTTGAAGCATTTCCACTATACTCTTGAGATAGCGGTAGGGGAGGGCAAAGCTCAAATCTCCCGGGGTTGCCGCTTTTAAGCTTGGTTCGATGGGATTATTCTGGAGGCGAGCTTGTGTGGAGCGGTGACCATCCATTAAGTCCCCCAATCTCTGCACTAACACACCGCCACTAAGGATATTAGCTAGCCTTGCCAGATACTTACCGTAGGCAATAGGTTCATGGAAAGGCTCGGTGAAGGTGGTGCTCACTAAAAGGGCAAAGTTAGTATTTTTTGTCCTGGGTTGGGTATAACCAATGCCATTGACCGTAATCACAGGGTCGGAGCCGCCTGTGGACTCCATAATTACCTCGCCTCCAGGGCACATGCAGAATGTTCTAACCCGGTCATTGAAACTTCTGGAGTAAAATTCGAGTTTTGCTTCATACAATGTCGAAGTTAGCTTCTCCATGGTTGTCATTGGTACTTCAATTCGGCAACCCACATCTACAGGGTTGGAATCAAGACTTAGTTTAAGCCTCTCGGCTTCATTGCATAGCCATTCTGACCCTTCTCTCCCCGGGGCTAGGATTAAGTAGCGACAGCTTAAGCTTTCCCCATTGCTAGTTTCAACAGCTTTGACCGCACCATCGTCAACTGCAATATTCTTAATTGTTGTTCCTAGCCTTATGTCTAATTTAGGTGACAGATAATTCTGCATAGCCTTCAATGTTTCGTGACAAAGCTCTGTTCCCAAGTGACGCAATTTAACAGGGGTTAATGTGAGCCCGGCTAAGGTAGCCTCTCGCTCCAGCTCGGCTGTATTTCCCCCCACTCCATAAACCTTGGGAGGGGCGCCAAATTTGAGATAGATAGAGTCAACATAATCTATGAGTGCTCGGGCTTGATCAAAACCGACCAATTCCTTGAGCCGGCCGCCTACTTGGGTGGACAAAGTTAGTTTGCCATCGCTGAAAGCACCAGCACCTCCAAAGCCACTTACTAAATGGCATGGGGAGCAGAGCACACAGCACCCACTTTTGTTTTGAACGGGACAAACACGAGCATCAATTGCTCCTCCCTTGTCCAGAAGCAAAACGTCGAGGCCAGCGTTACATAATTCCAAGCTAGCGAATATACCCGCGGGACCAGCACCAACTATGACGACATCATAATTTTTGGCCATCGCGATTCATGGGGTCGGATTATTTTATAGCTTTCTAAATTACCAGTCAAATAAGTGTGCTGAGATGGCAAGAAGGCTCTAAGCTCAATTCAATCGCGAGCCAAAAACGTCTGTAGACAGACACTAACAAAAATGTTTGGCGATTTTTGTCTTTCTTTACGCTGCTTTGCCCAGGGGCATTATATATAGGGGCTTAATTTGTTCCTCTACCCCGAGGACTTTCCTTACCTCTTCATCATGAAAGGCGCCGACTTCCACTGTGGCTAACCCCAAAGCCACAGCTTGAAGGTGGATGTTTTCACCTACATGTCCCACCTCTATGTGAACATATCTTTCTCCACGTCTGCCATATCTATAGGAAGTCCTGTGATAAAGAGCACAGATGACAATATCCACCGGGGCGTCGATAATAAATTCTTGGTCCAGAGTTGCTCTGGCTAAATCTGGTCTTAAATCGGCCGGTTTGTGTAAGCTCAAGGAATGAGAGTCTGCTTCATAGTGGTAAATGCCGGCCTGTAATTCTTCGGGAGTTTGCTTTGCCTCGCTGGCAATGACACCTTGTTTGCCAACGAACACAAAAATCTCCAGGGGATAGGTAGCTCCGGCACTGGGCGCTGCCCTGAACTCTCTAGTTCCGGTGATGCCCTGGGCCGACCAAAGTATTTGACTCAATTGAGATAAGTCTAGTGGCTCCCTACGGTATCTACGAACCGCTCTGCGCCTTAGTATCGTTTCCTCTAATGAAACCTTGCCTTTCAACTGAGGAGAGGGAAGCTTAATTATGGTTTGCCTCATGCCAGATTCTTCGCTACCTTCAGAATGACAAATAACATTTAGCCCTTGATAACGCCCATAGGTGTAGCCATAGCCACTTTTCTAGAAATACCAGCCTGGTGAACCACATCTATAACTTCAGTGATATCTTTGTAAGCTTGGGATGCCTCCTCAGCTAGCGAAGGAATGCTTCCCGCCTTGATGGTAATACCTCTGTTCTCTAATTCTCGAACTACATCTCTACCCTGCATACTCCGCCTGGCAGCACCGCGACTTAACACTCTCCCAGCACCATGACAAGTGGAGCCAAAGCTCTCGTCCATGGCCTTTTGAGTGCCCACAGCAACAAAAGAACAACGTCCCATATCTCCAGGAATGAGCACAGGTTGTCCTACCTCCTTGTAGCGTGTGGGAGTATCCTTATGGCCCGCCGGAAAAGCTCTGGTAGCTCCTTTGCGGTGAACGCAAACCTTAAGCTTGTGACCATCTACTATGTGTTCCTCTATCTTAGCGATGTTGTGGCAAACATCATAAACCTGTCTCATGCCAAGTTTCTCAGGACTTTTACCGAAAATTTTAGAAAAACTTTCTCTAACCCAGTGGGCAATGCACTGCCGGTTAGTCCAAGCGTAGTTAGCAGCACATGCCATAGCACCTAAATAATCTTGGCCTTCCGATGATCCTATAGGAGCGCAGGCGAGCTGCCGATCGGGGAGCTTTATCCCGTACTTCGATACCGCCCCCTCCATGACACGCAGATGGTCAGTACATACTTGGTGACCAAAGCCGCGAGAGCCTGTGTGAATTAAGACTAATATCTGACCTATCTCAGTGATGCCCATAATACTAGCTATGTGGGAGTCGAATATCTCCTTCACCACTTGAATCTCAAGAAAATGATTTCCTGAGCCTAATGTGCCTGCCTGAGGCATACCTCTCTTTGTCGCTTTATCGCTTACCTTACTGGGATCGGCACCACTGAGACATCCACCTTCTTCAGTAACATCCAAATCTTCCTCGGAACCCAGGCCACGCTTCACTGCCCAACGAGCTCCCTCAACCATCAATTGGTTCATCTCCTTTTGACTTACCTTTATCTTCCCTTCAGAGCCAAGGCCTGATGGCACATTAAGGAATAATTCATTAATGAGCTCATTAATTCTGGGCCGCACTTCAGCTTCGCTGAGACTGGTACGCAATAACCTTACACCACAATTAATATCATAACCCACTCCCCCCGGGGAAACTACGCCATCCTTAATATCCATTGCCGCCACTCCGCCTATAGGGAAGCCATAGCCCCAGTGGATATCCGGCATGGCAAAGGAGTAACCTACTATACCGGGGAGAAATGCAACATTGGCGACTTGCTCTAGCGCTTGTTCCTCACGTATAGATTCCAGCATTTTCTTACTGGCATAGATTAGGCCAGGAACCTTCATGCCAGTTTTATAATTCTCGGGAATCTTCCAGCGATAATCGTCTATCTTAATAAGCTGTCCTTGCCATCGTGCCATGTCCTTAGCTCCTAAATATCGAGAATTATCTGTGCCTTATACCCACCACCATTTTTGTCTAACCTTAACATATGATATGTGGCTGCTTTTACCCCTATCTTTATCTTATGTTTCATTGGGTTAAAACCTTCCCCATAACAGGTAGCCTTAAGTTCATTATGAGTCAAACTTTCAATATTGAACCGGTTGAACAAAATATGTTTGACATCAAAGAGGTAAATAAGCTCATTAAGCCATTCAACGAGCAAACTATCTCTGTCCTCACTGCTTACTTCTAAATTGAGGTGCAATTTCTCTTCAACGCTTTCAGGCTCAGTAATCAAACTGAACAGAGCCAGAGCAGCATTGGAAAAAAGCTCCTCGACATCTGTCCCATAGGCGATGATGCCCACGTCAGCACTATGGTTAATTATTTCAAAAGCCTTTTCCATTCCCTCAATATCCAATTATACAAAATAGTAGACAATATCTCCATTTACGCTTGCTCTTTTTGCACTTCACTCAAGCTGTTGTTACAATCAATGCTGAGGACAGTAAAGGGAACATCTTGGCCTTGAGCTGCCCAATTTGGCAAATTACCAATTACCTTGTATTATAAGATGGCAATGGGCAAATGTCTTTGTCAAACTTGACTTTTCCGTGTGGAAAATTATATGGTTCTAGCGATTCAAGGAGCAAATACTAAAGGCAAAGCGAATCTACAGTAGCAGCCCATTATAAGGAGTTTATCCGGAAGAGGTAGATGGTAATGCCCCCCCAGCAGTATATGGAATATGCTCTATCTTTGGCTAGGTTAGCTATGGGATATACCAGTCCTAACCCAGCAGTGGGGGCAGTAGTTGTTAAAGATGGACTTGCTGTCGGCATGGGATATACTCAGCCTGCTGGCTCGGAGCATGCTGAGGTTATGGCACTTCGTCAGGCTGGTGAGAAGGCGCAAGGTGCTGCCATGTATGTTACCCTGGAGCCTTGCTCTCATTATGGGCGTACTCCACCTTGCACTCAAGCTATAATCGATGCCGGCATTTCAGAGGTCCATATAGCCCTGCTTGACCCCAACCCGGTAGTTTCAGGGCGTGGGGTAGGCAGGCTAAATGAAAGAGGCATCAAGACCCATATAGGTATATGTCAACAAGAAGCTTCCGAAATAAACGAGGCTTATATTAAGCATATTACTACGGGTTTACCATTTGTCGTGGCCAAATTTGCCATGAGCCTTGACGGCAAGATTGCTACTAAAACCGGTGATTCTAAGTGGATAACCAAGGAAGAGGCAAGAAAGTATGCACATGCCCTGCGCTATACTGTCGACGTCATAATGGTAGGGGTAAACACCATTGTTGCTGATAATCCTCGCCTCACCGCTAAAGGTTGTGGTGGTAGAGGTGGCATAGGAAAAATCCAGCCTCTACGCTTGGTTGTTGATAGTAAAGGAAAAGTGCCATTGAATGCTCATATTTTTGAGCCACCAGGCGCGGTTTTGCTCGCTGTAGCAGCACCTTTTGACTCTGTAAAGAAGGAAAAATTTGTAGAGGCGGGTGCCGAGGTACTGGAATTACCAGCCAGGGAAGGCTCGGTAGATATTGTGGAGTTATTGAAGTTGTTGGGGAGGCGAGAGATTGTCACTGTCCTAGTGGAGGGAGGTGGTAAGCTTCTTGGTTCACTTTTTGACCACCACTTAGTGGATAAGGTATTGGCTTTCATTTCACCAATCATCATTGGCGGCTGTGAGGCTGTAAGTGTGGGGGGGAATGGCGTTGACAATATAGCTAAGGCTCTGCGCCTTAGTCAAGTTGACATCAAGAGTTTTGGCGATGATATATTAGTTAGTGGATACGTGGAGAAACGATTACCGCAAGAAGCGTAGGTTTTTAGGTGTATAGTATGTTTACAGGGATAGTTGAGGAGATTGGCATAGTTAAGGAAACAAACCGAGACCGCTTAGCCTTCGAAGCCCATAATGTGCTTGAAGGAACGAAAGTGGGCGACAGCATAGCTGCTAATGGTGTTTGCTTAACTGTTGTCTCCTTGGAAAATCGCGGCTTCAGTGTTAATGTTATGCCTGAGACGTTACGTTGCACTAATCTTGGTAGACTTCATTATAGCGACCAGGTAAATTTGGAAAGGGCACTGGTACTGGGGGGACGCCTAGGTGGCCATTTAGTGTTGGGTCATGTCGATGATACGGGAGAAGTAATGGATGTAACTAGCGAAGAAACCGCACATATTATGAGGATTTTGGCACCTGCTAAACTAATGCCTTATATGGTAGATAAAGGCTTTATCGCTGTCGATGGTGTTAGTCTCACCATTGTAGACCTTGATGATTTTTCTTTTGTTGTGTCTCTAGTAGCTTACACTATGGAACATACTACGTTAGGAAGGAAGAGACCTGGAGACGTAGTCAATTTAGAAACAGACATCTTAGCTAAATATGTGGAATGTCTTAAAGAGCGAAAAAGCCAAAGTTTAAACTTCGAGTTCCTTAGGGAATATGGATTTGTAGGGGGAATAGATGCTGGCTAGCATTTCGGATGCAATTGAAGATATAAGGGCGGGCAAGTTTATCATTATCACTGACGACGAGTCACGCGAAAATGAGGGGGATCTGGCCATGCCTGCCGAGAAGATTACTCCTGAGGCGATAAATTTTATGGCTAAGCATGGTCGGGGATTGATTTGTCTTCCTATTACTGGCCAAAGACTTGATGAATTAGGAATACCACTGATGGTTACCAATAACACCTCACACTACTCCACTGCCTTCACAGTTTCTATTGAGGCAAAGAATAAAGTTACCACCGGCATCTCTGCCTTTGATCGAGCCCAGACCATAAAAACGGTGCTTGATCCTAATACCAAGGCGGGGGACCTGGCTCAGCCAGGGCATATATTCCCTATTCGAGCCAGAGAAGGTGGGGTGTTAGTACGAGCGGGACACACCGAAGCTATCGTTGATCTGGCTAGACTAGCTGGACTTTATCCTGCTGGCGTCATATGTGAGATTATGGATGAAGATGGCACAATGGCCCGTCTGCCTCAGCTTGAGGCTATGGCTTCTAAGTTTGCCTTAAAGGTTGTAACTATCGCTGATTTGATTGCCTACCGTATTCGTCATGAAAAACTGGTACAAAGAGTAACTGAGGCTATGCTGCCCACTACGTATGGTGAATTTACAGCCGTGGCTTATAAAAGTGTTGTTGATGCCGCTGAACATGTTGCTTTAGTTAAAGGTGATATATCAAATGATGAGCCAGTGCTGGTACGTGTTCACAGTGAATGCCTTACTGGGGATGTCTTTGGTAGTTTGAGATGCGATTGTGGGGCCCAGATTGAGATGGCTTTACAAAGTATAGCCAAAGAAGACCGAGGTGTTTTCCTTTATATGAGACAGGAAGGGAGGGGAATCGGGTTTCACAACAAGCTTTGCGCCTATGCTCTTCAGGATCAAGGAATGGATACTGTGGAGGCTAATATAGCTTTAGGTTTTGCTCCTGATTTGAGAGATTATGGGGTAGGTGCCCAGATTTTGGCCGACTTAGGTTTACATAATATTCGATTACTTACCAATAACCCTAAGAAGGTAATTGGGCTGGAAAGCTATGGAATTAAGATAGTCGAGACTGTTCCTCTAATAGCCCCATCTACCCCCTATAACATCCACTATTTAGAAACCAAGCAAAAGAAGTTAGGACATATTCTAGGTATACAGGAGGGTAAGTAATGGCTAAGCATTATGAAGGTATCCTGATAGGAAAAGGTCTTAAGTTTGCCGTGGTTGTTTCTCGCTTTAATGAGTTAATAACCACGAGGCTGCTGGAGGGAGCAAGAGACGCTTTATTGCGCCACGGTGTCGATGAGGGTGACATCGATATTGTCTGGACTCCAGGATGTCTAGAGATCCCGCTTATAAGCAAAAGATTGGCACAGAGTAATAAGTACGATGCCATAGTATGCCTTGGCGCGGTGATTCGTGGCGGCACCCCCCATTCTGAGTATGTTGCTTCCGAGGTAAACAGGGGAATTGGCAGAGTAAGCTTGGATACTGGCCTACCAGTAATACAAGGCATAATCACAGCTGATACTTTGGAGCAGGCTATCCAGAGAGCGGGGGCTAAAGAGGGTAATAAAGGCTTTGCTGCTGCAGTGAATGCTATTGAAATGGCAAATCTGCTTAAGGCTATTCAGTGACTTTATAAACTTTGTCACCGTGCCTTACTCTATCAGGAACTTTTATGCCCACAAGGTCGCCGGGCTTGCCCTCGGTGATGGTAACGCGCTCGATCTGCATAGATTCTACAGCCAGTTCCATATCTGTGGTGCTGCCCTTGATATGGATTTTATCACCTATTTTCAATGTGCCGCTTAGCTCTATACCAGCTACCACAGGCTTAGCAAAAAAATCACTTACCTTCCCAATTTCCACTTCACCCATCTTCAAATACCTCCTTTTATGAGGATATAATACACTTTTTCCAATTAAAAATCAATATGGAGGATCAGTTATACCTTGACAAGTCGCTCTGCTATACTTATGATAGTAAGACAAATAAATCTAATTGGAGGTAGTGTACCATGACTGAAGGAAAAGCAGGGCACCCATATAGTGCGGAGGAGCTACTTTCTTTCGACCGCATTAAGAGGGCTATGACAAGCAGGGTCTTGGATAGGATAGAAGAATTGTGGCAGGGAAAACAGCCCCTAAGTGTTGAGCAGATGAATGAAGTGATAGCGGGTGAATGGCAAAGAGTAAAGGAGGCGGTGAGGTCATCACCAGCAGCACGGGAAGCCTTCCGTAAGTATTTGGAACGCACCGTCGCTGAACAAATAGACAAGTTGATGAAAGAGGATAAAGCTGAGCTAGAATCATTAGGCGTTGTAGAGAAGAGTCTATAAATTGGTTTCACAAGATAAAGCTGAGCCAGGCAAACAGGTCAACCAAGACCGGGATATAGGGCAGTTAATTAAGCGCCTCGATATGTTAGATGAGAGGCTGGATAATATGGATTCTATAGTAACATCACTTATAGAAAGGGTGATGGGAAGGCCTCTTGTTATAGAAGTAACCTGCCCTAATTGTGGTCAAACTATACAGATCAATGTCACCAGTGGTGTAAGGCTGCGAGGTAAAGAATAGCCCTAGCAAGCATCGTATTTTTATCAATGTTTAATTCCTAAGCCACCCAATGACAAGTAATCTTCTATGTTCTGCCATATTATCAAAGGTTTGCCCTGTTCAGCTATGTTTGCTACAATCGTCAAATGGGCGGTTAGCTCAGTGGTTAGAGCGCTGCGTTGACATCGCAGAGGTCACTGGTTCAAGTCCAGTACCGCCCATTTTTTATGAGATCGTGTTTGCTTTCTAGATTTATAATGGAAAGTTTGAGATGAAATCAACAAGAAGAGATGAGCAACTGGGACGGATGCGCCACTCCGCATCTCATGTCATGGCTGAGGCAGTACAATGTCTTTTTCCCGAGGCTAAATTTGGCATCGGACCGACCATCGAGAATGGCTTCTATTATGACTTTGAGCTGCCACGCCCATTAACACCGGAAGACTTGCCTGTAATTGAGAACAAGATGAGGGAGATTATTAGTCAGAATGTACCGTTTGTTACAGAGGAAATGAGTAAGGATGAAGCGCGTAAGCTCTTTGCTACCCAGCCCTATAAATTGGAGCTTATCAACGAAATCACCGATACTAGTGTAACTATCTATAAACAAGGTTCTTTCACTGATTTATGTCGTGGTCCCCATCTAGCCTCTACGGGTGAGGTAAAAGCATTTAAACTCACTCATCTAGCTGGAGCATACTGGCGTGGTGATGAAAAGCGACCCATGCTACAAAGAATTTACGGTGTGGCTTTTGAAAGCCAAGAGGAGCTTGACGAGTATTTATCGTGGCAAGCTGAAGTCACTAAACGCGACCATAGGAAACTGGGCAAAGAACTTGACCTCTTCAGTACTCACGAGGAAATCGGTCCTGGCTTAATTTGCTGGCATCCCAGAGGTGCTTTGATTCGACAAATCATTGAGGACTTCTGGAAGGTAGAGCACATCAAGCGAGACTATGACATCGTTTACACTCCCCACATTGCCAAGCTAGATTTGTGGAAAACTAGCGGGCATTGGGAATTCTATCGGGATTATCTGTTCCCACCGATGGAAATTGAGGGACAGCAATATATGCTAAGGCCCATGAATTGCCTGGGCCATATTTTGATTTATAAAAGCAAATTGCGCAGTTATCGCAATTTACCTTTGAGATATGCCGAATTAGGCACAGTATATAGGTATGAGCGAACTGGTGTATTATATGGTCTTGCCAGGGTCAGAGGATTTACTCAAGATGATGCTCACATTTTTTGCCGACCTGATCAGGTTGAAGAAGAAGTACTAGAAGTTCTGAACTTGGCACAATTCATGATGTCTAGCTTTGGCTTTGATGAGTACGAGTTGTTGTTATCAACGCGTCCTGAAAAATATGCTGGCACAGTTTCAATGTGGGAAGAGGCCACGGGATCCTTGAAACATGTTCTGGAGAAACTTGACTTGCATTATGAAGTGGACCCTGGCGAGGGGGTTTTCTACGGGCCTAAAATCGATATTAAACTCAAGGACGCTTTAGGGCATGTTTGGCAAGGTCCTACCATCCAAGTCGATTTCAATTTGCCACAACGCTTTAATGTCTGTTATATTGGTGAAGATGGCTTGGAGCATAATGTGGTGATGATACATCGCACAGTTTTAGGTAGCATGGAGCGTTTTTTAGCTTGCCTCACAGAGCATTATGGTGGTGTCTTCCCAGTATGGTTATCGCCGGTTCAAACCATAATAATTCCCATAGCAGATCGCCATGTTGGCTATGCACATAGCATAGAGAGCGATTTTAAAAATGAGGGTATCCGAGTTCGGGTTGACGACCGCTCTGAGAGGATGAATTTGAAAATAAGAGAAGCCCAACTGGAGAAAGTCCCGTATATGCTTATAGTTGGTGATAAAGAAATGGCTTCATCCAGTGTGTCACTTCGCTTAAGGAGTGGCGAGAATCCGGGCTTAGAAACTCTGGTACAAGTTAAGAGTAGAATAAGGGCAGCTATAGAGGCCAAGTCTTGAATACTGTTCCAGGGGGTAGAAAGAGCATAGTTAAAGAATTATTAACCAATAGAAGAATCAGAGCCAGAGAAGTTCGTCTCATAGGGGAAGATGGGGAACAGCTGGGCGTGGTGCCTCTACAGAAAGCATTGCAAATGGCTTATGAGCGCGGCCTTGATTTGGTGCAGGTAGCATCAACGATGACTCCGCCAGTATGCCGACTTCTTGATTATGGTAAATATAAGTATGAGCAAACTAGAAAGGAACGTAAGGCGAAGAGGGGCCAAAGAGTTGGCTTACTCAGGGAGGTCCGTTTAAGACCCAAGATAGAAGAGCATGATTTACAGGCAAAAATTAAGACCACGAAGAAATTATTGGAGGAGGGCAATAAAGTACGGTTAGTGCTAAGGTTTAGAGGACGCGAAGTTATTTATCCTGAACTAGGTTGGAATGTGCTGCGTAAAGTAGCTGAAGCCTCGAAGGAATTAGCCGTGGTAAGTAGCTCCGGTGGTGCCGAGAGGAGTATAGCCTTGGTCTTATCCCCAGTTTCCCAGAAGAAATCTAAGGAGACAGAAACAGATGCCAAAACTTAAAACCCATAAAGGGGCAAGGAGCCGTTTTAATATAACAGGTAGCGGCAAGCTGATGCGCACTAAATGCGGCAAGAGCCATTTGAGGCGAAAAAAGGCTCCTAGAACTAAGCGCCTCTACGATGAAATGATCATGACCTCCTCAGCGGATAAGAAGAGAGTAAGGAGACTTTTACCCTACAAATAGTGTAGGGAAGTAGTTTATTTTGTTGCTAAAGAAAAAAGGATAACGCCCGAGGATTAAAGGAGGAGGAACTTGCCACGAGCCAGAAGTGGAAAAGCTACCCACAGACGACATAAAAAGGTGCTTGAGCTGACCAAGGGACACCGAGCGTCCAGACATAATCTTTATAGGACAGCTCATGAGTCCATGCTTCATGCCTTAGATTATTCCTATCGTCATCGTCGTGAGCGGAAAGGCGACTTCAGAAAGCTATGGATTACCCGCATTAATGCTGCGGCACGGGCTAGAGGACTTACTTACAGTCAGTTTATAGCCGAGTTAAAAAAATCAAATGTAGAAATCGACCGCAAGATGTTAGCTGAGATGGCAGTCAAAGATCCTGAGGGTTTTGCCACATTAGTAGCTTCGGTAACTGAGACTAACTCACCCCGCTTGTAATGGCATTATGCCTGAAAATTCCAGGAATGTTGAACAAGGATAACATCACTTGGTAGTCAATGCTGGAACAACTCAAAGACCTTCATGCACAAGCTCTCGATGAGCTAAACAAAGTTAATAATCCTCGGGATCTGGAGTTGTGGCGCGTTCGCCACCTGGGTAAGAAAAGCAGTTTAACTAAAATTCTACGTTCCTTGGCCGCCTTACCCCTGGAAGAACGGCGAAAGGGGGGTGCACAAGCTAACGAAATCAAGAGAGCTTTAGAGTCAAGTTTAGAAGAGAGGAAAAAATTACTACAGGAAGCCCTTTTGACCTCTCCTTTGGAATCCCAAAAATTAGATGTTACCTTGCCTGGTCAGCCTCTCCCGACAGGGCGACTTCACCCCACCACTCAAATACTTAACGAAATTTGCGATGTTTTCAAAAATATGGGCTTCCAAGTAATTGAGGGACCCGACGTGGAGTGGGATTACTACAACTTTGAAGCCTTAAATATTCCTCAACATCATCCGGCGCGAGATATGTTTGCTACCCTATGGATAGATGCAGGCATAGGAGGGAGAGCTAGACTTTTGCGCACGCACACTTCCCCAATGCAAATTAGGTTGATGGAGAGGGAACGTCCGCCAATAAGAGCCATAGTACCGGGGCGAGCTTATAGATATGAAGCAACTGACGCTACTCACGAATCGATGTTTTATCAGGTTGAAGGGTTAGCCGTGGATAAAAACATCACCCTGGCTGATTTAAAAGGCACTTTGTTTGACTTTTGCCGCTGCCTTTTTGGAGAGGAAAGGAAAGTGCGCTTCCGCTGCGATTACTTTCCTTTTGTGGAGCCCGGGGTGGAGGTAGCCATCGGATGTTCAGCTTGCGATGGGGCTGGCTGCCGACTGTGTGGTTACAGCGGCTGGCTTGAAATATTAGGGGCGGGGATGGTGCATCCTGACGTCCTGGCACGGGTGGATATCGACCCCGAGCTTTATAGTGGTTTTGCCTTCGGGTTGGGAGTTGAGCGGATACCTATGCTGCGCTATGGTATTGACGACATTCGCCTCTTTTATAGCAATGACCTCAGGTTTTTGAGGCAGTTCTAAATTTTAAGGTGATAACATGAAAGTTTCCCTCAAATGGCTCAGGGATTATGTTGACATAAAACTCGCTTCTGAAGAACTGGCCGAAAGGCTGACCATGTCTGGCCTGGAAGTCAAAGGCATACAGACTATGGGTGGCACCTGGGATAATGTAATGATAGGGGAAGTAATAGCAGTAAATCCCCATCCTAATGCTGACCGCCTTAAGCTAGCTACAGTTGACCTCGGCACTGAGCAAGTCACCACAGTTTGTGGTGCCCCCAATATCGGACTTGGTCAGAGAGTGCCTTTTGCCCGTATAGGAGCCCGGCTTATAGATGCTCACACTGAAGAAGCTATACAGCTAAAGCCGGCGAAAATTCGCGGCGTGGTTTCCGAGGGCATGGTTTGCTCGGAAAAGGAGCTAGGGATTTCTGATAGTCACGAAGACATTTTGGTATTGCCGGCGGAGGCGCCCATAGGTGCACCTCTCAGTGCTTATCTAGGCGATGTGATTTTTGACTTAGATGTAACACCTAACCGCCCGGATTGCTTATCTGTGATTGGTGTTGCTCGAGAAATTGCCGCCTTAACTGGTGAACCACTCTGTTTATCCCCAATTCATTACGAAGAATTAGAAGACTCGATAGACTCCTTTGCCTCCGTCGACATAGCCGAGCCAGACCTATGCCCCAGGTATTGTGCTAGTCTTATTACCGGAATCAAGATAGCCCCCTCCCCAAGCTGGCTGCAGCAGTGTCTGAATAGCTGCGGAATGCGTCCCATTAACAATGTGGTGGACGTTACTAATTATGTGATGCTGGAATATGGTCAGCCCCTTCACGCCTTTGATTATCATAAGCTTAAGGGCAGACAAATTATCGTTCGCAGGGCTGGAAATGGTGAAACCATAACTACCATCGATGGAACAAAGCGCGCTCTCACCCCAGACATATTGCTCATTGCCGATAAAGAAGAAGCTGTCGCTGTCGCTGGAATCATGGGTGGCCTGGATTCCGAAGTTACGGACAAAACCGACACTATTCTCCTGGAGTCGGCGAATTTTAACCAGGCCGCCATTCGTCGAGGCTGTGGTCACCTTCAATTCCAAAGCGAGGCCTCGATTCGCTTTGACAAAGGGCTTAATAGCGAGCTTCCGCTGCTGCCATTGAAACGGGCAACTCAACTGCTACTAGAGCTAGCCGGTGGCAGAGCAGCCAAGGACATAATTGATGCTTATCCCGGGAAATCAAAACCAAAGCTCATATCACTTACCGCCCGAGAGGTGGAGCGCCTTTCAGGTTTGAAGGTCAATGTTGATGGAATTCTTAAGGTATTAAAAGCCCTGGGCTTTGAATGCCAGAAGAGCAATGCAGGCTCGCAGATTTCGGTGTCTGTGCCTTACTGGCGCAGCGACATTAAATGCTCTGCTGACCTCGTGGAGGAGGTAGTTCGCATCATTGGCTATGAAAAAATTCCTATCACCAGGCTCAGCTCTCCTTTGCCTCAACAAAAATCAAAATTGTCACCATTAGCCCAGCGCAGCAATCTCGAAGAAAAATTACGCAATATTCTGACCGGCTTTGGCTTTCAAGAGATACTAACCTATTCTTTAGTCAGCCTGGAAAAGTTGCAGAAGCTTTCCCCAAAGCTTGAGTTGACAATCCCGCCGTTAAAGGTAGCTAACCCGATGACGAGGGAGCAGGAATATCTGCGTACCAGTTTAAGGGCCGGTCTTTTATCCACGTTGTCACATAACCAAAAATTTGAGCAGACAGGCGTAAGGCTCTTTGAAATTGGCAAGGTATTCTTGCCTCAGCACCCTCCCGTCATTGCGAGCGAGGCGAAGCAATCTCAAGAAGAAAGGGAGCTACCCCAGGAAAAAGAGATGCTGTGTGCTGTGCTCAGCGGCTCAAGGGCAGAATTATCTTGGCAAGCTGATAAGGAGCCGCTCGATTTCTTTGACGCTAAGGGGGCGGTGGAAAATATCCTGAACCAGTTGGGACTGAAAGCGAGTTTTGATATTGGCGATGATGAAATTCTATTCCCGGGAAGAGGGGCTAACATAATCGTTGAAGATGACAAGGTAGGTATTGTAGGAGACGTGCATCCCAGGGTAGCACAAGCCTTTGAACTTTCTAACACTATTTGTCTTATAGAAGTTGACCTGGATAAGTTGTTGACCAATATTACCGGGATAAAGGAATACCAACCTATCCCACGGTTTCCCGCCGTAACTCGGGACATCGCTTTAGTAATAGATGAGCAAGTGAGCTACCGAAGAGTGGAGAACATAATCCAAAGCTTTCCACTGGTAATGCAGGTAACTCTCTTCGACCTTTATCGAGGCGAGCAAATACCCGAGGGCAAGAAATCTTTTGCCATAAGGATTATCTGTCAATCGCCCAGCCATACCTTGACCGACGAGGAAGTTGATCAAACTCAAGAACAGATGCTCGCCAGGCTACATCAGGAACTGGGCGCTACTTTGAGGGACTGAGTTAGCCAAGGAAAGGCAAAAAATCTATATTTATATCTAGCCATAGCTTACTTTGTCTTTGGGACATTTTAATGTGCCTTGCTGCTCGACTACACCAGTGAGCTAAAGTCGATTAAGGTTGAGAGCTTACGGCCTCGTCTAGAAGCTCCTTCACCTGTACCGCCAAATTATCTAAAGGCAAAAGCTGGGCTTCCTTCTCCATGCGCCATTTTGCCTCTATGCTCTGGCTCTGTAAGGTGCGTGGAGACAAGGTCAATCGCAGGGGTATTCCCAAGAGGTCAGCGTCGTTGAATTTAACGCCGGGAGAATCGTCACGGTCATCGAAAAGCACTTCGATGCCTTCATTTTGTAATTCTTGATAAATCTTTTCTGCCGTAGGGAGGACTGCCAACTTGTCCAAATGTAGAGGACAAAGATAGACTTGATAAGGAGCTACGGAGAGCGGCCAGATAATGCCTTTGTCATCGTGGCTTTGTTCTACGATGGCTGCCAGCAATCGCCCCAGTCCAATGCCATAGCAGCCCATGATAATAGGCCGGGATTTGCCATCGCTGTCCAAGAAGGATGCTCCGAATCTCTCACTGATGAAGGTGCCTAGCTTAAATACATGTCCCACTTCAATGCCCCGAGCCGAGGATAATTCACTACCACACTTGGGACAGCTATCTCCAGGCTGAGCCAGGGCAATATCAGCTATGAGGTCAACCTGAAAATCCCTGGGGTAATTGGCATTCCTGAAGTGATAACCTGGCTTATTAGCACCAACAATGAAGCTGGAGCCTGCGGTTATGGAATCATCGGCAACGACTTTAACTTCCTTTACACCTATGGGGGAGGCAAACCCAGCTACAAGTCCAGCTTCATTTACTTCGCCTTCCGTAGCCAGGCGAAGCTCAGAGCACTTTAAAGCATTTCTTAACTTCGTTTCGTTGACCTCCAGATCGCCTCGAATGATAACGAAGATAAATTCTCCGTCAGCAAAATAAAACACCGCCTTAAGAGTTTGATTTGTCGGCACGCCCACAAAACCAGCCACTTCCTCTATGGTTTCCGCCTCCGGCGTGGCTATCTCTTCTAGTGGCAGTAAATTCGTCGCTTCCCCTTCGCTACTCTCAGGGCTTCGGCTCACTGGAAGGACAGTTTCGATGGTTTTCACAAATTGAGCCTTCTCCGCATTGGCAGCGTAGTCACAATTGGAACAATAGATAACCTCGTCCTCACCAGTCTCAGTGATAACCATAAATTCGTGGGAATCCTTGCCACCTATGGCGCCACTGTCAGCCTCTACCACTAAAGTTGGCAAGCCAAGGCGGGCATAGATATTCCTGTAAGCCTGACTCATCCTCTGGTAACTTTCATCCAGACCAGCCTCGTCGGCATCAAAGCTGTAAAGGTCCTTCATGATAAACTCACGGACTCTCAATAAGCCACCGCGAGGTCGAGGCTCATCGCGGAGCTTGGTCTGTATTTGATAGAGGAGTAGAGGAAGCTCGCGGTAGCTTTGCACGTAGCGGTGGACAAGGTCGGTAATAACTTCTTCATGGGTGGGTCCCAGAGCCAGTGTATGCTCCTTGCGGTCGGTCAAAGTGAATAAGGATTTACCGAAGGAAACATATCTGCCCGACTGCTGCCACAATTCAAAAGGCTGCAACACGGGCAGCATCAATTCCTGCCCGCCAGCCTTATCCATTTCCTCTCGGATTACATTTTCTATCTTTTTGAGCACCCGCCAGCCCATAGGCAGGTAGGAGTAAATTCCGGCAGCCTCTTGAGCAATCATGCCCGCTCGAAGCAGCAGTTGATGGCTTACACTTTCTGCTTCAGCGGGCGCCTGTCGCAATGTCTTGCCAAAAAGCTTAGAAAAACGCATTTCTATTTACCTCTAATCATCTTCTCATTTTTCTGGTAAAGGTTACAAGGAAGAGTGCTATCGTGAAAACACCCATAAAAGATTCAAGGGCACCGATTCCCTTTATCCATTCATTTGTTGTATGTACCCAACTTCCATAACCCAAAGCAGTAAACGACACTATACTAAAATAAAGATAATTCCAAACGGCTGATAAAGACCATGTGGCACCAATCAGACAATATATAGCTGCTAAGCCAAATATCCATATTGCTGCCCATCTAATGACTCGAAATGGTCTCTCTCCATGACCTGATATGAAGGAGTATAGGTTTAACCAACCTCTATGCCATGGTTGTGGTCGCCACCTCAAACCTTTACGCTTGGCTTCCATCTCCCTATAGTAGAACTCTCCGGCTATGTCATATATACCAGCGGTGGTATACCACTGTTTCAGCCGCCTGTAGCTATCTACCGCGCTGTCAAAATCTCTGTCTGGTTCTTCCTCCCCCAGAATGTAGTCCCCCCAGTGCACGTCCTCCAGTCTGGTATCATGAGACAGTTTAGCTCCTATCAAATGAGCCCCCTCAAGGTGGGCACCCCCTAAATCAGCCTCTTCAAGATAGGCACCCCCTAAATCAGCCCCCTCCAGGTGGGCGACCATTAACTCAGCCCCCTCTAGGTGCACACCCAATAAAATAGCCCCCTCTAGGTGCGCACCCAATAAACTAGCCCCTTCTAGGTGCACACCCAATAAACTAGCCCCCTCTAGGTGCGCACCCAATAAACTAGCCCCCTCTAGGTGCACACCCACAAGGACAATACCTTCAAGGTCGAGTTCACGCAGGTCGATGCCTTGTTCAAATCGCTTTCTCGAAAGGTCAAGCCCTGCGGCTTTGCCACCGTGCTCCTCTATGGCTTTGAGCACATCTTCACGGGCATAGGGGTTTGCTTCTGTTCCGTCTCCCATAACTATAACTCCTCCACCTCTCTCATCAGTGCCGTTAAAAAGTCTTTTTCTGCCACCACCGCCAGCTTTTCCCCCTTCTTGAATATCATCCCTTTGCCCTTGCCGCAGGCGATGCCCACGTCGGCGTCTCTGGCTTCGCCGGGTCCGTTGACCACACAGCCCATAACCGCCACTTTGACGGGTTTGCTTATCTTTTCCAGGCGCTTGCTTACCGCCTCAGCCAGGGCAACGATATCAACTTCAGCCCGGCCGCAGGAAGGGCAGCTCACCAAAGTTGGACCTCGCTGGCGAAGCCCCAGGCTTTTTAGAATTTCGTAAGCAACAAATACTTCCTCACAGGGGGGGGCACTGAGGGAAACGCGTATGGTGTCCCCAATTCCCTGGTAGAGAAGTATGCCGATGCCTATAGCACTGCGTATGGCTCCTGTCCGGGGAAGCCCAGCCTCCGTGACGCCCAGATGCAGTGGGTAGGGTATTTTATCGGCAATCAGTTGATAAGCCTGGATGGTGGCGGGAACATCAAAGGCTTTAAGGGAGACTTTGATTAAACTAAAATCCAGGCTTTCCATAAGCCTTATCTGCTCTAATGCCATGTTGACCATACGCTCGGCCAGCGGAGCATCAGGCTGGAAATCGGCGGGTAAACTGCCGGCATTCACTCCAATACGGATAGGCACCTCTCTTTCTTTAGCAGCAGCTACTACCGTGGCAATATTCGCTTTGTCTCCTATGTTGCCGGGATTGAGGCGGAGCCCATCAACGCCGGATTTCAGCGCAGCCAAAGCTAAGCGGTAGTCAAAATGTATATCAGCAATAAGAGGTAATGCAACGCTCCTTTTTATAGCTGCTATGCTTTCAGCCGCTTCCTTGTCTGGGACTGCTACTCGCATAATTTCACAGCCGCAATCCTCTAACTCCTTAATCTGGTTTATAGTGGCCGGAATATCACGGGTATCTGTCTTGGTCATGGACTGCACCACGATGGGGGCATCGCCGCCAACGATTACTTTGCCAACTCTCAATGGTTTGGAAGCTCGGCGTGTCATGGTATAAAAACCTCGCCGCTAATTAGACGCGAGATATCACTAAAGGTTACTAGAATCACAAGTGCGATTAAAAAAGTGGTGCCGATAGTGTATGCTAAGCGCACCGCTCGAGGGGAAAGACGCTTCCCACGCCTACACCCCTCAATGAACGCCACCAGCATACCTCCTCCATCCAAGGGAGGGATGGGGAGGAAATTAAATATAGCTAGCCCCAGGCTGATTATACTGGCCATAAATACTATGCTGCTGAAGCCGGAGGAGCGCACCATCTCCACCGTTAACTGGCCAGCACCTATTGGCCCCACCAATGCCGTATCGGGGGATTCTATGATTTGAGGGATAGCCTCTATTATGAGCACAGGCATATAAATGATATCCCTGGCTCCTAAATAGAATGCCCTCCATACAGGAAGTCGCTCTTGTTCGAAATGCACCCCGTCTACCCATTGTAGCTCCATACCGGGCAGGGTTTCAGAGCCATCATAAATCAAAGAGATTTCCTCTATCTCTTCTGGATCGCTACTTGGGAGCAAAACCAGGTTTATTTCTTCACCTTCCTCAACAGAATGCACGGCACTGGATATACTCTCTTCGTTGTATATTTGTTGTCCATTGATGCTGTAGATATAATCACCGACTCTGATGCCAGCTTCATAAGCCGGCGAGCCTTCCTCCACTTGACTTACAATATTCCAGCAAGTGTAGACGCCAATTACCAGTTGCTCTTGCTTCGGGTCGAATTTCGTCTTCACCGTGGTTTGTATTTCCTCTCCGTTCCTCAGCAGAAGCAAAGGTATTTCCGTCCCCTCTTCGATTGAATTCACTATATTCTGCATATCCCCCTGTCTATAAACAGGTTGCCCCTCTATCTCCAGAATTATATCGCCGGGCTTGATGCCTGCTTCTTCCGCAGGGGAATTCTCTACTACAGAATGCACCATGAGTCCATTGCCGGCAATGACCGAATAGGGTAGCGCAATGAAAGCACTGAGGAGAACAAAGGCCAGAAAGATGTTGACCAGCGGACCGGCAGAATAGATTCCTAATCTAGTCCAGGGTCCTTTGCCAGCCAGGCTCCGGGGTACTGTGGGGTCATTTTCTCCAGCAGCTTTAACAAAGGCTCCCAGAGGTATGGCATTAACTGAGTATATTGTCTCGCCTCGTTTAATCCCAAAAAGTCGTGGAGGAGGTAGGCCTATGCCGAACTCTTCCACCTTCACTCCGGCACGCTTAGCGGCGATGAAGTGCCCCAATTCGTGAAGGCAAATTGCCACGAATAGAGCTACGAGGAAAAGGATAATGATTACGGCGATGCTCATCTCTTATCTCTCTATCCCGGGATTGCTTCTTCGCTCAGGCTCCTCGCAGTGACCAGGGGAAAAGCGTGTAGCGCATTCTATTGCCCAGTCGTCAGCAGCCAGTATTTCCTCTAGAGATGGCTGACCTATGTTCCGATGTTGCTCAAGCGTTTTTCGCACAATTTTGGCTATATCGGTAAAACTTATTCTATGGCTGAGAAAAAGCTCTACAGCTACCTCATCCGCGGCGCAAAGCACTGCCGGATAAGTTCCTCCTGATTTGCCAGCATCCATTGCTAGTTTGAGACAGGGAAATCTATCATAGTCTACAGGCTCAAAGTTCAGAGAGTTGATTTTATTCCAATCAAGGCGGGGTAGTTCTGCATTAGACCACCTCCGAGGATAGGAAAGGGCATATTGAATAGGCAGTCTCATATCAGGCCAGCTAAGCTGAGCTTTCAGGGAACCATCCATAAACTCCACCATGGAATGAACGATAGACTGGGGATGAATCAATATTTCAATACTATCAAAGGGGAAAGAGAAAAGCCAATGAGCTTCGATGACCTCTAATCCTTTATTCATAAGCGTTGCTGAATCTATGGTTACCTTCTTTCCCATCTTCCATACGGGGTGCTGAAGAGCTTGCTCTGGAGTTACCTCGGCCAATTGTGACTGTGAATAGTGATAAAAAGGTCCACCAGAGGCAGTGAGAAAAAGCCTCTGCGGCTTATTTTCTTCCCCCTGCAAACATTGCCAGATGGCACTATGCTCACTATCGATAGGCAGGATTTGAGCCTGATGGAGGCTAGCTTCACGAACAATAATTTCACCAGCCATCACCAATACCTCCTTGCTAGCCAGGGCAACCGTTTTGCTTGACTGCAAAGCCGCCAGAGTAGGACTTAGTCCTGCCTTACCCGCAGTGGCCACGATAACGAAGTCAACCTCGGGATGGCTGGCTATTTCTTCCGCGGACAAAAATTCCCCACCGTAACTAATGTCAGGCTTGACTGAGGAACAAAACATTTTGGGCCGAAACTCACTAATTTGTCTTTCCAGGAGTTCAAGATTTTTGTTCCCTGTCAGAGCTACTACTTTTAATTCGTCAGGCAGGGCACGGATTACATCTAGAGCCTGCCGCCCTATGGAGCCTGTCGAGCCCAGGATAGCTATTTTTTTCACACCACCCATATTACATAATAGTATACCACCACCCCGACAAAGATGAGGCTATCGAAGCGGTCAAGGATACCGCCATGTCCAGGTAGCAAGTTACCTGATTCTTTCACTCCTATATTACGCTTGAGCAAAGATTCAACCAAATCGCCAAGCTGAGCAAAGAGGCCAACGAGAAAGCCAAGGAGTATAATCTGCCAGTATCTAAAAGTAAAAGGAGAAATGAGGTTAAGAACCGTCGCTATTACCATAGCGCCCAGGATGGCGCATATTAAGCCTCCTATCGCTCCTTCCCAAGTTTTAGATGCACTTATCGCAGGAGCTAGCCTATGTTTACCCCGTGCCCTCCCAATAAAAAAAGCGCCTGTGTCGTTGGCAAATGTAGTCAGCATGGCCAGGTAAACCCAATTTCGGCCATCCTCTAAACCGCGCAAATTCAGCCAGTGGCTAAGCATCCAACCCACATAGAGTGCACCCACTATTGTCCATGCCCAGTTGCGAAATGCTCCTTCTTTTGATGGGCGGCATAACAGACAAATCAAGGAAATCAACACAGTGGCAGTAATAACTATGGGTAAAACATCAGGGCTCCTGTAATGAGGGCTTAAGACAAGTGCCAGCGCCCATAGTAAACCCAAATAAATCAGAGGCTCTCGCCTGTCAAAATTGGCCATGTGGTAGAACTCGTAGGTGCCGGCTAACGCCGCTGCGGCTATAAGAAGAGTAAACCAAGGCCAAGGGTCACCAAACCAGATGGCAAGAATAACGAGGGGCACGCCCACAGCGGCAGTAATAACTCTGTGCTTGAGCATAGGTCTATTTTAGCAGCTTTTAAGCGGCTATAGGCTTGCTAGCGTCTGGTCCCATAAATGGGTTTTATCAGACCAGTGTCATGTCTGATATGTTATCCTGAGCGGTAGCGAAGGGCTCAGGGATAGAACGACAAGTAGCGAAGGACTGAGAGACGACAACTGAATGCTAACAAACATTTCTAACAGTTAGTGCAGACTTTTTTTGCCGGATACTGGTGAGGCTAACTATATTTCCTGTATTTCCCTTTCCTTGTTCTGTCCCAATTCAGTTACCCTATCCACGCAAGTCTCTGTAAGCTGGTCGATTTTCTTAGCATTGTTTTTGAGTTCATCTTCCGATATTTCTTTATTTTTCTCCATCTCTCTTAGTTTCTCAATGCCGTCTCTCCTTATATTGCGTATGGCAATCCGCCGCTCCTCCACCTTCCTTGATACTAGCTTGACTACCTCCTTGCGCCGCTCTTCACTAAGAGGCGGGATGACCACCCGAATTACATTGCCATCATTCGCAGGGTTAAGGCCGATGTTGGCTGTGAGAATGGCTCTTTCAATTTCACGCAACGATGTGCGATCCCAGGGTTGAATAATGATTAAATTAGCCTCAGGAATAGATATGGTAGCAAGTTGATAAAGCGGGGCAGACGTGCCCTGATAGTCAACCATGATGTTGTCAAGCAAGGCTGGAGTGGCATGCCCGGCACGGACGGTAGCTAATTCTCTAGCCAACCCATCTATGGCCTTTTGCATTCGGGAGTTCAGTTCAGTGAGTAATTCATCCAACATGGCTTAGTGCTCAACACCAAGCTCGAACCTAGCAAATCTGCGTACTTTTATGTTCTCACCTACTTTAGCAATTGTTTCAGCAATAATTTCCTGTACCGTCTTGTCAGGTTCTTTAATAAAGGGCTGGCTAAGAAGGCAAGCTGCCTGAGGGTCTGTTTCTGCTTCTGGTGGCATCTCTTCACTAGTGAGAAATTGCGGGGAAGTAGCAGCTATCTGCATGGCTAAGTCGTGAGCAAGTTCTTTAAATTCAGCGGTGTGAGCCACAAAATCGGTTTCACAGTTTAACTCCACTAATGCTCCTATGCACTTGGTATAATGAATATAAGCTTCGATTACGCCTTCGCTTGTAGCTACATCCTTCTTCTTTTCAGCAATTGCTGCCCCACGCTGTTTCAAGAATTCGATTGCCTTCTCCATATCACCACCTACTTCCAGCAAAGCCTTATTACACTCAAGTACACCCGCATTAGTTCTATTTCTTAACGCCTTTACTGCTTCAACTGATATTTTCATGTAGGTGCAATTTCTCCTTCTGGCTCCTTTGGCTCCTCTGGTTCACCTGGCTCCTCCGGCTCAAAGGTATAAGAACCTAGAATTTCAATGGCTGCTTCGCGCCCTTCTTCAGCAACTAATTTAGTAACTCCCGCCTCTCCAGAAAACGCTTCAGTTTTACCTTCAACTATGGCATCAGCTATTTTGCTGCAAATTAATTTGAGCGTCTTAACAGCGTCATCATTGGCGGGAATAGGATAATCAATGCCGTCGGGATTACAATTAGTATCCACAATAGCAATCACGGGTATGCCTAATTTCTTAGCTTCAGTAAAGGCAATCCTATCTTTAATAGGATCAGTGATGAAGAGGGCTCCAGGAAGGGTAGTCATTTCCTTAAACCCCCCCATTTGAGTATTTAGGTGGGAAATTTCTTTTTCTATCTTCACCCGTTCTTTTTTAGGCAAGAGGTCAAGCTCACCTTTATCCCTTTTATTCTCTAAACGAACCAAGTGGTCGATCCGAGCTTGTATGACGGCGAAGTTAGTTAACATACCACCTAGCCATCTTTGATTAACATAGCTCATACCGCACCTCACAGACTCTTCTCCTATGGTCTGCTGAGCCTGTTTTTTAGTGCCGACAAGAAGAATGCTGTGCCCTCGAGCTGCTAAATCTTGGACAAAGGTACAGGCCTTTTCTAACATGGTAACTGTCTGCTCCAAATCGATGATGTGGATACCATTGCGCTGGGTAAAAATATATTTCTTCGCCTTGGGATGCCAGTAACTGGTGTGATGACCAAAGTGAGCACCTGCTTCCAGCAATTGTTTTAATAAAGCATTGTCTATCATGCTTACAATTTCAGATGATATTACTTAGTAAAAGCGGTATAATGTAGCATGATTGGTTTGGATAATGCAACAAGAGATTGCCTCCAATCGTCTCTCAGTTGACAGAGAATTTTTCCTTATCTATACTATTGAGCCAAAATTGTAGCTGGAAGTTGCCCGAGTAGCACAATGGTAGCGCAACCGACTTGTAATCGGTAGGTTGGTGGGTTCGAATCCCCCCTCGGGCTGGGTTTTTCAGACATTTTATGATAAGCTTATATCAAAAAGGAGGGGTGCCGGAGTGGTTAATCGGAGCAGACTGTAAATCTGCCGCCCGTAAGGGCTGCGTAGGTTCGAATCCTACCCCCTCCATTATAAAGTGCAGGAGGCCCACATAGCTCAGTAGGTAGAGCACGTTCTTGGTAAGAATAGGGCCTAACCACCATCAGACTCACCATAGTCTATCCCCACACCCTAGCTAGTAATTGGTTCCTACACTTTTCCATGTTCACCTGCACCAGCAGCCTTACCAGTCTCAATAGCTGCTATAATCTGTTCTCTAAGTTCACCAACTGCACCAGGAGAGTGAGGAAGCATTATTGTGTTAGTCCGAGAAGTCTTCCCAACATCAGTAAGCATATCATAATACTGAGTCATTAAAACCAGAGTCATCACACCTTGAGGATCCACACCCAAAGCATCACTAGCATCCTTAACTGACTCTCTGAGACCTGCAACGATCGCTATCCTCTGCTTGGCAATACCTTCACCAGATAGCTCCTTACTCCTTGCATCAGCTTCGGCTTCTTTAATAACGATAACCTTTTTAGCTTCTCCCTCATGCTCAGCAGCAACTCTAAGACGCTGTTGCCTATTAATCTCATTCATAGCATCTGCAACACCCTTATCTGGCTGGATGTCATTAACAAGAGCACGAACCAATTTATATCCATACTCACTCAGCCTGGCACTAAGACTTTCCTCAATTTCTTTAGCAATCTCCTCCTTATTTTCAAACACAGAGTCTAAAATCATCCCAGGAACCTTTGCCCTTACATTATCAAATATCCAAGATTCCATCTGAGCTTGTGGATTCGTAAGTCTATAAAATGCATCCCAAACCTTATCCTCCCCATCAACAAAGTACTGAACCGCAATAAGTAAGTCTACAAAAACATTATCGTTGGTTTTGGTTTTGATACTCACATTTAGTTCTTGTACTCTAATAGAAACTCTACCAGCCACTCTATCCATTATAGGAACTTTAACATGAAGACCAGGACCAACGACCCTGGTAAACTTTCCCCATCGCTCAATAATGGCAAATGTCTGCTGCCTAACTATAAAAATCGCCAAAGCTAAAAGAATCACACCAACAACTATACCTAAAACAATTCCAAAAACATTCATTACGAATTACTCCTCCTTAATCTTTCTACTATTCTAATCTATCTTTCTCCACCAATTTTACCATCCCTGGAAACTTTCACATATCACCTCCTTTCCGACTAAACCCTAGAAACTCTAAAGCCAATACCTTTTTACCTTACTTTATTATATCTTGACAAAACTACGTGTCAATCCCGCGTTCCAGGTAAGACCGGGGCAAACCAACCTTGCACTCTCCTCTGAAATGCAATCTCCTTTCAACCAACAAAACTCTGAAACTCCGACCACGTGAACCCCATTTAGACTCGGAAAAAGGCAGAGACCGCTTGCCTCCTTTCCTCACTATTTTATTCGACTCTTCTTTACTAATCAAATATGAAAGGAGTTAACAACACGCCTGAGAGGCGTTATCTGCCCTTTAACCAGAAGCCTAAGTACAATAACAGGCCGCCACCTATTAGGTAAGCCCAAGAGCGCGGCGTCGCTCCCCAGAACATGTCACCAAACAACATAAACTGAATGTCCTCTGGTAGGTGAGATACTATCCACAAAAACGACATCGGTGAAATCAGTACTATCAGTCCAATAATGAACAGAGGAACTCCAATGATAATAAACGCAACACCAATGAACTTCCTCATCTTATCACCTCCGTTTTCTAACAGATCCTACCACCTCACTGCTCCGCAAATCCTTCCAGACCTATACGTCCTTGGTAAGAATCGGGCCTAGCGCTATCATAGGGCTTAATTAATAATAACTCTCTCGCCGCCATTTCCACAACCGCAACCTCGTTTTCCAGCAGCCTTTGCCACTTCTTCAATCCAGTCTCCCATGTTTTTGTATCACACTTATGGCTCGTCTCAACAGGTCCCAAATCACAGCTACTTTACATGTCCTCCTTTTAAACCCCTCTTCTATAATAAAGATGCAACACTAAGGCAAACAAGACTTACCGCCAGATACAAAATCGGACCGCCCATAATATTTACTTCCGCTATAACCATAACCAATGCAAATAGACTTAGTACAACACTTACTCTTCTCAATAACCCCCCCCATGCCACCCTCGACCTTATCCTCGTTCCCAAACTTACTCCTGGCCCAACCAACCAGAACAACTCAGCTACAACCACACTCAATAGAAATGCGACAACTAATACTACCGAAAAAGCCCGATACTTGGTTGACGTCACCGCTATAATGGCGAGGTTAGCCATATTAACAAAAAACAGCCCCAAGAATAATTGCTTATCTACCGTGCTAGCCCACCGAACAAGCCTAGGGAAGAATGACGATACAAGAAACAAAATCGCACCTCCTATAAGAATAAAACCGAATACCTCCGCTATTACAGCAACCCTCCCTTCCAAGCTACCACTAACAGACAAAAGAAACATCCCTCCTATCAAATATGTAATTGCTTGCGATAGTATATAGAACGGCCTAGGCACATCTTGGTTCGTCTCCATTTCCCCTCCTTCTATTTTTGTAATCATTTAACTAAATCATATAACAACTGAACATTCAATACTTTTACCAATGTTTTGCCTTTCTAGTTTCCCACAAATACAGCCCAAACAACGTATCCTCTTCACGCTCCGCCTTGCTCATCCTTCCTAAAGTAACCAACATCTCTCTTGGCGGATAAACACCAAACTCCTCTTTAAACCATTGAGAAAAGCCTATCCAGTAGGGGAAAACCCAACCAGCACTCATAATATACTTACGCACATGATACGACTGCATATTGAGATAATTGCCAATGTATCGAGCAGCGCCAGCAACATCATCAACTTCAGCTAGGCTTGCCATCTTCCAGACCTCCTGCTTGACTTTCACCCAAGCATTGCTTTAAAATCCATCCGTTAATTTGCCAACTGAACATGTACATCACGTTCTAAAGTAGAAACTTATATTTTGTTGACTCTTTGTCCATGTTGACTTAAAATATAAATTCGGGCATACTGCCCACATAGCTCAGTAGGTAGAGCACGTTCTTGGTAAGAACGGGGTCACCAGTTCGAATCTGGTTGTGGGCTTTGAGATAAAAGGAGGTTAAAATGGCTAAGAAAGTTTATGAGCGTGTTAAACAACATATCAATGTGGGCACTATAGGACATGTTGACCATGGGAAAACCACACTGACAGCAGCCATGACCCAGGTATTAGCTAAAGCAGGCTCTACACAATTCCGAACCTTTGATTCCATAGATAATGCTCCTGAGGAGAAAGCTCGTGGTCTAACAATTGCCATTTCCCATATCGAGTATGAGACTGAGAAGCGCCATTATTGCCATGTTGACTGTCCCGGGCATGCTGACTATATCAAGAACATGATAACTGGAGCTGCTCAGATGGATGGAGCTATTTTGGTGGTCGCTGCCGATGACGGTCCTATGCCACAGACCAGGGAACACATCCTTCTTGCCCGGCAGGTGGAAGTTCCCCGCATAATGGTGGCTCTCAATAAGGTAGATCTGGTAGATGACCCAGAGTTGTTAGATTTGGTAGAGATGGAGGTTAGAGACTTGCTTAAAAAGTATAACTTTCCTGGTGATGAAATCCCCGTTGTGCGAGTAAGTGCTCTTAAGTCTCTGGAATGTGGCTGTGGAAAAAGAGAGTGCCCCTGGTGTGGACCAATATGGAAGTTGCTGGATGCTATAGATGATTATATTCCGCTACCACAGAGAGAAAAGGATAAACCCTTCTTGATGCCAATAGAAGATGTGTTCAGTATCAAAGGACGGGGGACTGTGCCTACAGGCAGGATAGAACGCGGGGTGATCAAAAGTGGTAACGAAATAGAGATAGTAGGATTAAAAGAGACGAGGAAAACAGTGGTGGTTAGCTTAGAGATGTTCCATAAGACTATGAACGAGGCAGAATCCGGCGATGCTATTGGAGTGCTATTGCGAGGCATAGATCGAGATGAAATAGAACGGGGTCAGGTTCTAGCAGCGCCAGGCACGGTCAAGCCTCATACCGAAGCTGAGGTTGAAGTATATATTTTGACCAAGGAGGAAGGCGGCAGGCACACACCTTTCTTCAATGGTTATAAGCCCCAGTTTTTTATCAGAACTCTGGACGTTACGGGCGAAATAACTCTTCCTGAGGGTGTGGAAATGGCAATGCCCGGTGACAGCCTGGCTCACATGAAGATTAAGACCATTTACCCCGTAGCTATGGAGGAGGGATTACGCTTTGCTATCAGGGAGGGTGGCAGGACAGTCGGTGCTGGCGTGATTAGCAAGGTTATCTCATAAGTGTGGTTCACTAAAAATTTTGCGGGTCTTTAGACAAATTTGGCTAAGAAAAAAGGCGATTTACGCGTAATTATCCACCTAGCTTGCAGTCAATGTCTGCGGAGAACATATACTACGACGAAGAACAACAAGAATGATCCGCAACGGCTGGAGTTGAGTAAGTATTGTCCTCATTGCCGTAGCTACACTGTTCATCGAGAAACAAAGTAACTTATGACAACTTATGCTAAGAAGGCGAGTACTAAGTCCGCTCCGGCTAAAAAATCGAGGTTCAGTTTCTTTGCCGAGGTAGTAGCTGAACTGCGAAAAGCACACTGGCCAACAAGGCAGGAAGCCTTAAGGTTGAGTATTTTAGTGCTCATTGTGTGTGCTATTGTGGGAGGCATTCTAGGTGCTTTAGATTTGGCCTTTACAAGATTGTTTTTGCTTCTAGGTGGTTAGTAGTCAATGATTAATGGAGAATGGTACCTATTATACGTCTCTTCGGGTCACGAGGAGCAGGCCAGGAGGAATTTAGAACAGCGTATCAAATATATGGATGTAGGTGACAAGATATTTGATGTGGTGATACCCACAGCTAAAGAGATTGAAATCAAAGCTGGAAAGCGTCGTACGATAAGTAAAAAGGCTTTCCCAGGCTATATCATGGTAAATATGAAATTAGACGAGCATAGCTGGGATATAGTACGCAACACCCCTGGTGTCGCTGGCTTTGTTAGCGCTGGTACCAAACCTGTTCCTTTACCTACACAAGAGGCGGACGCCATCCTGCGACGCATGGAGGAAGCTCCTACCGATGTTAAAATGACTTTTAAGGAAGGAGATAGTGTACGTGTAACGAATGGGCCTTTTATTGACTTCATCGGCAAAGTGGACCAAGTTAACTTGAGCAAAGGTAAGGCAGTAGTTTTACTATCGCTCTTCGGCCGGGAAACGCCCGCGGAATTAGACCTCTTAGGGGTAGAAAAGATATAACGCCTGAGTAGGAGCCCAGAACGCAATGAAAGAGAGAATCAGTAATGGCAAAGAAGGTTAAAGCGGTCATTAAGTTGCAGATACCTGCGGGTAAAGCTACTCCAGCACCACCTGTGGGGCCTGCCTTAGGGCAACGTGGTATTAATATCATGGCTTTTTGTAAGGACTATAATGAGCGAACTGCTTCCCAAGAAGGTTTCATCATTCCTGCTGAGATAACTGTATATGAGGACCGCTCCTTTAGCTTTGTGACCAAGATGCCACCTGTTTCTGATCTATTACGGCGCGCTTTAGGAGTGGAAAAGGGTAGCGGTAATCCTGGAAGCGAGAAAATAGGCAAGATAAGTAAAGATACAGTTTATGAGATCGCGCGGAATAAAATGAAGGACCTCAATACGACTGATATTGATAAGGCAGCAAGCATTGTTGCCGGCACGGCTCGGAGCATGGGAGTTGAGGTGGAATAAATTTAGGTTCTTAAAAGTTCGTAGGATTTTGAGGGTATAAGTAAGTGGCAAAACATGGTAAGAAATACCAGGAAGCTAGTAAACTTGTAGATAAATCGAAGACCTATTCCCCTGAAGAAGCAGTCGAGTTAGCTAAGAAGGCTTCCTACGCCAAATTTGATGAGACCGTTGAGCTCCATTTGAAGATGGGAGTCAATCCCCGCAGTGCTGACCAACAAGTGCGTGGTGTAATTCTACTGCCTAATGGACTAGGGAAGAAGACACGAGTGCTCGTCTTTACCCAAGGTGAGGGGATAAAGTTGGCGGAGGAAGCAGGTGCTGACTATGCTGGCGCAGACGAGCTTATTAAACAAATTGAAGGTGGCTGGCTTGAGTTTGATGTATCTATTGCCACCCCTGATATGATGCCCAAAGTAGCCAAGCTCGGTCGTATTTTAGGACGGCGAGGTTTGATGCCCAATCCCAAGTCTGGCACCGTAGTACCACCTCAGGATCTAGCTCGAGTTGTGAATGAAGCTCGTAAAGGTAGAACTGAATTTCGTTTGGATAGAACAGCTATTATCCATTTGCCTATTGGCAAAATCAGTTTCGATAAAGACAAGCTCTTGGAGAACCTGGCAGCAGCGGTCGAGGCTATTGTTAAAGCAAAGCCCAGTGGGGCTAAAGGGCAATATATCAGAAGCGCGTTCCTGTCTACCAGCATGGGGTCAGGATTTAAACTGGATATTGCATCTGTACTTGCTGTGTCAAGTCTCTTAAGCAGGTAACCTAACCACAGGCTGCAGTGTCCTCATATGTAACAAACCTATTGTGTTGCGCGCCTAAATTGGAAACACAGAAGTACGCCATCGGTGGTTGTCCGCACTTTAGAGGAGGGCACTCAATTAAGCAATCTCAAAACTGAAACCCGTCCAACTAGTATAAACCCGGCCTCGCTCCAACGGTGATATAATTAGGTATATCAAAGATAGTATGTATAGCATGAGAGAAAGCGCGCTAAGCTGAGCAAGGATAAAGTTTGTATAACGTGATGACAGCTACCATTTGGAATCACTACTGAGGAGAGAAGTCATATGACGTGGATGAATGATCTACAATTAAGAAAGAGGTACGGAGATCCAGATTTCCAGACAAATTTCGCGAAGCTTTTTACGCTAAGTACGTTTCTAAGCCATTGTTTGGTTTCTTCTGGGTACAAGCCACCTGATGCGTTTGGAGACGCTATATCTCTCAGCTCAACGGGGAAGGGATGGATACCTCGTATTCAGGAGACAGTTAGCGGCATTTCCTTGTCAGAGATCAAGCTTGCGCTGTTCATCGAGTTCTTCTATCAGGAACTCTTCGTAGACGTGCGTGCTACCAATCCTAGAGCAATTCAGGAGATCCTAGATGCTGAAGTTACTGGTGGAAGGATAAGGTATCCATGGGTTTATGGCCGGCTCCTTTATGATCAATTTTTCGATATGTTTCCCAGCGAAATTGATAAATTGTCTTATGAGGAGACAATGAAACTCTTACAGGCTAGCCCGCAAGGTGTCTTCCAAATACGGGATATCCTTGTTGGTCCATTCGGGGTATTGAATTCATCTTGCCAAAGATTTCTACCGCCCATTCGGACTGTTCCACTGTGGCATTGCTCAGATCCTTCGTGTTATGCGCTGCATCCAGTCCTCTTGTCTACTGGTGAGAGCAAGGTGTCACAGGCTATTTCTTTCATCTCAGAGGAGTGTGAAAAGGCTGATGGTATCCCTTCCCAGTGGGGTGAATTCTTTCTTAGCTTCGCCGGACGACCTGATTATTACGATGACATGCATCCACATAAATTTCCTTGGCTGCTGGCTAACGCTTTTAGCGAAAGAGAGATTCAGAATATCCTTAGAAGACTTATTGACCAACATTCCAAAGAAATACGACAGAGATTTCCAAAAACCAAACGGGGCAAGAGTATCTTATCGGGATCAGCAGAGCAGATTTCCGAGCGATTGACCAAGACTCAATGTTTTCAACTTATATTGCTGATGCCTGATGAAATTATTGCTGGTTGTGTGGAACAATTGATAGATAATGGAGCCATCAACATTCCTTCTACTGAGATAAGAAACCCTGGGCCCACGTATGGTCAAAGTGGTTGGTTAGATGTCACCTGCGAGTGCTCCCGGTTTGGCATCCGCTTCGTCTCTAGCAACCTGGACATAGCACTTGCGCGGCTAAAATGTCTGATAAAAGAGAGTTACAAGCAAGAGCAAGACTTAGCAGAACTTGAGTGGAAGTTGCGACACTTCGCCGGAGAAACAATCTACGAGAAGTTGGATACATACCTTCATACTGAAGATCCGAAACGTATTGTCAGCGATCTAATTTTCGCTAGCCCAGAGCACATTCGGCGAGCTTTCAAATTCTTGCGATATGGTTGGTTTGAGTTAGCTTCATCCCCTGAAGAAGAGAAACGTCTCGTTGAGAAAATCCTATGGAAACTGGGTTTCGATATTGGGCTTTACCCACCCCATCATCAGTTCTTCTGGGAACGGTTAGAAAAGCTTTTGGATACTGCGAAAACCCATGCCACCTATAAGGAACAGGACATGGAATTAATCAGAGGCGCCGGTGTCAATTTTTTTGTTTCCCTGGAAGAAATACTCGACTACAGCTTGTCTTTTGGCACATGGGCATTGCTTTCTGACCACTATGGTGTCACAGAGTGCTCATTCAATTTCGATGAGGCACGTCAATTCATGGCATCGCGTCTTAGCGGGCGTCGGCCAAGTTCTGACGGCCCCTTGGAGTTCGACGCGGGTGGGAGGAACACGCTGTATCCTTTAATTCAGGGCTTTGCTATTCTCGCTGAGTTATGCAGCGAAATCATCGCAGATAAGAGTGATGACCTCACGCGCCCTAGAAATGAATTTCCCGGGTATTATGGCGAGACTGAGATAGAGATGTTTCCTTTCCGTCACAAAGTATTAATCTTGGATCTCAGGGCAGGAGATCGCGATCGAGTAATTGGGCTTCTGAAAGAAATTACTGACACATTAGAAAAGTCTGATGTATGCAATATCCGCAACCGTATTGAGCACAGAAGACCAGACTTCCCAAGCCAGGACGAAATCGAAGGAGCCTGCGATGCGATTGCAGATACAATTAGGAAGATGGAGGCTACGGGTATTTGCCCTTTGATTTACCTCTATGCGGGAAGAACGATTGATCAATATGGAAGGAGCTTAGTTACCTTCAAGGACTACAAATCAAGGGAGGTCAAGATTAGAGAGCCATCGCAATATAAATTGTGTAGGCTGCCATCTATTGAGAAGCCACAGTTAATTGTTCCATGGATGCATATAGGCGAATCTTTTGACTTAATGCGGTTCCAGTTTGAAGAGGTTTCAGACTACGTGAAAATGTGGCGAGAGTACCCCAGGAGAAGACCGCGAGTTCCACCCGAGGAACCGAAAGGGGAAATTTGACTTTGAACAGAAACAATCGGAAGGGCAAATCCTTTGATGGAAGGGGGCGAAAATGAAAGTAGCTAAAGTGGACGAAATGAAAGACCTGGACAGACGTGCTACGGAGGAATTTGGCATCTCGCAAGACCTTTTGATGGAAAACGCCGGGCAGGCAGTGTACTTCGTCATGTTTCAGGAATTCGGAATAAAGAACAATAAATTCGTTGTCCTTTGTGGTGGTGGTAACAATGGTGGAGACGGGTTGGTTGTTGCCAGGAGGATTTACTCCAATGGTGGGGAGGCAAAAGTCTTTCTTCTAGACGATGAAACCAAATTTAGAGGGGCGGCAAAAAGGAACTTTGAAATAGTATCCAGAATGCCAATAGAGATGTCTAGGATTGGCTCAATCGACTCCGTAAGAGCTGAGCTTCTTGATTCCGATGCCATCGTGGATGCCATATTTGGCACAGGTCTTGTCCGAAAGGTCAGCGGGATATACAAAGACGTTGTTCAACTTATAAACGAGAGCCAAAGTACAGTATTTAGCGTTGACATTCCTTCAGGTATAAATGGCGATACCGGGGAGGTGATGGGCCTGGCAGTAGAAGCAGATTATACCGTGACATTTGGGCTTCCTAAGCTGGGGAATATGCTTTATCCCGGGTATGAACACTGCGGAAAGCTGTATGTTTCGCACATATCTTTCCCACCTGACCTCTATAATTCCCACGCCATAAAGGTAGCAATCAATGATCCCGTAGAGCTTCCGGAAAGAGCCAGAGATACCCATAAGGGCAGCTATGGAAAGGCTCTCTTTATTGCCGGCTCCTCAAATTATCTTGGTGCGCCATACTTTTCCGCCTTATCTTTCCTTAAAGCCGGAGGCGGGCTTTCCTACCTGGCAACACCAAAATCCATCTCATCATTCCTGGCAAGCAAGGGAAGTGAGATTGTCTTTCTTCCTCAAAAAGAGACGTCTTCAGGAAGCATGGCACTGGAAAACAGGGATGAGCTCTTAGAATTTTCCCAAACGGTGGACATGGTAGTCCTGGGTCCCGGTCTTTCTTTATCCAGGGAGACACAAGAGCTGGTGCGGGAGCTAACCCCCAAAATTAACAAGCCTCTGCTCATAGATGGCGATGGAATTACTGCCATTGCTGAAGACTTGGGGAAAATAAAAAAGAGGGAAGCACCAACGATACTTACACCGCATCTGGGCGAGATGTCCAGAATCGCCAAAATGGAGATAAGCGAGATAGATAAAAACAAGATAGATGTTTTGCAACGCACGGCAAGGGAACTCAATGCCATAATTATCTTAAAGGGAGCCCATTCCCTCATAGGCTATCCCGACGAAACTGTTTTCATCAACGCAAGCGGCAACTCGGGCATGGCCACGGCTGGGAGCGGCGATGCCCTGACGGGAACCATTGCGGCCATGTATGGTCTGGGGTTAGCACTTGAGGACGCGGTGAGGATGGGCGTGTTCATCCACGGATTTTCCGGCGATGTTGCTGCTGTAGATAAAGGTGAGGACGGAATAACGGCGCAGGACATACTGGACTATCTCCCCGAAGCGATGAAGCTTTATAGAGATAATTTCGCCGAAATCTCGGAAAATCTTTATGAAAGCATCTTCGTGGTATGAAGGGGTATCAGAGCTTTAGTGCGCATTGTGGGTTAACAGGAAACTTTTTCCAAAATTCCCCCTCTTAAGATTAAGAGGGGGAAAGGGGAGTTATGAATAAATACCTCTGTAACGATCCAACTACAAAATTAAAGCGACGCCGTCTCAGGAAGAATGCAACCGATGCTGAGCCAAAAACAACATGACACCCATCGTGATAGCTATCTCAGGAATTAAACATTCGTGTGATAAGATTCTGCAATAACGACGTGTTACAAAATATCAAGGGGCAAGGAAATAACCCCCTTTATCCCCCTTATCTTAAGGGGGATGTTCAACGAGAGAATCTTTGTCTTGAGGGAGATGTTGCAGGAGAGAGCCTTTGTTTTGGGGGATGTTGATTATGAGAATCCTTATTCTTGGGGGCAACACGAAAGTTTTTCTAAAATTCCCCCTTAAGATTAAGAGGGGCAAGGGGAGTTATGAAGCACAGAGACTTATCTTAAGGGGGGATGTTGATGGTGAGAATCGTTGTCTTGAAGGAGGATAATGAAGGGGAGGCCCCTAATTTTAAGATGGGGCTTGTGGAAAACTAAACTACTACACTGTAGGTATGATGCAAGGGCAGCTTGATGTTTACTGCCTGAAGGGAAGAAAGGTGGAAAAATGAAGGCGATGGTGCTCAAGAAGCTCTCTTCAGTCGAAGAAAGACCTCTGGAGCTGGTGAATTTGCCCGAGCCTGTTCCCGGGCAAGGCCAAATTCAGGTCAGGGTCTCTGCCTGTGGAGTCTGTCACACCGAGCTTGACGAAATCGAAGGCAGGGTTTCTCCTTCAAGATTTCCCATGATTTTAGGTCACGAAATTGTCGGTAGGGTGGAAGACTTGGGGCCAGGGGCAAGCAAATTCAAAAAAAGCGACAGAGTAGGGATTGCTTGGATTAATTGGGCTTGTGGTAAATGCTCCTTTTGTCTCAAAGGCGAGGAAAATCTCTGTGGCACGGCAAAATGGACGGGGAAGGATGCCCATGGCGGCTATGCCCAATATACCGTAGTATCAGAAGATTTTGCCTATCCCATTCCTGAAAAGTTTACCGATGTGAAGGCCGCTCCGCTTCTATGTGCCGGAGTGATTGGCTACCGAGCCTTAAGACTTTCAGGGATGGAAGATGGCAGAGTACTTGGACTTTATGGCTTTGGAGCCTCCGCCCATATTGTTATCCAGGTTGCTAAATATAAATATCCCGATAGCAAGGTTTTCGTCTTTACCCGACCCCGCCAGAAAGAGCACCAGGATTTAGCCAGGAAATTAGGAGCAAACTGGATTGGGGCCACGGGCGACACACCCCCGGAAAAGCTCAACTGCGCCATCGACTTTACTCCTGTGGGAGAGCCGGTGCGTGAAGCTTTAAGGAATTTACAAAAAGGGGGAAGGGTGGTCATAAATGCCATTCGCAAGATGACGCCTATTCCGGAATTAGACTACACCGAGCATCTCTGGTATGAGAAGGAAGTGAAAAGTGTGGCTAACGTAACCAGAAGGGATGCCCAAGAATTTCTTCCCTTGGCTGCCGAAATTCCCATTGTCCCTGAAACCCAGGAATTTAAATTGGAAGAGGCAAACGAAGCTTTAATCCTGCTCAAGCAAGGAAGAATCCGTGGGGGAGGAGTCCTCAAAATGACCGAATAAAAAAGAAGCTAACTTGAATGCTAGTGATTTGCAGAAATCGTGACATGAAAGTCATTGCGAGGCACGATAGTGCCGAAGCAATCTCGTGGTGGGCATGGGATTGCCACACCCCGACAGGTCGGGGTTGGCAATGACAGGAAGGGGAGGGCTCGAGATGATACGAGATTTAATACTGAAGAACAGAAGCTATCGGCGGTTTTATCAAGAAGTTGACATAAAACGTGAAACCCTGAGAGAACTTGTTGATCTTGCCAGACTCTCAGGATCGGCGAGAAATGCGCAACCGCTTAAATATATCCTTTCCTACCAGCCTCAGAGAAATTCACTGATATTCCCACATCTGGCCTGGGCTGGGTATCTCAAGGGCTGCTCCGGTCCCTGTGAGGGGGAAAGACCATCAGCATACATTATTATTCTGGGGGACACAGAGATAAGGCGGTCTTTTGGCTGCGACCACGGAGTAGCCGCCCAAAGTATCATGCTGGGGGCGACTGAGAAAGGTTTGGGTGGCTGTATTATTGCTTCAATAGAGAAGGAAGGACTTCGTAAAGCTTTAGAGATACCGCCACGATATGAGATACTGCTTGTCCTGGCTCTTGGCCAGCCTAAAGAAACGGTAGTGATAGAGGCAGTCGGGGACAGCGGAGACATCAAGTACTGGCGTGATAGCAAAGGTGTGCACCATGTGCCGAAGCGACCCTTGGATGATATAATCATTGGCTAGATATACGCTGAGTTATTATAAAAGTTAGAAAGGAGAGGAGTAAAAAATGGCTGGAAAAAAATATGGGAAGAACTTGGTAAAGAAACCCGCTCGCGAGGTGAACGTCACGGTGCCAGGTGGGATCAAAGGTCGCGAGTATCCCACGATGACATATATGAGTAACGACCTTGTACCTGGATGCAACGTGTATCTCGAAATTGGCTGGATATGGGACATGCCTGATCCAAACCCCCACATTCTTGAACATACTCACGATTACGATGAGGTTGTCTTGCATATCGGCTCTGACCTCAACAATCCCGAAGACCTTGGTAGCCGAAATAGAGTTTGTGGTTGGAGGTGAACCGCTCATAATTGATAAAACCTCAGCGCTCTTTGTGCCCAAGGGAGTAAAACACGGTCCGTTAACCTGGAAGAGGGTTGACAGACCACACATACAGATGACAATAATACTTGGCGCGGGTACCCTGGCAGAGTCAGCACCTGGAGGATACAGCGGGGAATAAGAGAACCAGCCGGAGGCTTTTGATTTTGGGAAAACTGTCCTGATATATAAGCTACTGCGATTAGCTCTTTTGCTAAAGCGATAGCTTAGATGGTTAACTTTGGCATGGTGCCTGTAAGGTGGTTTGCTTCCATAATAGCTCTTCGCTTGGTGACAGTTGTCATCGATGGAGGGGGTAAATGCTGGAGTTAAGAATCCAAGTCATAACATCTTCAATTTGTGTCAAAAGTTAGAAAGGGGGAATTATAGAAAATGGCGGAAACGAAATACGGGAAATATATTATCACCGGAGCAAAATCTGACTTGAAGCCCCCTTCGTACAGGCGCGACGCTGCAGAGATAGCCGCTGGTGACCACACTCGTTTGATATATTTGGATGACGAGGTCATAAAAGGGGCCTTCTATGTAGAGTGTGTCTGGTACTGGAAAGGGTCTGAACAACCCATAGTTGGAGCTCATACACACCATTTTGACGAAGTCATAACGTTTTTGGGAACTAATCGGGAAGACCCGCAGGATTTGTGTGGAGAAGTCGAATTATGGTTGGAGGATGAAAAGCATATACTCACCAAAAGCTGTCTAGCCTTTATCCCAAAGGGAATGAAGCACTGCCCATTGATTATCAGGAGGGTAGATAGACCTATATTCCATTTTACCACTGGGCCCGGGGGTAAGTACGAATAGACTGAGGAGGATAGAAATTATGAAACTAAAAGATAAAGTAGCTATTATTACTGGTGGGGGCCGAGGTATAGGAAAAGCTATTAGCCTGGCTTTCGCCAATGAAGGAGCCGCAGTGGTAGTGGCCGCCCGCAATCTTTCGAGGTTGGAAGAGGTGGCTAAAGAAATCAAAACTAAGGGTGGTAAAGCCAAGGCGATACAAACCGATATTTCTGACCACGGGCAGGTAAAGCGGATGGTAGCCCAAACTATCGATGAGTATGGACAGATTGATGTATTGGTTAACAATGCCGCGGCTATGACAACTACTAATGCTGATGTGGTTGATATGAATCTGGATGACTGGGATAATGCACTGGCGGTCAGTCTGAGCGGGACTATGCTTTGTGCCAGAGAGGTACTTAAGACTATGATTCCTCGCCGAAGCGGTAATATTATCAATATCAGCAGTGTAGCCGGGATATCCGGAGTCCCTAAAGAAAGCCCATATTCCACCACCAAATGGGGCATAATCGGCTTTACTGAGGCCCTGGCTATCGAAGTAGGTAGAATCGGTATTCGTGTTAACTGCATCAGCCCTGGGGCTACTCTGACTGAAGAATTTGAGGAGTGGGTGAAGCGTTCGGCTGCAGATGCCGGTATCTCCTACGAGGAAATGCTGAGTAAAATCACGGACAATAATGCCCTGAAGAGAATAGCTGAACCATCTGAAATAGCGGCTTGTGTTGTGTTTCTGGCTTCAAATGATTCCAGCGCCATGACTGGACACAACCTCATTGCCAGTTGTGGCTTTCACCTAATTCACCCAAACATGATTCATTAGGTACGTGTCAAATCGAATTATTGACAAACTTTCAAAGACAAGTTATTATACGGCATTGTGGTGGTTGCCTTTCACGGAAAATCCAAAAGAAACGCCAACTCTTTGATATGCTACCAAATAATATCGTGGTGGTTACCTGTCACGGAAAATCCCGAAGAAATGTCAGCTCTTTGATATGCTACCAAATAATAAGGAGGTAATATGGGTGTATCAGTTAAAGAAGAAGTAATCAAGACCAACTGTCGAGGTTGCCATGGTGGTTGCGGTGTTCTCGTTCACGTCAGAGACGGCACTATTATTAAGATTGAAGGTGACCCCGACTTTCCTACCAATCACGGTAGCATGTGCACCAAGGGCCTTGCCTTCCACCAACTCGTATATCATCCAGATAGAGTCAAGTATCCGCTCAAGCGAGTCGGTAAAAAAGGAGAGGGAAAGTGGGAGCGAATTTCGTGGGATGAGGCTTTCGGGACCATTGTCAACAAACTGAAGCAGGTAATAAAAGAGAATGGTGCGGAGTCCATTGTACTGGCACAGGGCACCTCCAGGGAAGGCGAGTCCTTCCTAGCGCGGTTCGGCAATCTGCTGGGGACGCCCAATATTATGGCTGCCGGGCATTTCTGCTACCTCCCCAGAGTTGGTGCCAGTCTGGTCACATGCGGCAATCTCCCCATATGCGATTATGATGGCAATCCTGAGTGCGTGGTGGTATGGGGAAGTAATATATTCTGGACTAATCCCGATGAATATACCGGCGAGAACCTGAGCCGGGTATTAGCACAAGGGGCAAAGCTGATTGTAATTGACCCCAGGTTAACCTATACGTCAAGCCGGGCGGATGTCTGGCTGCAGCTCAGGCCAGGAACAGATGGTGCTCTGGCTTTTGGTATGCTGAATGTAATAATCAGTGAAGGGCTCTACGATAAAGAGTTCGTGGAAAAGTATACCCACGGCTGGGATCAGTTTGTAGAGAGGGTTAATCAATACCCTGTGGAGAAGGTGGCGGAGATTACCTGGGTGCCGGCAGAGAAGATAAGAGAAGCGGCGAGGTTATTCGCCAAAACGAAGCCAGCTACCATTCAGTGGGGAATATCTATTGAGCAGAGCATTGATTGCATTGACAATGACCGTCTTCTCATTGACCTGCTGGCAATCACTGGTAACCTGGATGTGAAGGGTGGAGGTGCCTTCTTCGTGCCGCCGAAAGGGCAAACGATAAGCCAGTTTACCTTTCACAAAGAGCTCCCTCCAGAGCAGAGCGCCAAGTATGTGGCTGGCGAGGCTCATAAGCTCTGCCATATGATAGGTTTGGTACCAGAAAACTATGTTTATAATGCTATTCTTACCGGTAAACCTTACCCCATCAGGGCGATTCTTCTGCAAGCTTCTAATCCGGTTGTCACCAGGCCTAATGCCAAGATGGCCTATAAGGCATTGAGTCAGGCTGAATTCCTGTCGGTGGCTGATTTCTTCCTGACGCCGACTGCGGAACTGGCGGATATCTTCCTGCCAGCGGCTACCTGGTTGGAAGTGGACTACACGGGTGGATTCTTCTTCCGCCACGGATATATATTTCCCAGGAAAAAAATCGTGCAGATTGGCGAATGCAAGTCTGATTTTGAGATATGGAATGAACTGGGGAGAAGGATGGGGCAGAAACAGTGGGGTGCTAACCATATAGGCGACCTTGACCAGATATTAGCTCCCGGTGGACTTACCTGGGCCGATATCCGGGATAAGCCCTACTTGAGAGGCGAGGTGAGATATAGAAAATATCTGGACAAGGGTTTCTCCACTCCCACTCGCAAGGTTGAGCTTTACTGCACTACCTTTGAAAAGTGGGGTTATGACCCGCTACCGACATACAAGGAAGTACCGGAGAGCCCGGTAAGCAATCCGAAGGTGGCGAAGGACTATCCATATATTCTGATAACTGGTCCCAGGTCACCTGTCTTCTTCCATTCTGAGCACCGTATGATTCCCTGGCTTCGTGAGTGTCACCCTGACCCCATGATTGACATACATCCCGATACAGCGAAAAAACACGGCATCAAGGAAGGCGACTGGGTGTATATTGAAAGCCCGAGGGGGAGAATTAAACAGCGGGCTAGGATTACACCGGGAATTCACCCTCAGGTGGTATGCATCCAGCACGGGTGGTGGTTCCCCGAAATAAAAACACCGGACCATGGCTGGGACCAGTCCAACAGCAATATCCTTACCGATAATGACCCAAAGACCCTTGATATAGCTTTCGGTGCCAGCAACATGAGGACCCTGATGTGTAAAATATATCCTGTGAAGCAAGAGGAGGCAAAATAATGATTAAAGAATATAAACGCGTAACCGTTGCTGACAATTGTATGGGTTGCTTCGCTTGTGAAGTAGCCTGCAAACAGGAGCATAGTCTGCCCGTGGGACCGAGGTGGATAAGAGTCTTTCCCGATGTAAGAGAGGTGGGTGAGGGGTGGCGGTTCACTTACGTGGTTACCGAGTGCCATCGCGCAGCTACCCCTCCGTGTAGAGTTGCCTGTCCGGCCGAGTTGAACATCTGGAAGTATGTGAACCTTGCTGCAGTCGGTAGATTTGAGGAAGCCCTTGAGGTGGTTAGAGAAACCACGCCTTTTGCCGGAGTTCTTGGTTATGTCTGCACCCGACCCTGCGAGGCAAGTTGTGAACGGGGCAATATCGATATACCGGTGGCTATCCGTTCTATAAAAGCGTTCTTGGCTGACTATGAGATAAAGGCGGGACGGGGGAAGGCAGCGCCACTGAAAAAGACGAAGAATGATAAAGTGGCCATTGTTGGGGCCGGGGCAGCGGGGCTGTCCTGTGCTTATGACCTCATAAGACAGGGTTACCCGGTTACCGTGTTTGAGGCTAGCTCGAAAGCCGGTGGTCTCATGCGCTGGGGTATCCCTGATTTCAGATTGCCCAGGAAAATAGTAGATAATGAAATAAGCTACATTGAAGAGCTGGGAGTAGAGATAAAGACAAACACTCCTGTGAAGGCTCTGGATGACCTCTTCAAGCAGGGATACAAGGCGATATATCTGGCTACTGGTTGCCCGGTAAACCTGAAGCTTGGTATTCCCAATGAGGATGCCGAGGGTATAATCTATGTCCTCGACTTCCTGAAGCGGGTAAGTTCCGGGGCTGGTGGCAAACTGGGCAATCGAGTAGCGGTTATTGGGGGTGGTAACGCAGCTATCGATGCGGCAAGAGTCGCTCTGCGCCAGGGTGCGAAGGAAGTTCACCTCGTTTGCTTGGAATGCACAGACCTGACCAGCAAGGACAGGATGCCAGCTCAAGACTACGAGATTCAAGAAGCGGATAAAGAAGGTGTAGTTATCCACCCTTCCCTGGGCCCGAAGCAATTTTTGGTTAAGGACGGTAAAGTTACCGGCTTTGAGACTATGGCCTGCACCTCTGTTCGAGAGGAGGACGGCACATTCCTGCCAAAGTATGGCGGCTCGGCTGCTACTATAGAAGCAGACACGGTCATAGTTGCCATTGGGCAGGCAGTGGATAAGGAGGCCTTCAAAGAGATAGATAAAGATAGGGCCATCAAAGTGGACGGCTTTTCATTTGAAACGAGCAGGGAAGGTGTCTTTGCCGGTGGTGATGTGGTGTCCGGCCCGAGTGATATTGTCGGTGCCATTGCTGCAGCCAAGGAAGCAGCTATTTCCATCGACCGTTATCTGCGCGGTGTGGATACGAGGGAGGACAGGATAATAAACTTCAGGCTGGTTAACGGCGCACCTCTGGAGAAAAGCACTAAGAAGGGAGTCGTAGCCACCCTGGATGAACAGTTGGCTATAGTTGAAGCCAGACGTTGCTTAAATTGCGGCACGTGTGTGGAAGGGCTTGACAATGGGAAGCAGCCGGCGTGTGTCAGCGCCTGTCCGGCCCATGCACTCTACTATCGTGATATGTGGGAGCTTACTCCAAAAACAGGCATGTATAAGCTATAGGGTGTGACGTAATATCGGCTGAGATTAAGTAAGGAGTATACAAGTGTGATAGGTGGCCCCCTAACCAGGGGTCACCTTTTTTATGCTTTCTTCTCACGCTACGCCCTATTGGCAATGCCATTAACCAAACTTCTACCCGCCTCGATGTATTCTGATCTAGTTCAGATAGATGGGTGACACATGCATGGATTATGAAAGGGCACTATAATGGTTGCACTATGAATGTCTATTATACGATGCCGGGATATAAACGCCTGGCGAGTATCCCCAAACTATCAAAACAAGCCAGGCAGAGATTGAAATGGTTCGATTATCACAACTCTCATGATCACAATGCCCGTCTCACCTGTCGTCACTTCG
>Ga0307443_1000134_pt1 | contig 55018 bp, 51 predicted proteins | sample SalMarSW160220MG_FD_202148 | JGI IMG/M metagenome (GOLD analysis project Ga0307443, IMG submission 202148) | Salt marsh sediment microbial communities from the Plum Island Ecosystem LTER, Massachusetts, United States - SW1601-220 | ecosystem: Environmental > Aquatic > Marine > Intertidal zone >... | reverse complement strand
CAAGTTCAATTTGCAGAATCTTGTACTTGATTCTGATTGCATCTATTTTCTCTTTTGATATCATATGACAGAAATATCATAAGAAAACTTAAAATGCAACAGAAAAGCGATGATTTATTTATTTCCACTTCCTAAGTAGGGTGAACAACTGAAATGAGGTGTTTCTTATTGCTAAATCACCTTTTCCTATATACTCTTTGAAGTTCTCTTATAACTAAGTCAATCTTTTCATCTCTAAATTCCGGTAAAATAGTTCTATAATGCCTCACTTCCTTTACATCTACTGTAGCCGTGACCAACTGTTCCTTATGATATTTGGCTTTTGCAATCTCTTTTCCTCCCGGAGCAATAATAGCAGAGTGCCCCCAGAATCTTCTTCCTTCTTCAAAGCCCACTCTATTAACAAAAATAACGTAATTTGAGAACAGTTGAGCGTAAAATTTATTTAAGAAATCCCAGGTAGAGCTAGCAGACACATCATCTCCTAAAGACTTCTCAAAAATGGCAGTGGGGTGTATAAAGATAAAAGCACCATCCAAAGCTGCAATATTTGTCAAAATGGGATGCCAGCTATCGGCACAAGTTAAAATAGCCATTCTTCCGTAAGCCGTATCAAATGCCCTCATCTTTTTACCGGCAGTAAAATATTTTTTCTCGTCAAATATACCGTAGGTGGGTAGATATATCTTTCGGTGAATGTGTTTTATCTTCCCCTCCTCCAGATAAAGAGCTGAATTATAAAAATTAAAATCTTTCGACTCTTCTATAAGGCCCACTACTAAAGATATATCCTCGCTTTCCCTTTTTAGATCTTCAATTAAAGGATTATCTATTTCTAAGGCTACCTCAGGAACAAGACTTTTTACCGAATAACCAGTAAGTGTGAGCTCAGGAAAGACTAAAAGATTAACATTTTCCTCCCTGGCCCTTGAGATAAATTCTCTTATCTTATCCAGATTCGCCTTTATATCTCCTAATTTACAATCTATCTGGCCCAATCCTATCTTCATATATCATAAACTCCTAAATTTCATAAACCTTTCACCGAACTATTTAATCTTTTATTTTACATTTAATATAGGTCATTTTTACATTAAAAACATCAGAGTTGGAAAGTGAGGATATACTTTAAGCATTCCTGGCCCTCTATTTTTGTAGCTCTCTTCTAAGTTTCTATCACATGGGGCTTTTCTTTCTTTACAACCTTTCCTTGGACATAACTGACAACTATAAAATAGGACTTCTGTTGGGAAATATATCCCAGATATAGATTTTTTTGGAATCATTAATAAACTATCGGCCAACGTAACTCAGATCAACTCTTCAACATTACCAAAGATCGAAAAAAATTACCTTTGTTGTGTTATTGGCCAATCTTCTAAAGACCCTGGGTTCATCCTTGACATTTGTCCAAGCCTATAATTTCTCTTTAAGTAATCTTCGAGATATTTTCAAATAGAACCTAAGGCCTTATCTCCGATTTTATCTAAGTAACTGAACTTGTGTAAAAATCGGGTAACCTATTGAAATTGTTAGTTTTAATCGTTAATAATCTGATAGAATGTTATTTAGGTGTAAGTTATTGATATTTCATACAATTTTTATAAAAAACCGACTTTAAAATACACAAGTTTAGTAAGTAACATTGTTTTAATAAATCATCAAATGAGCTCGCCTTATCCTCTAGCCATTTTCCAATTGTCACAATGTATGGGAAAACCCTTTCTGCTTTATCTAAATTAATCCTGAGAACGCGACTATTAAAGCTTATACCATCAATATTTAACATATCATAATTTTTATTATCAACATATGAAATTTTATAAATGGCTTTAGGCTTAATTACAGAATTAGCAATCTCAACCAATTCTTGAACATCATTTAAGTTTAAGTATTTATTCTCTTCTTTAAGGTGTAATCCACTAATTCTCTAACATCCAAATAAACTGGGATATTATCTAGTACATTCATCTTTATCGTTATTTTGAAGATATATTATTTTCTTAAATGACATGCTACATAGTGGCTCCTCACTATTTCTATTAAGGGAGGTTCTTCTTCGCTGCAAATAGGTTTAACGTATTTACATCGGGTACGAAAGTGACACCCCGAGGGAGGATTGATGGGGCTCGGAACATCACCTTCCAGGACGATACGCTTTCGATCCAGAGTAGGGTCAGATATAGGTACTGCAGAAAGCAGGGCCTCAGTGTAGGGGTGCAGAGGATTAGTATAGAGATCTTCGGTATCAGCTAATTCTACAATCTTACCTAAGTACATTACCGCAACTCTGCCGGAAATATGCTTTATTACGCTCAAGTCATGGGCAATGAAAAGATAGGTAAGCCCAAACTTGACTTGGAGATCTTCCAATAGGTTTATTACCTGTGCTTGTATGGAGACATCCAATGCCGAAACTGGTTCATCACACACTAGTAATTTTGGATTTAATGCTAGGGCTCGGGCAATCCCGATCCTTTGACGCTGACCACCACTAAACTCATGGGGATATCTTTTCATGTAACGAGATGACATGCCTACTGTTTCCAGAAGATCAACCACTCGCTCCTCTTTTTTCTTTCCTTTTGCTATGTTATGAACATATAAAGGTTCTCCTATGATATTGCCTATCGTCATCCTTGGATTAAGAGAACCAAAGGGGTCCTGGAAAATGACCTGCATATTCCGTCTTGCATTCCTCATTTCCTGTTTGCTTAGTTTAGAGATATTTACTCCTTCAAAATATACTTCTCCCGCCGTAGGCTTGTAGAGCCGTAAAATCAGTCTACCCACAGTAGTTTTTCCGCATCCAGATTCCCCTACCAAACCCATAATTTCGCCTTTATTGATGTGAAAGCTTACCCCATCTACTGCCTGAACATAGCCTACTATTTTAGAGAATATTCCTCCGCGAATAGGAAAATGCTTTTTTAGTCCATTCACTGTTAGCAATGTATACTATCTCCTGAATTTATTGCGGACCTACTTTTGATCTTGATAACTGTGCTTTTAGCTTAAAAACATTCTCTTTTATCCTCATTATAAATGAAGCAACGTACCTTATGGGTATCACCTACTTGCTCTAATTCCGGCTCCTCTTTCTGGCAGAAACTTTTAGCAAACTTGCATCGGGGATGGAATCTACATCCTGAAGGAAATTCCAGAGGATTAGGCACTATTCCCGGAATGACTTCCAGCCGCCTCTTTTTCGTATCTGTCAAACGGGGAATAGAATCATAAAGGGCCTGAGTATAAGGATGTCTGGGCTCTCTAAAGATAGTTTTTACATTCGCATACTCTAATGCCTTACCGGCATATGCCACTAGTACATCATCAGAGACTTCTGCAATGACTGCTAAATCATGGGTAATCATCATTACGGCCATGCCTATTTCTTCTCTTATTTTCTTAAGTAACTCCAGGATCTGTGCCTGAATGGTTACATCCAAAGCCGTAGTGGGTTCATCTGCAATAAGCAGTTTTGGTTCACAGGATAAGGCCATGGCAATCATTGCCCGCTGTCTCATTCCCCCGCTTAATTGATGCGGATAGTTATCAATTTGTTTCTCTGGCGAGGATATGCCTACCAGATCTAACATCTCTATTGCTTTCTTGCGGGCCTTTTCTTTATCTAATTTCTGGTGCAGGATAATAGGCTCCATAATCTGGTTTCCAATAGTAAAAACTGGGTTCAAAGAGGTCATGGGTTCTTGAAAGATCATAGAAATATCATTTCCCCGGATTTTTTTTATCTCAGAGGGGCTTTTTTTTAAAAGGTTTTCACCCTCAAACCAAATCTCTCCCTCAATTATCCTTCCTGGAGGGCTGGCTACTAACTGCATTATGGAAAGTGCTGAAACACTTTTACCACATCCTGATTCTCCTATCATACCCAGGGTTTCACCTTTTCTGATAATAAAATCCATCCCATCGACTGCCCGGGCAGTTCCTTCTTCTGTATAAAAATAGGTCTTTAAGTTTTTGACTTCTAGTAGAATATCACTCATATAATCGTATAGTAATTTTAATGTTCTGTTCTTCTTAAATTTCCAATCAGTTTTTAAATAAAATTATGTTAAAAATTTAATCAGATCCTCAATATGGTAACTTTCAAAATCTTTAACCATTCCTATTAAACTATTAGTTTCTTTCTCACTTAATGCTCCCCTAGTAATAGCAATAAACTTGTTTTCTAATTCCTGCTCAGATAAAGGACAATCCCAATCCCCCTTAGCGGCGATAACACCTGAATTATATTCTTTTCCCTGATTAGTAATTATCTCTATTTCAGCCAGGCATTGTTCAGGAAACCTTTTTTCGATTTTTAGATCCTTTAGAATATGAATTTTTTTCATTAGTTTATTGGTTTCTTCCTCATTAAAATATTTTTCTTCTAATTGGTCTGGTCCAAACTCCCCATAGATAGCCGCAACAGCTACTGGATAAGCTACATTATATTCTGCATCTTCCAAGCTGGTAGGTGGAGTTGAACAAACACTAACAGCCTCAGAGAAGGTTTTTATGATTATCTTAGAGACTTCCTTATAAGTTAAGTCTTCCTTCTTCATTATCTTTAATATACCATCAATTGCTGGATGGGCCCATCTACAGCATGGATACTGTTTAAAATAAAGATTCATTACCTTATAGTCTTTTCCCAAAGTAAATATATCTTTATTTCTTTTCGAATCCCCTAAGAGGCTGGGACTTCCTGTAAAGCCTTTTTGAGCCAGAAAAGCAGCACTTGTTCCTACCATCGCTCCCCAAGGGATTCCATCCTTTGGGGCCATACGGGGATACTCTACCGAACGCATCTCTGGAACAAGTGGAGCATAGGCCTCAGCAATTCCAAGGGCATTTTTTGTCTCGGTCTCTGACAAATCTAACAATTTCGAAGCCCCTGCAGCCGCACCTATCGCCCCCCAAGAACCTGACCCGTGATAAAAGCTATAATGAGAATGTAAAATTTCACTGGCTCTAATCGCAATTTCGTAGCCAATAATTAAGGCTCCGAGAAATTGTTTTCCAGTAACCCCCATTTTTTCAGATACAGCTAAAACAGTAGGGAAAATGGCTGCTCCTGGATGTCCTTTAACTTTTCGGTATCCATCATCAATATCCAGGGCATTGACTATAAATCCATTAATTAGAGAGGCTGCTACGCAAGACATTTTTTTATTGGCTTTAATTACCGTGGCTTCTTTTGAACCATTAATTTCTTGAGAAGAAAAATCAAAAAGAATCTTTGCTCCTTTAGCTTTAACCCCTCCCAAACTTGCTCCTAATAAATCCAATAAGCATATTTTGGCCTGCTTTACTACTTTGGGTGGAATATCCTCCATTTTCAGGTTTTTAATATATTTTACTGCATATTCATTTCCATCCATTTTTATAAAATTACTCCTCTCTAAAAAATTGCCTTTCCTTTATGCCTACCAAAATTGATTGTTTTAGAAATTTTGAGTAACTCAGGCTCCTCGAAGTCGAGGATCAATCATGTCACGAATGCCATCTCCAAGCAGGTTAAAAGAGAGGATTGTGATAAGAATACTCAGACCCGAATAAACAGAGATCCCAGGCGCATTAATGAGAACGTCAACGCCCTCTCGAATCATATTGCCCCAGGTAGGCGTAGGAGGCTGAACGCCTAAACCGATAAAAGCAAGGTTTGCTTCAAGTCGGATTGCCACGCCTACCCAAAGAGTTCCGGCGACCAGGAGTTCCCCAAAGATGTTAGGAAAGATATGTCGAACAATAATTCTGGGAGCTTTTACCCCTATTGCCTGAGCTGCGAGAACATATTCACTTTCTTTCAGTGACAGAAGTGACCCGTGAGCTAAACGGGCAAACCTTGGAGTCATTACAATCCCAATCGTGATAATCAAATTAAAGAGATTTGACCCTAAAGCTGCTGTTACAGCTATCGCTAATATAAGATCGGGAAAGCACATCAATATATCGACAATTCTCATTATAATGCTTTCTACTTTCCCTCTAGAATAGCCAGCTACCATGCCCATAGCTGTTCCCACAAGCATTCCCAAACCAACAGAAATAACTCCTATGAGTAAGGAAACCCGGCTACCCCAGATAATTCGTGAAAAAACATCTCGCCCAAAATCATCAGTACCTAACCAATGTTTGCTACTGCTCCCCATAAGGCGGAAATAAGAATCCTGTTCTAAAGGATCAAAGGGTGAAATGCAGGGAGCAAAAATTGCAATTAATACGATTATTAATGCGAGGACTCCTCCTACCAAAGCAGTTCTGTTTCGTATAAAAGCAGACCACATCCTCTGGCGTTGAGTCATTTCTGTCGGCATTAGATCTTCTTACATTTCAAATAATTTCAATACAGACTTCGTCAATGCGTCAATCGTTAAATCGGTCCAAAATATTAACAATATCAGTTCGTTACATAATCAGCGGTCAAAAGCTATGTTATCAAAAGGGCATTGGCAAACCCTAAGGCAATTATTCTACAAAGTTTACATAGAATTCACACACGTCATCACCAAAGCCTATAGCCTTAACAACTTCCATGTTGACAGGCCCCCGGCAGACCGCAGAAAAAATGCTTTCCATCAGGCCCACCGAACATAAACAGTGCACCGGATTGGGCTTGGCAAGCCCAGCCCTTACAAGGGTACAGGCACATTCGTCGATTTTCAGATGGGCCTTGTTGTCTTGTTTTTCCCAAAGACTGGCGAGATTATGTCTTTGTAACCGCCGCTGATTCGTAGCATCGAGAAGCTTGTCTATAGTTTCCGGTTTCTTGCCAAGGATTTCTCTACAGTCATCAAGGATTTGTCGAGCACACTTCTGTCCCGCAGCCTTCATCACCTCTTTTGTTAGTATCCCGTTACCAGAATTGGCAAGGGCCTTTTCCACTGCCTCGATCCAGGCAACATTTCGCTTGATAGCCTTTTCTGGGATTTCCGTTTTCTTCATTTTTCTTTCCCCTTAAAAAATGGTGCCAGCGATTGTGTGGTCTCAAGACCTAGGCTAACACGACTCCATTTTAAGTGTTATGCATAAGCCCTTAATCATACTTAATTCGAGGATCGATTAGCTTATAGACTAAATCCGTTAAGAGATTTATAACAACAACAATAACTGTATAAAGCACCATAACCGATTGAAGTGTCGTATAATCTCTCTGTTTAATTGCTCCAACCATTAATTTGCCTAACCCTGGCCGGGAAAACACAATTTCTACCATTACAGAAGAACCGATTAGTACAACCGCATAAAGCCCGCCCAGGGCAACGATTGGAATGAGTGCATTTCGCAAAACATGCTTGTATAATACAATTCGATCAGGTACGCCTTTCGCGTGAGCTGTACGTACGTAATCTTCCCTGAGTATATCCAGAATGGAAGAACGCGTCATCCGGGTTATATAAGCTGTCATTATTAATGCAAGAGAAAGGGCTGGTAAAAAAAGATGTCTGAGGTTATCTGAAAGGCTTAAGAGATTGCCTCCCCCCACCACAGGGAAAATCGGAAACTTGATTGAAAAAACCAATATTAACAGGATACCCAAGTAAAAAGCAGGCACCGAAAGGCCGATTAAAGAAAAAATGCGATTAAAATAATCTACGAAACTATTCCTTTGAACAGCTGCTGAGATTCCCAAAGGAACCCCAAAGATGTAACCCAGAACAATTGCGCTAAAGGTGAGTTCTAACGTATAGGGAAGAACCCTTACAACCTGAGCAGAAACCGGGTAACCGGTAATGGCAGATACACCAAGGTTCCCCCGGAAAAGATCAGAAATAAATCTGAGGTATTGAAGCCAGAGCGGGGCATTCAGCCCCATTTTTTCTCTCAAGGCATTTACCGCTTCTTTACTTGCATAATCTCCAAGCGCTGCTACCGCTGGATCGCCTGGTAGTATACGCACAACGATAAAAACCAGCGTTAACACAACAAAAAGAATGGGAATGCTTTGTATAATTCTGCGAACAGCGTAATTGAACATGGCTCCAATACCTCTATAAACTAAGAACTTATTGTTAAACCTAATAATTGTAGCAGACTTTTTGATTGAAAAATAGAGATTTGAATACAGCAGACGGCAAGCTTAGCCTAAATTGGAAATCGGCAGAATTATTATACTAACAAAAGGGAAAATATATATTCCCGTTCAATTCCTTTTCAAACCTCGAAATTAATCAACATCGTGCCTCCCTTCCATGCGAAAGTGTTTGTATATAAGGTTAGCACAGATGCCGATTAATTTCAGATAGTTAGAAAAAAACTTCCATTATCCCGCCATAGGTTCTTGCAAGGATTAATGAGCCAGGATTTTTGTTTTTTCGGTTATTTGAGGAGAATAGGTCTGCCAACTAAATTCAAGCGGATGGCCTAACTCCACGTAAGACTTCATCGGAAAAACATACCTTAACCTGATAAGGGGCAGGACTGCTACATTTCTAAGAAGTTCAATCTGGGCTTTTTTCCACAATGCATTTTGTTTCTTTGAATCGAGTTCCCATCTTGCCGCTTCAATTACTTCATCAATACTGTCAATCTTACCATCACCATCAGCATCAACAGCTCCATAATGAGAAAAGCCAGTATCTGGTTTTTTACCTGTTACTACAGTTGAATTGGAGTGATAGAAACGGGTAAGGAAAACATCAACATTTGGTCGCCAACAGGCATATAAAACAATAGGACTCGCATCCTTCCGGATTAAGCTATGAAAAGAAGAATGGTCTACTACCTTCAAGGCCATATCAATCCCTGCCTTTTTAACTTGGGCTTGAATAGCAACCATAGGTTTTCGATAGCTACTCGCCATCTCACTAATAATAACTTCGGTTTTAAAGCCTTTGGGGTAACCAGCTTTGGCTAAAAGATCCTTTGCTTTCACTATATTATCTTCGTAAACGACACCTGCTTTACTCGCTTCTTCTTTAGTTAAGGCACCAGGTGCAGGAGGTGCTTGAGCAGCAGAATAAATTGGAACTGCTAAACCTCCTCCCATAAAAGCAGCTATCTCCTTGCGGGAAACAGCATAAGAAAATGCCTTTCGAACCCTGATATCGTCAAAGGGGGCCTTAGTCATATTAAAATGAAGTATTTGTGTTTCACAGGGACCAAAAGATTTGATTGTTACATCGGGAAAAGATGCAATTTTTTCAACCCATTTTCCCTCTTTTAGTCCTTCAATTATGTCTAACTCCCCTGTCCGAAATCCAAGCTCACGGGAGCTGACAGAAGGCATATATCGTATCACTACCTGCTTTAAAATAGGTGCACCTTGAAAATAGTTCTTATTTTGGACCAGGACTGTTTTCTGTCTGGGGTCGTATACCTTGAACATAAATGGCCCGGTTCCTACTGGATGTATTTTTATCCAATCATTTCCTTTTGATTCTATGGCCTTTTTGCAGACAATAAATCCACCCGCATAATTGGCAAATTTAGCGAGAAAAAGTGGTTCCGATATAGGTTTTTCTGTCGTAATTTCAACAGTATAGGGCTCAATAGCTTTAAAATCTATTGCCCCATATTCACCTGCATAAGATGAATGATCAGGATTGGCAGCACGCTTTAGAGAATAGACAATGTCTTCCGAAGTCAGCTCGTATCCATTGGGATACCCTGGAAATGGATGGAAAAGGACGCCTTTTCTCAAATGAAACGTCCACACCTTGCCATTTTTTGAAACTTCCCAGGATGTGGCCAGGTCTGGCTCAACATTTACCTGATTTCCAGGAGGGTAGCGAACAAGCCCGCTAAAAATAGGATCTACGGTACTTCGATCCACAGTTGTTGCCGCTCGATGAGGGTCAAGCGTCTTGGCATCTCCTGCATCAAATGCAATATGCAGGATTTGCTCTTTTGCCAGTTTTTCTGTGGCTTGGACATTATAAGCTCCAATTAAACCCACCAGAAACACTGTTAGGATTACCAAAAGAAAATATCTCTGTTTCATTTTTTCCTCCTTTTCTTGCAGATATGGTTTATTTCTCTTTGAAAGCCTCTAAAAAGAGAGCTTATTTTTTCAACACTTTCTTTTCGAGAGCTTTCTCCTCAACCCAAGTATAGAATGGCCTGCCTATTTCCTCACCTCCATTCGGCCCTTTATTTCTCTCTTTTACCTTAAAAGAGAGATTTCATTTTACTTCTGGATAACACCGGATTACCTCATCTATTCCCGACACTCATGTTTCGTTGTCAACGTATCATTGCAACAATGCCTTTGCAAGCTTTATGGCCGAGCCAGCATCATGAGCATACCCGTCTGCTCCGATTTGATCAGCAAAGTCTTGTGTCACAGGGGCTCCACCTATCATGACTTTAACCTGCTCCCTGAGACCGCTTTTCGAGAGGGCATCTATGGTGGCCTTCATCATGGGCATCGTGGTGGTGAGAAGGGCAGACAGACAGAGCATATCTGCATTCTTGTCCTTTATTTCTTCAACATATTTATCTGGGAGAATATCTGCACCAAGATTATAAACTTCGAAGCCTGCACTTTCCAACATCATGGCCACGAGATTCTTTCCTATATCATGCAAGTCCCCCTTTACCGTTCCTATTACGACCTTGCCAGCGGCTATAATATCTCCTTCGGCCAGGAGAGGCTTAAGGATATCAATGACAGCACTCATAGACCTGGCAGATCTCAATACCTCGGGAATAAACATATCTTCAGACTCCATCTTTTCCCCCACGATATCCATGCCTGCCATAAGCCCTTTTTCTAATATTTCCTTGGCGGAAATCCCCTCATCTAAGGCAGATTGTGCCAGGCTTGTCAATTTTTTTTCGTCGCCTTCAATGAGTGTATCAATCATGTTTTGAAAATCAGCCATTTTTTCCTCCTTTGTTCTTAATTAAAGTAAAATTCCGTATCTTTCCCTGATTACTTTATCCACATCTTCGGGGATATACAATCTTTCTTCCTCCCCAAGTAGTTTCTGAGCTATTTCCCTGGCCCTCTCCCTCGTATTTAATGATCCTTCTTTTTCCCATTTTTGACGGCTCTTTCGGTCGACTATGCCATTTCCGTTAAAATATTCATCTCGCATATGTTCCAGGGTGTGGGGGGAGGTCATAAAATTGCCACCAGGACCCACGGAATCTATGACTTCTAAAGCCAAATGCTCAGGATCTACATCGATTCCTCTGAGGACCCTGCAACTCATCCCGATGATTTCATCATCGATTACATATTGTTCATAGGCCACGGATATCATGGATTCCAACATCCCTGCCGCGTGATGGATATAATTAGAACCGGCCATGGCTGCTAGAAGGCTTGTGAATGCCTTTTCCCAGCCTGCTTGGACATCAGGTATTTTAGAATCGGTCAATCCGGAAGAATTATAATTCGGCACCTTGATATAGTTCGACAATTGGTGAATCGCCGCATTCATCATGCCGCATTCCACTGCTCCGCCCAGGTAGCCCATAGTCCGAAGATTGGCCATGCCAGGAATGCCGCCGTACAATATAGGGGATCCAGGATTTGTCAACTGGCAGATAGTGATGCCGGCAAGTTGTTCAGCATGGATTTGGGCGAGAGTGCCGGCCATGGTAATGGGCGATGTTGAACCTGCCATGGGAGCACAGGACAGGGCCACCGGAATTCGGTTCCGTACAGCCTCTTGCATGATAAGCGTTGTTTGCGTATCAAGCTTTAAAGGGCTAATGGCAAACGAGGTAATAATGGAAATAAATGGCTTCTCTCGAAGCTTTTCCATGCCTCCAGCCACCAAAGAAGACAAATCCAATACATTGCGGAACCCTTCTACATCATTTACACCGGCCATTACGTGTTTACCGGTAGCCTTGAGGCATGCGTAAAAGACATTCACGTCATAGGCCGTTGGAGGGATATCTGTGGGTATGCAAGGCCGAAGAAAAAAGTGGATGTTATCCAATTGATCTACCAGCCTTCCGAGTTGATATAGATCTTTGAGGGTGCTTGGCCGGGACTCGCCAGTTTCAAGATCCAGAATCCTTATGGCAGCTCCTCCTGTTCCCAGATGGACACGGTGTTCTGTAAGGTCAAGATCATTTCTCCCATCCCGGCTGAACAGAACCACCCGCTCAGGTGCTTTGGACGCTTGTTCCATGACCAGATCCCCTGGAAAATAGATGCGTGCATTATTTCTGTCTATGGTAGCACCAGCCTTCTTAAGCATATCAAGGGTATCTTCCAATCCAGTCTCAAAGGTAAAACCTGTTTTTTCCAGGATGCTAAGGGATGCTTCGTGGATCGTTTTAATCTGTTCTTCTGATAGGGGCTGGTATTGGCCACCTGAAAGACCTTTCAATTTCATGAGCTACACTCCTTGATATACCGATACATTTATTGATGAGGCGCTAAACCGTAGGACTCTCAACGATCGCATGCACTGCATCAGCCACATCTTTTGATAGTGGTTCTGTTGTATGTTCTGCCAGGATTTTATTCACCTGCTCGGTGGCTCGTTCACGCAAATCTTTGCCGCCCTTGGCCTTCCAGCCATCGTAATTTGCACGCTCAAAAAGTTTCGGATACCAGCGCTTTTTATAGTTTTTAAGTGTATGGTCGCTGTCAATATACTGCCCGTCAGGGCCGATCTCGTGGATAATATTTAATGCAAGGGACTCGTCGCTGATCTCTACCCCTTTCATAAAGGCCTCAATCCAGCTTAAGATTTCATCACAGATCACTAGTTGTGGAAGTGAACCACACAGCCCAGATTCCAGGTACCCCACGTCGTGTACAAGGTTGCCTCCGAACAGGGCATCTGTAAACAGCGTCAATGACGCTTCGGCAGCGGCCTGCTGATCCACCAGTTTGGACTCGCTACAGCCAGCAAGACTGAAGGAGGGAAGTCCTAAATAATGTGCAAAATCAATTGCTTGCGCCCTTTTCTCCGGGTCAGAATAAGGCTGAACCGTTGTTTTCATGTCTAACATGTTACCGCCCCATCCAGGCAGAATGAAGGGCGTACCCTCTCGCTTGAGCTGTGATAATACCAAACCCGCCAGGACCCCGGCATTGTTAACCGCCATGGTCGCTGCAATGGTAACCGGAGCTGTTGCTCCGCCCTGAGCGGAAGGAATATAAGTAAGAGGGATTCCTTTACCAGAGAGATAAAGCAGCTTTTGCAGCGCTTCCTTATTGTGTCGAAGTCCGGTGGTAACATTTATGTAACAGGCAGCTAATGGATTCTGCTTTAGTTCTCTCTCTCCTCCTGCTACCACTTCGGCCATTTTAACAGCATCCACGGCGCCTGAGAATTCTGTGGTGACGAAGATAATGGGCTTTGTGGTATTGTTGAGCATGGCTTCCATTTGATAGCGGTCCGCAATATCCTGCGGAACATCTGATGGCAAAAACATGCACATTACGAAATCAATGTGTTCCAAAGCGTCGCAAACTGTTACCCCTTCGACTATGTCTTGCAGGATAGAGTTTCGATATTCACCTGTTCGATGGTCTAGAATGTGGAGACAGTCCGATCCAGTGCCGAAGTAGCTTCGATATCCTTCAGCCCGGATCACGCGATTGCCATTTCTGTCGCACAACGTTACACTTTTTGGCACAGTGCTGAGTGCCTTCTCTACCAAACTAGGTGTAATATGTACCCTGTTTCCATCGGTCACAGATGCACCTGCCTTTTTCAGCAAATCCACCGCCTCCTGCTCATACATTCGAACCCCTGTATGTTCCAGAATCTCCAAACATGCCCAGTAAAGCTTCTGGCATTGGTCATCTGATAATTTTCGTGCATAAGGGCTATGCATCGCGTACTGATTGCTGCAAATCTTTGTCATTTTTATTCTCCTTATATTTTTTCTGTCCTAAAAACTTCAAATTAAAACTGTGACGATAAATCATGATGCTAAAAGGGGTTTTATGTCCTGCACTCCAATTACAGATTTTATAATCTTGTTTTACGAGAATTTAAACTGGATCAATTCTGTGAGTTGGTCCTTTCTTTTCCGCCGAAAGGAATAAAAAATGCGCAAAAAAAAGACCTCCAAGGATTTCTCCGGAAATGAAAAACTTAATCAGGCTAAAAAATTTATCTCAGAAAATAAAATATTTAAGTGGACACAATTTAAAGACTGATTTTAGTTTTTTAAGCTACATTTTCAAAAAAATTAATACAACCGTTATTTTCTCATAGTAGAATATACCAACCATATGTATCTTTCGAGTATAGCTTAAACGTCATAGTAAAGAGCAAACTCGTAAGGATGAGGCCTTTCCCCTAGTGGCCTGATTTCCTTATTAATCTTGTATTCGATCCAGGTGTCGATCAGCTCTTGAGAAAATATCTCTCCTTGCAGAAGGAATTCGTAACCATGTTTTAAACCCTCCAGGGCTTCATTGAGGCTTGCAGGTAAGGCTTTAACTTTTCTAATTTTTTCTGCAGGCCATGTATGGATATCCTCATCAATGGGTCCATATTCTCCGGGCTCCATTTTTTTTTCGATTCCGTCCAGCCCGGCAAGGAGATGGGCAGCAAGACAGAAATAGATGTTACAGGTGGCATCAGGTGGACGAAATTCGATGCGTTTAGATTCTTCGGTTGTTGCGTATTTAGGAATTCGTATCGCTGCGCTCCGATTTCCAGCCGAGAAAAAGAGATTGGTCGGCGCTTCAAATCCAGGAACCAAACGACGGTATGAGATGGTACTCGGATTGGTAAAAGCAAGAAGAGCCGGAGCGTGTTCGAGAAGTCCTGTGATATAGGATAGGGCAATATCACTTAAACCACTATAGCCTTTTTGATCATAGAAAAGATTACAATTTCCCTTCCAGAGGGTCTGATGCACGTGCATGCCGTTACCACCATCTCCATAGATGGTTTTTGGCATGAAAGTAACGCTTTTTCCCCACTTCAGGGCTGTCATCTTAGTGACATATTTTATGAGTATGACTTTATCTCCGGTTTCCAGCAGGTTGCCCATTGGGATCTCGATTTCAAATTCTCCCGCACCCACCTCATGATGATGGTATTTAATTTCTATTCCTATTGATTCTAAGTGCGTCATTATTTCCGATCTCAATTCGTAAAACGCATCTGTTGGGGGTGCAGCATGATAACCTTGCATTGGAAGAATATGGCAACCATTGTTCGAATCTTCAGAATCACAAATCGACTCTTCAGAAACAATCCTGTAGCCAGATTGGTTCATTCCTATGTTGTAAGATACTTTATCAAAAATATTAAACTCAAGTTCAGGTCCCCAGCTGCTTCTGTCTACCCATCCCATTTGAGCAAGGTATTCTTCTGCGCGTTTAGCAACGTTTCTTGGTGCAAATGGAAAGGGTTGCCTTGAGTCAGCCTCTACAATCTCACATATAAAACTGATAGTCTTCCTCTCCCAAAATGGGTCAATGATTGCGGTGGATAGATCCGGAATCAATACCATATCGCCTGAATGGATTTTTTTGTATCCAACACTTGATCCATCAAACCCCACACCTTCCTCAAGCAATGCAGGGCCGAAAGTCGAAGCTGGCAGAGTGACATGCCGCAACCGGCCATTTAAATCAATATATTTTAGATCCAATATCTCGACATTCTCCATCGATATGTATTTTTTTGCATCAGATAATGAAGTGAACACAAACTTTACCTCCTTAGAGTTCTTTTCGCTCGAAATCTTGCTTCCCTAAATTATTTGAAAATCTTTCCTGTATTTAGCCAGCATCTTCAACCTTTCATGGATCCCCTCTAATATATGCAACTCCCCTGAGCAGATCAAAGAATGCGTAGCTCCTTTGCATACGGGGTGAGATACTCGAATCCGCTTTCCGTCACAATAATGGAGTCGCCCACACGGGCACCAAACTCGCCAGGAATCGTGACAGCTCCGTCCACCGCAAAGGTCATTCCGGCCTGAAGCGGTGTTTTATCGCCTTCCTTGAATTCGGGTTTTTCAATTAAGGAGTATCCTATTCCCCGTCCAGTCCGGTAACATATTCCGAAGCCGTTCTCCCCATAGACTTCCTGTGCTGCCGCATGGACCTCTTCGGCCGGCACCCCCGGGCGAATCGAATTAAGGGCTGCCGCCTGAGCCTTCAGGGCGACTTCATAAATCCTGGCATGTTCGTCCGTAACAGTACCGACAAAATACTCTCTATCAAAACCCAACTTAAAGTGCTTGAAATTCACCATCTCGCAAAAGCACATATAGACTGGGTCTCCCATCTGAATTCTGCGTACTGTTGGCCGACGATGGACCATGGAGAGGTCATGACCGGATTGGAGAACTTGCAAGTTGTAGATCATCGGAGAGAATAGGCGCTCAGGCCCTTCGCTGCCGAGAAATTCGGCAGCTTTTCGGGTACCACTGGCAATCACCGCCAGGGCGACTTCATGTTCAGGAACGCCTTCTCCAATGGTTTTCACGCCTCCCTCACACATGGCCACAGCCACTTGTCCTGCCTGACGCATGACTGATATCTCATCATGGGTCTTGACAATACGCATTTCATCAAGGATATGCGAAATATCCACATGGTTTACTTTGGAGAATTCGCGATCCAGGCATTGAAGTATAACAGGATGCGTTTTTAGATGTTCAATCCCAAGTATTATTTCTTTTTTACAACCAAGCAGATCTTGCACGTGAGCAAACCATTCTCCATCAATTCCATCAGTCCATTCTCTAATATCCTCGATCCAACTCATAGCCCGTGCCATCTCAGCCTCCAAGCTGGGGGTGATAATTGTGCAGTCACCTGATCGAGGCACAAAAACCATAGTCGGCCGTCCAAACTGCATTCCAAGATATCCCCAGTAAGCCGATAGATAGTAGATATTGTCAGGGTCATAAATAAGGGCCCCGTCAATCTTCTCATCCGCGATTCGCCTCTGAAATTCAAGGGTATGTTGTTGAAACAAGTTAGCCATAGGATATACTCCGCACTTTTTGAAAATCATGCTCATATCGCATGAAGGTATTTTATCTCCTCAAGAAAATTGTAGTTACTTTTTCATAATACGCTACACTTGTGTGATGCTTTCTTCGGATGGAAAAAAGCTCAGTTCACCTGTAAAAGGCTGCCATAGCCTTCAATTTTGTCCTCAACCCCGGCAAGTCGTAGTACATCCCACAACATCGCCTGATTGCTTGCTATTACCGGTTTTCCCACCTTCCGCTCAAGATCATCGATGATGTCCAGAGTCCGCAGGGCGCCGCAGCTCACAAAGATCGCATCGGCGTCAGGGCGGTCTATGCTCTGGGCGTACTCCATGATAAAGTCGGGTGTGACGCGAACCATATCGGTGTCTTTCACTATGCTCATCCCCTGAATGTCCAGGACCTCAAAGCCCTGTTTTTGGAGATAACGTTGTTCAAGGACATTGATTTCGTCTAGATACGGGGTGGCCACAACAATTCGCCGAGCATGCATGGCACGGAGTGCCCGGATGACGCTAGTGATCAGTGTAGTGGGCCGGACTTTGGGAGCTCCTCGGGATAGCTCTGCCATTACGCGCTGCTCGCCAATTACTATGCTCCCCGAGGTACAGGCGTAGCAGATTATATCTAACTCGCCATCGGGAAGGAGAAGCGCTGCCGCCTCTGCCAACTCTGTTTCCACTGCTGCCAAAGTTGCAACAGTGATCTTATTTGGAATACGAACCCGGGTGAAGTGGACACCCACTCCGGGTGGGGCCAGGCGAAACATGTCCTCCTCAATGGTCTGTTCCGTGGCTATAAGGACAAAGCCGAGGCGGGCACGGGGATGGCGACCCTGATCGAACCTGACCTCAAGCGCTAAAGACTGCCTGTTGGATAGTCTTTTGATCATGTTTTCATGCTCTCCTTTTAACAAATTAAATCATTCCGTCAACTTGAACGGAAGCAATCTTTAGACAAACTACAATTTAAGGCTCCGGGATGAAGGGGACTATCTACATTCCCGAAGCCTATAGGTTTTGACCTGGATCTTTTAAAATCAACATTTTCAACTGGGAGAATGCACAATAATCTCACTTTTCAACAATGGGAGCAAAAATAAATCCTGCTAACAATTTCCTCTGAATGAATAGGAAAAAAAGCAACATAGGTAAGGTGGTTATAACTGCCGCTGCCATTAACATCCCCCATTCCATGTATTGAGACTGGCTAAATTGGGCGATTCCAAGTGGTATTGTCCGGAGCTCTGGTACTGATATCAGGGTAAACGCGTATAAGTAATCATTCCAAGAAAAGGCAAAGACAATTATTCCTGTTGCAACCATACCTGGCAAGGCAAGTGGCAATATAATGTTTGTAATGACCTTTATCCTGTTTGCCCCATCTATTAATGCTGCCTCATCTAATTCGACTGGTATGCCTCTAAAATACGCCACTAACAGGAGTGTAGCGAATGGGAGCATAAATGTTGAGTGTGATAAGGCCAATCCAAGATAGGAGTTATTTAAATGTAATCTTTGAAATATAAGATAGATGGGGATCACAAGAAGTACCGGGGGTACAATATATACGAGTAATGATAGACGCTCTAAGTTCCATCTGTACGTAAATCTGGTAAAGGAATAGGCGGCGAAAGTAGCTACTATTGTGCACAAGAAAGTAGCAAATATTCCGACAATAATGCTATTTGTAAAAAATTTAGCAAAATCTGTAAGACCAAATAGATCGTTATAATGTTCTAACGTGATGTGCTTGATAATTAGTTGTGCTTGGATCAACTCAGTTTCTGGCTTGAGCGATGAAATCAAAGCCCAAAGAAGCGGGAAAATAGCGAAGCCAATCGCACATAAAACTAAAAAGACAACCACAGCTTTTTGAATCAACTTATTTTGTATTAACTTTTGTATTAAGCTCAAAATGCTGGTCCTCACTCTCTTGTACTTCTAAAGTACAAAATGATAGGCACCAATAGAATTATGAACCCCGCCACAGCTGTGGCAGATCCTTGCGCTATATCGTACTGCCGGAAAGCTTCAGTATAGCTTAAAATAGGTATATGCAAGGTCCTTTTTACTGGCCCACCTTTTGTTAATAGCCATATTATATCGAAATCATTGAACATCCATATACCTCTTAATAAAGCTACTATGAGAAAGACATGTTTCAATTGAGGTAGAGTTACATGGATGAACCGTTGGATGGAATTAGCACCATCAACTTTGGCAGCATCATAAAATTCGCCTGGAATTGCTTGAAGGCCTGGCAAAAAGAGCAATACGGCAAATGGAAGATATCTCCATACCGCAACCAAGATGACCGTAAACATAGCGAATGAAGGGCCCAGCCACGATATTCCCTGTTCAATAACCCCCAGTCTTAATAAGGTATGGTTTACGATACCATACAAGTCATTAAGCAACCATTTGAAGGTCATGACAGCCACGATTGTAGGAACCAAATATGGGAAAACTATCACACCCCGGCCAATGCTATTCCCTTTGAAAGGTTTAAGCAGCAACAACGCAACTCCCAGCCCCAATGTGACTTGGAAGAAAGTGCAGAAAAAACCATAGAAAAGATTATTTTTAAGGGCGAGCCAGAAAACGGGATCTTTGAAAGCTGTAATAAAATTAGCTAAGCCGATGAAATGCCATTCTTCGCTGAAAAGTGTTTTATCAGTGAAAGCCGTATAAATGGCGTAAAATGAAGGCAAGGCCGATATTGCTATTATTAACCCATAAAACGGGGCAACCGTTCCATATTTAAATATTTTTACTTCATTTTTTTTCATATTTTTATATTTGAAGCTGGGCTCCTTAATAAAGAGCCCAGCTTCTGCTTACTATTCCTATAGTTGAAACAAGAGCTCTATTTGTGTTTTTTCATATACTTTCTCATCTTCTTCGCAGCTTTGGAAGCGGCCGCCTCAGGTGAGGCCCCACCATACAATACCTCCTGAACTGCATCAGTGATTGTCATATCCTGCATGAACACAGGTACAACTGGTGTTATCTTCCCTGGATGTTCTATGACTGGATTAATCGAGTGTTTAGAGAAGGTCGAATACTTCTTTACTACTGACCCAAACTTTTGATAAAGCGGGTGTGTCCAGAGTTTTTCGCTCTGCAAGACCAGCTTCTCAGCCGGAGCGCTAATGCTTCCTGCCTCGGCTACGCCATGATAGTAGTTAATTAACCTTGAAGGCTGCATAAACCACTCAGCGAAACGCTTAGCCTCCTCTGGGTTTTTGCTTCCCTTAAAGCTCATCCAATGCATGGTAGTCCAGCGATTTCGTGACTCTTGACCGGAAGGCCCTACAGGGATTTCGGCTACATCAGACGCTGCAGCGATTGCTGGGTTCCTCTCATTAGTTACCTTTATCACCCGCAGCTCTGAGTATTCTGTCATGGCAACTTTGCCTGCAGCAAATGTATCTACGTTATTTTCCCAAGAGTACTCCACAATCCCGGGGGGCGCATATTGTGCAAGCTCTTTTATGAACTTTAATGCCTCAATAGTCTCAGGTGAGTCAAATACTACATTTCCTCCTTCATCCAATATGTATCCACCATTTGACCAAGCGACTGACATGAACCAGACGGCCAAGCAATAGGTTCTAGAAGCACAGAACGATATTCCGTATCTGTCTATTTTTCCATCGCCATCTAAATCTTCGGTCAGGGCTTTTGCAGCTTTCAAAATGTCATCCCAGGTTGTGGGTTCTTTTAACCCCTTCTGTTCAAATAAATCCTTCCGATAGGTGATCTTCAAGGGCATCGTACCTACCGGAATAAGCCAATATTCTCCCTGTACCTTTTGATAGCCCGGTGAGGGCATAAAGTAATCATCACCACCCAGAAATTCGACAACCTCGGTAAGTGGGTTCAACCATCCATTTTGATAGAATGTCCAACCCTGACCTGATATAATGTAACCTAAGTCTGGGGGATTACCGGCTGCCTTAAGGGCCGAGACCTTCGGAACTACATCTTCCCAGGATACGACGTCGACCTTAACATCTACATCGAATTTTTCACTATAGTCAGCTGCCATCCTATTTATTACCTTAGCTTGAAATGGGGATGTCCACAATATGGTTAGCTCCTTCTTTTTGGCATAAGAATCTCCAACAATTACTAAAGCAAGCAACAACGTGGAGATAACTACTACAATTAACTTTCTCATTGTTTCCCTCCTTTTCTTGTACAGTTTGGTTAATCATTTACTCCAAATATTCGATTTACTCTCCATCAATCACCTCCTTTCAAAATACCGTTCAATAAATAAGATCGCCTCACCGCTTCTCTTGCCTATTCTATCTTAATACGTGATCCACCCTTTCAGATAATTGCCTCACCTCCCTTCTTGGCGAAGAGGTGGATCTTTTGCATGTTTAGCGCCAGATCGATGTTGTGATGAGGCTTTGCCTTTGTGTCCGCGCTTAGCAACGCTGTCATGGAGTGGGCGCCAGTTGTGATATCCAGTGAGATCTCCTTTCCCAGCGGCTCAATGATGTTCACCTTTGCCCTGATGGTAAGCTTGTCAATAGATGGTGTTTGCCCGGGGAGTATTTCACGGAGATCCTCTGGCCGAATGCCAAGTATAGGCTCCCTGTCTTTCGCAGCTCGTGCCTTGGAGACAATGGGGTCGGGAAGGGTAATTTCGAAATCACCGGTATCAATGGACAGCGAAGAGCCTTCCTCCACAAGTCGGCAGGGTATGAAGTTCATGGCAGGAGACCCGATGAATCCCGCCACAAAAAGGTTGGCTGGTCTATTGTAGAGATCGAGGGGGCCTCCCAACTGCTGCACCTCTCCGTCATCCATTACCATAATCCGATCTCCCATGGTCATGGCCTCTACCTGGTCGTGGGTCACATAGATCGCAGTGGTCCTGATGCGTTCGTGCAGCTTTTTGAGCTCTGTCCTCATCTGGACCCGAAGCTTTGCGTCCAAGTTACTCAAGGGCTCATCGAACAGGAATACCTCGGGCTTTCGAACGATTGCCCTCCCCAGCGCTACCCGTTGCCTCTGGCCGCCTGAGAGCTGACTGGGCTTCCTGTCCAACAGATCTTGAATGCCCAGGATTTCAGCGGCCTCTTTGACCGCCTGATCCCTTTCCTGGCTTGGAACCTTGCGCATCTTCAGCCCGAAGGCAAGGTTGCCAGAGACCTTCATGTGGGGGTAGATGGCGTAGTTCTGGAAGACCATGGCGATGTTTCTGTCCTTGGGGGGCAGGGCATTGACTAATTGATCGCCGATATAGACCTCACCCTCGGTGATCTCCTCTAACCCTGCGATCATGCGCAAGGTTGTCGTCTTGCCGCAGCCTGAGGGCCCCACGAGCACCATAAACTCTCCATCGGAGATCTCTAGATTTACATTGCTTACAATTATTGCCTTATCGAAGCGCTTCGTGATATTTTTTAACACTACCTTTGCCATTTATGAGTACTCCATTATATTGTCCAAACTTTCCTCTATCTGGAGCATACCGTATCCTTGCAAGATTACTCATTCTTTTGCTGGGAGAGCCAAACGTCTTCCGGGTGCACACCAGGACTGAACCTATTTTCGTCATTGATCTATAAAGGCATAAGAGTGCCCTCTTCTACCTTCTGCTTTTAAGCTAAGTTAAAACTCTACAGTGAGGGGAAAATTTACAAGCAAGTTTATTGCAATTAGAATTTATTCTTGATTCTCTCAACATAAATAATAATGACATTTTGCTTGAATGCTTCAGCTTCTTGGGGATTTCTGTGGGAGAGTACTTCGATCGTTTTCTCAATTTCTTTGAGTTCTTCATCTATTTCTACAGAGAAATCAGGACCATCGAATACCATAAACCAGGCCCTTAATGTCATATTATATAAATTGTCTGAAGTTTCTTTTAGGATCAGGTTGTTCGCGGAATTGTTAAGCAGCTCGCGAAATTTTATGTCGATGTTTATCAGTTGCTTTATATCTACATCAGGGGAAAGGCTTTCACATTGTGCTTTAATCTCTCGCATCTCCTCAAGCTTGCCGTTAGAGATTCTTTCGGCCGCGAGTCTCCCAATTAATCCTTCTATACTTATTCGAACTCTAAAAACATCCCTCAATTTTTGAAACTCTACAGGTGTGATTATAGCTCCCGCGCGAGGTGTAATGGTAACGAGCTTTTCCCATTCCAGTCTGTAGAAAATCTCCCGCAAAGGGGTCCTGCTAACACCAAATTCATCAGCCAATTTCTTTTCGTTCAAAATTTGGCCGGGTTGATATTCCATAAATAGGATACGATTTTTGATTTCTTCGTAGATTTTGAAATTCATAATACAAGCAGTATATTTATTTGAAATATTGAAATACTATAGATATATTAAATTGTCAAGAGAATTTATTAAAAAATATTTTGAAGAGCACGTATTAGGTTGGTGCCTTATAATTTGATTGTTTAGCGGTGTTAGGGTATTATGGTGTCGGGAGTCACAAAGCAACACTTTCTTCACTTTTTTACCCACAGTGGCATGATAATGCAGAAGGTCTCCTGAGATGGAAAGGCGGTGGCAATAGCGCTTCATCTGTAAAACGTGAAAACTATCTCCCATCATGGAATCAAGCATCTTTTTGAAGCCCCTGTCGTCATTTTTTGAAAAAAACTTATCCTTGATATCATCTGGCAGCCTTGTTTGAATGTTATGAATATATATTAGCGTATCGCTTTTCCTGATGTTTTTCGTCCTTATTTTTGCCTTGACATTTTTTATCGGTAAGATATAAATAAACTATTATAACTACATGTTAGAATCTTAAAAAATCTCCAAAAAGTCTCATTACAAATCCTTTTATATCATTCAAAAAAGGAAATTAAGCTAAAAGATTATATCATTGCAATGAACAGGGGTTGTAAGATGGAAATCGCGATATGTCCACATTGCAAAAAGGAAATCCCGGAAGATGTAAAATTTTGCCCCCATTGCTCAAGCGCTGTTACCTCAGTAAGCTACGCAACCATATTTAGCTGGCGATGGGCTGACAAAATATTTCTTTTTACTGTTATTCTTATCTTTATCGGGTTTTTTCAGCCATGGTTTCCTGGCAGTATCCTTGATCAGGAAGATTCCCTCTCCGCCTTTCAAATGTTACTTAATGTAAATAATCTGGAGATCGATTTTCTGGAAAGCTATAATATCCTGCGGATGGCTTTAATAGTGCCCATCTTTGCCATGTTAATTTATCTGCTGGCGTATCTTCGAACAGGTATGCAAAAATCGGAATTCCTGCCGATATTTCTGTTTATCATTGCGTGTATTTCCATATTTCCTTTCTTTTTTAGCTTAGTAGGGATTTTTTTCGGGATCATACTCAGCGTGGTCTTTCTTGGTGGAATCATTTTTTATTTTAAAAGTGCATTTCGTAAAGGTCGCCTTGGGTATGCAAGCTATTTTTTAATTCTATTTTTTATATGTCTCTCTGGCTTTATCTATCAACTTGATCTGGCTCAAACATTCTATCTTAAACTTGAAGAGTTCAATTTTAGCGAAACCTATGGCTTTTGGATAACGTGGTTCATTTTTGGAATATTGATTTTAGTCATTGTGTTAAACTTTATGAAAACTGCTGAAGATTTCTGGTTGATGCTAGGCGGTATGGCTTTTTCAATTGTTGGTTATCATACCTTTATCAATCCTTTATTTATTTCAGGTCCCTTTGCCTTTTTTGCAGATAATTTCCGGATGGTTGGTATTCAAACGGCAACGCATATCAAGATTGTAGCAATTGCCTTGGTTATAGCTATATTTACGGGTGTACCACTCGGTATTTATATTACGCGCAATAAGACAGCGGCAGACATTGTGTTATATTTAGCAAGCATTATGATTACAATTCCGAGTATTGCCCTTTTCGGCTTTATGATGCCTATTTTATCTTCGATTGATAGAGTGTTGGATGCAGTGAATGGTATCGGGATTGGTGCGGTGCCTGCTGTGATTGCGCTAGCGCTTTATTCCCAATTGCCCATCATTCGAAACACGTATATTGCTATTAGAAATGTTGATCCTGCTACTATTGAGGCAGGCCGTGGCATGGGCATGACCAATTTTCAACTACTTATACAATTGCAACTTCCCCTTTCTGCACCGGTTATTATGGCCGGTGTCAGGACTGCAGTCATCATGAGCATTGCCATTGCAGCAATTGCTGCCTACATCGGTGCCGGTGGATTGGGCCTGTTCGTAAGCGAGGGACTGCAAATGGCGACTAATGACTCTGTTATTGCAGGGGCCATCAGTATGGGTTTGCTGGCGATTTTAGCAGATATCTTTTTAGGGAGGGTTGAAAATTGGATAACCCCAACTGGTCTAAAGATTAAGAGGTAATACATCATCAACAGTACGGAGTGAATTATGGGAATCATGTTAAGCCTACAGGAAGTAACAAAGATATATCCCGGCGCTGAACACATAAAAGCAGTGGATAGCCTCTCATTCGATCTGGAAGAGGGAGAAATATGCACTCTGGTTGGGCCCTCCGGCTGCGGCAAGACTACAGCCATGAAAATGATAAATAGGCTGATTCCAATAACCAGTGGCAAGATTTTGATTGACGATCAGAATATCAACCGGATGGATACCATTGAATTACGACGTAGTATCGGTTATGTGATTCAAAACATCGGGCTATTCCCCAATATGACAATTGCAGAGAATATTGCGACAATACCGAAACTCAAGGGTTGGGATCACGACCGGATTGCCGAGAAGGTGGAAAGTCTTCTAGAAATAGTTAACCTTCCCGCAGAGGAATTCATGGGCCGTTATCCACGAGAACTTTCCGGTGGTCAACAACAACGAATAGGCGTTGCACGGGGTATGGCCGCTGATCCCCCAATAATGCTAATGGACGAGCCGTTTGGTGCCATTGACCCGATCAACAGAGAACATCTCCAGGATGAATTCTTAAAAATTCAAGCGAAAGTAAAAAAGACAATTGTGTTTGTTACCCACGATATTGATGAGGCCATAAAGATGGGTGACAAGATATGTCTTCTAAAAGATGGAAAGCTCGTTCAATTTGCCTCTCCTGAAGAATTGCTCACTGAGCCTGCGAATGGGTTTGTCCGTGATTTTGTGGGAGGTGACCGCACTCTGAAACGACTCAATCTTCTTACAATTAAGACGGCAATGAATCCAGATCCTCCTGTAATCATGCAAAATGAGTTACCTGAAAAGGCAAAATCAATGCTCAGCGAGCTTAAGCTGGATCATCTTATAGTGGTAGATAATGAAAAGCGCCTGATAGGGTATGTAGACCAGGAAGCCTTAACAAAAAAGGCGGATGAGGTGGGAGACATAGCACAATCCACAGAGGCCTTTTTGCCAGCCTCTTCCAGCCTTAAGGATGGCCTCTCCGAGATATTTACCTATGAACTGGGCTATCTTATAGTAGTCGATGAAGATAAAAAGGTTCTTGGTACACTGAGAGAAGAGGGAATAAAGAATATTTTGAGGAGATAGGAGTATGCAAATCAGATTATTCTATCCATTCATTAAAAAATGTGCACCTTTTGTGGTAACTGCCATAATTGTGCTCTTGCTTTACAAATATTACGGTGCCTTCAAATACACTTCTGACAATTTGCCCGAGTTTTTCCGGCTGAACTATGAGCACTTTTTTCTGGTCATTGTAAGTATGGCAGCTGCTGGAAGCGTTGGTGTGTTTCTTGGAATAATTATGACCAGGAAAGGCTTTGAGCGTTTTGGCTCCGCTATTATGGCAATGGTAAATGTTTGGCAAAGTATCCCGTCTCTTGGAGTCATTGCTTTGGCCTATGGTTTTTTGCCGCTTATAGGTTTTTCAGGAATCGGTGTTGTCCCTGCCCTGATTGCACTTTTTTTTCACGCAGTCGCTCCTATTGTCCGAAATACGTATGCCGGCGTAAAAGATGTAAGCAATGATGTAATTGAATCTGCAACCGGTATGGGAATGACCCCAAATCAAATTCTATTCAAAATTGAAATTCCTAATGCCCTGCCCGTTATCATGGGTGGGATCAGAACAGCAACAGCTATTATTGTAGGCTCTGCCCCACTGGCTTTTCTTATTGGGGGAGGAGGCCTTGGTTTCTGGATCTTTACGGGTATTGCCCTTATGGATATGGGGATTCTGATTGCAGGCGCAGTTCCTGTGGCCATAATTGCCATGTTATTTGATACCCTGCTCGCCAAGTTAGAGAAAATTATTGTCAGTAAAGGCATTCAAGTTAAGGAATACCAGACTGCTTGATATGGCTATAGTATCGGTTATCCGATGTCTGTTTTTTTATTCTTAATAATTATTACATAAGGAGGGATTTATTATGAAAAGGCTTATCGTTTCACTGGTGGCAGTATGTTTCTTGACTTTACCATTAGCTGTTTTTGCAGGCGATCCGGTCAATGTTGCATCCAAAGGTTTTACTGAGCAGGTTATCCTGGGAAAAATCATGGTTAACCTTCTAAAAGATAGAGGAATACCGGTAAAAGACCGCACCTCCCTTGGAGGGACAAAGGTCAACCGCGAAGCCTTGGAACAGGGCCAGATCGATGTATATATGGAATATACGGGAACTGCATGGATGAACTTTTTCAAGAAAAAGGAAGTAGTGCGTGATCCAATGGGGCTTTTTGAAAAGGTCAAAGCCATTGACGCGAAGAAGGGTCTGGTATGGCTTACGCCGGCTAAATTCAACAATACCTACGCAATTGTGATGCCGGCAAAGAAAGCAGATAAATATGGGATTAAGACGTTATCAGACTGGGCTGCATGGATAAAAAAGAACCCTGGAAAAATGACGGTGGCGGTAAATACCGAATTCTACTCAAGAGCTGATGGTTTCAAGGGAATGATGGGATATTACGGGCTCACATTTGGTAAAGACATCCCTGACGCCGATGTTAAAAAGATGGAAACACCTCTTTGCAAAAAGGCCGTACGAGATGGACAGGCTTTATGCGGCATGGCCTTTGCGACTGATGGAGAAATCAAGGCCTATGATCAGGTGGTCTTAGCAGACGATAAAAGCTATTTCCCGATATACAACCCTGCCCCTGTGATTCGGAAGGCTGTTTTGGATCAGTATCCGGAGATTAAATTTATCTTGGGCGACATTGGGGAATCACTTGATACTGCAACTATGACCAGGCTTAATTACAGGGTAAATGTCAATGGAGAAAAACCTGCTTGGGTTGCAAAGAGCTGGCTCAAAGGCGTAGGACTTGTGATTAAGAAGAAGAAATAGAACATTAAAGAAGTACCTAAGCGCCTAAAGTGAGCTAAAGTAATCACTTTAGGCGCTTTTTATCAATACCGAACCAGCCCAAAAAATCGCCTAAAGGCCCCTAAAATTTTTCTAAAAGGTCCGCTGTATTTCTTGGTATAAGCCTCTACTATGCTTTCAGGCTCCATTTTCCACCCATGTTCATTGATTAATTGGCGTCTATGCTGGATCATCCACAGATAGAAATCCGTCTCTGTCCTATGGGGGAACTGTCTCATGATGCGATTTTTCCGAATGATTGATGCTAATGGTGTATACACAGTATCGTACCAGGAACAGGAAGCTTCAGATAGGGGTATTTCTTCCCCCTTTTCCTTTTCCAGATAATATTTATGGACCTGAATATGATCCATTAGGATGGGATATCCGCCCAAAAGGGTTAACTGTAACTTTAGATGTGGACGGGTCTTGCCTAATTGGGTGTCCTTGAGAAACTGATGATATGTCTCCTGGATGGCCAGTTTTTCTATATTTATTCTCTCATCAAGGGGAACATCACACTCATATTCGTAGACCCGGGCCTCGATATTTCTCACCCCTTTTGTCCGAGCTACTGAGATTCTGTGGTGACCATCCTTAACAAAATAAACATCCTGAACCTTATACAATTCCACCGGTGGAAGGTGCTGCCGGAAATAGTGCGCCTGGGCTACCTTTTTCCAGCGGTCCCGCAAGTCTTCCTTGAGAGGCAGGAAATATTTAGTAAAATTTCTATACCGGCCCTCACTCCCTACAATACTATCAATGGAAACAGTCCGTATACCTAAATCTCTAACAAACCAGATCTCCAGTTTATCCTTCACTTTATCAAAAGGGAGAAGCCGGGTAGACCTTCGCATGATGAATCCTTTAAGCTCCTCCCAGAAGGCTTTTTGCATTGCCTGACTGAAATCTACATCAGGTCGATGTTTCTTTTCTGCATTTTTGGTTGCACTGTCGTCGAATAGAGACATCATCTATTTCCAAAATTCTATAGGGATTGGTATTTATGACCCATGTGGAGTGGTAGCAATTCATTTCTATCTCTTTTCCTCCCTGACGGGGAGTATGGCCATGAATGAGATAGGTAGGTTTATACGTTTTCATAAACGTTAGAAATTCTTTAAATCCTCGATGAGCTAAATCTTTCTCATCATTTATGCCAAAAGGGGGCGCATGGGTTATCAGGATGTCAATATATCGTTTGTATTTGATCTTATTAGCTAATAGGCGGGGAATCATGCTGAAAACCTTTCGATGCATCTGTGCTTCGGTATATAAATATTTTCCTTTCTTATACTGAAAAGCCCCTGCCAGCCCTCCTATAAGCAGGTTCTTAAAAACTATTACCCTCTGGTCAATATTTATACATCCTTTGGCAAAGGGTTTTTTTGTTGAATAGGGCTGGTGAGGCTGTTCATCATGATTTCCCGGCACATAAAAAAGGGGAACATTAAGGCTCGTCACCAGATATTCAAGATAATAAGGAGGCAGGTCACCACAGGCAAGGATCAAATGGGTTCCCTGGCATTTTTCTCTAAGAAGATTCTCTTTGAAAAAAGATTTCTCAACCTTATCGCTCACTGTAAGAATTTTCATAAGTTACTGTATAGTTATTTGGATTTCTGTAACATTTTAGCTCTTTGAAATTACCTGGTGAATGAGCATGGGGATGTCTTTTTTTATCATGCTCTCACAAAGACAAGTCAGTAGGCCGCTTCAAACTGGTGCACACGGACAAAGTTCCTAGAAGACAATGACGAGTTGCTCGTGCACATGGTTTGAAGCGGCACGCTGAGGCCCCATGTTAGAGGGCATGATGTAAAAAAAGACATCTCCATGCTCATGCGTCTCACCAAGGATAACTATGTGGCCTTTAATAAAGGCCAGGGGGAGTTTTCAAAGAGCTAAAATGTTACAGATTTCTTAAGTTCCCTGATGAGGATCGGCAGGATCTCCATTGCATTGCCAACAATACCAAGGTCTGCAACCTTGAATATGGGTGCATCTGGATCTTTATTTATTGCAATGATGGTTTTTGCTGAACTCATTCCAACAAGGTGCTGAATAGCCCCGCTGATTCCAACAGCTATGTATAGTTGTGGTCCCACAGTTAGTCCTGATTGCCCTACCTGCTTGGTGTGTGGTATCCAGTCGAGTTCAACAATAGCCCTCGAGCCAGCCATTACACCTCCAAGCTCTTCTGCCAACTCTTGAATAAGTTTCAGGTTTTCTTTTTTCTGGCATCCTCTCCCTGCTGACACAATAATGTCAGCATCTTCAATGTTAACTTCTTTTTCATCTCTGAGTCTTTCAATAGCTACTACCTTTGTTTTGATTACAGCTGGGAATAGTATAACCGTAAAATCTACGATTTCACCCTTTCTTGAGTTATCAGGATTTCCAAAAGAAAAGACATTTGGCCTGACAGTTGCCATCTGCGGTCTTGTGTAGGGTGAGACTATTGATGCCATGATGTTTCCACCAAAGGCAGGTCTTGTCTGGATGAGTTCTCCTTTTTCATTTATTTCCAGACCAGTACAATCTGCAGTAAGTCCAAGGTGTAGTCTCGCAGCAACTCTCGGGGCAAGTTCCCTGCCATGTGGTGTTGCGCCAAAAAGAAAAACGGAGGGCTTCTCTTTAGAGATAATCGCAGATATCACATTGGTGAAGCTTTCAGTTGTGAAGCTGCCGAGAAGTTTATGTTGACACCTCATTACCCTGTCTGCGCCATAGGTAATGAGTGTCTCAAGTCCTTGTAGTTTATCATCACCTAAAACTACTACTGTTAGGGCTTGGTCAAGACTATTGGCAAGTTTTCGACCCCGGGCAAGAAGCTCTCTCACCACTTTTTTTGGTGCAATTCCTTTATCTTTTTCTTCACATTCTCCCCAGATAAAGATACCTGAAAATTTATCCAACTCTTCTTTTGGAACTGGTTTCCTTTCAATTGAAAGAGCCTCTACTGGGCAACTATTTACACATGCCCCGCAAAGGGTGCAATTGTCTTGCACCTGGGCTATTGTATCAGTAACAAAAATAGCACCAAATGGGCACACTTTCTCGCATATTTTGCACCCCGTACATTTTTCAGTATCGATAATAAGCATTTTTTCTTAAACAAACTTCCTTTCTTTAAGGAACCCGATCAATTTCTTTGCTGCTCCTTGTGGTTCACTGCTGTCGATAACCATCCCCGTTTTTTTTACCTGTGGTGGAAATATTTTTACAACCTGAGTAAATGAGCCTTTCAGACCAAGTTCATTCTCGTTAATGTTGAGTTCAGGAGCAGTAACAACCCGGAGCTCTTTTTTCCGTGCATCAAGGATTTCTTTAAAAGACGATACACTCCGTATCATGGGTCCTTTACTCAAAGAAATAAGGCCTGGAAGTTTTACCTCTACAATTTCATTACCTGTTTCTATCTCTCTTTTTACCCTGACCTTTTTTTTATTACCAATAAGCTCAACTCCAACTGCATACATTATTTGAGGGATACCAAGGATTTCTGAAAGCTCGGGCCCTACCTGAGCTGTGTCACCATCTATTGCCTGCTTTCCAACAAGAATCAGGTCAAAGTCACCTTCCATTGTCCTTATAGTCTCGGCAAGGGTGAAGGCTGTAGCCCATGTGTCAGATCCTGCAAATTTCATATCTGCCAAAAGAATTGCTCTATCGACACCCATCTCAAGGCATCTCATCAAAGCTGTCCTTGCCTGGGAAGGCCCCATGGAGATAGCTACTGTCTCTATATCACTATAACGCCTTTTAAGGTCTAAGCCCATCTCTACAGCATATTCACAGAATGGATTCAATATTGAGTCTACCCCTTCTCTGATAAGTGTTCCTGTTTCAGGATTTATTGTTACATCCATAATTTCTGGAACCTGTTTTACACAAATAAGTATCTTCATTTTTTTAATTACTCTGCCGCAGACCCGCCGTCTGGCAGGCGGGTCTGCGGCTAATTTCCTTACATATCCAGCATGTTTCCTGGGTTTAACATAAGACCAGGATCAAGGGCATTTTTCACTTCTTTCATCTCTTTGAGCACCTTATCTGAGAACATGATGGAAAAAAATTCCTTTTTAATCTTTCCAACGCCGTGTTCAGCAGATATTGTCCCACCAAGGCCTACTGCCTTTCTCGCAAATTCTCTGTATATAGAGAGGCCTTCTTTCATTTCTTCGAGGGACCTTGGAATGATGTTGATGTGTATGTGATTATTACCAATATGTCCAAATGCAACCCATTCAAGACCTGCCTCTTCTAATATGGATTTATAAAATCCCCAGATTTCTTCGAGGGCATGATCTGGAACAGCGAGGTCGGTTCCAAGCTTATAAAGTTCGGGTATCTTCTTTTTTCTCTCAGCTATGATAGTGTTGACAGTCTCAGGAAGGACATGCCTGAAGTTTTTGAATCGTTCAAGATCTCTTTGTTCGTATCCAGCCCAGGACATTGCAAGCGTTGATCCACATCTATACACTATTTCTTCAAGTTTAGAGTAGTCGTGATCTTTGCTTTCAGGATTGAATTGCAGATCAAAGAAGACCGCAGATTTTGCATAATCCGGTATTGGAGGCATTCCTACTACTTTAGGGTCTTCCTTCTGTTTTTTTCTGAGAAGGTCAAGTGAATGAGAGCTGTAAAACTCAATAAACTCTGGCCGAATACTTTTTTCCTTGCGCAGTGTAATGACAAAATCGAGTGCCTTATCATCAGAAGGGAAAAACTGGACAATTGAAATGGGATTCTGCCATTTTTGGAGCGCTACTTCAATCTCAGTAATTGCACCGAAAATACCTTCACTGCCTATAAATAGATCAATCAAATCCATATTAGGGGCCGAGAAGATACCCGCTGCATTTTTCGTGAGGGGCATAGTATACTTTGGCATCGCTACTATTGTTTCATTTCCTGCACTGTCGATGATAATAAACTCACCAGCAGGTGTTGCGAAGTATTTACCTCTGGGTATTTCGAGGACCTCCCCCGAGGCTAACATAATCCTTATCCATCTCACCCAGTTTCGCGTGGCCCCGTATCTGTAGGTTCTGGCACCGGATGCATTGGTAGAGACGGTTCCACCCAGAGCTGCTCCCATCTCTGTTGGGTCAGGAGGATAAAAGTAGGTAGTTTGACTTTCCTTGTATTTTTCGAGAAATGCCTTAGTTTCAGCGGAACCACTTTCGGAAAGACCGGGAAAAGTTTTTTTCATCGCCCAATTGTTAAGATCACGTATCGTAACACCACATTCGGCCTTCACAAGCCATTCTTTTGAGTGAGTATCATATCTGAGTCCCAGAATCTTATCGAATCTTTCGAGTGATACTATTGCCCCTCCATAGGGGACAGCCCCACCAACTAAACCAGTTCTGGCACCAGATATCGTTACAGTGACATCCCTTTTGGGCATTTCTTTAAAGATGGCTGAGAGCTCGCCTTCATTGGTTGGAAAAAAAAGGTATTGGGCTCCCTGGTGAGCAAGTTTTGACTCGTCACAGAGATAGGGACTATAATCCTGGCATATTTCGCTGTAATCCTCTATGCAGCGAATCCCTTTCAAATCAACATGGGGAACTATCTCAGAGGTAATCTCATGCATGATTTTACCATTTGACCACGATAACATTGGAAAGCATTCTTCCTAAAATCCGCTCCCCAATGCTCGTAAATCTGATGGGTACATCCGTGACATAAAACCGGTATTCAGGGGATTTTCGTTGCACATTTAGAAGATTATTTTTTTTGAGCAATTCACCTGCTTTTTCTGTTATTGCCTGGGCAGAGTCTACCAGAGTGATCTGATTCCCCATAATCTCCTGAAGGAGTGGTTTTAGTAAGGGATAGTGAGTACACCCCAGAACGAGAGTATCAATATTTTGGGCCACTACCGGCTTAAGATACTCCTGGGCCGTGAGTTTTGTTACCTGATGATCCAGCCAGCCTTCTTCTACAAGCGGAACAAATAAGGGGCACGCTTGAGAGAAGACCCTGATATCCGGATCAAACCTTTTTATTGCTTTTTGATAGGCGTTACTGTTGATAGTTGTTGGTGTCCCAATCACACCGACACATTTATTATGTGTTTCAGCTACTGCACTCCGGGCACCTGCATCAACAACATCCAACACCTCAACAGGGGATAGATCCCTTATTCCCTGATAGGCTACAGCTGACATAGTGTTACATGCAATAATGAGCAGTTTAACCTTTTGGTCAAGCAAGAATTTTGTAATCTGCATAGCATACCGGTTAATCGTTTCAACCGATTTTACCCCGTAGGGTACCCTGGCCGTGTCCCCGAAATAGATGATGTTCTCGAAAGGGAGCTGTTCTATGAGGGCCTTGACTACGGTAAGCCCGCCTACGCCCGAATCAAATACACCTATTGAATTGTTGGAGCTGTTTTGCATAGAGTTCAATAAAAAGTAACTGGTTCAAAGTTCCGGGTTCACGGTTCAATGGTTATTTGCTGAACCATTAATCCCGATTTCATCGGGAAACTGTTAACCCCTGGCCCAGACCTGATTTCAAGAAGTTGGATTTAAGAGAGATACTTTCAAATACTCATGAGTTGCCTTCCTTGATAACGGCCGTCGCGCCAGGGCGGGCTTGAACCTGACAACCTGGGTAGTTAAAAAAAATATACACGTATACTATTGATAGAATGAAGTAATGAAAAAATCAAGAGGATTACAGGGCGCTGTTGTTAATCGCTTTTAGTTTTGAGGATCAGATTTTTTCTTTGAGGTGATCGACAAGGCGTGCCTGAATATTCTCAAAGGCCCCGTTGGACATTACAAGAATTACATCGCTTGGTTTAATATGGGCAAGGAGTCCATCAAGAAGGGCGTGGTTATCTGGAAAGTAGTGAGCTTCAATACCCCTCTTTTTTAGGTCAGCTATTAGTTTGGGAGAAGAGAATCTTTCATTTAATGGAATTTTATCCATCATTGGAGGTTCCGGAAGGATAACTAAATCAGCATCAGTGAAGGAGTCGGCGTAAGCATTTTGAAAGATATTCCTTCGACTTGAATTTGATCGTGGTTCAAAAACGGTAACGAGGCGGCGGTTTCGGTAATGACTCTTGACCGCTTTTATCGTTTCGCTCACTGCCGTTGGGTGGTGGGCGAAATCATCTAATACTATTACGTCTTTATACTTTCCAAGAACCTCAAGCCTTCGCTTTACTCCTTTAAAGGTCCCGATGGCTCTAACGATGGTTTCATGGGGTATCCCTATTAAGGATGAGAGTGCAGTTGCAGCAAGGATATTAGATATGTTGTAGTTTCCGAAAAGATCAGTGGTAACCCTTGCAAACTCCATGTTTTTTTTGAATATAGTGAACCTTGTCTTACCATCCTCAAGTGTCACATCCCCAACAGTGAGGTCCGCATCGCTTCGAATTGCAAAACTCAAAATGGGGCATTGGGCTCCTTTGATCACATCTGCTACGAGTGGATCATCACTGTTTACACATAAGGTTCCTTGTTTAGGCACTATTTCAATAAACCTTGCGAAGGAATTCTTTATCTCCTCGATCCCGTTATAGATGTCTGCATGGTCAAACTCGATACTGGTGATGACAGCCAGGTAAGGATTATAGTGCAGGAATTTAGGTCCCTTATCGAAAAAGGCTGTATCATATTCATCGCCTTCGATCACGAAATATGAGCCATTGGATAATTTGAAATTACGGTTAAAATTTTTAGCAATACCTCCGATCATAAATGATGGATTCAAGCCGGCTACCTCCAGAATCCATGCAGTTAAAGCAGATACCGTTGTCTTTCCATGGGTTCCGGCAATAACAATGGATTTCTTTCCTTCCATGGCAAACTTTTTGAGTGCCTGTGGCATGGAGAGATACGGTATATCGAGTTTAAGCAATTCTTCTGATTCAGGATTATTCCTGGTGATTACGTTTCCTACGATTACCAGATCTGGCGTGGGATGAAGGTTAGAAGGGGAGTAACCCTTTTTAACGGCTATGGGGAGGCTTTCCAAGAAGGTGCTTATCGGGGGATAGATATTGTGATCGGAGCCTGTAATGGTGTAGCCTTTCTCCTGGAGCATTCCTGCCAAGGAGCTCATTCCAACACCGCAGATACCCATTAAATGAATGTGGGCATTTTGTGGCAAAATGTGGGCATTATTATCCATAAGTAATTCCCATAAATAGAGATCTTTGCATAACCCATATCTTTGTATCGAGGATCGGCTTTTCTTCAGTTCCGAGGCTCCCGGGCTGGTTTTTTCAGCAACATATCTACGGGGGAGTTTTGCCCCCTCCGCATTGCCCCGCAGGCGGGGCCTGCGGTTTCCCCCATAGATAAATTGCGAAAAAACAGCGCCCTTCCACCAGTCACTTCATAAAAGCCCATCCTCTTTCTTAGGGTGGCAGAAACTGTCAGGTTTTTCAAAGGTCTCAAATAATAACGAACCCCATGCCCTGACAATGCTGTCGCCTCACACCAAGTCTCGCATAATGAGATTGTGAAGTTCAGGGCGGAACTCTTTTATTTTTTCATTTGATCTCGTTGGATGAATCCGGTTTGTCAGAAATATTACTGTTATATTTTTTTCTAAATCTATCCATATTGAGGTGCCTGTAAATCCAGTATGGCCTATACTTTTAGAGCTAAAGTAATTCCCTGAACTGGAATTATTTTTTGATGGTGTATCCCATCCAAGGGCCCAGGTAGAACCCGGGACAATTTCTTGCCGTGAAAGAAATGTTCTAACAGTTTTGCTCTTAAGCAGGCTTGAGTTGTAACCATGATAGATGCTGACTAACGCGGTGGTCAAGGTGAAGATATCTTGTGCTGTTCCAAAGAGCCCAGCATGACCGGAATACCCTCCAAGGGCATAGGCATTTTCGTCATGGACATGGCCCTGAATAATTTCCTTTCTCCATAGGCAATGCTCTGTAGCTGCATATGACTCTTTCTCATTCACCGCATCTATATTTATGTGATCAAGATAAAGGTTTTTCAGCCCCAAGGGTTGGTAAAAAGTAGCATCAAGAAACGATGATAAATCTTTGCCGGTCATTACTTCTATGATCCACTCAAGGACTATAAATCCAAGGTCACTGTAAAGCGATACGGTTTTAGGCTTTTCACGCAAGGATTCTTCCATGATTAAGCGCCTTACTGCTGGCTTTCTCTCTTTCATGGGTATTTTTATCAGTTTCAGATAAAACGGTTTCCAGTCAGGTAGTCCCGAAGAGTGGTTTAACAGAAGCCGGGGTGTTATATCCGCTTTGTCTCTCCATGGAAACGGTTCTATGAGCGATGAAATAGGTTCATCGAGATCCAGGAGATTTTCCTCTTCTAGTTTCATGGCAGCGAGGGTGGTTGCGAGTGGTTTTGTTAAAGAAGCTAAATCAAATATCGTTTTCTTTTCCATGGGAAGGGATTTCGGAGTTAATGCCCTATTGCCCACATTATGGAAAAATACGATATCTTCTTCTCTTGCTATTAAAAGAACAGCACCTGGGTAAAACTTTTCCTTCAATCCCCTTTTTAAAATCTCGGTTATTTTATTTGTCATTTGTCATTTAGCCCAACAAACACAACAAACATAAAAACCCAAGAAACACTAAGAAACCGCCGATTCTTCTATTTCAAGAAGCATCCTTTCGGTATTGAGCACAGCAGGAAGACCAAGGGGTAAAGATATGTTTTCATTTCCATGTCCAACAGGCAAACCTGCTACCACTGGTATGGTGAGCCTGCGGAGTCGTTCCTGCAGCATACTGTTCATAATCTCCATTTCCCCACAATCCTCAATTTGACCAATAATAAGTGCCGATAAGCGATCTATGCGGCCACTAAGTAGAAGCTGGGTAAGCATTCGGTCCAACTTATAAGGAGATTCCCCTTTCTCTTCCAAAAAAAGGATTACACCCTCAAAGGATGGTAAAAAGGGGGTATCCAAAAGGGAGCATATAGTTGAAAGATTGCCACCCAAAAGTATTCCTTTGGCCTTACCCTTATTTATTATTCTTCCCTGCTTAAAGAAGATTTGAGGCCTATGAGAGGCAGTAATAAGCCTGACTAAATTTGGCCAGTTTTTATTTTTTGGAAGATCCGCTAAGGTAGGTCCATGGATGGTAATCAAACCACTTTTATTATATATTGTGAGCAAAAGAGCTGTTAGATCGCTGAAACCTACAATTATCTTGGGATTTTTTCGTATCAGGTCAAAGTCGATTTTATTAAGAAGCCTTGCTGAGCCATATCCTCCTCGTGCGCAAAAGATCGCCTTTACCTCGGGATCGGAAAACATCTGATGAAGATCGGATACTCTATCATTATCAGAGCCAGCCAGATAATTCAGACGATCAAAGATATGTTCACCTGGTTTTATCTTTAAAGGAAAAGATTCTAAAAGCTTTAAGCCTTCTGATATCTCGGATTGGTTGACAGGACTTGCTGGCGCGATAATTCCTACTGCCTGATTCGCTTGAAGACGATAGCCTTTTATGATAGATAAAAATGACATAGGATTTTTTAATACTATTTTAAAATGATTGGAGCAACTTAAAATATAGGATTTCCTGTTTCATCATGCTTCTTGACAATAAAAAAAAAGATAGATAGCGTAAAATAAATGATCAATTAAATTTAGAAAGGAGTAAAGGAAATGAGAAAAAAAGTAACTGTTATAGGGGCCGGAAATGTAGGTGCAACTATCGCTATGAGGATCGCTGAGAAAGAATTGGCAGATGTTGTATTGATTGATATCTTGGAAGGTGTGCCGGCTGGAAAGGCACTTGATCTTGCTGAGGCTGCTCCGATTGAGGCCCATGATTCAAAGATTACTGGTGTAACTAATGACTACTCTCTTGCAAAGGGGTCAGAAATAGTCATTGTAACAGCAGGTATTCCCAGAAAACCAGGAATGAGCAGGGATGATCTACTTACAACCAATGCAGGTATTATGAAATCAGTTATTAAGGAGATTGCAACTGTTGCACCTGATGCTATTCTCATTATTGTAAGCAATCCGTTAGATGCAATGTGCCAGGTTGCCTTTGATACAAGTGGTTTTGATAAAAAAAGGGTTATTGGAATGGCAGGGGTACTGGATTCTGCTCGGTTCCGAGCATTTATTGCCATGGAACTCAATGTTTCTGTTGAGAATACTCATGCCTTTGTTCTCGGTGCCCATGGGGATACCATGGTTCCTCTTCCCAGGTATTCTACGGTAGCAGGCATACCTATCACTGAGCTTATCTCGGCTGAAAGGATTGAGGCAATTATTGAAAGGACGAGAAATGGCGGAGGTGAGATTGTTGGTTTATTAAAAACAGGAAGCGCCTTTTACGCTCCTGCATCTGCGGCCACGGAAATGGCTGAGGCAATTTTAAAGGATAAAAAGAAGATCCTTCCCTGTGTTACCTACCTACAAGGTGAATATGGGATAAATAATCTATTTATTGGTGTGCCGGTAAAACTTGGTTCAGCCGGGGTAGAGGAGATAGTGGAGATAAAGCTTACAGATGAGGAGAATAAGGCCCTTCAGAGGTCGGCTCAGGCCGTTCAGGGGCTTGTAGATGACTTAAAGAGACTTGGCTAACTTTTTTGGATAATAGTGATGAAAATAGTAAGAGAAAGTCTGATCGAAGGCGCTAAGAGGGCTCAAGGGCTTGCTATTATTATTGATGTGTTTAGGGCATTTACCGTGACTCCCATATTTTTACATCTCGGAGCCAGAAAGATAATCTTTGTGCGCAATCCTGAAGAGGCCTTTTCACTTAAAACGACTCATGATGATATAGTCTTGGCAGGTGAGGTTAACGAGCAACTGATCCCTGGTTTTGATCTCGGAAATTCTCCATCTGAACTCATCAGGAAACCAAAGGGATTTCTTAAAGGAAAGATGGTAGTTCAAAGGACAACAGCTGGTGTTACTGGTGTGATAAGCGCACTTGCTCAGGCCGAGATAGTTATTCCTGGCAGTTATGTTATGGCGAAGGCTATATCCAGATATATACTTGCTCAAAATCCCCTTCCTGAGGTTGTAACAGTGGTAGCCATGGGAAGAAGGGGTATCACTAAGTCACCAGAGGATGAAGGATGTGCTGACTACTTAGAATATCTTCTGAAAGGAAGTAATTACGATCATCTTGAGATCTTAAAAAATATTATATTTAATGAAGCTGCTCAAAAATTTATAAGGGGAGATAAACCGTATCTTCCAAGGGAAGATCCCCTTTTTTGTTTGCAAAAGGACCTCTTTGATTTTGTCTTGGTAGCAGTCAAAGAAGATGGTCTGGTAACAGTAACATCTAAAAAGTTATAAGTGAGCCCGCCCTGCCCGCCCTGGCGCGACTTCCTTGGCAAATATTGCAATTTTATATTATTTATAAGTCCTGACAATACAGCCTAAGCATTACATGCCAGGTCTGGGCCAGGGGTGCGACGTGATTTGAATATACGTTTGATTCTGATGTATCACCAATCCTGTTTTACCTTTGCTGAGTCAGGTTTTGCCAGGTCTGCCCGCCATCCGGCAGGCGGGTCTGGGCCAGGGCTAGAATGCCTAAAGTGCCTAAAATTAATAGATCCATCCAATTTAACTTGAATTAAACGTTAACATGATTATATTCGATTTTTGGCATGGTTAACTCACAATCCTGTCCCAGTCCCGCCTGCCAACCGCTTGTACCGATATAATCGGGGGCAGGGATGTCGGGCAGGATTTACACACTTTCACATAAAGGATATGAGATATGGATGATGATGTGTTAAGCAAGGCAAATGTTTATGATGTTATTATTGTTGGTGGAGGTCCTGCTGGCTTAACAGCAGCGATATATACAACAAGGGCAAGGCTGTCCACGATACTGATTGAAAAATTAGGTATTGGTGGGCAAGCTTCTCTGACGGATAAGATAGAGAACTATCCTGGCTTCATCAATGGAATTTCAGGCGCAGAGCTCGTTCATAATATGGAAGAACAGGCCAAATCTTTTGGTACAAAGATAGCAAATGGAGAGATAAACCGAATCGAATTTAGTGAAGACAGCAATATCAAGAAGATTTTTGTAGATAACGATCCTGTACCGTATCAATGTCTGTCCATAATTGTTGCCGCGGGCGAGGAGCAGAGGAAACTCGGAGTCCCGGGCGAGATTGAGTTTACTGGTAAAGGTGTGTCCTATTGTGCCACCTGTGATGGGGCCTTTTTTCGGGACCTTACCGTGGCAGTGGTGGGTGGTGGAGATGTGGCCTTGGAAGATGCCCTGTTTCTAACCAGATTTGCGCAGAAGGTTTATATTATCCATAGAAGAGATAGATTTCGGGGAACAAAGATACTCCAGGAAAAGGTATTTAGCAATACCAGGATAGAGGTAATCTTTGATTCTGTCGTGGATGAGATATCTGGTCAGACACTAGTAGAAGGAGTAAAGCTGAGAAATGTTAAGACTGGCGAAATCAAAGACCTCGAGGTAAACGGGGTGTTCGTTTTTATTGGGTATCTGCCAAGCCTGGGCTTTCTTGGTAATATTCTTAAGAAAAGTGATGATGACTACATCATAGTAGATAGGGAGATGAATACATCGAGAGACGGCATATTTGCATGTGGTGACTGCTGCAAGAAAAATCTAAAACAGGTTGTAACTGCTTGCGGCGATGGCGCTACGGCTGCGTTCTCTGCACAACATTATGTGGAAAGGATAAAAGGGGAAGAATATGTCTGAAAGAAAAAAAGTGAGGTGATTTTTGAAAGAAAGGGTTTTAAATGGTGGAGCTGAGGGGGATCGAACCCCTGACCTCATGACTGCCAGTCATGTGCTCTCCCATCTGAGCTACAGCCCCATATGGCAAAAAAAATTAACAGATTAAATATTGCCTGTCAATATTTAATTGTCCAGGTAAAGACAAGTTTTAAAAAAGCAGATCATTCATGCTTCCACTCCTAAAACCAGAAAGATCAAGGGTAATATATTTGAAACCAAGTTCTTTCAGCTTTTCTACCACCTTATCTCTGATAGGTAATTCTGCCAATCGTACAATCCCTTGTGTTGAGACCTCGATCCTGGCAATAGGCGGATGATAACGTATTCTTACTTCTTGAAAACCGAGTTGATGTAAAAATTCTTCTCCTTTCTCTATAATAGAGAGGTTGTTTCCATTTATATAGGTGCCATAGGCTATCCGTGAGGCCAGACAGGCAGAAGGTGGCGTGTTCCATATTTCTAATTTTCTTTCTTGTGCCTCTTGTCTTATATCTAGTTTTCCTAAACCGGCTTCCATTAAGGGAAATTTTATCCCTGATTTTTGTGCTACCTTTAGACCTGGTCGGTAATCTTTCATGTCGTCAATATTACTACCATCGGCTATATAGCTAATACCTTGTTTTTTAGCCTCTTTTTTTAACTCTTCAATCATTTTCGTTTTACAGACATAACACCTCATTTTATCGTTTTTACAAAAATCACTCTGAGAAAGTATATCGAATTTGATTTTTATATGATCTATCTTTAATCTCCTGGCGAGATTTTCTGCCCTCATAAGATCATTCTTCGGAAAGATTGGAGAGGTAAAAGTAACAGCTTTTACGTTTTCTTTGAGGGTTTCTGAGGCTATTTGAAGGAGAAGGGAGCTATCAACACCGCCTGAAAGGGCTATTAAAACAGATCCCATAGAATCTAAAATATTTTCTAACTTCTTAGTTTTAGTCACTGACGTATAAAATCGTAAGCATTCAACGGTTCAACATCCCTACACCCTGAACCTATGAACCCCGAATCTGTGAACCGTTACATCCATTTATATATCCTTGAGAAGGTGCTGAGGTTGACCAAGATAGAATTGCCCTTTTTGAATCCAATCTTTGAGGATGCCTGCAATCTCTTGAGCCCTCACATAAGAGGAAACTGGCACTGACTGGATAGTCTGGCCATTCAGTGTTATCGTTCCACTCTTTAATTCTGCATAGCTTACTTTACCCAGGCTTTTGGCGTTTCCCCTGGGATAGTCTTTTCCATAGTCAATGATCTGTGTGAAGATATCCTCATCAGAGACACCAGTATAGCGGGCTATATCCTCATTCAGGATTGGGATTGGGATACCCATACCTACAGCCAGGGAACATCCATAACCAAGCATGCTTACTCCTACGAGCCAGCGTGGATTCATCGCTTTTAAATCACCCATCACCATCAGTGTTGCGCCTGGTTCTAAAGGGACCCCATTTTTGCCTCTTGCAACTGATAGATTGTGCTGCGTGCCAGCCCAGGTTACGTATCCCTGGGCACCCCCAAGGAAAATTCTGGTTCCGAGACCAATTGTCAGACAGTAAGGATCATTCAAAAGTGGACTAAGTTGGCCCGCTGTTGCATAGTTAGCATTGCCAGCCTTGGGTCTTAAGACACCCATATAGGTATAGATCATTTTATCTTGTAGGTTTATAGCGCAATGGTAGTTTTGGTAAGCGTTTCTGGGATTAACCAGGACAGCATAGGGCAAATCTGATAGTCTTATTTGTTTTTTTATTTCTCGTTTGGGATAACAGTCTGTTGTGTATGCCTTGGCAACCAGCCGAACTTTTTTACCAGAAATAAGGTCATGTATGACATGTCCGCCACCATATTTGAATTGTCCCGGGTGGACCTTATTTAATGGATCATCTATTGATGGTTCGGCGGCGCCTATATATATATCTACAGCGGCAAGGCCGGCATATGCAGGAACATCGTTAAGTGTGACCTGAGATGCCTTGATCGGTGGTTTGCTGTGGCCAAAATTAATAAACGCCCCTGATGAACACATCGGGGAAAAGGTTCCAGTTGTAACGACATCAATATCTCTGGCGGCTTTTTCTGGGCCATTTTCCTTTACTATGCCTACCATCTCTTCGGCGGTAACTACTACCACCTTGCCTTCTTTTATCCGCCTGTTTATTTCATCAATTGTCTTTTTGGTCTTATGTTTAGCCATACTATGATCTCAAAAGATTTCAGCCAATATATGAAAATCTTTTTCTTTTTACAAGAAAATAAAATTGCCAGCGATAAAAGGATAAAGGGATAAAGGGATTCTTGACTTTATTGTTCCTTTGGATAACAATAAACCATTATTGTAATAGCTCAATAAAAAGGGGTAGGAGGGTTTTTCTGACGCGACTGTAGGGAGGGCGCCGTCTTTTCGTGACTTATCAGTGGGGGAAATCCCGCCAGAAGCGGGAAGAGGGTAGGAATCCCCCGCAGATAAGTCACTGAAAAGACCAACCCGTGAGGCTCGGATAGGAAGAAAAGCCCTCCTGCCCCGGGGCTGGTTGCTGAAGCCGCTCTGCTTCCCCTAAATATTGAGCTGATACCCATTATTTATGGAGCTTATTATATGATTGCTAAGAAGTCAGAAATAAAGGTTTCTTGCCAGGTAAAGATAGGAAGTTTGAAGATTGGAGGAAATGGCCCTTTATTTTTGATCTCCGGTCCATGTGTGATAGAAAATGAAGAGACAACCTTTAAGGTCGCTCATTTTTTAAAAGAAATAGCTCAAAGAGTTAAAATTCCAGTAATCTTCAAGAGTTCTTATGATAAGGCCAATCGAACATCGATCGATTCTTTTAGGGGCCCAGGTTTGAATAAGGGGTTAGAGATCCTTAAAGAGGTAAAGAATACCACAGGTTTGCCAATTCTCTCAGATATACATCAAGTGAGTGAAATTGGGAAAGCAGCAGAGATTTTGGATATTATTCAGATTCCCGCATTTCTATCTCGCCAGACAGATTTAATTGTAGGGGCAGCTCGAACTAATTTACCTATAAATATAAAAAAGGGGCAATTCCTGTCTCCTTGGGATATGGAGCAGGTTGTTTTAAAGGCTGTTGCAGAGGGTAATAATAGTATTTTATTGACAGAAAGAGGGACATCCTTTGGTTACAATAGCCTTGTTGTGGATATGAGATCTATTTCAGTTATGAAGAATTTTGGATATCCGGTTATATTTGATGCTACTCATGGCGTACAATTGCCGGGAGGACGGGGTAAGTCCTCTGGCGGACAGAGAGAATTTGTTGCCCCTCTTGCAAGGGCTGCTATAGCTGCTGGTGCCGATGGAATTTTTTTAGAGATCCATCCGGATCCTGATTCAGCCCTCTCTGATGGCCCAAATTCTCTTCCATTTGAGCATGTTGAATCCCTTCTTATAATGTTGAAGGAAATACACCGTATAGTGAGGGAGAAAGTGACTAAAGTTTAAAGTGAGCTAAAGTGAGCTAAAGTGAGCTAAAGTGAGCTAAAGTGAGCTAAAGTTATGGATGTGAAACATAATATTAACTTAAAGTAAATAACAATGTTAACTAAAGCAGTCACCTCTTTTTTCTATTTACACTTTAGGCACTTTAGCCCTGGCCCAGACCCGCCTGTCCCGATATAATCGGGACGGGCAGGCCTGGTAAAACCTGACTTAGCAAAGATAAACTAGGATTGGTGATACATCATAAGCAAGCATATATTCAAATCACGTCGCACCCCCCCCGGCCCAGACCTGGCATTGGAAATTTGATGTTTGCTATTGAGTTCTTGGAAAAGCACCCTTATTTAATACATCATCACGTCGCGCCAGGGCAGGCAGGGCGGGCTCACTTTAGGCATTTTAGGCACTTAAATTGGTGACATTTATGAAAAAAGTTCCTGTAGTAATGTGGCCGATAGTAGGGATTTTTTTTCTTTTAGTTATAGTTGCTTTTTTTCTCTTTAAGGTAGAACATTTAGGTATGGTTTCCTCAAAAACACCTAATTTGATACCTGGAGAATCCCTAAAAATTTCAGACATCAAGTATAGCCAGGATTATAAAGATGGCGGAGGAAAATGGGAACTTAGGGCCAAAGAGGGCCATTTTTTTGATAATGATCAATTTATGGCTTTAAAGGATGTTTTATTAACATTAGACTCTTTCAACAAAACCTCTTATACTATAAAAGGGAATGAAGGTAATTATTTTAGGAAGAGTGGGACAATTATTCTAAAAGGGGATGTGCTGGGTAGATCTGCCACTGGCTACCATATAGAAACAAGCCTTTTAACCTATAGACAAAAAGATAATGAAGTTGAAACCGATGAGCCTATAAAAATAATTGGTCCTTTCTTTAGAGTCGAGGGAGATGGTTTGTATATTGACCTCAGTAAGGAGAAATTTATGGTTAAAAAAAATGTTTGCACAACCTTTACTGGTAAAGGTTTTTTTAAATGAGGACAATAATTTCCATTTTTTCTTTTAATATAATCATTTTATTTGTTTTTCTCCTATCTCCTCAGATAATCGCCTTTTCTCAGGAAGGCAAGGCAACCAGCCAGCTTTCCTCAGAAAATCCCATTATTATTCACTCAAACACCCTTGAGTTTGATCAAGAGAAAAAATTAGTTGTATTTGAGGGTAAGGTGCAAGCCAAAACAGAGGGTATGGTGATAGATTGTCAAAAGATGTTGGTATATTATATAGGTAGCCCAACAAAGAAAGAAACCAATGCAGAATCCAGCAGGATAGATAAGATTATTGCCTTAGGGAATGTTATTATTAATCGCTTTGATGGTGGTGTGGCCCGGGCAGGGAAGGCAGTTTTTTATCAGAACGAGGAGAAGGTTGTGCTTACAGAAAATCCATTTGTTCAACAGGGGCCAGATTATATAGAAGGGCAACGGATAATTATATTTTTAAAGGGGGGTCGGAGTATTGTTGAAGGAAATGAAAAGAAAAGGGTCAAGGCTACTATTTTCCCTAAGGAGGAAAAAGGGAAGAAATGAAAGAAGAGAACAACAGAGGCTCTTTACAGGTAAAGGATCTTGTTAAATCCTATGGGAAGAGGGTAGTTGTAAAGAAGGTTAATTTAGCGGTTAACAGAGGACAGGTTATTGGACTTCTTGGACCAAATGGTGCTGGTAAAACCACTACGTTTTATATGATAGTTGGCTTGATTAGGGCTAAGGAAGGCCAGATTTTTTTGGATGGGAAAGATATTACTCATGAACCAATGTATATACGGGCTCGGCAAGGCGTTAATTATCTGTCGCAGGAACCATCAGTGTTCAGAAAACTTACCGTGGAGGAAAACCTTTTAGCTATTATGGAGGTTATAGATATGCCAGCCCAGGAAAGGCAGTCATCTCTCCAGTCTCTTTTATCCGAGCTGAATATAGGCCATTTGGCCAAACAAAAGGCCTATTCTCTTTCCGGCGGTGAGAGGAGAAGGTTGGAAATTACAAGGGCCATGATTACTCACCCCAAATTTATTTTGCTTGATGAGCCATTTGCAGGTATTGATCCTATTGCTATTAATGATATTAAGCAAATTGTAAAAGGGCTTAAGGAAAAAAATCTAGGAATATTAATATCAGATCATAATGTAAGGGAAACATTGGATGTCTGTGATCTTGCTTACATTATAAATAACGGAGAGATTATTGAGTCCGGTGTGCCCGAAAAGATTGCTACGAGCGAGGTAGTGAGGTCTGTTTATTTAGGAGAAGATTTTAATTTGTAGATTTTACTTCAGGTTATTATGGTACTTGAACTTAAACAATCAATCAAGATGAGCCAGCGGCTTATAATGACTCCGCAGTTGCAGCAGGCCATTAAATTTTTGCAACTTTCCAGGCTGGAACTCTGCCAGACAATAAATCAAGAAGTGGAGATCAATCCATTATTGGAGGAGGTCTCTGGCGATGATGTCGAAGAAAAATCGCAGGAAGAGGAAAAGGAACCTATTAAAAACGATGATTCCCTTAAAGAGGTAACCATTAAGGAGACATTAAGGGAAGATTTTGATTGGGACGCTTACATATCAGAATATAATACCGCATGGGTAAGCTCGCCACACGAGAGCACGGAAGATAGACCATCCTTTGAAAATTTGATTTCTCCTAAAACATCTCTTTACTCCCATCTTATGTGGCAATTGCAGGTTGGCGATCTTGATGAAGTGCAAAGAGAGGTTGGGAGATACATTATTGGTAATATAGACTCCAATGGTTACCTTAAGGCCTCAATTGATAATATTATTAAGTTCACTCATAGATCAAGAGAAGAGGTATTAAAGGTACTGGATATTATCCACGAGTTTGACCCGGTTGGTGTAGGGGCAAGAGACAACAAAGAGTGTCTCTTGATCCAGCTCCGTTTTCAGGGTCTGGGTGGGAGTATTGCCGGAAGAATCTTGACTGATCATATGAAGCAACTGGAGAAAAAAAGATACAATCAGATTGCTAAAAGCCTGGGTGTTTCCTTAGAAGAGGTTTTACATGGTGTTTCTTGTATAGCCTCTTTAGAGCCTAAACCAGGTAGTTTCTATAACGATGAGGAGACTATATATGTAATCCCTGATGTTTATGTCTATAAAATAGGGGATGAGTTTCTTATTGTCTTAAATGAGGATGGTCTTCCAAAATTAAGAATCAGTTCTTTTTATAAAGAGGTCCTTGCAAAGAAAGATGATAAATCCAGCGATACGAAAGAATACATTCGGGATAAACTTAAGAGCGCTTCTTGGGTCATCAAGAGCATCCAGCAAAGGCAAAAAACGATCTATAAGGTATCAGAGAGCATTCTTAAATTCCAGAAGGATTTCTTTGAATCTGGTCCTTCGAATTTAAAGCCAATGGTTTTGAGAGATGTGGCAGAAGATATACAAATGCATGAATCTACTGTAAGCAGGGTCATGAATAACAAATATATGTATACACCATTTGGTATTTTCGTGCTAAAACATTTCTTGAATAGCACTATTCAATCGGTTGATGGAGCGGACAAGATAGGCTCTTTGAGTGTTAAGGAGATGCTTAAGAAGATAATAAGAAAGGAAGACAAGTCCAAGCCCTTTAGCGACCAAGAAATAGTAAATATTTTGGGACGATCAAATATAAATATAGCACGGAGGACTATAGCTAAGTACAGAGAGATGCTTAAAATTCTTCCTTCGAATCAAAGAAAGAATACTTACAGGTAGTCTCGCTGAATTATTATTTTACCTTTTAGATAGCAAAGCTCAGGGTCAAACTGATAAGGTATAATGTAATTAAAAAATCCTAAATTCAAATACCCGCCTCCCGATCACGTCCCAATCTTGGGACGGGAAGGGCAGGCTTGACACAAATGTTACAATCTTGGTCTATATAGATATTTAGTCAAGATCGATGTTTGACTTTGCATAATTTTTTTGTTAATTATCCATCTTCTTTGGGGAGGGCAGAATGGAGATATCTTTTACTTTTAGGCATATGGAACCATCAACAGAATTGAGGTCGTATGTTGAAGAAAAGGTGTATAAAGTAAAGAAATACTTTGATTCACCTGTTGAGGCTCATATTGTTCTTAAGATAGAAAAATTTCGACACATTGCTGACATGACTATATCTATTGATGGAAACAAAATTAAGGCGGTAGATGAGAGCGGTGATATGTATTCCTCTATTGATCAGGCAATGGATAAGATAGAAGAACAGCTCAGAAGGTTAATGTCTCGAAAAAAGGAATATAGATTAGAAAATATTAAAGGTAATGATTTGTTGATTAATGGTGTAGAAACTCAAGAAGGGCAAGTTGAATCAGGGCCAACGATAATAAAGGCGGAGAGGGCGGATATTAAACCCATGGATATCAATGAGGCAGCTATGCAAATAGATATATCGAAAAGAAATTTTTTTGTATTTAGCAATTCTAAATCGAAAAGTATTAACATTATTTATAAACGAAACGATGGAAATTTAGGCCTTATTGAAACTTGATGTTTTTGTAAAAAGTCCTTTTTCCAAAAGTGGCCAAAATCGCTCGCAAAAGACTTTTTACAAGTTAGTCAAACTTCTACTAAATAGGTATTTTCAAGGAAAGAGGCATGAAACTTTCAGAAATATTTAAACCGCAGCTTATTATTTCTAATTTGAAGGCTCACGATAAAAAGGGAGTTCTGGAAGAGCTTTCACAGGTGATAACTGAGCAGAATCCATCTCTAAACAAGAGGTCTCTTCTCCAGGTTCTTTTAGAAAGAGAAAGACTGGGCAGTACTGGAATAGGTGATGGAATTGCTTTGCCTCATGGGAAATTAGCGGAATTGAGTAATCTTTTGATCTCTTTTGGAAGAAGTATTAATGGCCTGGACTTTGATTCTATAGATGAGCAACCAGCATATCTCTTCTTTCTTTTACTTGCACCTGAAAATTCAGCTGGTATGCACTTGACGGCCCTTGCCAAGATATCAAGGATGTTAAAAGATGCTAATTTTAGACAGCGATTGATGGGTGCAAAATCAAGGAAAGAGATTTATAAGGTTATAATGGATATGGATGAGGAACTTTAATTTTTGTAATGATCGGTTTACTTATAATAACCCACTCTCGGTTGGCGAAAGAACTCCTTGAGGCAGCAGTGTTTATCATAGGCTCTGTCGAGGCAGCAGAGTGTATTTCCATCGAGACACAAAAAGACAGCAAGAAATTAAGAAATATAATCCAGAATAAATTAAAATCTCTGGATCAAGGGGATGGTGTTCTAATCTTGGTAGACATGTTTGGAGGGACACCATCAAATTTAGCCCTGTCTTTTCTTCAAAAAGACACAGCAGAAGTAGTAACAGGTGTAAATTTACCAATGGTATTAGCTATTGCCCATAATAGGAAAGGGAAGAGTCTTGCAGAGGTAGCGGAAATAGCAAAGAGCGCAGGACAGAGAAGCATTTCTCTGGCAAGTGAATTACTTGAACGAAAGGAAACTTGAAACTCGAAACTCGAAACTGGGTGAACACCCGCCCGCCTCACAAGCGAGAGCATTGCGGGCAGGCAATAAATACAACCAGTAATTACAATGAAGAATCAAGTATCCAGGTTCAGGTATCAAGCATCCAACAGGGAGGAGGTAGTCATGGCGGTAAAGGTAGGGATTAATGGTTTTGGGCGTATAGGTAGAATGGTATTAAGGGCAGCATACACAAGAGATGACATTGAATTTATAGCACTTAATGACCTTACAGATCCGACTACCCTTGCCCATCTTCTTAAATATGATTCAGTGCATGGGATACTTAAGGCTGATATTGAAGTTGAGGAGAATGCCATTGTCGTTAACGGGAAAAGAATACAAATCATCTCGGAAAAAGATCCTGGTAAGCTTCCTTGGAAGGATCTCGGCGTGGATATTGTTTTTGAGTCTACTGGGCTTTTCAGAGATAGATCTCAGGCATCTAAACATTTGGATGCCGGGGCAAAAAAGGTAATAATTTCAGCTCCGGCCCCAGATCCTGATATTACCCTGGTAATTGGAGTAAATCATGAACAGTACGATCCAAAAAATCACTCTATCATCTCAAATGCATCGTGTACCACAAATAGCCTGGCCCCAATCTGTAAAGTGTTATTAGACAAGTTTGGTATTAAGAAAGGTCTTATGACAACTATCCATTCTTACACTACAGATCAGAGACTTCTTGATTTTCCCCACAATGATCTTAGGAGGGCCAGGGCAGCAGCTGTTTCTATGATTCCTACAACCACAGGAGCGGCAAAGGCAGTTTCCCTGGTTCTTCCTGAACTGGCTGGCAAGATGAATGGGATGGCACTAAGAGTTCCTACTCCTAATGTCTCTTTAACTGATCTCGTGGTTCAGCTTAGCAGACCTGCATCTGCTCAAGAGGTTAATAAGGCCTTTAAAGATGCCTCTCAGGGCAGTATGGAGGGTATCATTGAATATTGTGACGAGCCCCTTGTTTCTATTGATTTCAATGGAATCACTGCCTCTACCGCTGTGGATGCCCTATCTACAATATCTATCGGAGAAGATATGGTAAAAATACTTGCATGGTATGATAATGAGTTCGGATATGCAAACAGGCTGGTAGACCTTGCTGTATACATCGCTAAGAGTTTAGGGTAACACAACAATGAGAAACAGAAAACCTTTAATGGCAGCCAACTGGAAGATGAATCTTTCCCTTGATGAGGCAAGGGATCTCCTTAATGGAATTAAGAGCGCTACAATAGATTATAACAGGGTTGATGTACTTGTTGCACCCCCCTTTACTACCCTGCAATTGGCACAAACAATTCTGACAGAGACAGATATTTTTCTTGCAGGGCAGAATATGCATTGGGAGTCAAAGGGGGCCTTTACAGGTGAGATTTCTCCCCTGATGCTCAAAGAAGCAGGGTGCAGCCATGTAATCCTGGGGCATTCAGAGAGGCGGGCTCTCTTTTTTGAAACCAGCGAAACTGTGAATCAAAAGGTAAATGCCGCAATTGAGGCAGGATTGATACCCATTGTATGCATTGGTGAGACATTAAAACAGAGAGAGGATAAAAAAACATTTGATATAATTAAGACTCAGTTAAACGAATCACTCAAGACCAGTTGTAAAAAAAGAAATTTACCACAAACCGTAATTATCGCCTATGAACCTGTTTGGGCCATAGGAACAGGAAAGACAGCCACCCCAGAGATGGCGCAAGAAGTACATCACTTTATTCGAAGGTGGCTTATAGAAAATTTTGGCCACAATACAGGGGAAACTATTAGAACTCTTTATGGCGGAAGCGTAAAGCCTGATAATATTAAAGCACTCATCTCCCAGCCAGATATTGATGGCGCATTGATCGGGGGGGCAAGTTTAAAGGTCGATTCCTTTCTTTCTATCATCCAATTTTACAAGAGTTAATCCTTACTTTTTTCCTTATCTAATTTTATTATCCACACCTATTGAGAGCTTTGCATAACTCCTATTTTCTTAACGAGGATGGGCTTTTCTTCAGTTCCAAGGCTCTCAGACTGGTCTTTTCAGCAACTTATCTATGGGGGAGTCCCGACCGACTCGCCTGAGCGGCTCACGATGGCGGGCAGGTTTGCACCCTCCGCATTGCCCCGATAAATCTGGGCCTGCGGTTTCCCCCATTGATAAGTTGCGAAAAGACAGCGCCCTTACACCAGCCCAGAAAAGTCCATCCTATTCATTGGGGTGACAAAAATTGTCAGGTTTTGCAAAGCTCTACTATTATCAGGACATATAGAGAGCAACTACTACTAACGGGGGGGTTTGACAGAAATATGATATTGGAAATGCTGTTTAATTAGATGATAAGTATTTAATTATACTATAAATTTCGATTTTATTATTGTTTTTCGAGATTTGACAGAAATAAACTAAACCAGTACTATTTTCCCAACAAGCTCCTACTTTTTTCCCTTTTGTCAAAAAATTGTCAAATAATGTTTAATGTGTTGATATTGTTAGATTTTAATTTTTAGGAGAAATTTAACAGGGGTTCATTTTTGTCAAACCTTCTCGGATTTTTGGCAGAACAGAGGGTCATTTTTAAAGAAAATAAAAATAACAGAGGGTCAGGCATTTAACTATTTAAAATTATTGATCAATTAACTACTGAAGAGAAAAAAACAGAGGGTCAACAGGGGGTCATTTTTTTGAAGGTTTTTTTTCTAGTTTATTATTTTTTGATCTATAGGCTACTTTAACAAGCTTTCCATCTTTTTTGTATTGGTAGGATATTATTTCCCTTCTGTCAAAAGCTTTCCGCAAGGCACTTGAACTCATATCAGTTAAAAAAGTTAAGAACTCTACCAAATCATCTCCAGCCTCGGCATCAGGTTGACTACGAGTTATATTTGTAGCGAAGTTTAATATTTTTTCGAAAAACTCTACAAGGTCAAAAGACCCATGATCAAATAAATACTTAAGCTTATCGACATCACCAACAAAATCAAAATTATTTTGTTCTATTTCCTTATCACTACTACCAGCAAATATCCAATCCATGCTTACATCACAGAGATTAATTATTTTCGATAGTGTTTTAAAGGGTGGTAATCGTTCTCCATGCTCATATCTCTGATAAGCCCGCAAAGATATACCAAGTAAGGCTGCAAATTGCTCTTGAGTCTGAGCATCACCCCTCAATAATTTAATTCTATTACCTATTGCTTTGTAAGAAAAACTTTTTTTCATAAATGACCAAAAAGACGTAATTATATCCTTGACATGTCCAAAAGGACATATTATATAAACAGTATAACACTTAAAGATAAAGAATCAATTAGATTATAGAGGTAAAAATGAATAGAAACCAAAGGATAGCTTTAGCTGAGAAGGATCTCCAAGTCAAAGATATTGGGAATAGGCTTGATAAACATAGTGCCTATATAACTAATGTTTTATCCGGCCGCTATAGATCACCAGGATTACGTAAACAAATTTGTGAGATACTTAATAAGCCAGAGAATTATCTCTGGCCAGAAGAAGTAAAATAATAGCTGACCACAATTGATATTAAAAAATGAGCCAAAATAAAAAACACCTTCTTTCTATTGCTGAATACACCCAATATGAGGGGATTAGCAAAAAAACAGTGAAAAGACGTATCAAGAATGGCGAAATCCCTATCGTTAAGATCCGCGGGACTGAGGGCTACAGAAGGAACCACCAGGAAATAAAGATGCATTTCAGCACACTCAATAAAGAAGCTCAGAAGGAGTTTATCCAGGATCGCGGCCTGGCTTCAAAAAAGAAGAGTGATCCCATCATCGCTGAAGACCAACAATATCTCAACCGAACACAAAAGCAACAGAGCAGGTTTGACGAAAATAGCACGGCAGTTAAAACCTTCTTAGAGGCTATTCAAAATTTACCACCAGGTCGGAAAACGGCATTCACTCAACAATTCGCGAAGGCTCACAAAATAAGTGAATCAAAGCTGAGAAGGGTGTACGCCTCATATTACGTGGTAAATTGCATGTAAAATAGGGTTATTAGTATTTTTAAGTTGACATTATGTGACAAACATACTATCTATTGTCATATATGGAAACAAAGGGCGTCTCATCTGCA
>Ga0307443_1000118_pt1 | contig 58282 bp, 44 predicted proteins | sample SalMarSW160220MG_FD_202148 | JGI IMG/M metagenome (GOLD analysis project Ga0307443, IMG submission 202148) | Salt marsh sediment microbial communities from the Plum Island Ecosystem LTER, Massachusetts, United States - SW1601-220 | ecosystem: Environmental > Aquatic > Marine > Intertidal zone >... | reverse complement strand
AACCCTATTCTCCCGAGGGTAACCAGTATCTCAAAGAACAGAAAACTTAAAAATCAATGATGATAAGCCTACCTTCTGCAGTTTCGGGCTCTAGGCTTTAATATACAAGGGACAGGTCTTTAGACCTGTCCGCAGGGAAACTTGGGCTAAAGCCCCAAAGAGGTTACCCCGACTAAAGTCGGGTAGAAGAAAAAAGCGGTTGTCAGTTGTCGGTCGCCAGTTGTCAGCAAAGTTGTGCTGGTAGGGCTCTGCCCTGACGGATATGCGTTCATTCTACCGCACTTTGCTGTGCGAACCCTGATTCTCACCGGTAAAGGGGGTAATTATCCCCCTAATTCCTGTTTCCTTTTTCTAAAATGCGGTAAAAAAAATGTTGACAGGAGGGGAGAAAGAAATTATATTTAGGTTTGGAAGCGATATTTTGAGACCCTTTAATCTAAGGAGGAAGACCAAATGGTAGATTTTTTCAACAAGGGCGGAATCTTTATGTGGCCTCTTCTTTTGGCCCTGATTGCGGGGGTAGTCCTCATCATCATCAAGTTCTGGACCCTTTTTCGGGCTTCCATAAACACTAAGAAATTTATGAAAAAATTGAAAGAATCCCTCACCACAGCAAGTATAGATAGTGCAGTGGAACTCTGTGAATCCACCAGAGGGCCAGTGGCAGCCATCTTGCATGCGGGCCTTACCCGGGCAAAGAGGGGAGTTGAGTATGTGGAGAAATCCATTGAAGACGCGGCAACACTGGAGATGTCCTTCCTGGAAAGGGGCATGGTCTGGTTGGCCACTGTGGCCAACATCGCCCCTATGCTTGGTTTCTTGGGGACGGTAAGTGGGATGATCCACGCCTTTGAGGCCATCGCTAAAGCAGGCGAGGTGGAACCTACCCTCGTGGCCACAGGTATCTCCGAGGCCTTGCTCACCACCGCAACGGGGTTGGCCATCGCCATCCCGGTGCAAGCTTTTTACAACTACTTCGTCTCCAAGATCGATCGGCTAATCATTGATATGGAGGAGAGCTCCACCGATATGGTGGAGACCCTCACCGAGGCAGGCCTTTCCAAAGAGGGCAAACCATCCAAAGTAGGGGAAAAGGTAGCTTAGAGGAGAAGTGATGAAGATCAAAAAGAAATTGGGGGTTCCCCCTGCCATTCCCACCGCCTCGATGGCCGACATCGCCTTTCTGATGATCATCTTCTTTTTGGTAAGCACCACAATGAAGAGGGATCAAGGCTTAGGGCTCACCCTCCCCGGTTATGGCCAGTCCACAGTAAAAGTGCGGAAGAAGAATATCTGCAACATCTGGATAAATGCCCAGGAGAAGATAGCCCTGGATGGCAAGCCGGTAAGCTTAGGGGAGATAAGACCTATTTTGGAGGATAAACTGGAAAAGAATGATAAGCTAATTGTCTCCTTGAAGACTGATAAACAGGCTCCCTACAATGCGATGGTTGATGTCCTGGATGAGATCAAGCTAGCCAGGGCTAAGCGCATATCCTTAGCTGCCCCGGATTAAGAGGAGGCTATCAAAATGACTTTTAGCAGAAAATCAAAGGTAGAGGGCACGATACCTACAGCTTCCATGGCCGATATAGCCTTCCTTCTGCTCATCTTCTTTATGGTTTCCACCGTCTTTAAACAGTATACCGGCCTGAGAGTTCTCCTCCCCGAAGCGGAGAAAACCCAGAAGATAGAGACCAGGAGGCATATAACCCATATCTGGGTGACCCCTGCAGGCGGAATAAAAATAGACGATATGGATGTGAAGCTCCCTTTGGTGGAAAAGGTGATGAAGAACAAGCTCCAGAAAGATCCCAAAACCATAATTTCCCTGCAAGCAGACAAGCGAGCCAGATATGGAGTGGTCTCCGATTTAATGGAGGAGCTCAGGAAGGCCGATGCTTTAAGAGTAAGCTTTGGCACAAGGAAGGAGAAAGGGGGTGGTTAACAATGAAGTATAGAAACCCTCAGGCCAATCTTAGGGCCCAATATTCAAGGGCAATGGAGAAGTCGGTCACCGCTGCCTTGGCCCTTTTTCTCCTGCTTTTTCTCGCCTACCCATCGGTAAAGGTAAACCCCTATGAGAGAATGAAGAAACAGGAGATCATCGAGGTGGAGAACATCCCGGAGACCCATCAGCAAAAGATAGCTCCTCCCCCCGCAAGGCCATCTATTCCAGTAGAGTCCGAATCGGAAGAGGTTCCCGAGGATGTGACCATAGGGGAGACAGACCTGGACCTCACTCAACCTCCTCCCCCTCCTCCACCGCCGGCTCCGGAGCAGACTGAATTTGTTGCCTATGATCAGGCTCCCCAGTTGACCAGATTGGTCAAACCCATCTATCCGGAGATTGCCCGTAAGGCTGGCGTGGAGGGAACCGTTATCCTCAAAATTCAGGTTGACGAGAAGGGAAATGTGGTTAATGTTAAGGTGCTTAAGGGCTTGGGGGCAGGACTGGATGAAGCAGCCATTGCCGCTGCTATGCAGTGCAAGTTCAAACCTGCTATGCAGAGGGACAAACCGGTGAAGGTCTGGGTTAGCTATCCGGTGAGGTTTATCCTGAAAGAAGCCAAAACGCAATGAGACAGATTTGAAGGGCTAGCAAAAAAGGGGGACATTTATAATAATAGTCCCCCCTTTTTTTGAAACTGCAGGGCCCTAAGTTTCGTTAATCCCAATGAGTAGGCAAGTGCGGATTTGTAGAAAAAAGATTCTACTCCGCTGAAGTGCCGTAGAAAAAACTTACCCCGGATTTACACGGAACAACACAGAAAAGGATTTAACGCAGTCATGTTCCGTGAATTTCCGTGTCGCTCCGTGGTAAGAGTTCTCCTTCTACCCCCGCACAAGCGGGGGGTAACCTCTCCTGGGCTTTAGGCCAGGAGTCCCCGCTGAGGTGGCAGAACCCCTGTTCTGCCACCACTGCTGTCTGTCAGATCAGGGGATCTGACAGCGCAAATTACATAATGACCTTGCAGTTGCCTATAGTCCGGGGTTAAATTCGGCTGTAGGCCTTTGAGCTAAGCTTAAAAGAGGAGAGAGGATGGAAGAGCAAACTGCTTTAGAAAAGCCCCAGTTGGGGACTTTGGCCAGGCTCTGGGGGGTAATCGGTAGCCCCACCCATACCTTCACCTATCTGAGGGATAACCCCACCTGGCTTCTCCCCTTCTTAATTGTGGCCATAGCTCTGACTATCTTCAGTTGGAGGGTTGCCCCTTTAAGTATAGAGGAGGGGAAAAAGCGAATTATGCAGAGTGAGAGGATCCCCCAGGAGAAGAAGGAGGAGATAATCCAGAAGATGGAACAAGGTCAAGGGGCAAATTGGAAGATGCTCTTTGTCCCCATAGGCTTTCTCCTTACCCTTGCTGTCCAGGCTGGCGTCTTCTATTTTGGGGCCAGCCTTCTCTTGGGAGGGGAGGGCTCCTTTCGGCAGGTGTTTTCAGCCTGTAGCTATGCCAACTTTGTAACCATACCCGCTCTGGTAATCAAGGCACCACTCATTCTGGCCAAAAACAACCTCCATATCCAAACAAGTTTGGCCCTTCTCTTACCTACTGAGGCCGCCAAAAGCCTTCCCTACAGGTTTTTGGACCACTTTGACTTCTTTCAGATCTGGATTTTAATCTTAGTCTCTATCGGTATCAGCGCAACCTATAGGTTTAACCTCAAGAAGTCAGCCGGAATGGTCTTCAGTTGGTGGCTCCTCTGGATAATCCTCAGCCTGGCCCTGCGAAGCCTGATCAAAGTCTTTTAGGAGGCAGAATGCATAAGAAAACTCTACATCTTTTCCTCCTGGCCCTGTTGATCCCCTTGATGGCTTTCGCCTCCCCTTTAAACCATCCCTTGACCCTAAAGGAATGCATCGAACAAGCTTTAAAGAAGAATGAAGACATATTGGGTGCTCAAGCTAACCTGCGTTCGGCAAAGGCTGGACTGCTGGGGGCCTGGTCAGCTTTTCTTCCTCACTTAAGTTCGGAGGCGGGTTATACTAAATCCAAACATTGGTCCACCCCAGAGTCCAAATCTTATTCACTGCACCTCTCCTTAAACCAATCCATCTATAACGGTGGTTACAACCTCGCCCATCTTAAATATCAACGGGCAAACCGAAGATGGAACGAGGAGGGTTATAGCCTTACCAAAGCATCCCTGGTTTGGGAGATCAAACAGAGATATTATAACCTCCTGAAATCCAAAAGGATTCTCGAGGTGAGAGGCGGTGCAGTTAAAAGGAGCGAAGAACAGTTGAAGAAGGCAGAGAACCTATATAGACTTGGTTCGGTCACCATCTCCGATGTGCTCAAGGCCAAGGTGCAGTTGGGCAAGGATAAACTGGCCCTGATAGATGCGCAAAACCAGCTAAAACAGGCCAGATCAGAGTTGAATCATAGTTTGGGACTTCCTATTAACTCTCCCTTAGAGATCGTGGATGACTTGGAACAGATCGGGAAGGAGGTTGATCACAAGGAAATCATTGCTACTGCCCTCAGGAGTCATCCGGAGATCCAGATGGCCAAGGCGGGGGTGGAGAGGGCGGAGGGGAGCTTGTCAATGGCCAAGGGGGGAAGGTTGCCCAGGCTGAGCATTTCGGGGGGATACTCCTGGAGTAATGAGAAGGCCTCAGAGGCCAAAAACCTTCTGCACCGGGACTACACCTGGACGATAGGGGGAACCGTTACCCTCCCCCTATTTGATGGCCTCTCCACCAAGGCTAACATAAGGGAGGCCCAAGAGGGCTTGGTCAACGCCCGCTTGAAGTTAAACCAGACCCAGAGAAAGGTGAAGCTGGACATCCAAGAGGCCCTCTTGGAAATGGCCAAGGCCAAAGAGAGTTTGCAGATAACCAAGGAGAGCCTCTCCGCTGCTCGTGAAGATCTGAGGCTGGCCCAGGAGAAGTATAAATTGGGCTCCGTCACTATGCTTGAATTGCTCGATGCCCAGGCCAGCTACTCCTCCACCCAGGCGGGTTGGATAGAGATTCTCTATGCCTACAGATTGGCCCAGGCAGATATGGAGAAGACCCTGGGCTTGACCTCCTACTAAGAATGGGGTTCACCACGGATAAACACGGAAAGAGAATAGAGATTGCCGTCAGAATTGGGGTTCTGACGGCTCGGTAGATTTCATCTCTCTTTTGCTTTTTATTTTCTCTGCGATCTTAGAGGCTTCGTGGCTAAAATTTATGAATAATTCAGGCTAAGAAATGGAGTTTTCATATGTCTAAAAAGAAAAGAACGATTTTCATTATACTTGGCGGTTGTCTGGTGGCCCTTATAATCATCCTCAATCTAACCAGGTCAAGCCAACCAGCCGTGAAGGTGCAAGCCGAAACGGTAAAGAGAAAGGACCTCAAGTCCAAGGTCACCGCCTCGGGAAAGATCCAACCGGAGACTATGGTGAAGATAAGTGCCAACATAGCAGCCAGGATCATCGGCCTTCCGGTGAAGGAGGGGCAGAGGGTGGAGAAGGGCCAACTGCTTGTCCTCTTGGACAAAACAAGATATGTGGCCAATGTGGAAAGGGCCAGGTCGAGCCTCAACTCGGCAATCTCTAACCTAAAGAAGGTGGAAGGGGACTATAAAAGGGCCAAGGAACTCTACGGAAAGGAGTTGACCTCAGAGTCAGAGATGGAACTCCTCCGCTCTCAATATACGGCAGCTAAAAGCGGGGTTGAGCAGGGGAAGGCCTCCCTGAAGGAGGCCGAGGATGACCTCTCCAAGTGCACCATCACCTCTCCCATCTCCGGACTGATCACCAGGCTGAACAAAGAGGAGGGGGAAATGGTCTTGGGAGCCCAATTTCAGGAGGATGTGATAATGGTCGTTGCCGACCTAACCAGGATTGAGGCTCAAGTAGACGTCGATGAGACCGATGTTGTGGATGTGAAACCAGGTCAAAAGGCCACGATCGAGGTGGATGCCCTTCCGGATACGGTTCTTCATGGCCGGGTTAAGGAGACATCCAACACGGCTACCACTACTGGATATGGAACTCAGGAGGAGGTAACCAACTTCAAGGTTAAGGTCTCGGCCCTTGACCCTCTCCCTACCCTGCGGCCCGGGATGTCTGCCACCGTGGATATAATTACGGCCCACCATCCAAATGTCCTTTCCGTCCCCATCCAATCCGTGGTTATGAGGTCGCCCCTGAAGGAGAAGGGGGATACCTTATCAACAAGAAAGAAGGCTAAGCCAGTGGAGGTTGTCTTTGTCATCCAGGATGGAGTAACCCATCAACAACAGGTAAAAACTGGAATCAGCAGCGAGACGAATATAGAGATATTGGATGGTCTCAAAGAGGGAGATAAGGTAGTTACCGGAGGTTACCGGGAGTTGCGCAACCTCAAAGATGGAGACAAGGTCAAGACAGTGAAAAAACCACTTCTGGAGAAGAGGGAAAAGTAGCAGGTAACAGTAAGGCAAAGGGATAGAAACTGTCATCACAGGGCAGAAACCCTCTTAGAGGTGCTAGAACCCCGATTCTACCACCGCTACCTTTGCCGTCAGAATCGGGTTTCTGACGGCTCGGAGAGGGCAATTGACGGCTCAAGAATTTCAATTTTCCACTTTCAATCCATTAGGATATGGGGCTGACCCGTGTAACTTCCGTGATGTTCCGTGGTGAGATACTTTCACAGCGGTGGTAGAACCTCGATTCTACCACCGCTGCGTTTGCCGTCAGAATCGGAGTTCTGACGGCTCGGGGAGGGCATCTGATAGCTCAGGAATTTCTATTTTCGGCTTTTATGATACTCCGGGATGAACTATCGTAATAAAATGCTGATCGAACTTAAAGGTGTTGAGAAAATATATAAGGTAGGGGAGGTAGAGGTCCCCGCCTTGCAGGGGATAGATTTAAAGATCGAGGCCAACGAATACCTGGCTATAATGGGCCCCTCTGGCTCGGGTAAGTCCACCCTGATGAACATCCTGGGCTGTTTGGATACCCCTACCAAAGGCTCCTACATCTTTGCCGGCCAAGAGGTGGCCAATCTCACCGACGATGATTTGGCTCAAATAAGGAACAGAAGGATAGGTTTCGTTTTCCAAACCTTTAACCTCCTCCCCCGGGCCACTGCCCTCCACAATGTGGAGCTTCCTCTGGTCTATAGCGGAGCTCCTGCCTTGGAGCGACAAAAGAAAGCGGCTCAGGCCTTAGAAAGCGTGGGGTTGGGGGACCGGCTCAACCACCGCCCCAATGAACTCTCCGGTGGACAGAGGCAAAGGGTGGCCTTGGCCAGAGCCCTGGTGAATAAACCATCCATCATCTTGGCTGACGAACCAACGGGGAACTTGGACAGCAAGACAGGGACCGAGATTATGGAGATATTCAGGAGACTTCACCAGGAGGGAAATACCATCGTCTTGGTCACCCACGAGGAATACATCGCCCAGTGCTCCCAGCGCAAGCTTAGGCTCTTGGATGGAAGGGTGCAGGATGACACCTCTTTGGAGGGAAAGGGATGAACTGGAGGGAACTATGGGAGGGCATCCGTATGGCCACAGGTTCCTTGAGGATGCACAAGGTGCGTGCCCTGCTTACCATCTTGGGAGTGATCATCGGGGTGATGACAGTGGTAACAATCATCTCTCTCATTCAGGGATTGAACAGGGCCGTCTCCCAACAGGTAGCCGGACTGGGAGCTAATATCTTCTATCTACAAAAATACCCCTGGTTTGGCGGTCGGGAGTGGTTTGAGTATAGGAACAGAAAAAACCTCACCATTGAGGATGCCCAAGCCATCGCCCGCCTCTGCCCCTCGGTGAAGAGGGTGGCCTCGGTAATGGGTTCTGGGAAGGTGATAAAATATAAGGACAGATCGACTGAGAGGGTAGGTATCAGGGCCACTACACCTTCCTACCAGGAGGTGAGAAATACCACCGTGGAGAGGGGAAGGTTCTTCACCCAGACCGAGCTAAACCACCGCCGCCCAGTCTGTATCATCGGTCAAACTATTGTCAAGGGGCTATTTAAGGATGAGGATCCCTTAGGAAGCCACATCCGCATAGGAGGGCGGAAGTTTCTGGTAATCGGGATTCAGGAGAAGAAGGGAAGTATGTTCGGTGACGATATGGATGCAGTGGCCATTATCCCCATTACCACCTTCAGGAAACTCTTCGGCACCCACCGTTCAATAACCATCCTGGTTGAGGTCAAGCCAGCCCTCTTTGAACACGCCAAAGATGAGGTTACCTCCCTTATGCGTCGCCGGAGGCACATCCCTCCTGACAAAGCCAACGACTTTGCCATCAATACCCAGGACACTATAATGAATGTCTACAAAAACCTTACCCGGATTCTCTTTTTGGTGATGATTGGAGTCAGTTCCATCTCCCTTTTGGTGGGGGGGATTGGCATTATGAACATAATGCTCGTCTCGGTCACCGAGCGCACCCGGGAGATAGGCATCAGAAAGGCCATTGGGGCGGAAAGGAAGGACATCCTCCTCCAATTTCTCATCGAGGCCCTGATCCTCAGCGGGATAGGAGGGATAATCGGCTTAGGCTTAGGAGGTGGAATAGGAAAGTTGATCTCAACCATGACCCCCCTGAAGGCAGCCATCCCCCTCTGGTCAATTTTCCTTGCCCTGGGATTCTCCACCCTTGTCGGCCTTATCTTCGGCATCTGGCCTGCAGCTAAGGCGGCAAAACTCAACCCTATCACCGCCCTCAGATACCAGTAGATCTATGGAGATAAGGGAAAACATCTTCCAGGCCCTGCGGGCCCTCAAAGCCCACAAGTTGAGGTCTTTTCTTACCACCCTGGGGATTGTCATTGGGGTAACCACGGTCATCACTATGCTCTCCCTGATTCAGGGAATGAACAAATCGGTTCAGGGCCAAATAAGATCACTGGGGTCCAACACCTTCTATATCCAGAAATTTCCCGCCATCAGGATGGGGAGGCTAGAGGAGAAGTATCGCAAGCGTAAGGATTTGACCATAGAGGATGCCCAGGCAGTGGAGAGGCTCTGTCCGGCCATCAGTAGAGTCTCACCCTATGACTATGAATTCCCGGCAAAGGTCAAATTCAGAGGCGAGAAGACGCCTTACATCTCGTTGATTGGAGGGACACCGGAATTTATCGAGGTCAACCAATATCCTTTAGAAATGGGAAGATCCCTCACCCCTTTCGATGTCCAGCACAAAAGATCGGTCGTCGTCTTGGGGGCAGACATCACTGAGAACCTATTCCCCCACCTGGACCCCATTGGCCAGAAAGTCTCCATCAAGGGGCACAAGTTCAGAGTGGTGGGCACGATAGAGCCGAAGGGAAATTTTTTGGGACAGACTATGGACGATCTCGTGCTCATCCCTATTACTACCTTGATGAAGTTCTACGGGAAGAGGAGGAGGTCGGTGGTCATTGTTGTCGAGCCGGTGAGGGTGGAGGCCACGCAACTGGCCATAGACCAGGCCACCCAGGTATTAAGGAGAAGGAGAGGGGTCCCCTATAACAAGCCAAACGACTTTGAGATTATGACCCTGGATATGCTCATGGATGTCTATAAGAAGTTAACCGGCTCGATATTTGGAGCAATGGTCGGGATGGCTGGGCTCTCCCTTTTGGTGGGGGGGATTGGCATTATGAACATAATGCTCGTCTCGGTCACCGAGCGCACCAGAGAGATTGGGATCAGAAAGGCTATAGGAGCCAAAAGAGGGGACATTCTCTATCAGTTTCTCATCGAGGCGGTAACCCTTAGCGGGATCGGTGGAATTTTGGGCATTGGCTTAGGGGTGGGAATAGGTGAGCTTGTGGGGGCTATAACCCCCCTCCCGGCGACAATCCCTATCTGGACTGTTCTCTTGGGTTTCTCCTTCTCGGCAGCCGTGGGCATCTTCTTCGGCATATACCCTGCCTCCAAGGCGGCAAAACTTGACCCCATCGTGGCCTTAAGATACGAGTAGAACCTGCCTCTATCTAACCCATCAGTTTTCAATCCCTCGATGTGCTGTCAGGGCTTCTGCCCTGACAGAGGAAAAGACCCTTCCACTGTCTAAGCGACAAAAACCCCTATCAGATTAAAAACAAGGCAAAGCAAACCACAGATAACCACGAACTGACCCAGCGCGGCAAAGCCGCAACCAAACAATTCACCGCAAAGTCGCAAGGAACGCAAAGTTTACCACGGAACCTCACGGATAAACAATAGCCACAGATTACACGGATTTCACTGAACCTATAGAACACGATGACACGAATAAACGAATCTACACGAATGGATAAGAAAACATACTTATTCACTATGGGTTCTCTTGTTGAGGTGGCAGAACCCCGATTCTGCCACCTCCTCCTGGCCGTCAGCCAAGGGCATCTGACGGCTCGGGGAGGGCATCGGAGGGCTGAGAATTTTCCATTTTCTAATTTCTATTTTCATGCCTCTGTAATTCCGTGTCATTCCGTGGTGAAAAACTCCTTGCCTCTGGGGTGAATTTGTGCTAAATTCCCTGGGATGGAAGCCTCCATAGCATTAAATGGGGCTATCCTCTTAGGGGATACGGTAACCTGTGATGCCCATTGGGATCGCCAGCTACGGGTTGTAACCCATGCCCATTCCGACCACCTCTGGGGCCTGGCGGAGAGCTTAGAAAAGTGTGAGGGGGTTATCTCCTCTCCCGCCACCAAAGAGATGGTGGAGATACTGAGGGGGGTTATTGGCCTTACCCCTCTGCCTTTGGGGCAAACCAGGAGATTTGCCGGGGAGAGGATTACCCTATTTCGGGCAGGCCACATATTGGGTTCGGCCCAAGTCCTGGTAGAAAAGCAAAACGGAAGGAGAATTCTCTACACCGGAGATTTCTATCTCCGGCGGGCTGAGGTTATCCCCGCCAACATCCTGGTAATGGAGGCCACCTATGGCCATCCCACAAAAGTAAGGAGATTCAAGGGGGAGTTGGAAGAGAGAATGGGGGAACTCTTGGAGAAGTTGTTAAAATCAGGGCCCGTTCATATTTTCGGCTATCACGGTAAGTTGCTGGAAACCCTGGCTATGCTGAAAAGATTGGCAGGGAGAGTGCCCGTTATCCTGCCGCAGCGCACTTATCGCCTAGCCCAACTTGGTGAAAAGTATGGAATGGCATTCCCCCCTTATCTCTCCTCAATCAGCCAGGAGGGGAAGAAGGCAAGGTCAGGAACCTATATTGCTCTCTACCATACGGGGGCCAAAAAATATATTAGAGGAAAGGCCTATAGGATAACCCTCTCCGGATGGGAGTTTGACCAACCCTGGAGGCAAACCTCTCAAAGGGATTATATCCTGGCCCTAAGCGACCATTCGGATTTCGAAGAGCTTATGGAGTATGTACAAATATGTGGTCCCGAGCTGGTGATCACCGACAACTACCGGGTGGGGGATGCCCAAATCCTGGCCCGCCAGATCAGAGAGGAGTTAGGGATAGAGGCCCGGGCTATGCCCTGAAGTGGGGCGGACAGACCTGAAGGTCTGTCCCTACGGGGTGGGAAAACATCGGGGCTAAAGCCCTACCAACCCCGACTAAAGTCGGGTAGAAGAATTCTCCAATGCTGAAGAGAATTGGGATCATCGCCAATATAGAGAAGCCAGGGACTAAGGAAGTTTTGACCTCCCTGGTGGAGTGGTTAGAAGCCAAGAGGGCCAAATTTGCCCTGGAGGAGGGGCTTGTCCCCTTAGTGGGAAGAAAGGAGCTCGCCTACCCCCGCGAGGAGGTTCCTACCCACTCCGATATGATCATCGCCTTAGGGGGAGATGGCACGCTTCTCGCCGCGGCACGGGCAGTGGGAAATAGGGGGACACCTATTTTAGGCGTAAATTTGGGCAGACTTGGCTTCCTTACCGAGCTAAAGCCTAAAGAGATCTTCCCCACCCTGGAGAGGATCTGGCAAGGAAACTACAGCTTAGAGGAGAGAATGGTGCTCCGGGTTGTCATCTCATCCAAACCAGGGGCACCCATCTTTTATGCTCTCAATGACTTAGTGATAGACAAGGGGAGCTTCTCTCGGGTGATCCAACTGGAGACCTTCCTCAATGGGGAGTCCCTTTCCACATTCTCTGCCGATGGCCTGATCATCTCTACCCCCACCGGGTCCACCGCCTATTCCCTCTCTGCCGGGGGGCCGATCATCAACCCACGAATGGAGGCCATCATCATCACCCCCATCTGTCCTCACAGCCTCTCTGTGCGACCTATGGTCATCTCCCAGGAGGAAACCTTTGAGGTTGCGGTTTACTCAGACCACAACTCGGCAATGCTCACCATAGATGGGCAGGTGGGATATGAGCTCTCCTCCGGGGACAGGGTAAGGATAGTAAAGGGAGATTACAAGGTAACCCTCGTCCACTCTACCGACCAATCATTCTATCAGGTCTTGCGGGAAAAGCTTAAATGGGGATTGGAACCAGGGTTTGAGGGGTAGAAATGCTCAGAGAATTGCGGATTAAGGACTACGCCCTCATCGAGGAACTCTCCATTCGATTTGGTCAGGGACTCAATGTGCTTACCGGTTCCACCGGCGCGGGCAAATCCATAATAGTGGGGGCAATAGGGCTCCTCTTAGGGGAGAGGGCGGAGAGAGCCCAGATCAGATCAGGCGCCCCCTCCGCCAGGGTAGAAGGCTTCTTTGAATTGGCCACAGGCGAAAGGAGCAACGAGCTCCTCCACCAGTTGGGGGTAGAGACAGAGGAAGGGGTGCTGATCTTAAGCAGGGAGATATTCCCCCAGGGCTCAGGCCACTGTTCTGCCAATGGAAGGTTAGTTACCTTGGCCACCCTCCGCAGAATAGGGGATTTATTAGTGGACCTCCATGGCCCCCATCAACATCAATCTCTCCTACAGAGGGATTCCCACCTGGACCTCTTAGATGGCTTCGGTGGGCTCTGGCCTTTGAGAAAGAAGGTAGAAGCAGCCTATAAGGCATTAAGAGAGGAGTTAAACCGGAGGAAGAGGTTAAGCAAGGCCGCGGAGGATGCCGCGGAGAAAAGGGAGCTTTACTCCTTCCAGTTAAGGGAGATAGAGAGGGTTAACCCCCAGCCTGGGGAGGTGGAGAGGTTGGAGGAGGAGAGACGGGTCTTAGAACACGCAGAGACCCTGCGGGGAAGCATCTCCGCGGCAATAGACCTCCTCTATCAGGCAAGTGGTTCGGCCTTGGAGAACATCCAGCAAGCGGAAAGGGAGATGGGAAAAGCCGCTAAGATAGATCACAAACTGGAGAAGTTGATTGAGGATTTGCGGGAAACCTCTATTCAGGTCGATGAATACTATCATTTCTTAACCTCCTACCTGGGAAGGATCGAATCCAACCCCCAGAGGTTGGAGGAGGTGAGCGAGAGGCTCCTCACCCTTAAGGGGTTGCAGAAAAGGTTCGGGGGGAGCATAGAGGCCGTGCTCTCATACAAAGCCAAGCTCCAGGAGGCCCTGGGAGCAGCCGAGGATTTGGAATCAGCCTTAGAGGGAAACAGGGAAAGGATCTCTCAACTCAAGGAGGATTACTCCTCTCTCTGTCTCCTCCTTTCTCGGAAAAGGAAGAAGGCGGCAGAAGGGTTGGAGAAGAGGATCGAGAGGGAATTTACCCCTTTGGGTATGGAGAAAGCCATATTTGAAGTAAGGCTCATCCCATCGGAAGCTGCGGATGGCCTAATAGAGGTGGGCGGGAAGAGGTATGCTGGTACAGAGAAAGGGATGGAGGGGGCGGAGTTTTATATTTCCCCCAACCCTGGAGAGGAACTCAAACCCCTCACCAAGATTGCCTCTTTAGGGGAGGCATCCCGCATTATGCTTGCCCTCAAGGCCATCTTAGCCAAGGCTGATCAGATTCCGGTCCTGGTCTTCGATGAGATAGATGTGGGGATAGGAGGGAAAGTTGCCCATCAGGTGGGGACAAGGCTGAAGCTATTGGCCTCTTCCCATCAGGTAATCTGCATCACCCATCTCCAGCAGATCGCCTCTCAGGCTCAGCACCATTACAAGGTGGAGAAATCCACCAAGGGGGAGAGGACGGAGACGAAGATCCATAAGCTCACCAAGGAGGAGAGGGTAGAGGAGATAGCCAGGATGTTAGCCGGGAGGAGAATAAGCCCCACTACCCTTGAGCAGGCCCAGGAGCTCATCAATGAGGGGGAGAAGGCATAATGGATCTACGAAGGGTGGCCAACTGGTTGACCTTAAGTCGTATGTTTTTGATCCCCCCCTTCCTGCTCTGCCTTGCCTATTGGGAAGTTTGGTATTGGGCTCCTGTTTTTGCCAGGTTCATCTTCTCCTGGGTGGCTATCTCCGATTTCTTGGATGGCATCCTGGCCAGAGCATCAGGGAAGGAGAATCCCTGGGGCCGTTTTTTAGACCCCCTGGCCGATAAAATCTGCATTGGCATAGCCTACATTGGCTTCAGCATCCTCTTTGGCCACCCTTCCTGGTGGATAACCACTGTGGTCTTGGGCAGATTCACCATCTTGGGTGGGCTCTGGTTTATCGCTCTGCGAGCCTCTGGCCAGAACCTCTCCTCATTCTTGAGGATGCGGAATACCCTCACCACCCCTAATCTCTTAGGCAAAGCTACCACCTGGGTGCAACTAATCCTCCTCTTCATCATCCTCTTCTCCTTCCCCCAGCGCTGGCTTCTAATAGGATCTTGGGGGGTTCTGATCTTCACCCTCCTCTCTATGATAGTGTATTTCTGGTCCGCAATCCGCCAAATCCATAATCAGCAGGGACGTTCTGATCAGGAGGCACAGACACTTGGTTCATTGGCTAAGATATTGACCAAGTTCAGGCTATTCTCTTAGCAAAGAACCGAATGTAAAATGTAGAATTAAGAATTACAAGATGAGGTGGCAGAATCCCAATTCTGCCACCCACCGCCGTCAGATGAGGGCATCTGACGGCTCAGGTTAAAAGTCTCCAATGTAAAATGAAGAATGTAGAATTAAGAATGAAAGAAACTCAAGATGAGGTGGCAGAACCCCGATTCTGCCACCCACCACCGTCAGATGAGGGCATCTGACGGCTCAGGTTATAATGTATGGAAACCAAAAGCAAGGTCTATTTTACCGATCTGAGGACAAGGTCGGGATCAAACCTATTCCAGAAACTTGGTCACCTCTGCGATCGGGCAGGGGTTAGGGAGATAATTGAAGAGAGGGGTTTGACGGGCATCAAGCTCCACTTTGGGGAGAGAGGGGGATCAGCATTTATCAGGCCGATTTTCCTCAGGCCCATTGTGGAGAAGGTAAAGGAGGCCGGAGGAAAGCCATTCTTGGTGGATACCAACACCCTCTATGCCGGCTCTCGCTCCAACTCCTATGACCACCTCCTTCTGGCAGAAGAACATGGTTTCACCCCCACGGTCACTGGCGCTCCTCTGCTCATCGCCGATGGTCTGCGCGGTCAATCCTTTCAGGAAGTAGAGATAGATGGCCAGTACATAAAAAAAGCTTACATTGCCTCTGACATAGCCCATTGCGACTCCCTCATCGGGGTGGCTCACTTTAAGCTTCATTTAGGGACAGGAATCGGCGGGGCGATAAAGAACATCGGCATGGGCTGTGCCAGCATAGCCGGCAAGCTGGCCCAGCACTCCAATGTGAGGCCCAGGATAAAGGCAAAGCTCTGCACCGGCTGTGAAAGATGCCTTGATTACTGCCTCCCTCAGGCCATAGAGATCAGAGAGGGGAAGGCATATATTATGGAGGAAAAGTGCACCGGCTGCGGTGAGTGCATCTCTAGCTGTCCCACTCGGGCGGTGAAGGTAAGATGGGATGTAGCGGCTAAGGACCTGCAGGAGAGGATGGTGGAATACCACCTGGCGGTAACCAAGCAAAAAAAGGGGAGGATGGGATACATCAACTTCCTCTTAAACATAACCCCTAACTGTGACTGCTTTGACCGCTCAGATGCTCCCTTAGTCTCCGATATTGGCATCTTAGCCTCTCAGGATCCGGTGGCCATTGATCAGGCCTCAGTTGATCTCCTCAACCAAAGCCAGGGTCTGGAGAACTCTGCCCTCAGTGGAAGTCTCAACCCTGGAGAGGACAAGATAAAGAACATCTACCCGGAGATCGATTACCAGGTCCAACTTGCTTACGGGGATAAGTTAGGGTTAGGAAAAAGAAAATACGAACTGGTGAAGGTTTAAGGGGACCAGCTTCCTTCTGCAAAGTGGGCTTATTTTACCTTTACCGTATCATAGACTGTGGTCTGAAAGGGGATAACCTGAGAGGTGTCGAAATCCTCCTCATAATAGACACCCTGCACAAAAGTCTCCACCACCAAAGTGGTATCGGGAGGGTATAGATCGGCCGGATCGCTTGAATAATAATCCCAAAAAAGGGATAGGCTGTCCAACTCTCCGGCCTCGCTATTCTTGGTTTCACTCTCAGGATTCTCACCCTCAAGAAGAATCCTCATCTGGCATCTACCATTACAGTTGGCAAAATGATATTTCAGCCTCTTATCATATAGGTTGTGGTATAATCGAGGTCCAAGGGAATCCGCGCGAAAGGTGATCTCCAGGGAGGAACTCTCAACTACGAATTTATAATTCTGGCTGGGAGAGGTGGACTCCTTCTTGGAACAACCGAAAAGGAGAGAAAACAGCACTACTATAACGATTGTTATCCTTTTCATCCTTTAGCTCCTTTTTCATTTATATAAACGAGGAGCCGCCCAAATGGTTATCTTTCAGCGGCTCCTCTATTCACATCACAACAGATGCTTCCTCCTTTTGATTCGCTCCTACTTCAAAAGAAGCATCTTACGAGTGAAGGTGTGGTCTCCAGCTACCAATCGATAGAAATAGACACCGCTGGCCACCTCATTGTCTGCCGTATCCTTCCCATCCCAGGTAGCCCGATAGATACCTGCCCTCTGCTCCTCATCAACCAATACCCTCACCCGCTCACCAACCACATTGTAGACCGATAGCTTCACCTGGGAATCCCTGGCTAAGGAATATTCTATGCTGGTCAGAGGATTAAAGGGGTTGGGGTAGTTCTGAGCCAAGGAGAAAGAACGAGGCACAAACCCAGGCCGGATATTTTCCACTCCTTGAGGAATTTCAAACCAATCGTGCAGGATGTTCCACATCAGGGTATCGGCCACCCAGGTGAGAGTGCTGGTGTCCGCACAGTCAACAATGGCCTCAAAACACCAGGGCAGAAAGACCGTCTTAAACCCCTTGGCACTCTGAAACCTGGTGCCACTGTTAGAACCACTTTCTACCCCCAGGAAGATATCCACCCCCTGGGTTGTGGCCTCAGTATAATCTGCCCAGTTAGCCACTCCCACACAGGCTGGATGGAGCTCCACAGGGGCATAATAGAAGTCCCCGGATACCGGATCTGTTTCATCTACCGCATAAAATGTCGTATCTCCTAAGCTGATGGTATCCTGCATATTGGGATCGCTGACACAGGTGTCAACCCCCAGATAGTCATAGGCAAAATCCCCAGGCTCAAAAGTGGTTACTATTCCAGTCTCCATACCCTTCTTCCAGAAATAGTCCTGATCGGCCAGAAGGAGATTTCCCCCATCATTCAGGTATTTAATCACCGGATATGCGGACTCCGACTCTAAGGTGTCCGGCCGAGGCATATTCCCGCATCCCCATCCAAACCAGATTATGGCCTCCCAGGCCTTGCCCTCATAGGTGTGGAGGACCACCGAGCTGTCTATCCCGTCGTGGCCCCTTTCGGTATACCAGGTGGGCTCATAGGAGTATCCCAGCCTCTCCAGCAAATCCTCATAATACCCTGCCCTCTGCTTGCTAACACCGTCCCCTACCAGAAGTATCTGTGCCCCGGGGTTCTGTGGCTCCTTAATGACAAAGGATTTAACCTCACTCCCAGTGCCCCCTGTCCACTTGCTGGGCTTACCATCGTTGTCCACACAGGTGCACCAATAGCTTATAGTGTCACCTACGGAGAATGGCCCAGCGAAGTGTCCGGTGACCGTATATCTGTTCCCCTTAGCCGCAGGAATACTCATAGCCGCTTCTGTTGTATCCCCCGAGCCACTTATGGTATAATGAAGGGTGGCATCCTCAATCCAGCCATCGAGGTCGGACATCACCGCGGTCACCTTGATATTTTCCTCTAACCAGGTATTACTCTTCTGCTCAGTGGACTCCACAAAGGGAGGAACACCCTCATAATAGTTGACAACCGCCCTCATATCAAGCTCAGGACACCAATGAGCAATTGGCATACCACTATCATGATAGAAGATGAAATACCAGTGGCCATCATGCCCATAAGTAAACCTCCAATGGCCATAAGCCTCAAAATCATAAAGATCCTCGGAATAGACCACGCGATGCTGGCTATAATCATCGTAAAAGATATGGGGCTTCGCCTCCTGGTCAGACCTATAGCCTACCCCAAAGAGGCTATCCCCCGGAAATTGCCGGACAAACCCTGCAGCTGGAGGATACAAGGTGAAATTCACCCCTTCCCAACCACCGCTACCAGAGACATTCCAGCTCAAATCGGTGGGCAACTCATTATCGATCACTGGCCAGGGGTGGGAGGAATCGCTGGAAAAGTATCCATACCGACAGACAAACAGTTTGGCTGTCCCTCCACTGGCGAACATCCCATGAACCTCATACAGGGAACAGTTAGCAACAGGCCTGAACCAGTTTAGCATGCTGTCATAAGGTTCGACATATTGGCTAACATCGGCAAAGGGAACTTCATTGCACCAGGTCATAGTATCAATAGCCACTACTCCCTTGGAACCCTTGACCACTCCTATATGATGACTTAGTCCTAAATCATCGACAAGCTTAGCCTGCCCTTTCTCCATAGAAATCAGCCTCAATTTATGTCCACCATCATCCGAAGCATATAGGGAAAAAGCACCTATGGATACAATAACCAACGAAAACAACAACCCCTTTATTATTCTGAACATTTCCCTCTCCTTTTTTTTCTTAATTAAACCTCCCTTACCAGAATGGAAAAGCTCTTTTCTCTCTTTTTTTCACCTCCTTCCGGTTTTGAAAAGTTTATCCCTAATACGAAAAACTAATGGTGAAATTTTGGGTAGCATCGAGATAGTCGTGCATGACATAGCCATAATCCACAACAGCTTTCACCTCATTTCCTAAAGGAATCTTTGCCCCTAAGCCAAAACTTAGCCCCTTGTTATTGCGATCCGTGTATCCCAGCCTTATGGAATAAGTCTCCCCCAACCAATATTCTAAGCCGCCGGCAAAGGTCTCATCCTGATCTATGGGATGAACCCCATCTAAGACGGCGGTTATCCTGTTATTACCACTGGTTAACAGATCATAGGCTACACCCACTTGGAATGATAAAGGCAGGGAATAGGGGGAGGATTTATACTGAGCAGACACATCCTCGTTCATCACCTCAGTAGTGGAGGTAGAAAATTCCAAAAGCTCCCCGCCATATCTCAGATCGGGCCCAAAGTTTTGGATAACAAACCCCAGCCGCAAATTCCGTAGACCCGTATTGTATATTCCCCCCAAGTCAAAGGCCCAGCCAAATGATGAACACTTATAGATGTTCTCGTTAATGAGTTTCAGTGTAATCCCCGCTGTAAACTTATCAGTCATCATCCTTGCATAGGAGATACCAGCAGCGAAACCATTGGCCGTATATGCCTCTCCAGTCCCCTCGGGTTCCTCCACCGTAGTAATATCTATGTCACCTGAAAGAAAGGCAATAGCGCTAAGCCCAACTGTCCCCCCCAAACCAGGATGTATAAAGGCTACATTTTCCTTTTTTAACTGACCAGCAAAGAGCTGAGTATGAGAAAAGGAAAAGACCGTCCGTTCTTCCGTAGCCATTCCTGCAGGATTCCAATAGATAGCGTCTCCCCCCTCCGCCAAAGCAACATAAGCTCCCCCCAAGGCCAGAGGTCTACTACCCGATCCTACCGTCAAAAACTGCGCTCCTGCTCTCCCCAACCCACCGGCCCGGGCCAAAGGAGAAAGATAAAATAAGAGCAAAATCGACGAGAAAACAAGAACATACTTTTTCATCCTTATCCCTCCCTTTTTAACGAATTATGGCGAATTTACCCACTTTTGTCTTCCCATCCTCCGATTCAATCTGATAGAGATAGAGCCCACTTACGCAGTTTAGACCCTCTTCTGTGCGCAGATCCCACCTTTCCATTCCCGAATTTGCCCCTGTGGCACTATGCTTGAGTGTTTTAATCAAAAGGCCTGAAGGGGTAAATATCCTGATGGTGCACTGGGAAGGAAGATGAATAAAATTCAGCCATTGATCGAGCTTACTTCGGTCCCACTCGGCTCTAATAATATAAGGATTGGGGACAACTTTTATCCTATCCAGGCTATAGTCAGCCTTTTTCGCTGTTAGCTTCAGCGTGCTAAATTCATAAATATCACTGGTGGAGAAGGGAGCGCCTGCCGCAGTGGTATCGCTCAATCCGGAGATGGTCAGGCAAAGACCATCAACCACAGGCTTTTCCGGAATTGGTTCACCATTTTCCAGAGTATCGCCCCATATACTGATCATACTGTCCAGAAGAACCTGATTGAGATCCACATCCCTGAGTCGCCAGTATCCCGCCCTATCCGAGGATGTATCGGCAGCCAAGAACTCAACCCTATAGGTGTGACCTATAACCTCCACGGGCTGGACAACATTTACTATCACAGCCGAATCAGGCTCAGGCCCGCCACCAGCAATGTGGAGGATATCCGTAACTCTGCCTCCGACCTGATCCTCTGCCAACGGTCCGGGGACAACGGGATGTTCAAAGGTTTTCCCACTCTCCAACGATACCAATCCCGCAGATGGGTCCCCCTTATCATAAGAGGTAACAGAGTAGTAGTAAGTCATACCATTAATAACATCATCGTCTAAGTAGGAATACCTCAGACCCGATTGTGAGCCTACAGCCTCTGAGGGATAAGCAGTAACCGCAAATAGATCTTCACTCATAGGGGAGGGTTGACCGGCCCCGGGAATGGTATCATTATGGATAATAAGATACATACCATCAAAGTAAACTCTGGTGGAATCGGAATAGCCAGGAAAGGCAGGATAAGCCATGTCGGGGTTATCACGCCACCCTAAAACACAGAAACCTTTCCCTCCACCGGCCTGCTCAGCAGATCTGGCCTTACTATTGTATGGGAGGACATGCTGTGTGGTGTAGTTGCGCACTTCAAAATCAGAGCCACCGGTAAATTCAACCCGATAGCTTTGCCCCAAGTCAAAGAGTGTTTTCCAATTGGGTTCAAGCCCCTCAAATTCCACTATAGCAGAGGAAGGACCAGCCTTTTTCTCCACCAAAACCTTGTCCTCCGTTCTGCTCCCAATGGCATCATAATCGGCCAGGAGGTTCCAATCCATAGGTGAGCCTGTAGCATTTTTATAAACCCGATAACCCTCGAAGTCCTGTTTTTCGCTCTGGGGATCAACGGTGTTCTCAGGATAATTGTCCCAGGAAAGGTAGACTTTGCCATCGGTAGGAGTAACCGTCAAATCAGGGGAGGGGGGTGCCTCCGGGCCCATATAACCGGCTTTATACTGCTCAATGGCCATCTTTACATTGGCCTCCAGCTCCTCCAGATCATCTCCAGCAACTATGGCAAAACCGACCGTCACCTGGTCCCTCCCCAGGCTATCCCCTCTGGCCTCTAATCTAAACGGTCCAGAGGCCATAAGCTGCCTTACATCCCGGGGAACGAGAAAGGTCTCAAACTGATGGTCTGGATCGGTGTCATTGGGGGGAGGATTACCTGGACTACACGCCAACTCTGCATATTTGAGGTGGTCCATACCGGTATTGTCTACCTGATTCTCCTGCCCTTCCCTGGTCCAGGTCTGAAAGCCGGTCATACCAATATCTTTGGGAGTCCTACAGAAGACCGAACCTATATAACCTGCAGGGTATTTCCAATCTAGCTCACTACCGTTAGAATCGTAAGTATAGCCCAAATTCAAAGCCCTGTTATAGCCGATCAGATCATCGTTTGATCCCTCAGGATCCTCATACCCTGTCTGACCTATATCGTTATCCATAAAGTAGCCCACATAGACGCTATCCAAAGGGAAGGAGTTCATATTCTTTATCCTGTAATCTATGAAAATGTATCTGTCGTTGTAAGCGTAATTCCAGGAGTAGGTCCTCTGCTCCAATCTAACCCCTAACCCATAAACATCATAACCCATAATAAAGATGGTGCTGGCTGAGTCCTCCGGAATCCAGTCCCCCATTACCGCCCAGGTGTCCTCCAGGGAGATATAATCGCCATTGGCAGGGTCTAAGGGGGCACCTCCAGCAGCCACCCTCAAGTCATTCAGGACGGTGTCTGCATGAGTCCAAGGCTCCTGATATGATTGATGGGGTTTACCCCTCTGCCAAAACCTATAGTCTCCCTCCCCCTCTGACCCCTGGGGAATCCTTTCATTGCTCTGTTCCAAATGGCTCATAGCCCCTATATCAGAGTAGTAGGCCCCCGTGGAAACCCGTGGCTGCCATAGGGTATCATTCCCGATGACTTTTGGATAGGGAGCGCCAACCCAGATTCCTGCTGCCCAGTTGTAAAACTGCCTGGAGCCGGCCGGGAATTCACCCAAGTATCCATTTCCGTAGCCGAAGCCAGAGGGAAATGTCCCATCATAATACTGCCAATTGGGGGGGGGCTCAAAATAACCGCTCTGCCCGCAATTGCTGACCGTATATATCCTGAAATCCCCGGCCCCAATCCAGGAGATCATCCAGGCTGTAGGTTCATCCCCTTCATCGGTGGCTTTAGCCAATGGGGTAGGGCTAGTCCCGTATAGCCACCATTTGTGGTAATCGTCTATTGGCTTAGTACGCGCTGTCGCTAAAGAGGCCCACACCATTACTATACCCAACAAAAGGGCAACTATCAAAACCTGATAATTTAACCTTCCTCCAAAAGCAGTGATTCCTCTGAAAAAACTCATCTTTCCCCTCCTTAAAGAATAATTGCTATAAAACAATCTTCCTTCTCCACCCTCCCTTAGAAGTGGAAGGTCACTCCTGCTTTGATCAGACGAGGAGCACCATAATTAAAGGGACTTTTAGTATACTTATACCAATCCGCATAAGCTGCCTCATACATTTCGTGCCGACTACTGTATCCCTCCTCCGCATAATTTCCCCACTGAGATGGATCCCAAATGGGAGCACTGTCATCATCATCCGGTTTGCCCGTATTATGGTAAACATTAATCACATTTTCAACATCAAAGAGGTTTCTCACATCCACAAAGAACCCTATACCCAGATCCTTGCTGATAGAAAACATCTTGTCAACACGCAAATCAGTGCGATGAGTGGAAGGAAGCCTCTTGGAACCCATCTCCAAAGGCTGCCCCCCTTTGGTAGCCTCGGGTGTATATGGAGGGCCGGAGGAAAAGGTAAACAGGAGGTTGGCGTTGAGGTCCGAAAGGGGCCGAAAACCAAAGAGCTTAGGCCCATATCGCCGTGGCAAATAGAGGTTAAGATTAGCCTTAAGAGAATGTGTAACATCAAAATCAAGAGGATACTCCTGTTTGGGGAGTTCATCAGGAAATCCTGTATAAATATAGATATAGTAGGCCTCTCTACCTGAGGAACCAGACCCCTTGGCATTCAGATAGGAGTAGCCGACCGAGCTGGAAAGATAGCGGGAAGCCCTTTTGGTAAGGGTCAAGTCTATACCTTTCACCGTGGCGAAGTCCTCAACCTTAAAAATGGTGTAGGAGGCTCTCTTCCCCGCAACAAGAGTGTTCACCTCGCGGGTAGCCAGAAGGTTATGGACATCCTTATAATAGGCCGTCACCTGTCCAGCCAGGTCAGGGGTAAAGGCATGCTTAAGACCAACCTCATAAGCAACCGTCTCCTCAGGTGGTATATCGGGATTCCCCACCAGTGGCCAGCCGGTGAGTAGATCAGTCTGCAGGTTCATATAGAGTTCACCCAATTGAATAACCTGAAAAAAACGTCCGTAGTTACCATACATCACCGTCTTGTCGGAGACGGCAAAGGCAACGCCGAACCTCGGGCTCACCTTATACTTGGGGTCGGTCTCGGCCATACCTTGATCAAGATTCTCCAGGTCGATGGGGTGCTTAGCTTTAGGGTCAAAGTAGTCAACCCTAACCCCTGCGTTAATGGTCATATCCTCATATTCTAACTTATCCTGCAGATAGACTGCTGCGCTAATTGGCGTCTGCTCATAGTGGTCAGAATAGGGCCTGTCGTTGGAGAACTGGATATCCGTATACTCTAAAAAGTTCTTCCGCAGATACAAGCCTCCTTTAACCTGGTTATATTTGTCTACTTGGCTGGTGAGGTCGAAATTGGCCGTGTAGTGGGTGGTAATTCTCTCATGCCACCTGGGGAAGAAATTGTAGACGAAGTAGCTAAATTCATCTCTTGGATAGGGATACGCCCATTTATCAATATCCCCCTCATATTTATCGCTTTGATGTTTAGGGGAATTGGCCACTTCCCAGAGGTATCCATCGAGGTCGAAGGGTTCATAATAAATGTTTGTGGTATCCTCATTAAGATGCCAACACCCCGTATCATACCAGTGGTCATTGTAAGCCTCCTGCTTCTGGATAATACTCTCCCAATGGGCCTCCGCTGTATCAGTAGCGGGATGATACCAACCTTCTTGCGTATAATACCACAACCAAACGCTATCTGGATCAAAGCCTGGCTCCCACCTATCCCATTCCTGATCATACCACCCGGAATCTATGGCCGCACCTACCCAGGCAAGCCGTGGACCTATCGCCCTGAAGTCATGATAATGCCTTCCATTCTGTGCACTGTACTTGGTGTAGGTGTTAAACCCACTCAGGTTAAAGGTATAAAATGTCCTCCTGCTGAGGGTATGGGTAAGGTTAAAAACAAATTGAGAGTTACCCTTTTTTGCCAAGTAACCTTGGTTTACCCAGTCACCGCGAGATCTGCTATGGCTGTAGGTGTGATATTCCTGTTTAGCCCAGTTCCCCGATAGTCTAACCTTAAGTGGTTTAATGGGCTTCCACACTAACTTCCCCGCAGTACTCTGCTCCTTGATGTCATTATGGCTTTTGCGAATAATGGCCGGATCTCTGTCATCAGCCTCGTAATAGGCACCTTGCAGGAAGTAAGTCAGATTCTTACCTAAGGGGATTGGGCCCCCTATTGTTAAGTTGGCTTTATTGTAACCAAAATCATACCTGCTGTCCTGGAAAGGATAATCCGTGGTCAATTCCAATCCCCCACTAAAGTCCTTTCTGCCTTCCTTCGTCACTACATTGACCACACCGGACATAGCTTCTCCGTATTCCGCATTAAAGCCTCCGCTGATTACCGACATCTCCTCAATAGCGCTCTTATCTAAGGTTATGCCTCGGCGGTTAACTACTGGATCATTAGTGTTCACCCCATCTACAATATAAACCACTTCATCCGAACGTCCTCCCCTGATATGCAGTCCTCCAGAGTAATCCCCACCTGTCTCCACTGCTCCCGCTTGATTGGCCACTATATCGGCAAAATCCGTAATGGGCATCTGAGCAATGTCTTCACTGCCTATTAACCGGCTAGTAGAGGTAACATCTCTCTGAATCATAGGACGCTCGGAGATCACCTCTACTACCTCCCCCAATTCTAGCACAGTAGGTTCAAGCTCAAAATCCATGGTAGTGGTTAGATCGGCCGATACCTTCACATTGGCTACCTCTATTGCTTTATACCCCACCATTGTAGCTACTAAAGTATAGGTGCCTGCCCGGACATTGATGATGAAATATTCACCCCTCAAGTTAGTGGCTGCTCCCATAGTCGTCCCTTTGATCACAATATTCACCCCGGGTAATGGGGCACCGGTGTCCTTATCCTTCACCGTCCCCTTTATCTTGCCCGTTGTGCCGGCCCAGAGAGAAGTGGCGAAAAGAAAAAGGATAAGAACACCTGCCCAAAAAACTAACCATTTTGACCTCATTTTTATCCCTCCCTTCTAAAGGATTTTCCTTTAATCTTCAAAAAATTCCCTTGAACAAACAATACTAATACCTTGTTCTTAACCTGTCAAGGGGTTTTTTTATTTTTTTTTTATTTTTTTTTTGGGGGGGGGGGGGCTGATGGCTCCATAAAATTACTACTTTTACTAATCTTCTTCGGAGGGTACCTAAAATTATGGGAACAGGAATTAAACCGAGGGACTCTCACTCAGTTTACCTTGGGATAGATGGCTTCACAGAGAGAACCAATTAGACAACCTAAAGACTATGCCTATGTAGCCTTTGATTCTGAAATCGATGCCTTTCTCAAGGTAGCAAATCCTCAGACCATACAAAAAAAAGGGAGAGCTACGAAAAAGGTAGCTCTCCCTACGAAAAAATCCCGCCAGAAATGCCCTTACTGCCATCCCTTGATTTGTAAAGCCAAGCTTACGGAGTCATTAGGAATTTGGAGGGCAAAAGCGTATGAGGTCATAGGTATCCCAAACGAATCAGTTCTTTTAGATAGGATTTAACTGCCCTATCCTTCCACCTTAGGGAAGATGATAGTTCTCCTACATCATTAGAAATTGGAGTGTTCTTTTGGATAAACCTGGCTAATTGCAAAATTTTCTTATACTTAGGGCCAAACTTATCTTCTGCTAAGATTTCCTCAACTATCTCCTTGGCAAACCTCAGGGCAAAGATGCCTACCTTGGGGCTGGCACATTCCACAAAGAGGTCATAGCGATTCTCCGGACTCCAATAAGCACAGGTGATACCACTGCAAGATCTCATCCGACTCAATGAACACTGTAGATCAATAACCATATGCTCAATGAGATGAGCAACATCTGTGGCTTTATCCACCTGCTGCAAGCCAGGTTTGGGTTGAAAAGATGTGGATAACCCATGCTCATTAGCGCAGCGATGCTTACTAAAACTGGGGAAAAGCTGAGTAAGCTCCTGAATGTGGTTCTTAAGTTCTCCCCTCTCCAAATCATTGAAGGAAATTTCCAAGGTAGCCTTCAACCTTGTTGAGCCCGGTATGAATTTGGGGTTCAAATGATCCACCTGGGGAAATTCCCCCCACTCAATCTCTATTATCTTCATCTGCACCTCGTTTCGAACTGAGCCGCCTACAGGGGCTTTTTTGACAGGATAACAGGATTTACCGGATTTTTATTCATCCCCTCTATTAAAGATTGTAAGAGCTGTCAGCCCCGTTCCGACGGGATTCCAGGCGGAAGAGGTAACTCCTGACAACACCCTTTTGATCGACATCAGGGGATGTCTCCCACCCACTAACTCGCTTAGATGTAACATTGGTGGACGGGTTTTATTTGTCCTGATCATCCTGTCAACCCCGTCTAAAAATGGAATTTCCTATACTGTCAAGTTAGCATTTCCGAAATGTAGTCTTACCAATCTATCGCTCAAAATTGCAAAGATTATGCCAAGTGAAAATCCAACAGAAACAATCGGAGCAAGATCCCCTACCTTCCCGAAAAATAAAGGTTTGATGTGGTACTTTCCCAACCTTCTTTGGTGGTCCACATAAAATCTTACCCCGGCAGTATGCAAAATTCTGCATAAAAGTATCACTCTAAACAAAAGGGGGCCTCCAGTAGAGGCCCCCCTATTATCCTCAATTGAGGTCTAATCTACCCCCAATCCCACTTGGTATCCTCTGCCTCCAAGGTTCCCTGGAGGACAATCCGATATTCTCCGGTCTCCTTGTTGTAGGAATCGGCCCAACATTTGACATCGGTAGAACAGTCAATCATCTGGCCAACCTTATGGGTGAGAGTCTTCGGAGATGTAGGGGATTTCTCCATTGTCCTAAAATCATGCATCTGAAACCTGGGCATTCTTATCACCTCCTTTCCACTGATTTTAAAAAGGGAAGAAGGCCAATTGGGAGGTTCTGCCTATTCTACTACTCCTCCCACTTGGTATCTTCCTTCTCCAGGGTGCCCTGGAGGACGATTCTGTATTCCCCAGTATCCGGATTAACGGAATCGACTTTAGCCCGCACATAAGTCGAGCAGTTGAGCATTGAGTTGAGCTTATTCCTTATGGAATAAGGAGAAGTCGGAGACTTCTCTATGTTCTCGAAGTCGTGCACATTAAACCTGGCCATTTATCTCACCTCCTCTCTAAGTAATGTCTTCATCCTACTTAATGAAGCAAGCAGAAACACTCACGGCCTCCTTCCCCCAAAATTAACTCTCTTCCTCAATCTCAGGGGAAAAACTACACTGCAAAATCACCCTATATTTTCCCTTGATATCTGTGGCTTCTTTGGCTTTTAGAACCTCTTCATGCTTACCTGCGGTTCCCTCTTCCTGGGGGGGCGAGTACAAATTGAATCACCTCCTTGGCAAAAATTGACTGTTTATCCAAAACTCCAGAAACTTCCCTTCCTCTCCTTAGCAACTCCATAAAGGCCCTTTGCGGAGGTAATAATTCCCTTAACCTCATTCTGGGCCAACCCTATTTTACGCAGTTCATCTTCCCTGGCCGTGGCAATCTTCTCCACAGTCTCGTATCCACTTGCCTGGAGTTTTTCCGCCGTCTTCTTCCCTACCCCTTTGATCTGCGTTAGGTCTTTCCCTTCCATAGATTTCCTCCTTTTTTAAGGGGATACTCTTCCCCATTACAGTTTAATACCCTTCCTTTGGCGCCTCAAAAACAACACCCTTCAATAATATTTTTGATATTTTGGGGATAACATAGTTAATGGTAGGGCAGAAAATCCTTTTAGGGGCGAATTTGATTAAATTGAGATGAGTCAGATTTCTATAGCATAGGGGGCTCACCCACTTTATCTCCCCAACACTGGCAATAGAAATCTCACCAACGGAGCGATAAACTTGTGTAAACCAAGCAATAGACTATGATAAACAGCACTGCTCCCTTTGGTTACACCGAGGTTCTCAGAAGCTGTAATTCTTGGTCATTCAAAATTTTTACGGAATTATTAAACTACCAGATGAGTGAAAATCGGTTGGTAGTACCCAGGCCATTCTGATGGAATCGAGGCGACTGCAAGTTATGACGAAACAGCAGGGAGAAAATTTACCGCTTCGGGAAACCGCGCAGAAGTTTCCGATGTCAATCGAAGATAGACCTGATGCACTATCACTGAAATGTTAAAGAGCTCTTGAGGATTGAAAAATCGAAGGTTAAAACCTAAATCAAGGAGGGAAGGGGGGAGAAGAAGACCCCCCCCTTCCCCATTGCTCTACTTAAGCAGGACCATCCTGCGGGTGAAGGTGAAGGAACCAGCCTGCATCCGGCAGAAATAAATCCCACTTCTCAGGTCCCTAGCATCCCAGCCAATCCTATAATTTCCGGGCTGTTGCTCCCGGTCCACCAGGGTGGCCACCTTCTCCCCTAAGATATTGTATACCTCAAGCCTCACCCAGCCCGGACGAGGGATGGAATACTCGATCTGGGTAAGGGGGTTAAAGGGGTTGGGATAGTTCTGGGATAAAGAATATGCCTGAGGCAGTTCCGGGCCCATCCGGCGAATCGGCACCTCATTGTAGAAGTATGAGCATGAGTCGCAATCGTTCGCCGGGTTCATATCCTCAGCCCACATTAAGCAGAGAAGGGCCTTGACGTGGTAAGAGGCCGTATCGTCAGAGGGCAGATCGAACGCTAAGTGCAGCGTATCCCTTGCTGGCAGGCTAACAGACAAGGTTGTATCTCCAATTGAGGTATCTGCATCTACATTTATTAATGTACCGATAACATTGACCCCCCCCGCTGTGACATTGCCGAAGTTGATAAGATCGACAAAGACTGACTCGGGCTGGTCACGGGACACAATCTCTGGACAGGAGATGACTTCCGCCCCAACATCATAGACTACCCCCCGCCCTGAGACATCAACCATCTTTGTTACATCATTGTTGAATATCTTGATTGGACCTCCGTAGTCCCCCATAGTCAAAGGAGTGAAAGTCACAGTCACCACCACACTGTCGTTGGGTTCAATGGAATCCGGGGTAGTCACACCGCTCACCGTGTAGGGATCGGGGGTGATGATGCTATCTACCACTAAGGTGGCACTTCCGACATTAGAGATTGTGAAGGTCAAATCCGCTGAACTGCCTATCGCTACATCACCAAAGGCCAAAGAGGTTGGCTCAACCACGATCTTGGGCACTGGTTCTGGAGTACCTGTTCCTTTTACATACACAGCCTTGAGCTCATCATTGTTGTAGATGCTTATCGGTCCTTCATAAGTAAAGGTATCCGGAGGGGTGAAGGTGACCGAATCAACCAAGCTTTCCCCCGGGGAGATAGTATCCGAATCAACAGATCCCAAGTATGCCTCGGGGTAGGTGAGGCTGTCCACCACTAGGTCGGCATTACCATCGTTGTAAATGGTAAGGAGCTGGGTGAAGCTGCTATCCACAGTTACCTCCCCGAAGTTAAGCGAGGCAGGCTCCACCCTTATCTGAGGCCTTGTGGCCAAACCGATTCCCGCAAGTATCACCAGAACTTGATGGTCATTGTTGGAAATGGTCAGGGTTCCAGTCTCGGCCTGGGCCATATCGGGTGTGAAGGTAACATTCACGATCCGGCTCCCATCTGGGGCCAGAGTATCAGGCCCGGAGAAATCAGTGGTGAATACGGAGTTATCACTGAGAATATCGGAAACTACCAAATCGGCACAACCCTCATTGGTGATGATGAAGGGTAGAGATTTACTCGAATCAACATAAATGGAGTCAAAATCCAGCGAACCTGGAGCAACAACAATTGCCGGTTCACAGGGCACTCCTACCCCCGTTAGGGAAACTGTCACCGTATCAGCGTTGCTGTTAATGGTCAAATTGCCTATCTCAGCCTGGGCACTATCTGGGGCAAAGGTAACATTAACACTCTGGCTATCATCTGGGGCCAAAGTATCAGGCCCGGAGAAATCAGTAGTGAATACGGAGTTATCACTGAGAATATCGGAAATAGTCAGATCGGCAGTGCCTTCATTTTTGACTATCAGCCCCAAAGATACACTTGAATCAACATAGACGGAGTCAAAGTCCAGTGAATCGGGAGTGACGACAATTACCGGTGCCAATTCGATAATGGTAATGGACAAATCTTTGGTGACCGAATCGGGAACAGCATCCTTGACCATCACGGTAAAGTCTGAAGTGCCTGTATCCGTGGGAACCCCAGAAATTATCCCCGTGCTGCCCTCCAGGCTCAACCCACTTGGCAAACTTCCGGAAACTATTGACCAAATGTAAGGGGGGGTTCCGTTGCCCGCTTTCAGAGTGTCAGAATAGGCTGAGTCAACTATTCCACTGGATAACGAGGTAGTAGTGATGGCCAACTCAGAAGGAACAGCATTCTTACCCAGAATCCAGTAGGATTGATTGAGGGTAAACCCATCCCTGACATTGTTTTTGTCATCCAGGGCAGCCGTCAAGATTTTAATAGCAGTCGCCGTGCTATCTGTAAAGCTTCCCTTAAGTTGGGGATAACAGAAGAGCAGCAACCCCTCACCATGAGGCATCTCTGATAAAGTGTCAGCAACATTGCCCAGGGTAAATCCAGCCTCATAAATTCCAGCGCCATAACTGTCGTCAATTGCACCGGGCGCTGGTGCCTCACCTCCTGTGCTCTCCAGGATGTTCACCTCAATTGGAGGATTGGGAGCCACACCTGGATGCTCAAATAAGATATTGCCTTTATTTAACTCCACAAAGGCCGTATCAAATTCTATCTTGACCTTATATCGCTTCAACTCCACTACCCCATCTACTCTCACCTCAAAAGTCGCCCAATCCCCAACTTGTGCGCTGTCGTAAGTAACCTCCCCCTGATTCCCAGCGGATATGTCAAAATCAATACTAAAGGTAGCATTTTCATTGGGACCTTTCTGGGCAAGGGCAGTCCTAGTGTAGATGAGGGAAAGCAGTGAAGCAACTAAAGCCAAAGCGAAAGTTACATTTTTTAATTTCACCGTCTTACCCCCTGTTAAATTCTTGTAGAAACCACAGAAACTCAATTTTATTTAGCATAATCAATTTGGTCCCCTATCCTTTTTGATGGAGGCAAGGAAAGGACCCATGTATGATCCTTTCCCTGCCTACGAAATCAGGAGAACCTTTACTTCAGCAACATCATTCTCTTCACCGCCGTAAAGTCACCCGCTTTCAGGCGGTAGAAGTAAACACCACTGGCTACACTAACACCAAAGGCATCCCTCCCATCCCAAACAACATAGCGATAACCAGCTTCCACCTGTCCATCCACCAGAGTCCGCACCTTCTGGCCCAAGGTATTGTAAACAACCAGGTTCACCTTCCCATCCTTGGGCAAATCATAATTGATTCTGGTATCTGGGTTGAAAGGATTGGGATAGTTCTGAGCAAGATTATAGACCTTGGGGAGAAAGGCAGAGGAAACATCCAACTTAGCCACCGAGATGTAGTTATTCCCTCTGGAGATATCGAGCAACCTTGCCTCTGTAACCTCAACCCCATCGTTTCTCAGACTACTCATCTTGAACCTTAAGGTGGCTAAGATACCATCACCCTTGGAAGCAGTCTTCACAGTTGCCCTTCTGATGGTATTGGCAATGGTAACCTCACCATTTTCCTTATGGGTATAAACAATGGGAGTAACTCCACCATTACGGTTCAGGAAGCCAGCATCCTTGACCTCAATCAATTCCAGCTTGTCCCTGTCATAGGTGATGGTCAAGACATAGGCGGATAGTTCCTGAATGCCCTTTGCCACAACATCAACCTGAATATAATCTTTGGTGGAAGACTTATCCAGGTTGAGGGCAATAGAAGCCTCTTTGTTAACACCAACTTCCTTGTGGCTAACTGAAGCCACCTTGCCCAGAGCTGAGTATTGGGTTCCAAAAAGATCAATCAGGTTGAAGTAATCATCCAGATCAACCCTGCAGTAACTACCGCCTTCCTGGTTCAGATCGTAGAAACCCTCGTAGAAATCATCCCCACATTGGAAACCAAAAACATCAATCAGGGCAAAGTAATCATCAATGCCCACCCTATTGTCGGAATTGAGATCGCCCACATTGAGGTCGTTGTTGGAGATGGCATAGTTACAATTGGATAATCCAGACAGGGCGATGAACTCCTCAGACTTGCCGATGATGGCATTCATCTGATCCTTATCCAAGCAGATGACATCCCCATCGCCCAGCTTGCCTGAACCAGGTGGCAGATCAGGTCCAGCATAGGCAGCTACCCAGTAATAAAAACCGGTGTTGTCAACATCTGTGACCTCAACCACCACTGTATCGTTATCCTGTGGGTAAGCGCGATAGAAATAGGGAAGCATTGTTGGATTGGTATCCGTGCTGTCCTGGGAGCGGAAGGCAATATAACCCAAGATAGGTGTATAGACATCAGTCCCCGGATGATTGGCCGATTTGATGAAGCTCAAGGTTACGCTGTTGGCATCGCCTGGTGTATCATAGGCGTTCAGGTCGTGGGGCGGGTCAATGACACCAAAACCAAAGGTGACATCAATATAGGCAGACTGATAGTTTTTGTTATCCGTTCCAGGAATGTCGTCGTAAACTGTACCATCAAAGGCAACCGTCCCCTCCTGGTAGTAGACCCACTCATCCTTGGGGGCAACTCTGAGGATAACCACCCCTGGTGTCTTCTCGGTAGCTTCATCGAATTCTTTGGGATTAGAAAGGTTACCCATGTAGAGTTCAAAATCCCACTGATCTACACTGTTGCCCCTAAGGTCCTCGCTCATCTTGGCCTCAACAACGGTAGTAGAGAGGGTCTTCGCCTCCATAATCGCCGGGCCAACCTTGTCCATAGCAGTCTCAGTAGTCGCCGCCATATAGTTGGGCTTCATATCGGATAGGACAGAATCGGCAATAGTGCAGATAGGGGTAGCATCCGTATTTCCGATTCCAGTGTAGGGATTGACAGGAGCAGGGGACTCGTCCAGTTGCACATAGAGGATGTTGTCATTGACACCGTTTTCGAGGAAATGGATGTGGGAACGGGCACTATTATATCTGACTATAGTCGCGTTAGGAAGTGTTTTTTGGGTATAAGAAGAAGGATCTGAGGTATAGAGATTCCATTTCTCGCCCGTGAAGCCAGCCACATCGAATTTGTCACCGATGTAAGCCGAAAGAGTGTCCGCCTGCAGATAACCGTATAGCCTGGCATCGTCAATGGACTCGCTCATTTCCAGCCTCAGGTAGTCAATCAAACCATCTTCGTCGTAATCAATGGTTCTCATCTCCACAATCCAAGGAGCGACAACATCGTTCAAAGTCACAGTGTCCAATATGCACTTATTGGACTGAACGCTCACATCGTAAATAGCATTGTCTGCTATGGAGAGGCTATCTTGCTCCACATCCTGAGGCAGAAAATTATGGTCTACATCCCCAGTTAACAACCCATCCGCACCATTCAGTCCCGTTTCGCCATCAATTGTCGAGACGGTGGTAGCGTTATCTGCGGTAGTATCAAAATGGTTAATGTAGACAAAATCGGCAGCATCTAAATCTCCACCCAAACCATTATCTACTGGCTCAGAGAAGCGGATGGTCAACTGGGTGCTGGCCACTACACCAACTGCTTTCACCAGGGCAGGAGCCGCATAATCAGCGGTGGCGTTATCGGTGCTGGAGAGCATAGAGTTGGGATTGTGGAGGAGAGTATCATTTATCGTTCCAAGGGTAGGCACAAAATCGATCTCAGGAGTCTCATCAGTATCCCAATTTTCGGTCCCCACTCCATCATTTGTCCCATAAAAGATAGCCTTCTCATTAGCAGCATCTATGTTGGCCACACTGTCAATGGTAACGGTGTTTCCTCCAGCAGGATCCACCACAATACCGGTCTGGGTGCTTATGGGAACAGCAATCGGCTCGCTGAAGTAAAGGGTGAAAGCATCGATATAACCGTCATTGTTGACATCATCAGTTCTTCCTGTCCCCACGATAATCGGTGGTGCCCCATCGGTCTCGGTCAGATCGGCATCGACAATTGATTCCATCGGCACATCGGCCAGATCCTTTATGTCATCGCTTCCATCCTTGATGTAGGTGGCCTGGGGTTTGGCGTCGGAGTCGTAAGAGCCGGATTCGTTAAAATAGAAGGTGAGGGCATCGGAAGTCTTCTCAGTTAGAGCTTCATTTATGGTGTGACCAGCAATAGCGAAATTATTGTCGTAGTCGGCCGGGATGGCAAAGTCGGTTATGGGCTCACTAAAGGTGAGAACATAGTGATCTATCTCACCGTCTCCGTGTGTCTCCCCAGCTTCCAGGGTATCACCGGTAACTGCTGAAACTACCATCGGAGGTGCTGCATCCTCGGTGGTATATTCATCAACAGCTATCGTTCTCAGAGGGAAATCGTTGGCGTCGACGATCGCTCCTCCTGCGGAGTTGTAGGACCAGTTAGGGGTGTCATCGGTATCGTAGCCACTCCCCTCGTTTATGATGTAGCCTACCACCGCGCTACCAGAGCTATGGACAGTTCTGGTTACGGTGTGCCCGGCAATAGTAACCCCGGTCGAGTAGTCAATAGCATCCTTCATCGGCTCGCTAAAGGTGACCACTATGCTGTCGAGTTTCCCATCCCTGTCATTGTCTCCGGTTTTCACCGACATAAGAATAGGTGAGACACCATCGTGTGTCTTGGAGCCGGGGATGGGGTTTTCAGTAGCATAATAGTTCACATCGGGGGCTCCGGTTGCATCAGTTGCACCATCATTCAACTGATTTGCAGCTTGTGTGTATCCGAAGGCAGGGATGATGCCGCTGTTTACCGTAGTCTCATTGATCTTTAGCAGAACGGTATCACTAATCGTGGTGTGGCCTGAAGACGCCCAACTGAAGCCACCGGTGATAAAACTAAACCCATCCGTTAAATTCCCAGAAGTAACATCCACATGCTCGCTGAAGATCAACTTATAGCCATCTATAACTCCGTCCAGATCGGCATCCTGGGTGGTAGCAGAGAGTAGGATAGGAACGGCTTTGTCAACTTCCACGGCGCTGTTGATCCCGATGTTCTCTAAATCGTTCGGTGTGGTAGCATCATCGGTAACATCTCCCATAGCACTACTGTAGGTTACCTGAGGAAGCGCACCGGTATCGAATCCAGTTCCATTCCTGACATCTGCACTTCTATCCAGATACAAATCGACGACTTCATTAGTAACAGTGGGATTTTTAGAGGAAAGAAAAGAGTATCCAGCGACAGCAAAACCGTCATAATCAGGAACACTGGTACCTTTGATATCTTCCGTAAAGTGCAGCGAAATCTTGTCTATGCGTCCATCCTGGCCTGCGGAGGTGCAAGCGGAATCGTCGTAGGCATCATAAATCTCTATCCCCGAAGTAGGATCCACCACTGGAGCCATAGCATCTGTCTCAGCGAGGTCACCACTGGCAATATCAGCCAAATCATTGCCATAGAGGTCTAAAATATCTCCGCCAGTAACAATCAGATCCGCAGCATCGTAGGCTGTGTTGTAATCGTTGTCCGAATCGTTTTCATCCAGGTAGAAGGTGACCTTCTTGTCCGTTCCAGTGGTGTCTGTCGGGCTGGCACTGAGGATATCAATTTGGCTACCCGAGGCATTATTAAATCGTACCCCGCTACCTGCAGCAGCAAAACCACTTGCTGACCAGACCACCTCGTCGAACTCCACCACCACTTTGTCCACCTGGCCATTTCCATTCATATCGTATTGGGTAGCAGAGGACACCGTGGGCAGAGTCTCGTCCATAGTGATGGTATCAGTGGTAACAGCATTAGGGGTTACATTACCCAGAGAAGTTGTGATGTCACCAGCGACAGCATCAATGCCAATAGTGAAACTATTTCCGTCCGTTATATTCGAGCCATCCGATTTCAGAACCACATAATATATGGCAGAGGTGCTCAGGTTATTATTGTTAGTAGGCGAAAATAGAAATTCTGCATTAGTAGCAGGCTGAGCAGCTGTGTATATGGTTACTGAAGTGGTGACTTCGGCATCTTCCCCGGGCTGAAAACCAGTTGTAGTGCCATCCTCTTGCCAAACCTGGATTCCTCCACCTGTTGCCGTCAGATCGAGCAACTCTGTAGAAGTTGCGAGCCCGGCAGTAAAAGTGGCCGCTGTAACCTGGTCAGCCTGAATTTTCATGCTCGAAATCGTCTCACCTGCTGTAATATCTGCAAAGGTTACGCTGAGCACCGGATTAAGGTAAGGATCGGAATTGCCAGGCCCCATCGTCTCACCAGAGACTGTAAGGTCGGCAACCGTTGCCGTAGCTGTGGCTATAGCTCTTCCATTCACACCAAATACAAGTGCTAAAGCCAACACCATCCCCAAAATAAGTTTACTTCTCATCTTGTTCCCCCTTTCTGGGTTGTTAAGGTTTAACTCCTGATAATGAAACAGTTTGGGCATCATCTTTCTCCTCCTTAAATTAAGGTTGAAAACTTTCCCTCTCTACGGGCCTCCGCTTGGTTTGGTTGGCTATCACCTCCTTTTTGCATTGCAGAAAAGTCTGTGGTTTAAATTAAGATATTAAGTCCAAATTTCTCTCAGTCCTCACCTCCTTTGTTCCTTTCACCTGAGGTGGCAGAACCCCGATTCTGCTACGGTCAGATCAGGGGACGTAACCTCCCGCAGGTTCCGAACCTGCGGGAGGTTTATGGCTTTGATGTCAAAGACCGCCATCCGTCAGGACAGGAACACCCACATAGCACCCTGCACTAAAGTGCGGTAGAAATCGAGGTCAGGAGACCTCCCCCACAAATTAGGGCATCTGACGGCTCAAGAATTTCAAGGGGCCCTTACCACTGATCACCACGGACTGGCACAGAAAAGGAGAAGAAAATTAGCAATTAGCAATGATCAATTAGCAAGTTAAAATGCCAGGCCTGCCACCACCTCCTTTTGCCGTCAGAATCGAGGTTCTGACGGTTCGGTGGATTCTTAATTCTCAATTCATAATTGCTGTTTTATAATTCCGTGACGCTCTGTGGTAATCTGTGGTTGATTTGAAAGAGCTGTTCCACTTTTGGACAGATTGGCCTTTTCTTGATCCCAAAAATGCCTTGACTTCTGCAGGGTCTGTGGTTATATTTAGGATGCTTACAAAAAGACCGCACCTTTTTGTATGCAGGGGGGCTATCGGCGACGGTCTCTTGGTAGGGAGGTCGCTGATGGCCCTTTCTCTTCTTAAATTCAACAAACTTCTATTCGGCAGAATGGTAACTAAACTTTAGAACTTTTTTTCAAAAACAGAGAATAGCACTAATTAGGCTTGGCTGTCAAGCTTTTTTTAAAAGTTTTATCCTACTTGCAGTGATTCATCTATTGGCAAATTGTATGCCAAGGAGATGATTTGGAAAATAATCCTCCTAATCCCTTTTTATTATTAAGGTTGCGTCCTCAATCGCCTTTCCTATTTCTCCTTATCTGGGGGGAATTTTTGCACTCATTTCACCCCTGATGGCGGAAAAAATTTCCTTACAAACTCTGTTAGGTTTAAAATTAAACCAATTTTAACAAATCTCTTTAACCCTGTCAAGGTTTTTTTTTCAGATAAAATAATTCACCGCAGAGTCGCAAAGGACGCAAAGTTTAAAACAGAAGACCCACCACGGATACACACGGAGTAGCACGGAAAGAGGATAGAGACTGCCGTCAGAATCGGGATTCTGACGGCTCAGGTGAGGCCCTTTGAAAAACCCCTCAAACCTCCACTCTCCTTTTTATCTCCGATGCGAGATCACCAATCTTTACCCTCACCTGTTCCATACTATCTCTCTCCCTGAGGGTCACTGTATCATCTTCCATAGTCTGGGAGTCAACGGTAATCCCAAAGGGGGTGCCGGCCTCATCCTGGCGACGGTATCTCCTTCCTATGGCTCCCGCTTCATCGTAAAAGATATTGAAATGGGGACGAAGCATTTCCTCGATACTCCTGGCTTTTTCAGGCATCCCATCCCTTTTAACCAGAGGGAAAATGGCTGCTTTAATGGGTGCTACCCGGGGATGGAGTCGGAGGACAACCCTTTCCGGTTCCTCATCATAGGCATCAACGAGAATGGTTAAGAGGGTCCTGTCCACACCGGCCGAGGTCTCTATTATGTAGGGGATGTAATGGCTCTTCGTTCCCTCATCATAATAGCTTAACTTTTTACCCGAATATTTGCTGTGGCGAGAGAGATCATAATCTGTGCGATCGTGGACTCCCTCCAACTCCTTCCAGCCAAAGGGAAAATTGTACTGGATGTCATAGGCCTTTTTGGCGTAATGGGGAAGCTCCTCGGGGATATGCTGATGGAATCTGAGGTTTTCCTCTTTTATTCCCATACTTGCATACCACTTTATCCTTTGCTCCCTCCAATACTCCAACCACTTCTCATCCTCCTGAGGCGGGACAAAATACTGCATCTCCATCTGCTCAAATTCCCGAGTGCGGAAGATAAAATTGCTGGGGGTTATCTCATTCCTGAATGCCTTGCCTATCTGGGCAATGCCAAAGGGAAGTTTCTGCCGGGAGGGGTTGAGAACATTTAAGAAATTTACATATATCCCCTGCGCGGTCTCCGGCCTCAGGTAGACGACAGATGCCTCCTCCTCCAATGGGCCCATAAATGTCTTAAACATTAGGTTAAACTGGCGAACCGGGGTTAGTTCCCCCCCACAAACCGGACATTTATTCCCCTCTATCTCGTCTGCCTTGAACCTCCGCTTGCATTTCTTGCAGTCCACCAACGGATCGGTAAAGCTCTCTACATGTCCGGAGGATCTCCAGACATCTGGGTGCATCAGGATACTGGCGTCGATTCCCTCTATATCCGCCCTCAACTGCACCATCCTCCTCCACCAGTCTTGCTTTATATTCCTCTTCAGCTCCACCCCTAAGGGGCCATAGTCCCAGCAACTGTTAATTCCTCCATATATTTCACTGGACTGAAAGATAAAACCCCTCCTTTTGCAGAGGGAGACAAGCTTTTCCATCAAATCATCTATGGGCATACCATCTCCTTTCGTAATGACCAATTAACAATTAGCAATTAACAAGTTAAAATGAAAAGTCCACCGCCTCGTTCCAGCACTAAGCCAAAGCTCACTACCGATCACAGCAACGAGGTGGTAGAATCCCAATTCTGCCACCGCCCCTGGCCGTCAGAATCGGGGTTCTGACGGCTAGTAAAAATGAAAGGTAATGGCTTTTTAATTGGTAATTTTAACTTGCCTCAGTTCCCTTCAGCTCCTGCCAGACCTTTAAGGATTGCAAACTCCGATAGCCGGGGGCATAGAATTCCCAGAAGGGGCTAAGGAGCTTATAGGCGGAATTAAAATCAAATTGGTGGCTAGCGGCTTCCATGGCCTCCTCCAGGCCAGAGGAGAGGGCTTTTAAGGTCTTGACTAAATCCATAGATGGTTTAAGATAATATCCATTCCTCTGAGCACACTTCCGGCAAACCACTCCCCCACCCTCTGGGCTGAAGAGAAGGCCCCCTTCCTCCCCATCGAGAATCTTCCTTTTACAGTGGATACACCGAGAGAGGGAGGGGCCATAACCCAAAAGCTGAGATGCCTGAAGCAGAAAGGAGACAAGAAGAGGTTTAAGGCCTTGATAGTTGACCTCTCCCACCAATCTCAAAAAATCCATCAAAAGCACAAAGAGATCGGGATGTGTCTCTTGGCCTATCTGCAGCCGAGAGACAAACTCCGCTCCGGCACTGGCCGCGCAAAACCGATCCAAATCACCCTTTATCTCCCAAAATGGGTTGATGAGATGAGCCTGAGAGAGAAACTGCAGCCCTCTACCTTCCTTAAGGTAGATGACAACCCCTATATGAGAGAGAAACTGCAAAGTTGAGGCCAATCGCCGGCGGGGATTTCTGGCCCCCTTGACCATAAGTGTCAGCTTACCCAACTCCTTAGTGTATAGGGTGATAATTTTACTGGTCTCTCCAAACTTAATCCCGCCGAGAACCAATCCCTCAGCCTTAGAGAGCGGCATAGAAAGTTAATAGAAAGTTATGAGTTATGAGTTTTGGGTGATGCGTCTTATTTTAGCGCCTCCAAACTACTCGCAGAGGTATCAAGCCCCCAGGTCTGACGCTCCTCCTGTGGCAGGCCCCGCTCTGCTCTGTCAGACCAGGGGATCTATTCCGAATTATTCATAAACTGATGACGAATCCGCTATTCAGGGGGCTTCCCATCATTCTGTAGGGACAGACCTTCAGGTCTGTCCGCCATTTACGAACAGGGCTAAAGCCCTATCTACCCCGGCTCAAGCCGGGTAGAAATGTAAAGAGTGTGTTTATACAACTATCTATTCGTGTAGATTCGTCCATTTGTGTCATTCGTGTTCAATCGGTGTAATCTGTCAAAAGTAGGTGGCAGAACCCCGATTCTGCCATTCCCTCCTTTGGCCGTCAGAATCAGGGTTCTGACGGCTCGAGAGTTTCAATTTTCCAATTTCGCTCTTCCCTCAGGTTAACCAACCCAACATAAGGGTGGCCAAGAAAAAGTATATGCCCAAACCCACTATATCGTTTACAGTGGTGATAAAGGGGCCGGCGGCCACCGCCGGATCGATTTTCAGGTACCTAAAAGCAAGGGGGATGAATAGTCCAATGGTCGCTGAAACGGTGATGGCAGAGAACATCGCCGTGCCCACAACCAAGGCCAGGGTATATTCAGTATACCTAAGTGCTGCCAATAATCCAACAATTGCCCCACAGGTAACTCCCATCAGGGCCCCTATTTGGATCTCCCGGAACAGAAGTTTCCTGCGATGAGAGAGATCAAGGCGCCCGGTAGCAATCCCTCTCACCGTGATGGTCGATGATTGAATGCCTATGTTTCCTCCCATAGCCATAATCACCGGAATAAAGGCAGCCAGGGCAATAACCTGCCTCAAGGTGCCGGAGAAGTAGCCAATTACCCCAGCGGAGATCATCTCGCCAAAAAGGCAGATAGACAACCAGGGAAGCCTTATTCTGGCCACCTTGAAGGGTGAGCTCATCAGGAGTTCCTCTCCATCTGAACCGGCCATCTTGTACATATCCTCGGTAAACTCCTCCTCCATCACATCGAGCACATCATCCACCGTGATTCGTCCCACAAGCTTTCCTCTCTCATCCACCACAGGCACAGCCACTAAGTCATACTTGGAGAATATGTTGGCCACCTTCTCTTGATCCATATCCGTGGTTATCTTGACAACTTCAGGCTCAATAATCTGGGAGACCTTGGTCTGGCCACTGCTCAGGAAAAGTTTCTTTAGGGGGAAATGGCCTACCAAACTACCATCTTTATCCATAACATAAACATTGTAAATCTCCGCAACCTCATCGGCCTGGGCCCTGATCTCCTCGATGGCCTCGTCTGCTGTAACCTGTTCGTTGACGGCCACATATTCTGTGGCCATTATCCCCCCGGCTGTCTCCTCCCCATACCTGAGAAGCTGTTTGATCTCCACGCGCTGTTCTGGGCTTACCTTACGGAGGACCTTTTCCCTCTTGGCGAGGGAGAGCTCACCGATGATATCCGCTGCCTCATCTGACTCCAGCTCGGCGACAATCCCAGAGAGCTTTTTCACCTCAATCCCCTTGAGGATCTTTCTGGCGGTCTCCTCCCCGATCTCAGCCAGGACATCGGCAGCTTTTCCCCTGCTCAACAGGGAGAATAGCCAAGCCTTATCGGGGTCATCAGCGCGATCCAGAATAATGGCTATATCCGCCGGATGGCTGCTGGAGAAAAACTTAGTCAGCCACCTCTTATCCCCCTTGGCCACCCTTTTCTCTATATCCTCCGCCGTCCGATTCACTCCTTGGCTCCTGGGGGGACACCTCCCCCCCGCAAATCCCATAGCTTTCCCTCGGGGGCGACAGCCCCCCCGGATATGACCAGTTTAAGGGCATCTTCCACCTTCATCCGCAGGGGGATGGCCTCCTCCCGCGGGAGAAACAGGAGAAAACCTGAGGTGGGATTAGGGGTAGTGGGGATGAAGATGCCCAACATCCGTCCCTCCTCCATATAAGAGGTGACAAAGCCGATAGCATAAAGCCCTTTCCGGGGGTATTCTATTAAAACTGCCTCCTTGAAGATGGACCTCTTTTGGGCCAGAAATGTCTGGCTAATCTGCTGCAGAGCCACATAGATGCGATTAATAAGGGGAATCTTGGTCATTATCTTCTCTCCAATGCCGATCAGCTTGCGGCCCAGGTAGTTTCTGGCAATCAGACCTGTGAGAAAAATTAAGAGAAGAATGGCCAGAAAACCCATCCCCGGGATCTCCCATCCAACAAACCTGTAGATAAGGGGGGCCAAGAGGCTATCTACCTTGAGGAAGAGGATGATGAAAACATAGACGGTCACCACCACTGGGGTAAGGATTACCAATCCAGCTATGAAGCGATTTCTCAGCCTCTTCCAAAATTTGTGATCCTTAGAACTCACCTGGCCTCCTTAAACCAATAGAGCCTCTCCCTTTTCTTGGTCATTCCCATCTCCTCCCGGATATACCTCCTCATAAAGGCGCTATCCTGGCTCATCAGCTCTATCTTCCTGGATAGATCTGCCTCCCTCACCACATTCCTTTTGATCCCCCTCTGCAAGGTTTGCACCTGTGAACGGAGGGAGAAAATCTGCAGAAATCCATAGTCGCCCCCTATGTAGATGTAAGAAAGAAGGGAAATCCCCAGGAGAAACAAGAGGAACTTCAGCCTCCTGGGGAAGAAGAGGGGAGGTCTCCTCCCCCTGAGATAATTCTCCTTTGCTTTGGAACCCATAAAAGGCTCTATCCCCCTCTGTTGAACTTAACGCTCTATGGGACGCAGATTAACGCAGACTTCAAGATTTTGGGCCCTGTAACCTCCCACAGGTTGGAACCTGCGGGAGGTTTAAATTACCATTTTCAGTCTTAAAGGATTTACAAAAATTATCCTGGACAATCTGCGTCTATCTGCGTCCAGAAAGGCATTCTACGCTTTCAGGTTATAGAAGACCTCCATCCCTAAGTACTTCCCCCTCTCGGCCATCTCCTCCTCAATCCGCAGCAACTGATTGTATTTGGCCACCCTCTCCATACGGGAGACCGAACCGCTCTTCAACTGTCCGGAGTTTGTGGCCACGGCCACCTCGGCAATCGTGGTATCCTCCGTCTCCCCCGAGCGATGGGAGATAACTGTGGTAAAGCCAGCACTCTTGGCCAGCTCAATGGCATCTAAGGTCTCAGTAAGGGTGCCTATCTGATTGAGTTTAATGAGCACTGAGTTGATGGCCTTTTCCTTGATAGCCCTCCTTATCCGCTCGGTATTGGTCACCGTGAGATCATCTCCCACTATCTGAATCCTCTTGCCCAACCTGTTAGTAAGGATTACCCATCCATCCCAATCGTCCTCATCCAGCCCGTCCTCGATGGAGATGATCGGGTATTTCTCCACCAAATTCTCGTAGTAGTCCACCATCTCCTCAGAGGAGAGCTCCTTTCCTTCAGCGGCCAACCTGTAAATTTTCTTCCCTTTGTCGTAAAATTGGCTGGCCGCCGGATCCAGGGCAATGTATATCTCCTTGCCCGGGATATAGCCAGCCTTCTCTATCCCCTCAATAATGACTTTTATGGCCGCCTCATTTGACCCCAAATTGGGGGCGAAGCCACCCTCATCGCCAACCGAGGTGGAGAGACCCTGGGATTTGAGGACAGCTTTCAGGCTGTGAAATGTCTCTGAGGCCATCCTCAAGGCCTCGCTGAAAGACTCGGCCCCCAGGGGCATAATCATAAACTCCTGGAGGTCAACGTTGTTGTCGGCATGGGTGCCGCCATTCAGTATGTTAAGTTGGGGCACGGGCAGGACCTTGGCATTTACCCCTCCAATATGCTGGTAAAGGGGGATCTCCAGGGCCTCGGCAGCAACCCGCGCCACAGCGAGGGAGACCCCCAAGATGGCGTTGGCCCCCAACTTGGACTTGTTCCCCGTGCCATCCAACTCGATCATTTTCTGATCAACGGAGACCTGATCCACTGAGTCGTAGCCCAAAAGCTCCGGCCCAATTACCTCGATCACATTCTTCACCGCCTTGGTTACCCCCTTGCCCATAAATTTCTCAGGGTCTCCATCCCGTAACTCCACCGCCTCATGCTCGCCGGTGGAGGCACCGGAGGGGACAGCGGCCCGGCCCACCACTCCACACTCCAATTCCACCTCCACCTCTATAGTGGGGTTACCCCTGGAGTCCAAAATCTGGCGGGCATAGACATCGGTGATAGTGGTCATTCTTCCTCCCTTTATTAAAGGTTATCTCTTCCAGCACTTAGAGCAAACTTACTTTAAACCAATCTATTCATCCCAGATTATGCATTAAACACCGAAGATCACTATGATAATCCTGGTTTCCGCCAGTTCGATGCAACAATATCTTTTTGTCCCTTGTAGGGGCTTGATTTATCAAGCCCGCAAGGTTCGGGTCGCATAAATGCGACCCCTACATACTCTCACTCTTGGTGTATATGAACTCTTCCAATCCAAGTTTATCCAGGAGTTTTTACAAAACTTGCAAATTTGAAGTAATGGATTGCCTACCGTAATGCATAATTGGGGTTCATAAACTACTATCAAGCTCTTTTCCATTAGGGCAGAGCCCTGATAGCACATTCAACAATTCAAGGGGGTCAGAGTAACTCCCTGACAACTGGCAACCGACAACTGATTACTGTTACTCTTTCTCCAACCCCAGTTCTTTAAAAAGCCTTTGGCTCTCTTGAAGACTCTTTTTTGCTTTTTCTTGTTCACCCATTTTTTTGTAGAGAGGGCTGATGTTTTTAAGAACCCATGCCAGTTCATATTTATTGCCTGTCTGCCTAAGGATCTTGAGACTCTTTTTGTACCACTCAAGTGCCTCTGAGTAGTTGCCTTGGGCATAGTGAACATTCCCAATGCCGTTGTAAGTGATGGCCATCCAATGTTGATAGCCTATCTCCTCTGTGATCATTAGGCTCTTTTGAAACCACTTGAGTGCTTCCTGATAGTTCCCCTGGGCACCGTGAATCCTACCTATGTTGTTGTAACTGCTGGCCAGGCCTGCTCGGTCGCCTATTTCTTCCTCTATCTTCAGGCTCTTCTCATGCCACTTGAGTGCCTCCGAGTAGTCGCCCTTGGCAACGTGAATCAACCCAATATTGCCATAAGCGGCCGCCAACCCAGCTTGGTCGCCTATCTCTTCTGTTATCTTCAGGCTCTTCTCATACCATCTCAGTGCCCTCGGGTAGTCGCCCTTGGTATAGTAAACATTCCCAATGCCCTTGTAAGTGGTGGCAATAGCTGCTTGGTCGCCTGTCTCTTCTGTTATCTTCAGGCTCTTCTCATACCACTTCAGTGCGCTCGGGTAGTCGCCCTTGGCATCGTGAATCAATCCAATACCGTTATAAATGGTGGCTAGGCCTGCCCAGTCACCTATCTTCCTGGTTAAAACCATACCTTTTTGATAATAGTCATTAGCTTCATCGAATTTACTCTGGCTACAGAGGCAATTACCGATGAGGATAAACAATGCCCCCTTCTCTTCATCTGTTGGTTGGAAAGTAAGAGCCTTCTCAAATTCCTTGATTGCCGCTGAGAACTCAAACTTCTCTTTGAGATTTACCCCTTTTTCAAAGGCTTCTTTCACCCTCAGGTTAGAAGAGCCTGGGAGTCCATCAAAGTGATCCTGAGGGTGATAGAATTCCATCCCAATGCCCTTGAAGGACACTTCCAATTTTTTTACAGAGCCAGTCTGTTGAGGATGGAAGACGAGGTTGACAGCCATCATAGTTACCAATAATAATATGGCTAAGGCACAAATAGAAATTACTACTTTTAAAAATAGCTTTTTTGTCTTTATCTCCCGCATGTCGTTCGTTGTCTGATCTTTTCCAACCTGTTAGGCCAGTCTGCTTGATTATCTCGGCTATGACCGCTGTCCCAATCTCAACCCACAAGAAGCTGGGATGTGGGAGACATCTCCCGATGTCAATAATCGAGGTCTCTGGAGACCTCTCCCACAAAGCTACACAACCCCTGCTCCTTGCAAATGTTATCCCTTTAGCCGTCAGAATCAGGGTTCTGACGGCTCGGGGATTTCAATTTTCCAATCTTTTTGGGGCAGGACTCTGACCGCACAAGGTATCCTCACATCTCCGGCAGGGTGGAGAGGGCCTTTTCTATCTCCTCCTTAGGGTAGGCAAAGTCCTGCAGCTCTCCCCCTAAGTAGGCGTCATAGGCGGCCAAGTCAAAGTGGCCATGGCCACTATAGTTAAAGACTATAACCTCTTCCTTCCCCTCTTCCTTACATCTACGGGCCTCATCCACCACGGCCTTGATGGCATGGGCCGTCTCCGGGGCGGGGACAATCCCCTCCGAGCGGGCAAAGAGGAGGGCGGATTCAAAGGCCGCATTCTGCGGATAGGCCCTGGCCTCGATCACTTTCTGATCGACCAAAAGGCAGAGCAGCGGGGCATCCCCATGGTATCTCAGCCCTCCGGCATGGATGCCTGGGGGAACGAAGCTATGGCCCAAGGTGAACATCTTCAAAAGTGGGGTGAGCTCCGCCGTATCCCCAAAATCGTATCTGTAAGGGCCCTTGGTCAGGGTAGGACAGGCAGTGGGCTCGACGGCAACAACCCTTAAGTCCGGCTTTCCCCCGGTGAGCTTATCCCTAACAAAGGGAAAGGCAAATCCGGAGAAGTTGCTGCCCCCTCCCACACAGCCTATAAGCAGATCCGGATAGTCACCTACCTTCTCCATCTGTAGTTTAGTCTCTAAGCCAACTATGGTCTGATGGAGAAGGACATGGTTGAGGACGCTGCCCAAGCAGTATTTGCTATCCTCATGGGTAGCCGCATCTTCCACCGCCTCGCTGATGGCAATCCCCAAGCTGCCTAAGGAGTTGGGATCCTTCTCCAGTATCTTCCTCCCTGCCTGGGTTCTCAAGCTGGGAGAGGCCACTACATCCGCCCCCCAGACATGAATCAGGGATTTGCGATAAGGCTTCTGCTCATAGCTGATCTTTACCATATACACCTGACATTCCAGGCCAAAAAGATTGGTGGCAAAGGCCAAAGCAGAACCCCATTGTCCGGCCCCAGTCTCGGTGACTAACCTCCTGACCCCTTCCTTCATATTATAGTAAGCCTGGGCCACTGCGGTGTTGGGCTTGTGAGACCCTGGAGGGCTCACCGACTCATTCTTGTAGTAGATCCTGGCTGGCGTCCCCAGGGCCTTCTCCAGCCTCCTGGCCCGGTGCAGGGGGGTGGGCCGCCAAAGCCTGTACACATCTAAGACGGTTTCCGGGATCTCAATCCACCTTTCGGTGGAGACCTCCTGCTTGATAAGCTCCTGAGGGAAGATGGGCGCCAGATCCTCAGGGGCTATGGGCTTACCCGTCTTGGGGTTTAAGGGCGGTTCCAGAGGCTGAGGTAGATCTGCCTGAATATTATACCAGCTCTTGGGCAACTCCCCTTCATCTAAAAATATCTTATTGCTTTCCACAAAAACCTCCTTGTGAATTTAGCCGCTTACAGCAAGGCCGTTTTTGACGGGATGACCAGGATTTACATGATTTCTTTATATGCCTTTTATCCTGACAATCCTGTATATCCTGTCCAAAAATCAAAATGAGGTGGCAGAACCCCGATCCTGCCACTTGGGGGAGAGGTCTCCAGACCTCTCTAGGGCTGTCAGGAGGTAACTCCTGACAGCACAATTTGTCTAAAGTTTGACTGGCCTCACCTCCAAGAGGCCTTCTACCTTTAGTAGCTTCTCCTTCGCCTTAGAGGGAAGTGGATTATCAATGTTGAGCACCATCAGGGCCATCCCCCTTTGGGGGTCTCCTTCCACCTGAATCTTCTTGATGTTCACCCCCATCCGGCCCAAGAGCGTCCCTATCTGGCCGATGACCCCAGGAGTAGTGGTATGGGGAAGTTTGTGGTAGTCGATGAGGATATAACCAGAGGGGACAAAATCCACCTGGAAACCATCAATATCGGTAATCCGCAGATCTTCCTTGCCGTAAACCGTCCCGGAGACCTCCCCTTCCTTTCCCCGGAGGGTGAGCAAACTGGGGTTACCAGCGCCCTGCCTGAGCCTGGACTCCCTCACCCTCAAGCCCCTCTCCTCAGCCACCAGGGCGGCATTGACTAAGTTGACCTCTTCCTCTAAGATGGGACTCAAGAGCCCCTTCAAGAAGCTGGTGGTTACCAATTGCAGGTTGTAATCGGCGATCTCTCCCCTATAAAGGATCTCGATCTCCCCCATCTGGGGCCGAAAGAGCTGAGTATAGAGAGAGCCCATCCTCTCGGCCAGGGAGATGAAAGGGCTTAGGTAAGGAAGGGTTTTGGGCCTTATCGCCGGGAGGTTTACCGCATACCTGACCAGCTCTCCCTTCATTGCCCTGACCATCTCCTCGGCAATGGCCTCCCCTACCTTCCTCTGTGCCTCCACGGTCATTGCCCCTAAATGGGGGGTAAAGGCCACGGAGTCAAGCTCAAATAGGGGGTTCTCTCGACAGGGCTCCTGGTCAAAGACATCCAAAGCGGCGCTCTTCACCTTCCCAGATTTGAGGGTCAGGTAGAGGGCTTGCTCGTTGATTATCCCTCCGCGGGCACAGTTTACCACCCTTACCCCATCCTTCATCAACCCAAATTCCTTTCCCCCAATCATCCCATAGGTCTCCTCATTTTTGGGGGTATGAACGGTGATAAAATCAGAACAGTGCAGAAGCTCCTCTAAGCTAGCCATCCGCTCTGCCCCAAACCTCTCAAATCTCTCTAAGGGAATATAGGGGTCATAGGCCACCACCCTCATCCCCATCCCCTGGGCCATCTGGGAGACCAGGGAGCCAATCCTCCCCAGCCCGATGATGCCCAGGGTCTTCCCCAGGACCTCTACCCCCCGGATGCGGGCCTCCCCCCACTTTCCCTCCCGCACCAAGGCGGTGGCCAGGGGAAGGTTTCTCATCTGCCCCAAGAGGAGGGCCATGGTGTGTTCGGCAGCGGAGACGGTGTTGCTCTCCGGTGTATTCACCACCAGTATCCCCCTCCTGGTGGCCGCATCTATATCGATGTTGTCCACCCCGGTTCCCGCCCTTCCCACCACCTTTAACTTCTCACCTCTACTGAGGAGCTCCTCGTCCACCCGAATGTGACCCCTGACTATAAGGCCAGTATAGCCATTAATAACCTCAAGAAGCTCCTGGCGGGAGAGGTCATATATAGTGTCAGTATTTAGCTCTGCCTGGAGCTTGCCCAACCCTTCCTGGGAAATGGGTTCCGCCACCAACAGCTTCATTCACTCACCCCCATCAGCAGATCCATCGCTGCTCCCGTTCCCTTGCCCACTTCCACCTTAAAACCAAGTTTCCTTAAGGCCAGCTCTAAGGCACCAATTACCCTGAGGATATCACCTTCTGCTATCCACCCCATATGGGCCAACCGGAATATTCTCCCCTTGAGCTCACCCTGACCGTGGGCAAGGAGGACCCCAAAGTCAGACCTCAGGGCCTCCAGCAACCTCTCACCATCCAAATCAGGGGGGATCCTCACCGCGGTAAGCCCGTTGGAGGGACGGCGGGAGAAGGGCTGCAGCCCGAGGGCCTCTATCCCCCTCCTTGTTGCCTGGGCAAGCCTTTTGTGTCTGCTCCAAACCCCTTCCATCCCCTCCTCCTCAAACATCGAGAGGGCCTCCTGAAGGCCGAAGAAAAGGGAAATGGATGGGGTATAGGGGGTAAACCCCCTCTGGGCAAAACCATCGTATTCCCTCAGATCCCAGTAGTATCTGGGGGAGGAGGACTTCTCTACCCTCTCCTTAGCTCGGGGGCTAAGGGAGAGAAAGCTTAGGCCAGGGGGAAGCATCAATCCCTTCTGGGAGGCGGAGACTACCACATCAACCCCCCACTCATCGGGCCGCAGTTCGTCAACTGCCAAGCCGCTGACGGCATCCACAATCAGGAGGGTCGGGGAGCCCGGTAATGCCCTACCTATCCCCTGAATGTCCTCCACCACCCCGGTGGATGTCTCACAGAGAGTGGCCAAAACCGCGCATATCCCCTTATCTTTGGCCACAATCCCTTTCACCTCTTCCGGATCTGCGGCCTCCCCCAACTCAACCTGCAGCTTCATCACATCCAAGTCAAAGGCCTGGGAGATCTCGGCCCACCTGTGGCCAAACTTCCCCCCCTCGATCACCAGCACCCTCTCACCCGGGGAGAAGAGGTTGGAGATAACCGCCTCCATTGCCCCTGTCCCCGATGAGGTGAGAATGAGAACCTCATTTTTGGTTTGAAAGGGATATTTTAACCTCTCCCTAATCCCCTCAAAGAGCTTCTTAAACTCCTCTGACCTATGATGGATAAGTGGTTGGGAGATCGCCCTCAGGATCCGCTGCGGGATTTGGGTAGGACCTGGGGTATAAAGCCTCTCCTCGATTTTCATAGCCTCCTCATATCCTCCAATGTAGGGACAGACATTTATGTCTGTCCGCTTCTTTCGGACAGAGCTAACTCGATCTATTCATAAATTTCCAACGGTTTTGTACTACAATTTTGCAAGATCTTGTTTTTTGGGCAACTAAGTTGCCTTTGTAGGGGCGAAAGGCCTTGCGCCCCTACAAAGACTTCTACCGCACTTTAGTGCTAGCGAAGCTTCGCCTCAAACCGTCAAGGTATGGCGACTCAAATCAAGCGAAGCTCCGAATTTCAAATTGAAGAATGCAAAACGTAAAAATCATTATTGCTTCCACCGTGTTAAGCCCACATCTTACCTTTCATTTTGATATTTTCAATTTTCAATCTGCAATTACTGGCTGCAAAACTTGACACAGATTTTAAGAAGTTGCCTTATGAAGCCAGCTAGTTCAGGGCCTTTAGGTCCCTTTATGGGGCTAAAACCCCATTGAAAAACATTGTTGGGACAGGTCTAAAGACCTGTCCGCAGGGGCTCCTGGGCTGAAGCCCAGGAGAGGTTACCCCGGCTAAAGCCGGGTAGAATGAGATTGCTTCGTAGGTTTGCTCCTCACCCTGTTAGATAAGTCCCATAATTTTTGGCTCTTGCCAAGATGTTATTGATATCTAACAGGGCGAGCAATAACGCATCCATTTGTCCGTCATTGCGAGGCTTGCCCTGAGCGGCAGCGAAGTGGCTAGCCGAAGCAATCTCTAACCTCTGCTGCACTTCTGTGCGGGCCTTCTATCCACATTCGCTGAAAGAGCTTGAGCCCCGACGACCCAAAGAGTAACGATACCCAACGATTTTTTGGTTGCGGCTTTGCTGCGCTGTGTAATCTGCTGTCACCTTGTGGGTTGGGGATAACCCCATCAGCAAAATTGAGGTGGCAGAACCCCGATTCTGCCACCGTCCCCCGTGCCGTCAGGTAAGGGTACCTAATGGCTGGCCAATAACGGTCAGATGAAGGCATCTGACCGCTCAATCATTGGTGGCTCGGAGGATCTGAGCAGGAACTTAGAATAATTCGGGCTAGTAAAATATCCTTTTTTATTTGTAGTCGTTTTTAGCCCTTTTCACCCATCTTGGCGGCATCTACTGAACTATGATACGTTCATCATCCAGGTATATTTCGGTATTGAAAGTAACAAAATCTATATTAAGGGATGACCGATTCTTGCCTCCCAAGTACCTGTTCTCTCCGAGAGCTAAAAAAAAGGCCCCTATAACATGTTCATCCAGTAATAGATCTCCTGTAGGCTGTGTTATTGCAGGGTTTAATCCAAATCCAATATGACTAACCTTGTCTTTGTCCCCTGTTGCGCCATTCATAATTCTTTGAAAAACTTCTCCGTTCCGTTCTGCAGAATATCTTATTAACTTACCCTTACAACCCACATTCCGGAAAATCAAATTTTGGATTCGTAACTTATTGATTTTCAAAGACAAATTTTCTAGATTTTTATGGACTACATTTCAATTGCCGGTTATTAAAAAACTACCTAATTGGTTGATTTTTCCGTAGTTGTTCGTATTTGACCTTAAATTTTTTCCGGAATGTGGGTTACAAAATTCAAATGTAAGATTTTCAAGTAATTGTCCTCGTAGGTATGTCTTTTCAAAGACAATTTTCCCATTGGCACTTCCCTCAACAGGTAAGATATAAATACACCCTGATGGCAGACTTTCCAAATAGTTGCCGGAACTTATGTCCTCATTGTCAATAATTCCATCCACAAGTCTTGCTTCTCTTCCTTGAATACTCATAGTAATGTCTGTCCCATTTGCAGTCTTTACTTGGAGTTTATCGCCATTATTAAAAAGCTTTACTATTTTTTCTCCTTTTGCCCTTAAATTCAAGTAATCAACGTTTAATGCATCAAAAAGAATTTTCTTATATCTCCCAAATTCAATACCGTAGAATGCTGACCTCTCTTTAGTTGGATAGGCTACCTGAACATTCGGAATCCGTTTTTTATCCTCTTCCTCTTCTAAGGCTCTATATGCTGCCTGAAACAGTTCCAATTTGCCAGATGTAACCTTAAATGTTCTCTGAGGATCTCTACTGATGATGTTTATTATCTTGTTCTTCCTTTCAGTCAGTTCTTTTAAAACATATGGGGGGCGTTTTAGATATTTGTCCGGCACGTATTTACATTTGTTTTCTATGTATTCATCAGAAAAGACATTAATAAAAGGGAGCCCACCTGCCACCTCAACTTCAACGGCCAATATTTCCATGAAGTCAATCACATTCTTATCACCCCGGATTTCAACTACTTGATTTTCGGATACACTCAAAGTTTGATGCACTACTTTTTCAGCAATCTCTTTGTCCACAATTAAGGTCCCCCCAATGCTGAATTCCCAATTGATAAGCGTTTTTAGATTCTGTTTTCCCTTAGTGTTTTAAGATGCTTTAGCAGGTACTCCTCTGTTGCTAATTGTTAAGAACTCCCCGGCAAGAGGGCAGTGGGAGACCACGGATTACCACGGAGCGTCACGGAATTTCACGGAACATGACCAGGGCAAATCCTTTTCTGGGTTGGTCCGTGCTGATCCGTGGTAAGAATCTGGTTTTCTCAAAGCCTTCCCGCAACCACCAACGGCTTCTTCAGGTTAACCAACACCCCGCGGGAGGAGTTGAGCGCCTCTAAGTAGAGGATATAGAGGCCCATACTAAGCCTTTTCCCGTGGCTATCCCGTCCATCCCAGATCTTCTCTCCTTTGTATCCCGTAGGTTCCTGGTTGGCAATAGTGGCCAATGCCCTCCCCTGAAGGTCGTAAACCCTGATGGTCACTAATGCCGTCTCCACTGGCAGCCTATAGGAGATAAGGGTCCGATCATCCCTCCCATCCCCATCTGGGGAGAAAGGGTTGGGATTGATGGAGAGTTCCCCCTTGGGCGGGAGAAGCGGGGCATAGATGCTGTTTTCCTCTCCGGGGGTAGCTCCTTGGGGAGCAACGCAGGATGACCAGTTGGCCGAACCGGAAGAGGGGAGCTGAGGATTTATTCTTTCCAGGGAGATCCCCTTATCCCCTCCCCACTTATGGGAGTAGAGGAAGCTATCCACTGAATGGCCGCTGGCATCGGAAATCAACACCATATCGGCATCATTGTTCAGGCTGGGGAAACCCTGCACTTCCCAGATGGGAGAGCCCACCTGAGGGTAAGCCGCACGAAACCCCAAGGAGTCCGAGGTAATCACTGCATATCCCTCATCCTCCAGAGTTGCCTCCGGGGAGGTAAGCGGCGAACTTACAACCACCTCATCTCCCACCATCCACCCCTGCAAGCTTATTGCAGTTCCCCCAATGTTCAATATCTCCACCCACTCCGGTCCCTCCCAGGGGTCATACATTATCTCGTTTACCACCACCGAGGCCTTTTCAAAGGGGACTTCCAGGAACCTCCCGGCCAGATTGTTGCTCGTATCCTCATCCTGGGGGTAGCAGACCAAGAGGCAGATAAGATGGCTTCCTGAGCTAAAAGGCCCCGCGGGAGAGGAGACCTCTGCCGAATCGCCAGGCGCAATTGCTCCCTCTATTCCTACCTGGGCTATCTTCTCCCCTTCATCAATTGTCGAATCGAGGTCAAAATCCTCGAAGAAATAGACCTGGAGGATAGAGGCAGGGAGCTGCCGGTCCCCGCTGTTGTGCACAAATCCTTCGACCTCGACCGAATCTCTCGTAGAGGGGAAGAGAGGAGAAAAGGAAATGTTTCGAGCAAAAATGGCCGCATCCCAGTGGGCAAGGGTCCAACTGTTTCTCCTGCCAGGAGTGGACAATCCTCGGCAGATCTCCCAGTTTTCCGGTCTGTCACCTTTTAGGGGATTCACCTTCTCCCAGGATCTGCCCTCTGTGGTTGTTTCCCAATGGAAAACCTGCCTGTCCCCCAAAGGGGAGACAAGGGAAACCGAGTCCCTGCCATCATTGAGCACCATCGACAACTGGATAGCTGCGTAATTCTCCAGAAGACTATTATCTCCCCAGATCCCACTACTGTCCCCCCATACAGATTCGAAGCTTATCCCATTGGAGTCATTGTCCACCAGTTCCCTGGCCATGATGAGATAACCCTCACCTTGGAGGATAAAAGGGGCGTCGGAGAGGGGTTTCCCCTCAAATTCCCAGCCCTGAAGATCAACGCTCGTAGAACCGGGATTGAATAACTCAACCCACTCACAATCAGCCTGTACCTGACTGGGATGGGCTAATACCTCATTTATCACCAACCCCTGGGCCCTTGCCCCAGAGGAGATGAGCATCAATACGAGGGGAAGCCAGCGAAACATCTCAAAGCATCCTGTTCCTCTTCCTTATCGTCCATTCTGCCGCCAAAACTATCACTATGAGAACTAGCAGAAGGGGACTGTCCCAGACCTCCGTCTCCTTGGACACCTGGATCTCCTTCTGGGCAAAGGGGATGTGAGAGGGTAGGGACGAAGCATCTTTGAGGTCAAAGTACTCACCGCCGCTTGCCTGAGCCAACTCCAAGAGGGAGCTCCGCTCCATCCTGGTATCCTCAAACTCAATGCTATACTGGCTCACCGTAAATTCCCCCCTATCCTGGCCCAGGGTGACCCCCTCTAAGCTGGCCTGAGCCTGATATTGGTAATCCCCTGGGGGCAGGATCCCCAGGGTGCCACGGTATCCCCCCTTCTCCTCCCCTGGGGCCAGGGTTAGGGGGATTGGCTTGCCCTTCTTTGGCCTCACCTGCAGGGAAATCCGGGCATTACTTACGGGCTGATAGTTCTCGTCGAAGACCTTCCCCGAGAAGCTTACCCTCTCCCCAGCCTTATAAACCTTATGGGAGGGGGTTACCCTCACCAATTTGGCCTCCTCCCTGGTAACCAGCCATCTTATGGCATTGGACCAAAATCTAAGATAGTAGCTGTTGCTTTTGCCAAACCCCCATTCAAGGAAGTCCCACCTCCAGAGGGGGAAACCGGTAATAGCCATTAGCTTACCCTGGCCATATCTCTCCACCGCTATCATCGGCAGGGTTTCTCTCCCCAGTTTAAGAGTAGGATGAATAGCCAAAACCTGGGCCCCCGAAGCAACCCCTACCACGAAATTTACCGCCTGCAGTGGCGGGAGATCGGCCCAGGCCGCCTCATTAAGATTGGGGTCAGGCTCCAACCCAGTAACCGGATGGGCCCTGCCCTTTAGGGTAAGCAGGGGGGAGAAACTGCCGGTGATCACTGCCTCCCGGGGGGACAAGACCACGGGAAGGATCTTGGCCAATGGTGAGGAGGCATACCCCCCCCGGCCAAATGACCCCACCCCACCGGTCATCAAAAGCGCCCCCCCTTCCCTTACATAGTCCACCAATAGATCCTCTATCTCCCCCTTGATCAACCTCCGAGGGCAATTTTGCAGGATAACCAGATCGTATCCCTTTAGCTCCTTCGGTTTGGCCGGAGGTCTGCCCTCATAAAATCCACCTCTCTTACCTATATAAAATTTGGCCTCTACATTTTCATCCTCCTCCAAGGCTCGCCGCAAAAAGGAGAAATCCCAGGATGGCCCACCAGAGATGAGGAGGATCTTTAGCTTGCTTTTGAGGACCTGAACATAGAACTGCCTCTGGTTGTTCTCCCCGGTAAGCTCCCCCTTTTTAGGGGGGAGGAAGATAGTGAACTTATGCAGGCCCTCCTTCTGAGGGACAAAGCTGAGGGAGACCTCGACCTCACCTCCCTCACTGGGGAGAGGAAACTCCTTTCGATCCAAGGTTATCCCCCTCTCCCTGAGGTAGAGCAGCCCCTTCTGACCAGAGAAACCAGACCCCCTGATGGTGGCCTTCACCGGAAGCTTGGCCCCTACATAGGCCACCTCATTTGTCTGGTAACCGGTGATGGCCAGATCCTTAGGAGGTTGCGGGCTACCCACCCCCACGGGGAACAGGGGAACCTCCAGTCCTTTGGCAACCTGCAGGGGATCCCTGCCCAGATTGTTCTCCCCATCGGTGAAGACGATCATTCCTACCACATTCTCCCCAGAGAGCTCCTTCTTGGTCCCCAAGAGCGCATCACCGATGGCCGTCCCCTTCCCTGTGGCCTGCAAGCTATCCACGGGACCCAATGGGGAAATCCCGGAAGAAAATCGATAGGGGAAAAGGCGCCCTCGCGAGGTGAGTTTTCTCCTCCATCCGGAATCAAGGAGCTCCTGCACCCTCTCTAACCTGCGTTTTCCTTCCTCCAAAATGGACATACTCTGCGATGTGTCCACCAGGAGGGCCACCACCGGGGGCTTGGAGAGGTGGCGCACCAGGGAAAAGACGGGCTCGGAGATAGCGAGAATAAGCAAAAAGAAGGCTAAGGTGCGTAGCCCCATAAGCAGGTGCCTCTTGGCGGAGGATACCGGTGGATTGGTGGTGCGATAGGAATAGTAGGCCAGGCCAGCAGCCAACAGGAAAATGCCCAATCCTAACCAGATCCTCCCTCCCTGTAGGAAAAGCCCCAAATGGGTTATGCCAAACATAAAATGATCTCTCCTTCTAACTTAATACCCTTCAGGCGGATGCTATAGGTCGCAGATGAACGCAGACCCCAAAGTTTAAAAAATCACTCTGTATCCCACACTCAGGAACCTTAGGTTCTAACCAGCACTTAAGGTGCAGTAGAAGTTGCCACCAGTGCCGTCAGGTGAGAACATCTATCTGCTGGGAAGAAGTCTTCTTCTACCGGGCTTTAGCCGGGGTAACCTTTGCCAGGCTTTAGCCCAGGGGACCCTACGGACAGGTCTGAAGACCTGTCCCTTGTATATTAAAGCCTAGAGCCCGAAACTGCAGAAGGTAGGCTTATCATCATTGATTTTTAAGTTTTCTGTTCTTTGAGATACTGGTTACCCTCGGGAGAATAGGGTTGATAAAG
>Ga0307443_1000116_pt1 | contig 58635 bp, 44 predicted proteins | sample SalMarSW160220MG_FD_202148 | JGI IMG/M metagenome (GOLD analysis project Ga0307443, IMG submission 202148) | Salt marsh sediment microbial communities from the Plum Island Ecosystem LTER, Massachusetts, United States - SW1601-220 | ecosystem: Environmental > Aquatic > Marine > Intertidal zone >... | reverse complement strand
GCTGGCTGGGAGATGTCGGAGTAGTTACAAAGTTATGGAATAAGACCGATATGGCTACTTCCGATGGAGTTGCGTATGTGTGCGGCCCGCCGGTTATGATTAGATTCGTTGTTTTGAACCTCCTGAAGTCTGGATTCAAAGATGAGAATATCTACATAACCCTTGAGCGTTATATGAAGTGCGGCATAGGAAAATGCGGCCACTGCAATATCGGCGAAAAGTTTGTCTGCACAGATGGACCCGTTTTCAGCTATGCTCAGCTAAAAGAGTTTTCTGATAAGGAAAGAGCAATAACTTAAAAAACCTCACACCACAGACCTTATTATCTTACACGTCTATAACACAATATCAGGGCCATAAATAAACTTGCGCAGTAAGTCACCGCTTCCTTTTTATCCTGCAAACTATCGGCCATTTTATAAGCTTCAAGGCTTTTTATAAAATTGAAGCGCCCGTAGCCCAGCCGGACAGAACAACGGATTTCTAATCCGATAAGGGCTTTTGTAAGTCGTTGTAGTTAAACAATTAACGATTGTTAAAAAGAACTTATAAAGCTGGCCGAGAACCAGCCGAGCACCAAGCGAGCGCCAGACGTGCATGTTTGGCGCGCACTTTGGCGCGCGCTAAGACTCTTAGTATGGCAAGATCGATCCATACTTTTAAGACCATGGTCTTCCGGCAAGCCATGACTTATTAAAGATTTCGTTTTTAGCTGTGGATAATAGAGGATGTAGTAGAAATTGCCGAAGGTCTTGCATTACCTTTGATAACTCTGCTGTATCTTCAAGTTCATTGCATTTGAGAAATGCCTTCCATTGTGTTATTTTATCGTTATTACAAGCAAACTCGTCTGTTAAGGCTGATGGAGCGTTGTTCAGTATTGCTGTCCTGTGCCGATTGAACGTTGCCTTTACGGCTCTGACTAAGCTGCTTTTGATAAATCTTGAACAGTCTGTAGATGCAACCGCAAAGGATGAGCCTTCTGTCAGTTCAATGCCTCCACTCCCCGACTATCGCTATGTGCAGATTCTCCACCGTCCCAGAGTAATAATTGTGTATGGCCTAACGCTTCAAATGGCCCCAAAAACACTCTATCAAATTCAATTTTGGAGCAGTGGGTGTTTGCGGAGTCTTTGTATGACCTTACGTTCGGCTTGTGTAAGCGGGCGTACGAAGAATGGTTTTTTTACCCCCCTGATTGTTAGTAATCTCCTCATATTACTGTCCTTAACCATTCTTGCGGCAAAAACTCATCAAACTGTTCAAAAATTACTCCACCCAGCTTAGGAGTGCAACATAGTCGGCTTCAGGTTGCAGCCCCACGAACCGCCTTATCTCTTTGTCGTTCTTGATAATCAGAACCGTTGGGATTGCCCTTACACCGTATCGCTGTGCTACCGCGGGAACCCATCAACATCTACCTTGCACACGGTGACCCTGCTGCTGTACCTATCGGAAAGAGAGGATATGGTTGGAGCCAGAACTCTGCAGGGAGGGCACCGGTTGGAGAATAAACCCACATTATTCAACTTTCAACACTTCCTTTATTGCTTTTTCCAGGGAATTTTTGGGCAGTGCTCCTACTGCCATTTGTGGTTTGTCATTTAGCGGTACGAAAAGCATACTGGGGATGCTCTGAATACCGAAAGCAGCTGCTAATTCCTGCTGAGCTTGTGTGTCTACTCTGTAAATGTTGAGCTTACCTTGGTATTCCTGAGCAAGTTCCTGTAAAACAGGTTCTACCATTTTACACGGCCCACACCAATCCGCATAAAAATCAATGATGCAGGGCAGTTTGCCTTCAAACTTCCATTCTTTATTTTGCTCATAGTTAAAAACTTTTTGTAAAAAGCTGTCTTTTGTTAAGGATTTCACGAGACCACTCCTGTTTTCTTTAAACACCCTTGCATTCAAATACGACACGCTGGTAATGTGGGTAATGTTCGAGCTTTCTGCTTAGCCGTTTGCTTTCGGCGAAAATGCTGAGGCCAGTAAAGCTCCCATCACCGCTCCGTAGATCGCACCGCGGTATGGATTTGCCGTCAGTGGGCAAGCACCGGAGGAACACTTGCCGAAATAACCAAGCACAGCGCCGATTAACCCTCCGATCACCACACCCAAAAAAATCCTGGTAATCACAACTTAATCCTTTTCTATAATCTGTCCTTCAGTATGATCTATCCGGATAACGCCTGGTCAATTGTACTGCTAATCCTATCTTATGCCAAGATACCTTAATTCGCCCGTCGATGCAAGTACTTCCATCAGGATTTCTTATCTTTGCTAATTTGTTGTGAATTGGCGGATAAACATTATGACAACAGGAAAAAACTTGGATAGGCGTTTGCGGGCTTTGATATCGCAATAATCAAACTTGCTCGTTGCCATAACGTATTGGTCGGTATAAAATCTAGTATTTACATGGCTATCCTAAGTTGCTAAAGCCGGTAAAATCAAAAGTAAGTGAGCAAAGATGTCTGTTTTGCTGAAAAGACGGTTGTGCAAGCTCAAAAAGTACGGGTGTAAAAATGATAAAAGGGGAAAAAACAGTCTCTTTAGTAGATTACAAAATATGTAGCCCAAATGAATGTAATCCTGATGAAGGTATTTGTGCTGCAGTAAAGGCATGCTCAAAGGGAGTTATGGAACAAATAGATGGAACTTTTGAGGCGCCAATAGCAGACCAAGATATGTGTTTAGGATGTGGTGATTGTGTTGAAGCCTGTCCTTTAGATGCTATTCACATGAAACATGATATTTAGGAAGTAGCAATGGCAAAAATAATCGTTTCCACTGGAAGAGGAGGAACTGGGAAGACCACATTTGTGGCATTAGCTGCCAGGTATCTGGAATCTCCCTTTCTTCTTATCGACCTTGACCCTGACCAGAATTTGGCAGATATGCTTGGTATAAATTTAGATAATGAACCGGTAATGACTGTCTCAGATGCGCTTTACAGCATCATACAGAAGAGAAAAAACAGCACCGAGTTTAATTCAATACCTCTGCATAGCCAAATGGAATATTTGCTTCAAAGCGATTGCCTATATGAAGGAAGGAATTTTGATTTACTTACTTTGGGTACTAAATTGATTCCGGGTTGCTATTGCGTCCCGGACGATTTGCTCAAACAAAATATTCCAAGGCTGGCCAAAAATTATAAGAATGTAGTAATCGATTCACCGGCAGGCGTAGAACACCTAAATAGAAAGGTAACGTCGAACATAAACGAGCTTTTTATTTTTTTAGACCCCTCAATGAAATCGATAAAACATATAAAAAGAGTAGAAGATATAACTAAAAGTGTTGGGATCCATTATGATCATCTTTATACAGTAGGCAATTATGAGTTTGACCAGGCAACGGAGGACTATTTGCGCAAAGTTAACCGAAATTATATAGGGAAGGTAGGATACGATAAAGAACTGAGAGAATACAACTTAAATGGTAAATCGCTATTAGAACTTCACGATGGTTCGCCAGCTTGTTTATCTATTAGAGAAATAATGGAAAAGAGCAGCTTATTATAGGTAAAAACAAAGTAAGAAGAGAAAAATGCAAAATTATTTAATCAAACCTATTGGAGTAGTAAGAAGTGATTATAGAGAAGCTTCTTTAACCCTTCAAGAACAGGACCTCGAACTTGATGAAGAAATCTTAACTAGAACAAGAACAAATAAAGGGAATATATCTGAGCTTATTATTAATGAAGAATATAAGGATTGCTTAGATGGAATAGAAGATTTTTCCCATATTATGGTATTATATTGGTCACATCGAATAAATAATAAAGAACGATGTGTTATCAAGGTTCATCCAGCAGGGGGAAAAGAGTATCCTTTAGTTGGAGTATTTGCCACTCGCTCTCCAGTTCGGCCTAACCCTATTTGCGCAAGCACAGTAGAGCTGTTAGAAAGAAGAGAGAATGTACTAAAAGTAAAGAGCTTAGATGCTATTGATGGAAGCCCAATAGTTGATATAAAGGTTCACAGTCCTTCTTATGATAGCCCTTCCAATGTAAAACAGGCTGATTGGATGGAAGAGTTAATAAAATATTTTAGAGAGAAGTTAAAGTAAGATTCAGAGGTTAAACAAATGTACGCAAAAGAGCAACTGCAGAAGCATGCTGAAGAGATCTTGAAAGAAATAGGGATTCAAGAAAGCCAAAGAGTTTTGGATTGTTGTTGTGGCTCAGGTACTTATACAATAGCTGCTGCGCAGCTGCTTGGAGAAAGAGGTTTAGTGTACGCGATAGATACGAATAGTGAAAAGCTGAAGGATTTGAGGCAGAGAATTAACTCAAGAAAATTGCAGAATATAGAAATAATAGAAGAAGATGTAGAATCAAGAATTCCTTTGCAGGACAGCTCTGTTGACATTGTTCTTCTCTATGATATTTTTTGGTATTTTAGACCAGCCGAGAACAAATTAGCAGCTTTGTTAAGAGAAGTTTATAGATCTGCCAAACCAAATGCTTTAATCTCTGTTTATCCAGCTCACCTGAATTTCCATGAGTTAAAAGACTTCAAAAATGAAATGGAGAATAAAGGTTTTAGCTTAGAAAATGAATATTCCAGGCAACTTGTTCACGAGGGCAGGATAGAAGAAGGCAAGTTATTGAATTTCAAGAAAATAGAAAATTATCAAGTTAAAAAATTAGAAGAGCAAATAACTGATTTAAAAGCCCAGCTTCCCGCCCATTCAGTATCGCCGTCAATGATTGATAGATTAGAAAAGCTTGAAGAAGAACTTGAAAGAGCCAAAAGAAGTAGAAGTTTCTAAATAGTAAAAGCGTTTTGGGTAAGGGCCTAAATAAGAAGAGCTGATATGAAATTATTAATGATCTATGCAAACAAATTTGCTTATAAAACAAGTTTGAAGAGCCTTGAATCTGCACCTGAGACAGTTGAACAAAAAACAATTGAAAATGCTGTTGTCGGATTTATTAATGTAGAAGAAAAAGATGAAGCGAATTTTTCCAATGTTGAAACTAAATTGATTAAAAATCTTAAATGGGCAGCCAGAAAAAATAATACAGAAAAAATAGTGCTGCACTCTTTTACACATTTGTCTGAAAGTAAATCTTCATCAAAAATTACAAGGCAGTTGCTTGATAATTCTGAGCAGAGATTAAAGAAGGCGGATTACGAGGTCTATCAAACACCGTTCGGTTATTTTCTTGATCTGGATGTTAAAGCACCCGGACACCCATTAGCCAGATTATTTAAAGATATATAATTGATAGTTTTATGCCTGTAAAGGCTATAAAAATGAGGAGTTTAAAAATGATTGAAGTCAAAAAGAAAAATGAGCAGCAACTCCTGGTAACTATAGAAGAAAGAGGCAGCACAACAGAACACGCCGTCACACTGGATGATGCCTATTACCAAAATTTAACTGACGGCAAAATAACTCGGGAAGAACTTATAAAAAAATCATTTGAGTTTTTGCTGGAAAGGGAATCCAAAGAATCAATCCTTTCTGAATTTAATCTAAGGGTCATCAAAAATTATTTTCCAGAGTTTGAGGAAGAATTAAAAAAGTAAAAAATAGATGATATCCCACGACATCAAAAGCAAATTAAATCAAGCAGTCGAATTAATAAAAAATTCATCACATACTACAGCGTTTACGGGTGCGGGGATTTCTGTAGAGAGCGGAATACCGCCTTTTCGTGGTAAAAATGGGCTGTGGAGCAAAATTGATCCTGTCTTCTTGGATACCAGTTATTTCTACAAATACCCTGAGAAATCCTGGAAGCTTATTAAAGATATTTTTTACGACTCTTTTGCTAAAGCTAAACCAAACAATGCACATTATGCCCTTGCTGAATTGGAAGACAAAGGATTGTTGGATGTTATCATAACTCAAAATATCGATGATTTACATCAAAAAGCAGGCAGTAAAGAAGTCATTGAATTTCATGGCACATGCCAAAGACTGGTATGCACAAATTGCGGAAGGCAGTTTACGGCAGCTAAAGAATTATTGAGCAGCCTGCCTCCTGAATGCGAAAACTGTTCAGGTATATTGAAACCCGATTTTGTTTTTTTCGGCGAACCGATCTCTGAAGCAGCAAGAACTCGCTCATTCAATGAAGCTGAAATTGCAGATGTTTTTATCTTGATCGGAACTACAGGTGAAATACAACCTGCTTCTATGATACCAATAGTTGCCAAAAATAATGGTGCAAAAATAATTGAAATAAACACAGAAGATTCTAATTATACCAGCAGCATAACTGATGTATTTCTTAAAGGCAAAGCTGCTGAAATAATGGCAAATTTATTGGATATTGCAATGTAAGATGAAGAAGCTGAAATAAATATGGACAGGTGTGTTCGATGAGGCACTTGTCGCGATGGGTATCCACAGGAAGCAGTGGACAAACCCTTGAAACAGGAGTCAGCTTGTGCGTTATAAATTGTTGATTTTTACCTGCTACGGCGGATGTGCAACAGGCGTTGCTGCATCCAAGGCCTGCATCAAAATATGGGAGGAAAACCCGGATGATGTAAAGATTGGATGTCTTCCTGCGGTTATAGTACCGTGGAAATTCAATGAGATTATGAAGAACTCGGAGAAGCGAATTCTGATAGACGCCTGCGCTATTCAATGCGGCAGGAAGCTCTTCGAGAGGCAGGGAATGTCCGTGGATAGTTACATTGAGCTGACCTCGACTCTCAGAATTAAAAAGGAAAAGAAGCTGCCTTTAGAGGATTTAGAAGAGAAAGTCTATAAAACTATCCAGAGGCAAGTAGACATGCTTTTAGGCAAGATCTATTAAGGCATTTTATTCCGATTGCTGCTTTTCATCGTGGCGTTGGGAGTTTAGAAGGCTGCATCGTAAGTTTTCCTTCAGAAGTTGTAAGCCCGCCGGAAATGCTTTGGCTGTACGCGGTAAATCAATCGCTTTCACAGACAATACCGTCCACTTATGGCAGGGATGTTTTTCAGCGAAGCAAAGACGAGCGGGGCTTGAAGACGGTTCGGACAATGAGGCCGCCATTTGTCTGTGGGTCAATATGCATACGGACCGCCCTCCGTTAGGCAGCGGCGAGGTGGTAAGAGGCTTTTTCGGCTGCCTTTCCGCGACTCAATAACCGCTCCTATCTGCTTACCTGTAACCGAATCCACAAGCTCTGCCTCCATAGCTGCACCGCCTACTCCAGCACCCATAAGACTGGCTTGCGGCAGCATGTTTAGAGCACTGGTCGACCACCAAAGGCAGATGCGGATTTTCAAGCAGCATTGATAGCTGTTATCGAACAGAATCCACAAGATTTAGGTTATCCTTTTACCCGTTGGTCGGTGGATTTGCTCGGCCAACATCTGCGTCGCAAGCTGCATGTAGATGTCAGTTATTCGACCGTATACAATACACTCAAACGTCTTGGGTATCGTTATGGTCGGCCCAAGCTGGATTTGAAGCATCGTCAAGACGCCAAAGACGTAAAAAGGGTCAAAAGACAGAAGAAAGCCGCTTTAAAAAAACGAAAGCCAGCGCCGGTCGTTGTGCTTTCGCGTATTGTGACGAGGCAGAATTACACCTCAATCCGGGGTTATCCCGTTGCTGGTCTGCGCGTGGTCGGCGGGTGATAGTTCCATCGGCTGGTGCCAACCGCAAGGTACCTGTTTTTGGTGCCTTGGATGCGATGACAGGAGAGGTTACGGCGTTGGTTACCGAGAAAAAACGAAGCGGTGAATTTTTGTCTTTTCTGCGTTGGCTTGTGGAAGACATTTATGGTGGTCGTGAACATGTGTATTTGTTTTTATATAACTGTTCCATTCATCACACCAAAGCTGTGCGAGAATATATCAAGAATAATTGTGCCGGATTGACGGTGATTTGGAATGCTACTTATGCGCCGAACTTAAATTTGATTGAGCGATTTTGGGGTCACTTGAAGCGTTCAGCCATACAGAATTATTATTTTGAAACGGTGGCGAATCTGGAGAAAGCAATTATGAAAGCAGTCGAGACACTGAATCGTCAGAAAAATCATCCTTTACGGCTGCATTTACAGACTGTTCAAAATTTATTGAAGGCAGCTTAGGCGTGTGCGACAGTTAATTTCCTTCGCTTAAACAATAAGATATTCAGATTTCGCATCAAATCTGAACCTTTCGGTCTATTATCAATTGTAATTTCCCGTTCGAAATTGTGTTTCCATAATGTCTTCGTCAACCTATTGACCACTTCAACAACAATATCCTCCTAATAATTCAACGAATAACACATTTTACAGAAAATTGAAGCAGTAATAGGATGTTCAATCCGATGATTACTTACAATGAGAATCGGATGTATTATCCGATGGTCGTCTAAATATAATATATGTTGAAAAAAGATTTTATATAACTCAAGTATGGAATTTCTGTGGCTTGCAAAATAAAATCACAGGCAGATATGAGTATAGCAATCCAAGCGTTGGGGACATATAGTCCAAGCTTTTATACGAGCAACGCGGCCTACGATTCTACTACAGCACCTATGGATTTTGGTAGTGGTGAAGGTGACCTAATATTGGGAACAAGAGTTTATTAACTACGGATTTCCAAATTCGTTTGATTGAATACCCTCTTTTCAATAGGGGGTTCCCATTTTATACAATTCCAAACGATTTTGAATCTTGTGTGCGAAATCCTTCTCATCGCTGGCCAAAGCTAATATTTCAGAAAACCAATCACGACAAAGCCGCAGACGGAGTTGGACTTTTCTATTTCACAACAGTTTATACAAATAATGCATTGTTAATCGAATAGGCATTGTCCGATTTTTTTACGCGGCCTGTCAGGTTTTTCTTGCCAAACAGGTAGGAAAAGTTACAATAATGATATGGAGGAGTGTGGTCTTTTAGGAAGAAATGTTAGTATCAGTAAATTAGGAGCGGGTATTCTCCCAAAGGGCATGAAATTGAGGTCTGTTGCTGCGCATGTACAGGAGGAGCGAATTTTTTATACATTAAAAAAGGAGGCAGAAAATGTTAGTCAAAAAGAAATTTGTAATTGTATCACTAATTATCCTTATGACCAGTATATGTGGTAGAACAACGGTCGCAACAGGAGATAAAGCCGAAGAAAACAAAATAGTACTGGGATACGACTTTAGTGGTCCTGTCATAACTACCCAGCAAGACTATGACTTAGTGCAAATAGAAGGTCTGGAGGACTATCTACAAACAGGTGCTCCGATTGTCCCTGTCCGTCCGGTTACGGTACTGGTTCCCTTCGGCAAGAAAGTTGTCAGTACAAAGGCGATTGTTTTGGATAAAAAGGAATTGTCGGGCACATATCTATTAGCTCCAGCCCAGGAGCCGTATCCAATTAGTTATACCGGCCCAAAAGTGCAGACTGAGCCGGATCCGGCAATTTATGGCCAAGATGCATCCTGGCCGGGAATGGACTATCAGGAAATATCCACACAATCCAAACGAGGCTATCAACTTTTTACTGTAAACTTGTTCCCGATACAATACGTTCCAACAACGGGCAAGATTACGTATGCGACGAAAATGCGACTTGGGATTGAACTGGCCGATTCTGCCGCCAAAGGTGTCTTGAGACCATCTGAAAAAACGGGAAAAACGCTGAAAAGGGAAGTAGAAAACCCGGATATCCTAAGCAGCTACGAAGTCGAGGCGATGTCTGCCGAGATGGAGGTACTCAGCGCAGAGGGAGTATCGCTGAGCGGCGGGCCTTATCAATATGTAATTATAACCAGCGAGTATTTGGCAGGTTTGACTTCATTGACGTGGAACTTTCAGGCACTGCGTGATAATAAGATTGCTCACGGTATGACAGCTACGATTGTGACAACCAAATGGATATATGACAACTATGATGCCAATGAGTACGACCCCAACAGCTACGCCCCCAGCGACCCGAATGCGAGTACTAACCTGGCAACAGAAATTCGCATGTTCCTCATAGACGCTTATAACGACTGGGGTACGGAGTATGTTTTGTTAGGTGGCTATAGCAATATCATTCCTGTACGATATTTCAGGGTCGGGGGGACTAACATACCGGCAGATATGTATTACGGCTGTGTTGACCCCCCGGAGACATTTAATGGAAATGGGAACGAGTATTATGGCGAGTCAGATGACGGAATAGGTGGAAACGACGTGGATTTGTACGCGGAAATATACGTTGGTCGAGCTGCCGTACAAAGTGGTTTCGAAATGAGGATGTTTATCAGGAAAACCCTAACTTATGATTCAACGTACGATGATGAATATCTGACCCGGGTTTCAATGCTTGGTGAAGATTTGGATCAAGGAGAAGGACACAATTTCGCCAAACCGTTAATGGAACAAATACGGCTGGGCGGTGAATACGATGATTACTTTACCTATGGTTTCGAGAACCATCCTCACCCTTATTTTTATGATTTTGACACTTCGAGCAATCTTTACGATGCGGATGGGTGGCCTATCTGGAAGCCGAGTAACCTGATTAGTCTGATGAATAACGGCAGACATATTTTCAATCACCTGGGCCATTCAAATTATAAAAAAAATATGAAGTTAGATACCTCCGACCTGAGTTCGCTGACAAATACCAGTTACTTTTTTGTATATACGCAGGGTTGCAAGGCAGGTGGATTTGACACGATGGACTGCTTTGCTGAGGTCATCACTACGATGAGATATGGAGCTTTCGCCGTTATTATGAATTCCAGGTCTGGATGGGAATACTACAGCCATCGGTTCAACAGGCCGTTCTGGGATGCAGTATTAGGGCAGCAGAGAATATTGGAAATCGGCAGGGCCAACCAGGCCAGTAAAGAAGCTAATCTTTGGTCTATCTACAATAGTTGCATACGCTATTGCTGTTACGAACTGAACTTGTTTGGCGACCCGGCACAGCAATTCAAATTTCCTTATATCAGCTCGGCGGGCTATGTACTTCTGGACGACGATTTTTATGCTTGCGATGCCAATGTCGCTATTTTGCTAATTGACAACGACCTACAGGGCAACATGACCCAGCAGGTAACTCTTACGGCAAGCGGCGGGGATGTTGAAACGTTTGTTTTGGATGAAGAAGTCCCCACTTACGGCATCTTTGGGGGAATCATATCGACCGAGGCAGCACAGCCTAATCAACAGGACGGACTGTTACAGGCTTTAGAAGGTGAAACCATCACTGTTATATACGATGATGCTAATGACGGGACAGGAAATCCCGCAACAGCGAATGATACAGCTGTTGTCGATTGCAGCGGGCCGGTCATTTCCAACGTGGACTTTAAAGATGTGTTTACAGGAATGATGGCATATCTCAACTTCGAAACGAACGAGCCAGCAACCGTGCGAATAGAGTGCGGCACGAGTTGCGGCTCACCGGATATTGTGGTCAAAGATAACGATTTGCTGATGAACCACACTATTAAGATTAAGGTACCACAAACGGGTGAATACTATTTCACTATTGAAGTGACGGATAGTGTGGGTAATACGACAATAGATTCGAATGAAGGTAGTTGCTATAGATTCATATCACAACCAGGAACGATTATAGTTCCCGATGATTATCCCACGATAAGAGATGCTATGGATTCTATACCTGCGTACGGTAAAGGTGACATTGTAGTAAGACCAGGTACGTATCACGAAAACCTGGATTTCGAATACAAAAACATTGTACTCAGCAGTATAAATCCGAACAACTGGGATGTTGTAAAGTCAACCGTGATTAACGGTGATGGAGCAGCTCAAACTATCAAATTTTACTTTTATAAGAAAACCTGCATAAGTGGTTTTACGATTACAGGAGGTTCGACGGGCTTGCTCTGTGGGGGACGCGACTCAGGTACAGTGAAAAATTGCATAATCGAAAACAACAGTGATACGGCTTTGGCTTTTTTCTACCAAGGCCACATAAATGTTGATAATTGCATCGTCAGGAATAACACCAATACTGGCTTCTCTGAAGGTGCACACGCAACAGATATAAGAATTAAAAACAGCCTTATCGTAAACAATGGAACCGGTGTTTTGATCAATGAAGACACTTCATACGCAGTTAATAATTCCACTATCGTGAACAATGACTATGGAGTAAGAAAAACAGATTCGGGGGCGGATGTTTCTATAAAGAATTGTATCTTATGGAACCATTTAGACCAGTTGGAGAATTGCCGGGCGACTTACAGTTGCATAAAGGAGCCCAACGATGCTTCTGGTACAGGTAATATCTGCGGCGACGCCAACGACCCCCTCTTTGCTGATAGTGAATATTATCATTTGCAGCCCACCTCGCCATGCATTGATTCCGGCAAACCGGGCAGCTACGAAGGTCAAACGGATATCGACGGCGACCCACGCGTGCTTCGTACTAACGTGGACATGGGTGCTGACGAGGTTCCGATAGTGCATAACATCAGTTCCGATATCTGGTATGGATATATCCAGGATGCAATTGACGAAGCTGCAACCGGTGATGAGATAGTCGCACATCTCGGCACATTCCCAGAGAGTGTGGATTTCAAAGGCAAGGCCATTACGGTCCGCAGCACGGACCCGAACGACATGGAGACAGTATCAAAGACCATTATTAGGGATATCAATGGTTCAACGGCCATTTCATTTACTTCCGGTGAGACCAGCGACTCTGTTCTGAAAGGTCTAACAGTCAATTCAAGCGACACAGGTATCTTTTGTTCCAGTCCGACTTCCAGTACAGAAGGACCTACTATTTCTCAATGTCTCATTAAGAACAACGGATGGGGGCTTTATTGCTTAAACAATTCACCAGTCATTACCAACAATATATTTGCAGATAATGAACATGAAGCCATAACGTGTGATAGCTCTACAATCCCTCAGATAAAGAACAACTTGATATACGGCACACAACCTCAAAACCCAATGGATGGTAGTGGAATTGGGCTCTGGCTGACTGTTGGGCAAGCGGAGATTTATAACAACACGATTGTTAATAATAATTGGGGCATCTACGTCTGGGAAGATACAGGGACAATTTACCCCGAAATTGTGAATTGCATCTTGTGGAATAACGCAGAGGACGATTTTTCAATATGGGACCTCTATGACCAGATTTTCTTCCCGATGGAGGTTAGTTATTGCTGTTTCGAGGACAAAGATACCGGGATGGGAGTCGGCAATATTAACGAAAACCCCTTATTGGCGAACATTGAAAACAAAGATTTGCATTTGCAGTTTGATTCACCGTGTATCGAAGCCGGTTACCCGTCCGGAAATTATGACGGACAGACAGATATCGACGGCGAGCCGCGAGTTCAAGCGGGCATAGTAGACATGGGAGCCGACGAAGCTCCGCCGAGGGTGCACAACATTACCAAAGACCTGTGGTACGGTACTATTAACAAGGCCGTGGCTGACGCGAATCACGATGATGTGCTGGAGGTGCATCCGGGCGAATACAATGAGAGCGTGGATTTGAGTGATTACCCACTTTATCCATGCGGAGGCAAGAACCTTACCATACAGGGCTCTGACCCGCTGGATTGGGATGTTGTTAAAGACACTATAGTGAATGGCGGTGGAGCCCAAAGCACATTTGCAATGGGCTTCGGCGCAATCAGTAATATATTAAAGGGATTAACCATAACCGGTGGTACTCGTGGTGTTTATCTTACAGGCTCCAATTCGTTTCTCGTGAGCAATTGCATTATAACAGATAACAACACGGGTATAGGAGGCGACGGATGCAATGGTAATGTTGTCAACTGTCTTATTAATGATAACGACGATGAGGGTTTGGCTTTAGGCGGTACGACTGTTACCATTAGGAGTAGCATTGTCTCCGGCAGTCAGACCGGTATAGAAGTCAATTCCTCTACTACCGCTACAATATGCCATTGCACTGTCGCAGATAATAATGATGGGATTGTAAAAACTGTTTCTTATTCAACCGCCGATATTAAGAACTGCATCATTTGGAATGATGGTGACGAGCTTTATGACTGCAGTGCCACCTATAGCTGCATCAAAGACTGCAATGACGTGGGTGACCCGAACAGCACCCATAATATTTGCGACAACCCGTGTTTTGTCTCCGGCGATGAATTCTATCATTTGAGGTTTATTTCACCCTGCATCGATAGCGGTGCTCCCGGTACTTACGGCAGCCAAACTGATATTGACAACGGCGCCCGGCTTTATGGTCCGACTATCGATATAGGTTCCGATGAAGTAATTTACCCCGATGCACACTGGTGGAGACTCGACGAGACCAGCGGTTTTATTGCCCATGATTCGGTAAATGAGGATGACGGGACTTTCAGTGAAGCATACGAACCCAACTGGATAGATGGCGGGGTTTGCCTGAATGGTATTTCCGAGTACTTTTCCGTCTCTACACTGGACAGTGCTTATGATTCTGGTGACAGCTTTACTGTTGTCGGCCGGTTCAAGACAGGTGTATCAACAGGTAAAAAGACAATTATTGGGCAGTGGTCCCAGGAGGAAGTGGAAGTATATCCCGGCACCTATGTTGATTTTTACTATGGTTGGCAGGTGTTGGTTGGAGGCAAAAAGGTTAGAGCGCGTTTCGGGGCCTACAGTAGCTATGCTGATATCACAGGAGTCGTTGAGGTTAACGATTCAAACTGGCATCATTTCGCTCTTGTCCATCCACCTTATCCGGCGGATTCATCTTTGTATGTGGACGGCGAGTTGGATGCAACACCGCAGAGTAGGTATTTCGGGACGGTCGATACAAAGTGCCGTATTGGTGACGCCAGTTATGTAATTAGCGGTGTTCCTGTTCTTAAAGGCGGCCCATTTAATGGTACGATTGACGATATTATGATTTTTGATCATGCCTTGACCGTTGAAGAGGTGAAGCAACTTTGCGAAAATGGCATGTGACCAGCTAAAGAAGCTGAGTAATAAATGAGTCTGTTTTAAGGGATAACCGTTTGTACGGCTGTCCCTTTTTATTTGAAGAGAATGTTATCGAACTCGACCGATTTCAACAAAATAAGCTACTTCTAGAATCAGGTCCCCCAAATGCTTAGTATCGAATAAACTTTTTTAGTACGCATTGCAGATTAACTGTTGCTATTCCCAGATTAAATTATTGGGATCTATGTATACGTAATCTTTCAGTCGCATCATGGCACCTGAAGAAGAATAATATACGTAGATATCTCCACCCAATGTAATAAGATGCGACTGTTTTATTCTGGACCCAAAATTATAGAAGGTGTTCTTATTTCCTGTCGCATTCCAAGGCCCTTTCCCCTCAAAAAGGACTACACAATTACTATTAAGATCAGCATATTGCCGACCACTTAGATTTTCGTTATAAAGAACCCCGAATAACGGATAAGACACCTGGTTGATAAAATCACTCTTCAAAATAAATCTTTGGTTAGCCATTAGAAGGTCAGACCAATTTTGCGAATCCGGCATTTTTCCCGAATGCCCCTCAGCATATTCGGCCATCGCCAAATATACTCTTTCAAGATTTGTTACGAAATAAATATTGGCTAAACCCTCCAATCGATTGCACCTTACATGAGCAATTAATCCTCCATATAACATAAAACAAACCACTATCAGAACTAAAATTTTCGCTATTTTTTTGAACATTCGCTTTCCTCTTTCGGAAAATCTTTCAAAAACCATAAAACACCATCCTATTCAGATTTATTTAAGGACATCCAATATAGCCTCGCCAGTTTCTACATAATCTGTATATTTCTGTCTGACGCCATCATCGTACCCCAAATTGATGTACCTTATACTAGATTCGTCATCGCCAGAAAATATATTAAAACCGTACCACCATTTATATTTGATATTTTCATATAAGTTGCCCGCCGCCCTCATGGCAATATATCCAACATCACCTAAATGATACCCTCCCATATAGCCTGCCATGTAATTACCAAATTCACCACTTGTTAAGCTCATACCCGGATGTGGCTCATAAGTGTCCGCCCAATGTGGACCATAAGCAAAGTCCCAACCAGTGGCAGAAGTATATGTATGTCGAAGAGGATTATAAAAGGAGTACCTCCCTTCATCGATTATTTGTTGTGTTTCTTCGAGTCCGTAATGTTTCAAGCCGAACGGATCTAGACAATTGATCGGGTTATTGCCACAATAAGCATAAAGATTTAAACTGCTTGTATACCCCACAACAGGGTCGACTTGCAAAAATCTTCCTATTGTGAATGAGTAGTATCTTGCACGGTAGTAATACAGGTCCGTTTCGGCATCGTATCTCCTTCCTGTAAACAAGTAAGGATTTCCGAAAGAGCTTGCGGAACCAACCTGGCCATAGACATCGTAATTATAGGTTTCAACGGTGTTTCCGACCGAGTTTGTTAAAGTAATAACCGAACCCAGCCCGTCGTAGTGATAGTAATAATACTGGTTGCGATTACCATCTGTGAGCCAGTAATCCGCTATGGCTTTGAGGTCCTGCAAATCTATCACGCCATCGGCGACAAGGTCGGCATCGGAGTCAAAGCTGGGATTGTTAATATTTAACATCCAGTTCGCAGTAAGAATCGCAAAATCGCCAAAGTTCATTAAAATGAGTTAATTGTAAAGTCGGCACACTTATAACTTTGGCGACATACGGACTCTTCTATGGTGAGTTATTACTAAGTCCTTCAAATTGTTTTGTTTCTTTGTTAAACTTGTACTTCAACTCCACGAGCACTACATGTCCTTTTTTGCTGAGATCCTTATTGTAATCATCCTCGGCAAATTCATTGCCTTCTTCAAATAATGTTATGTGTATGTTTTCAAATTGCTCCCATTCTATAGATGCCCTTATACTTGCACAGTCAAATGTATGCTTGTCTTCAAGAACTCTGTTTTGTTCTCTGTCAACAATAGTAATGTCCACAGATTTTTTTGACTTCCTTGTCAAAGGACCTTCTTCTTTTGAATAAACAACAATCTTTCCTAAATATTCCCAATCGCTATCGTGTGGTTTTGTGTCAGATGGATATGAAAAAAGTTGGACGGTATAGTTAGTATCTCGACATCCCGAAATTAACGAAAATAAGGCAAACAAACTAAGAAAACGTATTACCCTCATCATAGTTATACCTCCTTTCAAGCTATCTATTTTCTGCTAAAGACATCTTTAATAAAATCGACCGTTCTTCGCCAAGCATCAGTTATTATTTCATCAAAATCGACACGCCCCCCTGGCGCTCCAGGATAATGAACTCCTACAAACTCAAATGCCTCCGCGAGTTCCGTGTGACAATCATCATACCATGGGAGCCAAATTCCTCTATTCCACCCAGGATAAGCTTCAATACGATCCATAAACTCGGATTCACTCATTCCTTTTAACTCAACAATAACATAAGGGCTGTCCAAATCTCCTACACCATTTCCCCAGCTGTATCCAGATTTTCCTGAACGACCTATACCTCTGCCGGTTTCTGTTGAATAAACAAAAGCGTGATTAAAGCCTGGGACATCAAAAAAAGCATTTGAAGAGTATATTCGGATCTCCAGCCCCCAAGGATCTACAAAGTTTATGGGGCTGTTTTTGCAATACAGGTAGAGATTAAAGGAATCCTTGTAATAAAATGGATCTACCTGCAAAAATCTTCCTATTGTGAATGAGTAGTATCTTGCTCTATAGTAATACAGACCCGTCTCACTGTCAAAATGCCTACCTGTAAAAAGGTATGGATTGCCAATGATGCTCACGACATTGGCTTGACCATATACATCATAAGCGTAGTTCTCGACTATGTAACCTGACATATCCGTTAGTACCATAACCGACCCCAAGCCATCATAGTGGTAATAATAATCCTCGTTGCGCTTGCCATCGGTGAGCCAGGAATCGGCCAGAGCTTTCAAGTCCTGCATGTCTATTACATTATCTGCGACAAGGTCAGCATTAGGGTCAAAACTTGGGTCGTTGGTATCTAACAGCCAAATATAGGCCAGAACCGCAAAATCGGCAAAGTCGACGAAATTAACTTTTCAAAGAAATCGACATAGTAGGCGATTCGCCATTCCCCACTGTTCCTATTCTCTAGCTCATTTAAATTGAATAACCTGTAGGAAAATAAGAATCCCATAAACTATCAGTAATCCTCCCAAAAATACCAGAATTACTTTTGTCGCAAATATTTCACGACTCGTCCAGTTCCAGTTCCAGAATTTATTCTGCTGCTTAATTATAAAACGTGCAAGACTTCTATTTAACAAGATAAATAAGCAACCAACTATAATAGATATTATTCCAACAATATTTTTCATAAGTTGAGCTCCATTTCAAAATTTGATCTGATAAATGCAATATAAAATCGAGACCGTCATTCTGAGAAATTTTCCCGATAACAACTTGTTTATCTATTCAACATTTATTTTGACGTCTTGTTGTCTGAGAAAGAAATCCACTCAAATACATAATAACCTGTCAAGGATGCCCCAGGAGGCCAGCCACCTCCAATTTCCCCGAACCCTCCGCCATTATCTGCAAAACTATAACCAACTTGGCCAGCTATTCCAAATTGACCCTGCAATCCAATATTCCATCCGGTACTGACATCCATAGGCGACCAAGTAACCGCTACACCTACACCAGGAGTTACTACCCCTCCGCCTATATACCAATAAACACCTGAGGGGCTTATCATTATTCCACCTGTAAGTCCACCCCAATATCCCCCTGAGACATTTATGTCAATATACCATAATCCAAAGGGATCTGTAAACATGATGGGATTGTTGATACAATAAGAGTAAAGATTCGCGCTGTCATAATAACCAACAGGATCCGTTTGCAGGAATCTACCGACCTCCGGCGAATAATATCGTACTCTGTAATAATACAGACCGATTTCAGCGTCATACCGCCTTCCCGTAAAGAGGTACGGATTGCCGACAGAACTTGTAGAATTAATCCGGCCATAGACATCATAATTATAGGTTTCAACCGTATTGCCCGTTGAGTCTGTTAGAGCAATGACCGAACCCAGGCTATCATAGTAGTAGAAATAATCTTCACCTCGATGACCATCAGTGAGCCATTTTTCCGTCAAGGCGGCAAGGTCCTCCAAATCTATGACGTCATCGGCGACAAGGTCGGCGTTGGGGTCAAAGCCCGGGTCGTTGATATCGAACAGCCACACCTTGGCAAAAACTGCCACGTCAATAAAGTCAACAATTCCGTTTTGAGCAATGTCCGCTGAAGGCAGGACATTTGTCATACGAACCGCCTCGTCTATGCCTGTGCCGTAGAGAAATTTTCGTACAAGTTTTCCTGAAGTGCCATATTCACAGATAACCTGGTCACCGTCATAAACGTATCCTGTGACCCGTGTCTCGTCGCTCGCGATTGTCTTCTGAATCCTTCTACCAAACGCGTCATACTGGTAGCTTACGCTAACACCTGTTCTGGAAGCCGTCATTAGCCGGTTTTCGGCACCGTAGGTATAGGTGTTGTTTCCGTCGTAAGTGAGATTGCCGTCATCATCGTAGGAATACGCAACACCACCTACTGAGGTGTACTGATTGAGGTTATTGGTTACGTAGTTCATCGTTTCGTCGTCAATAACTGACTTGCGCTTGCCGGTGGTCAGCTAATAAACGCAGACAACTTTCAAGACCTGCATATCTATCACGTTATCCTACATTTGGTTTGAGTCCGGAGTCGCAGGTTTCTAGTAATCAGGACTTAATCCAACAAAAAACCTGCAAAGCTTTCTAGTGTGTTCTTCTTCTCATCTTAGCAGCAAAGCTAAAAAAAGGATACATATATTCAATACCATCAGAATTATAAAGCATGCCATCGCAAACTTATGATTCCAAACATAGCGTTTCAAATAGCTCTTTAGTTGAATATTGTTAAAGCCGTTACATGTTTTGACAAAGCTTCCGAAACGAATGGGATTCACCCACATGAAGTATTTCACAATTGGCAAAGAAGGTGATTTCAAATATAACCATGTGTCATAATCAATCTCTTTGACCAAACTTAAGATTTTTTTTGCCAGCACATATGCTCTTACGCAAAAGAAGACAAATATAAAAAAGACTGCTGAAACTATACCAAGAAAGAGATACATTACTTACTCCTACTTAGTGAAATCTGCGATAATAAAGTAGTATTCATACATTACAGCACCGCCAGGAGTTCCACCATAGAGACCAACTTTGAATCCTCCGGGACTACCTGGCCAGAAAAAGACGGAAGCACTTCCTGGAGAGACTCCACCTTGAATCTCAATATAATGTCTTGTATAATCTTCCGGCACCTCTATTCCCCAGATAGGTCCGATTTCCAAAGCACCACCTCCGCCTGGGACGCCTCCACCCCCACCTACCTGACCATAAATAACCCAACCTTTTCCGAAAATATAGACGGCTTCAACCCCACCACCACCTCCAACGATCCATTGAGTAAATCCAGCACCACTTAAGCTTATAGTGATAGCGTCGGGTATTATCTTTTCCCACCATGACTCCACTTCCGGACATAATCCGTAAGGGTCAATAAGATTACTCGGACTGTTCAGGCAATAAGTATATAAGTTTGAATTAACTGCGTACCCAATAAGGTCGGTTTGTAAAAATCTTCCAATGCTGGCGGAGTAGTATCTCGCCCTGTAATAATACAATGCTGTCTCTGGTTCGTATCTTCTTCCAGTGTAGAGATATTGATTACCCACATTGCTTACGTTATCCGGACTACCATAGACATCGTAGTGATATTCCTCGACCAGATTTCCGGTGCCATTGCTTAGGGCAATTACGCTGCCAAGGCTGTCGTAATGGTAATAGTAATCCTCGCTGCGGTTGCCGTCCGTAAGCCAGGAATCGGCCAGAGCTTTCAAGTCCTGCATGTCTATTACATTATCTGCGACAAGGTCGCAATTGGGGTCAAAGCCGGGAAGCAATCAGTATTTAGCAAGAGTATTCAAATCAATAATGTCAATTTTAGTGCACAGCTATTCTGTAATTATCTCCGCAAACAACCTCAATCACTTTCCCACTCTCTTTATCAAATACACAACGTGGAGGTTCAGACACAAGTTTAGGATGCGGGAATATCCACATTTCAGTTTTCAATCCCTGGTCTTCAAGCTTCACAATCTCAAGAGGTTCTCCCATGATTCTCTTAACCTGCTCCATTGTGAATCCTAATTCAATCGTCTTAATTCTGGCTTCAACCGTTGCAAACGTGGATTTACGGCCCAAGTCATTAAGCAAGTCAATGGCATTCGTTTTTCTATCTAGTCGAAGTAGAAAGAAGATTGCAACTATTGCTACCACAATCACTGATAAAGAAATCACAATAAATGCTAATATTTTATTTCTGTTCATTTCTTCCCGCCTTCCTTTTTACCAAGCTCTTCCCTATCTTTAAAGTACTTATTCAGCGAATCCTGCATGGAGAGCCCCTTTTTTCGATAATACTCTTCGTAAAACTCAGCTCCTAATGCATTTGACAAAAAGTCTTGTGCGTCGAAAGCACTTCCGGGAGCGCTGAACAATTGTGCAAATTCTATTAGCAAGCCAACGAACTCTCCCTGCGGCCCCACAACCAGAAAATGTCGCATATCAATAACATGCTCTGGATTGGCTGGATCTATGACGTATCTATACTTGGCTGGTCCCCCGGCACCAGATTTGGTACCCGAACCTTTTAACTCTGTCTGTAAATCTTCCAAGGTCTTTCCTTTAGCGTATTCCACAAATGTCGTGAATGGGACGGCTTCTTCTTTGTGGCGACTGAGATCCTCCGGATTGCTGAAAAATATATCCAGCCACAATCCATGTGGGTCTAAATAATTTATGGGATTATTCTTGACATAGGAGTATAAGTGAAAGCCAGCATAATATCCAATCGGGTCTACTTGTAAGAATCTACCAATCGATGGCGAATAATATCTCGCGCGGTAGTAATACAGACCGGTTTCCAAATCTAGTCTTCGTCCAGTGAATTGATAAGGATTTCCGATAGAACTTGCAAAATCAGACCGGCCATAGACATCGTAAGAGTAATTCTCAGCGATATGACCACTGGAATCCGTCAGGGCGATAACGCTGCCTAGGCCGTCGTAATGATAATAGTAATCCTCGCCGCGGTTACCATTAGTGAGCCAGGAATCGGCCAGAGCTTTTAAGTCTTGCAAATTTATTACGTTATCCGCGACAAGGTCGGCGTTGGGATCGAAGCCCGGCTCACCGCTTTCGAGCAGCCAGCTTGAAGCGAAGACCGTAAAATCGGCAAAGTTAACTATCGCCTGCTCCATTTCAGCAGTTATCATAGCTTAAGTTAATTATCAAAGTTCTTAAATTTGGCTATTTGAATCAATAAAGAGGCAGGCGACTTATATGCCTACCAATCTGAGGGAATTTCGTTTCTCTCTTCACCGAAATAAAACGTTAAGTAGTGCTTGACCGGCTTTATTATGTTAATTTTAACTTCCCCCGCAGTTTTGTTGTAATACCATCCACCTGTATCATTCAAATCTGCAGATTCTTTTAAGTTGCCCTTCCTGATAGACAAATACTCTTTAAAATGCCTCTTGCCAAGGTTAGACTCTGGGTGTTTCTCAGCATATTCTTTTATCTCGGCTAGACAAATCGGGTAACTGCCAGTCGTTTCTTTGTACGCTTTTACCCTAGATCTAGCAACTATCAGGTTGAATTTCGTTCGGCGGACTCTGTCCTCGCAATTCGAGTGATATCCTAATATTAGCACACTAGGTAAAACCAATAAAACAAGAAAAACTAACAGAAACTTAAGAGGGACTCTTGTGGAAAGAAACTTGCGTAGCACTTCTTGCCAGGTATTCGTTTGTTTATTTTCCATCGAATTAAAGCCTCTATATTGTTATTGACGTAATAGAAAAATCCATTATGGTTTGATAATTCTCAGAACCTTTCAGCATTCACTTCACCTTACCCCATCCTAACCCAATTGTCCAGAAAGTGCCTGGGATTGGATAAGCCTTACCTGTGTAACCCCAAACCTCGCTCTTAGGAAGTATCTTCTTGAATGCCCCTGCAACAGAATCACTTCCAATAGCGCTCTCACAGAATTGTAAGTATATTTCCGCATCATTTGTAAAGGTAGTCTCAATAATAGCCCTGAGACTAAGCAGGCCGATAGAAGAACTATCTCCTGTAAGCAAGCTATCTCCAAGACCTAGCCATCCTTCTACTCCATGACCAACTATTTTGATCTCACTAATCTTATTAGTGGGACTAGTCCTGTGCTTTAGAACACTTATTAGGTCAAACCGTGAGCTTACTTTGTAAGGATGTACCTGGTTATCTTCTGTTTTGATTATGACGAAAGGCTCATCATATATGCTACTGATCCTCCTTCTGACATATAAATTCCCAAGAGGATCTGAGCAATTCACAGGATTATTTCCACAATACATATATAGTCCCATACTATCTATGTAACCGACTGGATCTGTTTGCAGGAACCGACCGAGGACAGGACTATAATACCTTGCCCGGTAGTAATACAATCCCGTCTCCGCATCATACTGTCTGCCAGTGAAGAAGTATGGGTTACCAACAGAACTAACACCATCCGCTCGGCCATAAACGTCGTAGCGATATGCTTCAACCAAGCTTCCACTGCTATCAGTCAAAGCGATGACTGAGCCAAGACCATCGTAATGGTAATAGTAATCCTCGCTGCGGTTGCCGTCTGTTAGCCAGGAATCGGCCAGAGCTTTCAAGTCCTGCATGTCTATTACATTATCTGCGACAAGGTCAGCATTAGGGTCAAAGCTGGGGTCGTTACTGTCAAACAGCCAAATCTTTGCAAGGACAGCAAAATCAGTAAAATTAACAAGGCCATCTTGAGCTATATCAGCTGAAGGCCGGACATTAGCCATACGAATCGCTTCATCGATGCCTGTTCCATAGAGGAACTTGCGGACAAGTTTATCTGAGCCGTCATATTCGCAGATAATCTGGTCGCCGTCATAAACGTATCCTGTGACCCGTGTCTCGTCGCTCGTGATTGTCTTCCGAATTCTTCTGCCAAATGCGTCATACCGGTAGCTTACGCTGACACCGGTTCTGTTGGCTGTCATAAGCCGGTTCTCGGCATCGTAGGTATAGGTGTTGTTGCCATCGTATGTCAGATTGCCGTTATCATTGTAGGAATACACGACACCGCCTACTGAACTGTATTGGTTGAGATTGTTGCTTACATAATTAGTCGTTCCGCCGTCAATAACCGACTCGCGATTACCGGCCGGGTCGTAATTGAAGGTAGTATCAGGAGCAAAGAAACCGGCCGGGTAATCCGCGCCAGTCACCTGGTATATACTGTCGTAACTGTATTGGTGCAGTTCAGTTACATCGGTTGTCATTGTCAGACGATTACCTGCCTTGTCGTAAGTATATGCAAAGCTTCGACTGGTGACGGCCATCTGATTATTCAGGTAAAGCAATCTGTCAGCGATGTTGTAAAGGTACGTTGCCGATGTGCCATTGGCATACTGCGTCGAAATTCGCCGTGACAGAGCATCGTAGTCATATTGGACTACAACGGTAGTATCCGCATCGCGAATGTGAGTCAGCCGATTCAACGAGTCGTATTCATAAGTAACATAAGTTCCGTCAGGATAAGTTAGTAGCAGTCGATTACCCCCGGCGTCATATTGATAAGAAACGCTCTTGTCGTCCGGATAAGTTACTTCTGTCAGTCTCCCAATGGCATCAAAGCTGTGTTGTATTGTGCCGGTCGTATCGGTAACGGCCTTGAGTCGACCGGTGAGGTCATATTCGTGTTGTATCTGCTGTGGGCCCGGCAGGGTTTTGGTCTTGAGACGGTTAAGCGGATCATAGGCATAACCAATAATTTGCCCTGCACGGGTCTGCTTTTGCGATATATTGCCTGCCAAATCATAGCTTAATTGTTCGAATGTGGAGTCAGGGTAAATTGTCTTTTCGAGCCGATTGTGGCCGTCGTACTGATAAGTCGTCGTATTGCCTTTTGCATCTGTGAGTGTTTCGATACTGCTATTGGCGTTATATGTATATGTGACCGAATTATTGTCGTTGGCGTCGATGACTTTCCAGAGTCGGTCCGCCGGGTCATAAAGCCGGGTCGTGGCATAACCTTCAGCATCGGCTGTTTTCATTAGCCGGTCGAGGGCATCGTATTGGTATTCTGTAACGTCCCCGTTGGGATCGGTTACCGTCTCGATTTTGCCCGAGAGCGTATATGTATAACTTGTGGACTGCCAGGATTGATTCGGGTCGCCGGTTTGCCGCTTCAATTGTTTTAGACTACCATCTGGGTAATACTCGTATTGTGTAACATAATTGAATGGCGCCGGGGATGTCGTTTTAATCAAGCGGCGTATAGCATCATATTCAAACGAGGTAGTATTACCGCGTGGGTCAGTGGTTGAATTGACGTCGCCTGTCACGTTGTAGGTCATCATCGTAGTTATATTGAGATTGTTCGGCTCAATGCCGTAATCAACGATTGTTGCGACGAGATTTCCGTTGGTGTTATATTCGTATCTGGTCACCATATCCTCAGCATCTGTGACAGTTTTCATCTGCCCATGAGCGTTATAAGTGAAGCGGGTCTGCGGCGTATTCCCATCTACCATTGGCCGGTCTATCTGTTTCAGCTTGCCGTTTGAATAGTATTGGAAAGTGGTAACTTGGTCGTTGGGGTCCGTGTATGTAGCCACCCTATTAAAATTAGGCTCGTAGGTGAAAGTTTCAACTATATTAGGCTCACCGGAACCGGGCACAGGTATCTGAATGCTCTGCAGGACATTGTGATTGGCATCATAGACATACTGCGTAGCATTACCTCTCGGGTATGCGACAAGTGTCTTCCGTTGTTGACCATCATATTGATAAACAGTCTCGTTACCGAGCGGGTCAGTCTCGGATATAAGCCTGCCATTTTCATCGAAGACATATACATTCGAATGGCTGCAGGGATCAATTTCTTCAGTCCGGTAGCCCGTATAGAAGTATTGGTATGTATAACCATTGGCGTTGGTTTGTGTTTTTACTCGCCCGAGTGAATCGTAGACATTCGTCACAAATGGGTTGTTCGGCTCCGCGGGATAATATATCTGTACTAACCGTCCATCGTCATTAGAGTCATATACAAAAGTGGTCACATAGCCATTTGCGTCAGTAATAGAGGTGAGATTCCCTGTCCCACCATAGCCATAGCTTACACTGCGGCCTGCTGAATCGATTACCGAACTGATATGATTGGCATCGTTAATATCATACGTGAAATTCAACGATCGACCAAACTCATTGCTTACTTGCAGCAGCTTGCCGTTTGCATCGTAGCTATAGCTGATAGTATTATTCGGGTCACTCCAGGTGCTGATTCGGCCATTAGGGTCAAAATCAAGATACTCTCCGTGCTTGGTCTTCAGCAGAAAACTGTTATCGCCTTCTATGTTAAGTGTATCCGCTTCGCCCGGCGGCGGGTTGTAATTGCCGTCGGCCAGCTTGACAAATTGCTTAGTATTGCCGGGTTGGTCTACAGCTATAATGTTATCAATTAGCCGGTCCATAAACCACTTATGAGCCAACGTTCCAACAACGAGACGCAAATTTGTCTTGGTTGTCCCAAGAACGTCTATACTGACGTATGATTCAACAATACTCGCAGCCGCATCAATGGGAGAATCTGTCCCCATACCCTGGAAGCCGTCGCTGGTTACTTTTGCAGTAATGTCGAGATTGTGTTTCCATCCCAATCCAAGCGGCCCATCATCCAGTGACGCACCGGAGTTGTAGGAACGCTTAAATTCAAGGCTGAATGGATAACTCCCCCTGCCTATAGTCAGGTCCACGTTATCATAGAGGTAGTCGCCCGTAACCAAGTCAATGGGTTCAAGGCTGGCGAAATGAAATAAAGAAAACCAGAAAAATGTAAGTTGCGGATACATAAACGAGAGTAACCAGGGAGTGACACCGAACCCTCCATTTAATTGACCTGAGATTATATGGGCAATTTGGTCGCCAGATGGGCTTATTGGAATAAAACCTATTCCTTCCCAGTCTTGCTCACCTAAATCACCATCCTGTGGCAAGATAACTCGCCAGCCACCGTTTATGTATGCCTCAACATGAGATAATTCACCAGAATCATAGTTCACAAGTTGTGGCTTTATAGTGCTGTAGTAATTTGCACTTGTGGCATCGAAAATCTTGTTGTAACTCTTGGTATTCGCAATATCTATGAGTTTAACGGTAGAAACAGCACCATTTGGCTGAAGCTGCTCGATTACTCCCCATTCAAAGGCACTGTTGTGGCCGCTACCAGTAAAAAAAGTAGCCGCCTCTTTTGATGAGTCATCGTTGTGGCTGATAACGCTGACTAAACACATTGGCATATCGATATAAGGAGCGTCATACTGCCCGCAGACTCCTAAGGTATGATGGTCTATTGTCGCAGTATTGGCGATTTGGTCGGATATTTGACCTGCACGGGAACATTCTGCAAGCCAGGTTAAGCCGACCATTGCCAGCGACTCACCCAGCACCGGCTCCGATGTGTCGCTGCCTCCTGCATGGCGGTTTTGCTTTAGAATCTGTCGATGCTTTTCAATGACTTTTTGGCCCGTGCCAGCCCAGCCGTTGACTACCAAATATGACCCACCTGCGGTTATATAAAAAGTCCGACTGTCGTCACAATAAGTCCCGCCGTTTGCCGCGTATGGGTGGTCCACCGTCAGTGTAATTGGCTGGCTCGTTCCGGGAGTGGTTGAAGTACCGATGGCCAGCAAATCGCCGTCAAGAGCAAGGACCGGCCGATTCGAAGCATTGTAAAAAATAGTCAACCTCTTGCCGTAAACCTGCTCTGAGTATACTGTCTCGTCAATCTCGCTATGCTGTATTCGCAAGGAAACCCGATAAGTTGATGGAATATCAGTCCACTCATAGTCGACTGATAGCTGATACGGCAGCGAAGTCTGGCGTGGAACTACCGACACCGACATTATACTACGGCCACCAATTATGTCCTTCAGTGTAGCGGCTGGGTTATTAGCTTCGATATAATTAACGAGATTGGTACTATATGATGTAAGATTAGCAGCTATATTCGGTGTATTTATATCCTTTACATAGAGGGGATCGATTATGGCTCCACGATTAGCATCTTCAAGAAAATCATTGGGGTCATATCCCATTGCATCTGGCAAGTCTATCCCGGAAGTGTAAGTACAGCTTTTTATGCTGGGATCGAATACATAATCCGTTCCATCTATGTTTACTTTCACCCACACATGGTCTAATTCAATACCATTCAGGTATGGAACACAGGGTATCCCTGCTGAAGGTATTAACCTCGCAAGAACATATGGATCTGATACCCCTAACCACTCATTTGTCTGATCGAGTGTTAGCCATATAGTGCCGTAGACATAGTCTGCAGTATATCCTGCCTGGCGCAGGAGGGCTATAAGTAAAGATGATTGGTCAAAATCATTGCCCATTCTATCTAACAATGTCATTGTGGCCCCTTTTACAGAGCCAAAAATAGGTGTGTAATCTATGTGGTCGTGCACAAACTTGTAGATAAGGTTAGGATCATTTCTTAGCCCTCGTGCGAGTTCCACAATTTCCGGTGTTGCCTCTAAGCCCATGCCACTAAGCATCTTAAGCGGTAGCTGAGCCTTGGCAGGCTTAGAGAGAATCTGGCGAGCTTCAGAGGGTTTGACTAACTTACCTTCTACTCTCCGACGTCCGGGCGCCGGCGAGGAGTAAGATTCGGACGAAGCTGAGTTGGTGTTAAAAAATACGACAAGAAAAGCAAGAGACATTTTAATATAAACTGATTTCATTTTCTTACCCCCTACTTATAGGTTTTTAACTTTTTCTATACTTGCCTTCTCTATATCAGGTTCACGGTTTACATGATTGTTAGTCTTTCTTATTCTGCAAATTTCTGAAAAAACCTGTTCAGATTTGAAGCGAAGACATCCCTTTGAATAGGACTCGCTTTGGTATAAATCCGTTATCCCCATAAATCCAATTCCCCAAAAAATAGCTCTAATTCGTTATATATATGGCCTTAATTGGATTTAGTCAATAGAGAAAAGCAAAAAATATCAAAAATTTCAAGATTCCCGATAAGAACGTCCTTTGGTCATCATAAAAATAATTATCGTTTTTGCTTGATTCAGGCAGGAAAAAATGGCATATAGATTCTCAAAGGTTCTATCACCATTTTGCCTTATGTGTGCCGAAAAACGAACATCCAATTGTCACCGCTTAATAATCGCCGAATATCTTATTACAAAAGGTTATCAAGTCGAGCATATAGAATAGCCGTTAATTCAGGTGTGAAAGATTTCTTCTTCGTGCTTCCAATGTCCCGGGCGGAACAATACGGATATTTGTCAGATTGGTTGCTTCGATCAACTTATTTGCACAGTCCGGGTATTCCATAGCAAACTTAATCGGTATTGTCAGGCACCGTGACGGATGCTTTGATTTTGCCGGTACTGAAAGCCTGACAGCTATGTCAACCGATACCATTATAAATACTACTATAAGCAAAATAACGGTCCATTTAGCCTTATTCTTTTTCAAAGTGTTTCACCTCCTATGTCCTTAAATGTGCTGGAATTGGCCGTGCTACGCCTTGCATTTGCAAAATCCGCCAGCATTGAATCTTTTTCTTTTGAGCTTATTTTTGTGTCCCTGAAGCTTGCACATTTCTGAGCCAGTTGATTTAAGGTTCGCTCGAAACGAGTTGAGAGTTTCCAGCCATGCTGACCGTCATGCCGGCTATTAAGATAACTGACATGTTCAATCAAACCGAGCCTTGAAAGCTTTGCTCGTGTTCTTTGCAGTATCCGGCGTGAGATATCATATTGGGTTTCAAGCTTGGCCATGTTTGGTATTAGAAGATCAGTCCATTTCAATTCAAACAGAATACAAGCTGCTGCATGTTGTTGATTACGGTTGCCGGGAAAAAGCATCTCAACTAAGTCTGAATAATCTGAGATATCTTTCCTGTGATTGAAACTGATTTTTGCGTGTTCGGCCATTTACTTTTTCACCCCAGCCTTTTTGTTCAAAATATGGGCTTGGCCGCGGGACATTGTGGTCAAGCCCATGTTAAAAAAAGCGGGGCCTGTATTTATAATTTTCGGTCTGCACCGGAAAATTGGTTATCACGGGATTTGGGTACCCGGGAAGGCAGGTTGAATAGGAAGACATGTCTTTCTGGTGGGTTTTACTATACGAATTAACGATATGGTTTCAGAGGGTAAAAGACTTTCCAATTGAATACCTCTTGTTGTGAGCCACATATGAGGTAATTGTCGACGATATGCTGATAGCACCAATTAAGCAGTAGTCTGGTGGCCAATTAGGACATACGGACAACTAATCCATATGTCTATCAAAAATTAGAACTGTTGGATCAGCAACCTGATGGTCAAATAACAACAAGTTTTTTTAGGCTCAAAATCGGGGCATGTTAAACCAACGGAAAAGTGATCTATAGGTCGAGTAATAAACATCGCTATCTCTAATCATGTGAAAAAACAAACAACTTTTTGAGATATTACATCGCACATAATTTGGAGTTGGCTGGTGTTAAGATCGTACACCTTGACAACATCTTCATACTTGCGTTCTTCTGGGAAAAAGTCAGTTAGTAGATTGGGCATTTCTGCGAGTTTGTCCCTGTTGAACACGACACTTTCTTTCTGTGGGAAAAGGGCTATATAAAAGATATCACCCTCAACCAGGTCCTGAAAGAAATGAGTGCCAAAAGAAAGCTCCGGCATCAGATTCCCTCCCTCGTAGGCTATTTCGGCAAGCACTGTTATCTTATTAATTTCGGCAAAATTAACTGGAACGCCTAAGCTTGGTGTGGTAGTACCCCATCTGCCGGGCCCAAACAGGATGGTTGGAGTAGTTTCTCTACTGACTATCTGCCTGTTTAATTTTCCAACAAGCCTTGCTATGCTGTATTTCTGTGAAATCGGAGTTTCCACATATGTCTGTGGGTCAACATAAATAATTCTCTTAATTGGCTGGGAGATATTGCCCCCCATAGTGTGACCCTGCGTAGCAAAAAGTATTTTTTCAGATTTGATGTTTTCTGGAAGTTGCACACTTGCTTTTACTCCTTTTGTTTGCAGCGGTCTGCATTGGACTAAATTGATTTTGAATGTATTATCATCTGTGAAGTTAACTGTGAATTCTATGTCGACGGGGTATTTGTAATAATTCTCAAGGGTTTTTAGTATTTTCTGCATTATTTCTGTGAAGTTAGTGTTTGATAGAAGCTTTTTGAATGTCAGGAGCCAATATCTCTGATTCTTCATACCCAGCTCTTTCATCTTACGTTCGGTATGTGGGTCTGGATCTGCTATCAAGTCCAATTTCATATTGAGCTCATTATTCAATAGATCAGTCACACTAACGGTTCTTAAACAGTTTTGGCTGGTATCAAGAAGGTCGGCATTATGTTGTGAGAATCTGCTTTGGCCTTCTCTATCAGCGTATGGTCGTAACAGCGGTTGGTCCAAAGCTATTGTTTGTGGGTAATCATTCTCAACACGGTCTACAGCCCGTGTACCCAAACCAAAGACGAGTCTCAGCATACCGGCTTTGGGGTCAAGTTCGGATTTCCAGACAAAAGCATTATATGAGACACCTACGCCGGCCAAGTCGGGGAAAAAGTAACTTTTCTTATAAGAGCCTGATACACGTTGGACGAGCAAAGCCATTTGTTCGTCCTGCTGGTCAAGCCCTCGCTGCAAACGATATGCAAGAGCATCTTCGCCCATAGTGCTAGCATAAACTCTTCGTACAGCCTCTTCAAATTCAGAGTAACGCTGTTCGGGGTCTCCCTGGTTTACGAGAAATAAGCTTTCATATTTCCCGGCAAACGCATTGCCAAACGAATCTTCCAGCAAGCTGCTCGAACGGACAATAATCGGTGATTGGCCAAAATATTCTATTATCTCCTGAAACCGCTCGCGAACCTGGTAAGGGAATTTACCTTGCAGGAGGTTTTCCTTCATTTCAGGAGCCAATTCAAAGTAACCCTCTTTAGTTTTCTGCTTCATAAGCAGCTTCCACCACCCATTTTCAACTATGTAGCTGTAGAAAACATCTGAGCCAACATAAAATGAATCGTGTGGTTCGGTGTATTGATCCCAATCGAACGATTTATCATTCGCTAAAATTTTCTGGGCCAGCAGCATTCCAGCGGCCTTGCCGCCAATGAAGCCACTGCCAATCAATCTGCTTTTGATATTTATCAAATCCTCAAGGGAAAAACTGTTTTGTGCAAGGTTCGAAATTCTTTTTTCCTGTCCAACCATTATTCTGCAAAGCTCTCGAACCAGTTCTTTAGCATCTTTTGAGTTTGGTGGTGCTTTGGTTAGACTATCTGCTTTTATAAACAGCCGGTCCCAGTGATCCAGAAATCTCGCCGAACCATTTGGGCTTTTCTGAGAAATATGGCTCAAAAGTTTGCTTGCATCGATACTATTTATAACAGGTGTGAATTCCTGGTCTTGCTTCAAGTGAGGCAAAAACATTGTAGGTGAGTAACGCCTCCATACCTTCAACGGATGGACATAAAAGTTCCCATCAAAATCATAAATATCCAGTAGCAGTTGGGTTGTTTCGCGGATACGGGCAACGGTCTGGAAAGAATGATAATTTCGCAATATGGCAAAGTAGGCAATTGTGTCCAATTCGAAAAGATATGGACAGGTAACCTTAAAGAAATTACCAACCATCAAATCCGTTGCCCAGGCACTTAACAAATCAGAAAGGCAATCAAATACATAATAGGCCCCGGTGCCTTCATGGGAGATTATAGCGTGAACCTGCGTAGAAAAACTTTCGAAACCACCTTTTGCATCAAGCTGGTATACTGTCACGTCTGGTTGATTTTCAATAAGGGGGCTATGCCTGGCAAACCTCATATAGACAATGTTTCGCTTATCCTCCAAGGCTTTTTTTATATATGGCCTAACAAAGTGACTATAGTCCTCGATACTATCGACTTGCCAAACGACGTTGTCGCCTTTTTTTAAATCACAAATTATCTTATCTAAACCTTTAAGGCCTGTACTTGCCCAAGCTGTCATAAATCAACCTTTCTTTTTATAGTATCTTCTATAGTCGATACCTAATTCTTTTACTTTATATCGTATGATTCTTGCGGTAGTTTTTATATCCCGGGCTGTTGCCGCCAGATTGCCGTTACACCGTTTTAGTGCATCAATAATCAGGTCGCGTTCAAACAAATTAATCCTTTCAGTTAACGAACCGGCCCCGATGGTGCCGGATGAATCTGATGTTTGCAAAGTTGGAGGAAGGTGATGGCCATGGATGACACCGTCACTGCTTAAAAGCACTGCTCTTTCTATACAGTTTTCGAGTTCGCGTACATTCCCAGGCCAGTGATACGAGACCATCATATTGATTGCCGGCGTGCTAATCCGCCGGATGTCTTTGTTCATCTTTTTTGAGTATTGTTCTGCAAAGAAGTCAGCTAACAGCAAAATATCATCCTTACGGTTGCGTAATGGCGGCAGCAAAATAGGAAAAACATTTATTCGATAATAAAGGTCCTGGCGGAAACTTCCCTTGTCCACAGCTTTTTCCAGATCACAGTTCGTGGCTGTGATAATCCTGGTGTTTGTTTTCAACGTTCTGTTACTGCCGACCCGTTCAAATTCTTTTTCCTGGAGAACACGAAGCAGTTTCACTTGGGTAGCCGAGGAAAAGTCACCTATCTCGTCAAGAAATATGGTGCCGTTATTTGCTTCTTCGAGTCGGCCTTTACGAGTTTGTATAGCCCCTGTAAAAGCTCCCTTTTCATGACCGAATAACTCGCTTTCAAGCAGGTTTTCATTCATAGCAGCACAGTTAATCTTTACAAAAGGTCTATCACTCCTTGGGCTGGAAAAGGCAATAGCATGGGCAACCAATTCCTTTCCTGTGCCCGATTCGCCTCGTATAAGTACCGTTGTATCGCTTTTGGCGACCTGATGAATTTGGTTATAAACGTCACGCATCGCGCTGGAATTGCCTATTATATTTTCGGGACGAAACCTTCCCTCTAATTCATTACGTAGGCGCAAATTCTCATCTTCGAGTTGTTGACGACCTATCGCAGCTTGGCGGCGAGCCCTTAAATCGTTTGCAATCATACTTGCTATGATGCTTAGTATTCGCATTTCCTCTTCCAGCAGTGCTGTTTCTTCAAAGGGCCGGTCAACTGAAATTGTTCCAATTACATCATTGTCAATTGAGATGGGAACACAAATAAAACTTAAGTCCTGCTTTGTAACGTTCCATCTCTCGAAGCGATTCAAAAACAGAGGCTCCTGAGAAACTTTTGGAACAATCATTGGTTTGCCAGTCTGCATAACCTTACCAGTTACGCCTTCTCCGATTCGATATGTAATTGTTCGGCTTTGCTTCTGCGAAAGATCGTGAGCAGCTTCGATTTGAATCTCATTGCCGTCCAGTGAAGGAATTGCGATCGTACCCCTGGCCAAACCAAGGTCTTTATCCAGCAAATTCAAAACCGTGGTAAGGGTCTCTTGCTGACGCGTGCCGGCAACTAATATTTGGCTAACCTTATAGAGGGTTTCAAGTTGCGGCACCGGATGTACGGCATATTTCCCACCATGCTGCAAGAGCGTTGTTTTCTTGGCCATTTCAAAATTCCTCATTATTTACTAATACGACATAATTGTAACATGGGTGAGCGGCTTTGCAAAACAATTTTTTCTGATAAATACTATAAGCCGGAAGCTATACGTCCTAACTCTTGCAATATCAGTTAGATAAGAAAATATGACTATTTAGTGCCTAAATTTAAACAAGATGGCACTTACTCAGCCGTTTGTTAAATACCAAGAAACAAATATGTCGCAATTTTATGTCGCATTACAAGATTGTCGCATATTGTTTGCGGTTATCTGATAATTACGATTGCGTATCTCTATGTTAAATAAGCACTTACAGCTACCGCGAGGCTTTGGCACAGATATTGCTCATGTAATAACGTTGTAGCCTTGGCCAGGCGTATTGTTCGAGTTCAAAAGGAAATTGTTAAACGATTTTTGGTAAGGAGATTATCAAATGAGAAGGTCAGGCTGTTTTATTATGTGCTTGTGCGTCTTTATTTGTGGTACGCACACAGCAATTGCTGAGGACAAAATTGATTTTGAGATTACGGCTGATTATTTTGGCAAATACATCTGGCGGGGGCAAAACCTCAGTGATGATACGGTTTTTCAGCCGGGACTAAGTGCCAGTTACAAAGGTTTAACAGCAGCGATTTGGGGCAACCTTGAAACAACAGGTATCAATAATAACAGTGGTGAATTTACAGAATGGGACTACTCGCTCGATTATTCGGGTGATTTTCCCGGACTCGAAGGAGTAGGATACTCGGTTGGTTTGATTAATTATCACTTCCCCAGCGTAGTCGGTGAAACAACTGAGTTTTATTGGGGACTGAACTTCGATTTACCGTTAAGGCCATCAATAACCGTATATCATGATATTGATGAAGTTAAGGGCACCTATGCATCTTTTGGTCTGAGTCACAGCATTGGTAAAATTGCTGAACTTATCCCCGATATCCCGGTGGGAATGGAGATTAGCGCAAACTTAGGATTTGGTGGTTCGGCTTATAATGAGAGTTATTGGGGCGTCAAAAAGGACAAGCTCAATGACCTGGCGATATCAGTTTCGTTCCCCACTGAAATTGCGGGTTGGACGCTGACGCCAAGTTTGAACTATGTGACACTGGTAAGCGACAGTATAAGAGCCAGCGATTCATTCAGCTCTGAAAGTGATTATTTCTTCGTCGGTATCAGTCTTTCGAAAAGTTTTTAATGAGAATTTATGAGAGGACATAAAAATGAAAGTATCAGGTTTTTTACTTGTTGGTTTGATAGTATTTAGCTTTGCGGTTGGGCCGGTATTTGCCGAATCGAATACAACTGAGGAATTGGTTAGCAACATAAGCAGTATTACTCAGGGCTTAGATACAGTATGGGTTTTAATAGGTGCATTCCTTGTGTTTTTTATGCAGGCAGGCTTTGGTATGGTTGAAGCCGGATTTATCAGGGCAAAAAACACCTGCAACATTTTGACAAAAAACTTTCTGGATTTCTGTATGGCTTCGCTGGGATTTTTTCTAATCGGATACGCCTTGATGTTCGGTGACGGCAACGGCTTTACGGGATTAAAAGGGTGGTGTTTATTCGGTCTTGAACCAATAGCTAATGGAATACCCCTCTATGCATTTTGGTTGTTCCAAGCGGCATTTTGCGGGGCCGCGGCAACAATAGTAGCTGGCGGGATGGCTGAGCGGATGAAATTCTCTGCTTATCTGATTTACTCCTTTTTGATCTCGGCGTTGATTTATCCTATTGTTGGTCATTGGATATGGGGAGGTGGATGGCTGAGCAATATGGGATTTGCCGACTTTGCTGGCTCAACCGTGGTTCATACAGTTGGTGGTTTTGCTGCATTGGCAGGGACAAAAATACTTGGCCCAAGAGAAGATAAGTATGGCATTGACGGCAAACCAAATGTTATTGCTGGCCACAATATCCCATTAGCATCTTTGGGCGTATTTATCCTGTGGTTTGGCTGGTTTGGATTCAATGCCAGCTCAACGCTTTCGGTAGGTGATGGTTCATTGATCGGCAGAATTGCGATTAATACAAACATCGCAGCTGCAGTAGGCGGAATTGTTGCAATGGTGACTGTTTGGAAAAGATTTGGTAAACCTGATTTGTCAATGGCTATGAATGGCGCATTGGCTGGCCTTGTTGCGATAACGGCACCTTGTGCTTATGTTGAACCATGGGCTGCAATAGTTGTAGGTGCTGTCGCAGGTTATATTGTGGTAAGAGGAGTCGAGCTTCTGGATAAACTGCAAATAGACGACCCTGTAGGGGCTGTTCCAGTACATGGAATGTGCGGAGTTCTCGGTACGCTTTGCGTCGGAATCTTTGGTAAAGCCTCACTTGGTTTGGCCAATGATGGCTTTGTTTACGGCGGCAATCCAATGCAATTAGGCATACAAATGGTCGGAAGTGTAAGCACGGTAGTTTTTGTGCTTATCAGCATGGGAATCGTTTTTAAGCTGATCGATATTACAATTGGTCTGAGAGTAAGCAGAACTGAAGAACTGAGAGGTTTAGATATCGGCGAACATGGTATGGAAGCCTATGAAGGTTTTCAAATATTCAGTACTACGTAACTATTTAAGAAGGGAAAGATTATGAAACTAATAATAGCATATATTCAACCGCATAAATTAAAAGATGTCAAACAGGCATTATATAAGACTCAGGTTTGCAAAATGTCTGTAACCAACGCCATGGGTTGTGGTGAACAACATGGATATGAAGAGAGTTACAGAGGAATTAAATTCGAGGTGAATCTGCTCAAAAAAGTGAGGCTTGAAATAGCAGTTAATCAGGATTTTGTTGAGAAAACAATCAAGGCAATTATCGAAGGGGCAAGAACAGGGGAAATCGGTGACGGCAAAATCTTCATAGTTGACTTGGCTGAGTGCGTTAGAATCCGTACGGGGGAACGGGACGGTGAGGCGATAGGATGATGCTGGTTGATCAAGCTTGATTCATTGCGACCTGTGTCGGCGAGGTTTTGATGGCTGGGCCCTGCTGCCATTGTCAGGGCCTAGCCCTATGAGTTCGTTATGGGACAGAATTGTAGCATTTCAATCGCTATGTTACGAAAATGTAGCGACAGCTTAAGTGTACATATTACACGCCATCTTCATAACTACTTGTCAAGGAAGCAGTTATGAAATATATAGAAATCAAAGGGATGTGGCACACATATTGCGTAACTGTAATAAGGCCGACTTGGAGTTTCCGCTATACAAAAAAACGTAATATCAGGGTAGCGGCGACCGGTAAAAAATGTAATTAAAATTTGACAAGACGTTTTGTGTTTAAAGGCAGGAGAAAAAAATGGATAAAAATTGTGAGGCAATAACAGAGGTCTTCGGAGCTAATGTTTTTAATGACTCAGTTATGCGTGAGCGATTGCCAAAGGACGTTTACAAATCGATAAAAAAAAACATTGATGGTCATCATTCGTTGGATTCAGCTCTGGCTAACGTGATTGCTAACGCAATGAAAGACTGGGCAATAGAAAGAGGTGCTACGCATTATTGTCATTGGTTTCAACCAATGACAGGTCTTACGGCAGAAAAACATGACTCTTTTATTTCACCCACACCTGACGGCAGGACGATGATGGAATTTAGCGGCAAGGAGCTTTGCCAGGGAGAACCCGACGCTTCTTCGTTTCCTTCGGGCGGTCTGAGGGCGACCTTTGAGGCTAGGGGCTACACTGTATGGGATTATACTTCGCCGGTCTTTATCAAAGAGGATGGAAAAAATATTACGCTCTATATTCCAAGTGCGTTTTGTTCATATACCGGCCTGACACTTGACAAGAAAACTCCGCTGCTCAGATCGATGGATGCATTGGACAAGCAGGCAATCAGAGTTCTTTCTGCTCTTGGCAATAAGACTTCGCAGCATGTGACGGCCACGCTTGGGCCGGAGCAGGAGTATTTTCTTGTCGACCGGTCTTTTTATGAGAAACGGCTGGACCTTATTATGACAGGCAGAACCCTTTTCGGTGCGGCTTCGCCAAGAGGCCAGGAAATGGATGATCATTATTTTGGGACGCTTCATGAGCGAGTAGCTTCATTTATGCATGAGGTTAATATCGAGCTTTGGAAGCTTGGAGTTTCCGCTAAGACACAACATAATGAAGTGGCACCCGGCCAGTATGAGCTGGCACCGGTATTTGCTACCGTAAATGTTGCGACCGACCACAATCAGTTGACTATGGAGACGCTGCAAAAAGTAGCGAATCGTCACGGTTTTGTCTGTTTGCTGCATGAAAAACCATTTGCCGGCATCAATGGCTCAGGTAAACACAATAACTGGAGCATGGTAACCGATGACAGCATTAACTTGCTTGATCCGGGCCAAACTCCACATGATAACATGGTATTTCTTGTAATGCTCTGTGCGGTTGTACGAGCGGTTGACAAGTACGCAAAATTGTTGAGGGCAAGTGTTGCTAACACTGGAAACGAGCATCGTCTTGGAGCCAATGAAGCACCGCCGGCCATCGTTTCGATATTCTTAGGCGAGCAATTGACTGATATTTTCCATCAACTGGCCAACGGTAACGCAAGCTCATCCAGGCAAGGCGGTGAACTAAAGTTGGGTGTTTCAACTTTACCGCCATTGCCCAAAGATTGCACAGACCGTAACAGAACCTCACCGTTTGCCTTTACCGGTAATAGGTTTGAATTTCGTATGGTGGGATCGACTCAGTCGACAGCCGGCCCGACCTTTGTGCTCAATACGATTGTTGCGGATATTTTAGCTGAGATTGCTGATGAGTTGGAAAAAGCTAAGGATGTCAAAAGCAGTGCACAAAAAATTCTGCGAAAAATAGCGAATGAACATAGTCGCATAATTTTCAACGGCGATAACTACACCGAAGAATGGGTAGCAGAAGCAGAAAAACGCCAATTGCCGAACATTCGCTCAACGGTTGGCTCACTTGCAACTATTATGGATGAAGAAAACGTCAATGTTTTCGAAAGACAGAAAGTACTTAGTAAGGCTGAATTAAAAGCAAGGACAGAGATTTTACTTGAGGCTTACAGTATGCAGATAAATATCGAGGCCCTTACAATGATAAATATCACCAAACGCCAGATACTCCCGGCTTCAGCGGAATATTCAGGAAAATTAGCAGGGACGGTAGCATCAATAAGCTCCTCAGGTCTTTGCTCCGACTACGAGAAAGAAATGCTTGAAACCGTCTCCGGACTTATTGGTTCTACCGGTAAAGCTCTCAAGGAACTCGAAGCAATTGCCAAAGAATGTGCAGATATTGAAGATGTCTCTGATAAGGCCGAATTCTGCAGAGATAAAGTGATCCCCGCCATGAATAAACTAAGGGGCTTTACTGACGAACTCGAAATGAATGTCAATGCAGACCTATGGCCTTTACCAACATATGCTGAGATGTTGTTTCTAAAATAATGTTGAACGGGAAAAGTAATGGTTTTAAAGCCAGAAAATCAAGGCTTATATGAGGTTCGCCGTGAGCATGACGGCTGCGGTATCGGTGCAGTTGTAAATATTAACGGCCAACGCGACCACTCTATCATTGAATACGGCAAGGAAATACTGATTAATTTGCATCATCGCGGAGCCGCCGGTGCCGACGAGGTTACAGGTGACGGAGCTGGGATTCTGTTTCAGATTCCGCATGAGTTTTTTAAAGCTGATTGCGAAAGATTAGGATTTTCTTTGCCGCCAGCTTCAAAATATGGCGTGGGCATGGTATTCGGTTCACAGGACAAAGAGCTTCGCAAAAAATGTGACGAAGTTCTTGAGGCTGTAATTACTTATTATGGTATGCGAGTTTTAGGCTGGCGAGATGTACCCACGTCGAATGATTGTCTGGGCAAAATTGCTTTGGCATCTGAGCCAAAAATAAAACAAATCTTCGTAAGTGGGGAAAGATTTGAAGGTGAACAGCTGGAAAGATTGTTATATCTGGCTCGTAAGCGAGCCGAAAAACTTGTCAGAAAAAAATTCGGCCAAAAAGGTGAGGATTTTTATGTGACTTCGCTTTCCTGCAGAACCATCTGTTATAAGGGAATGTTTATGGCTTGGCAGTTATTTGCCTATTATCCCGACCTTGCAGACGAATGTCTCAGTTCTGCTCTTGCCATTGTTCATCAGCGGTACAGCACTAATACATTTCCAAGCTGGCAGCTTGCCCAGCCGCTGCGGTGTGTAGCCCATAATGGAGAGATAAACACACTCAGTGGTAATCGCAACTGGATGCAAGCTCGTCAGATGAAGATGTCCAGCGAAGTATTCGGCGACAACATCAGTGATGTGTTGCCTATTTTGACTCCCGAGGCGAGCGACTCTGCTTGTTTTGATAATGTACTTGAACTGCTGGTTCGTGCCGGCAGGAGCATACCTCATTCGATAATGATGATGATACCTGAGGCGTTCGGCCCAAATTATCACATCAGCACAGATAAACGCGCATTTTATGAGTATCATGCTTCTATAATGGAGCCTTGGGACGGCCCGGCTGCTATGGTATTTACCGACGGTAGAATTGTAGGTGGTACACTTGACCGTAATGGCCTGAGACCTTGTCGCTGGCTTGCAACAACGGACGGTTTGGTTGTTATGGCCAGTGAAGCTGGCGTCATCCAATTTCCTCCGGAAAAAATCAGACAGAAAGGACGCCTCAAACCCGGTCATATGTTTCTCGTTGATACGGTCGAGGGTCGGATAGTTTCTGACAATGAGATTAAAAGCAAGATAGCCCGACGGAGACCTTATCGCAGATGGCTCGATGAAAACAAAATCGAACTTCGCGGCCTGTTTGATGTACCCAAAATGATACATACTGATCTAAATACATTAACTCAGAGGCTGCGATTGTTCGGCTATACCCGTGAAGAGTTGAAAATGATTCTGCTTCCAATGGCTCTGAACGCCCAGGAGCCGGTCGGGTCTATGGGTAACGATACACCCTTAGCGGTACTTTCTGATAAGCCGAAACTGTTGTTTAACTATTTCAAACAACTCTTCGCCCAAGTAACAAATCCTGCGATAGATCCTCTACGTGAAGGTCGGGTTATGAGCCTGATGAATTTTGTGGGTAAAAAACTAAATATCCTTGAGGAAAAGCCTGGGCACTGCCGACAGCTGAAATTGCCGCACCCAATCTTGACCAATGAAGATATCGAGCGGCTGTGTACCGCAAAAAGGCAAGATCTTAAAGCAGTTACCGTTTCGTCGGTATTCGATATTAATGTTCCTGATGTTGCTGCCGGTTTGAGACAGGCGCTAAGCGAACTAGTTGATTCTGCCCAACAGGCTATCAAAAATGGTGCCTCACTGATAATAATAAGTGACCGTCAAGCTTCACAGACAAAGACTCCGATTCCGTCATTGCTCGCGACGGCTGCAGTTCATCACGGACTGCTTAATCTCGGTCTTCGCGGCGAAGTGGGATTGATTGTTGAAAGTGCTGAACCACGTGAGGTAATGCATTTTTGCCTTTTGTGCGGCTTTGGTGCTAATGCAGTAAATCCCTATCTGGCGTTTGAAACAGTCAACTATCTTCAACAAGAGGGTCGACTTCCAGCAGAGATGGAATCCTCGCAAATAGCGGACAACTATATTGCCGCAGTCAAAAAAGGTATTCTAAAGACGATGAGCAAAATGGGAATTTCAACGCTGAGAAGTTACACCGGTGCTCAACTTTTCGAAGCTATCGGCCTAAACCGCTCTCTGGTGGATGAGTACTTTACCAGTACAAGTTCGCGGATCGGTGGCATTGGCTTGGCAGAAATAGCACAAGAAGCTATTTTTCGTCATAAAACCGCTTTCGAGCAGTGCCCCTCAGGGGTGCTTGAATTGGATTTTGGCGGTGAATATTATTTCAGACATAGCGGAGAGCAGCACCTTTGGAATCCGACGACAATAGCTCGGCTGCAACATGCCGTCAAATACGAAGACAGTCAGGCTTATGAGGATTATGCCAAAGCGGTAAATCAGCAGGCCAAAAAGCTCTATACTTTACGTGGACTTTTTGAATTTGTTGACGGCGAAGTAATACCGATTGAACAGGTCGAGCCTGCTAGTGAAATAGTTAAGAGATTTTGCACCGGTGCAATGAGTCACGGCTCAATCAGCAAAGAAGCACATGAATGTATGGCTGTAGCTATGAATCGCATAGGTGCAATGAGTAATACCGGCGAGGGTGGTGAAAATCCCTCTCGCTACATACCTGAATCTAATGGAGATTCGAAAAACTGTGCTATTAAACAGGTTGCCAGTGGAAGATTTGGCGTAACAATTAATTATCTGGCTCATGCAAAAGAACTTCAGATAAAGATAGCTCAGGGCGCCAAACCTGGTGAAGGCGGCCAATTGCCCGGACACAAAGTAACTGAAGAAATAGCGAAAATGAGATACTCAACGCCAGGTGTAACTCTTATTTCGCCTCCGCCTCATCACGACATATATTCGATTGAGGACTTGGCACAGTTGATATACGACCTCAAGTGCAGCAATCCGGGAGTAAAGGTTTCGGTCAAGCTTGTCGCTGAGGTTGGTGTCGGCACAATTGCTGCTGGTGTTGCCAAAGGCAATGCCGATGAAGTTCTTATCAGCGGCCACGATGGCGGCACCGGTGCAAGTCCGCTTTCATCAATCAAACACACTGGCTGCCCATGGGAACTTGGACTGGCTGAAACTCAGCAGGTTCTGGTAATGAACAATCTGCGGGACCGAATCCGAGTTCAAACCGATGGTCAACTTAAGACCGGCAGAGATGTCGTAATTGCAGCCTTATTAGGAGCTGAACAATTTGGCTTCGGAACAGCTGCTCTGGTGACACTCGGCTGTACATTACTGCGAAAATGTCACGAAGGTGCCTGTCCTTTCGGAATTGGTACGCAAGACCCTGAATTGCGGAAGCGTTTTGCAGGTAAACCGGAATATATTGAGAAATTCATGTATTTTGTCGCAGAGGAAGTACGAAAGATTATGTCTCAGTTCGGCTTTGGAAAGTTTGAGGATATGGTTGGCAGAGTAGACAAACTCCAAACTACCAAAGCGATTGACCACTGGAAGGCAAAGGGCTTGGATTTTTCCGCCATTTTCCATCAGCCCGATGTCTCTGGTGGAAACGGAAAAAGATATACTAATTCACAAGCTGACAAACTTGGCGACCATCTTGATTGGCAGATATTGAAAAAGAGCAAACCTGCAATTGAACAGCAGAAGCGGACCGTTATAGAGATGCCTGTCCGAAATACAAACCGGACTGTCGGAGCTATTTTAAGTAACAAAATTATTCAAAAATATGGCGAAAAAGGTCTGCCCGATGGCACGCTGCAAATTGTTTTACACGGCTCTGCGGGACAAAGCTTCGGTGCATTTCTTGCACCGGGTGTAACCCTAAAGCTGGTCGGAGAAAGTAATGATTATCTTGGTAAAAGCCTTTCTGGCGGCAGAATTATTGTCAAAACACCAGAAGATTCACCCTTTATCAGTCATGAAAATATCATCGTAGGTAATACTGTACTTTACGGTGCCACCTCAGGTGAAGTTTTTATAAATGGAATGGCTGGTGAAAGATTCTGTGTTAGAAATAGCGGGGTAACCGCTGTTGTCGAAGGAGTTGGAGACCATTGTTGTGAGTATATGACAGGAGGCCTGGTCGTCGTACTCGGAAAAACCGGGTGTAATTTCGCTGCGGGTATGAGTGGCGGCCTTGCTTACGTACTCGATGAGGCACAACTGTTTGATACGATGTGCAACCTTGATATGGTCGAGTTGGAAAGCGTCTGGAAAGAAGAAGACAAAAAATTGCTGCACGAATTAATTGAACAACATCTAAAGTGGACTGACAGCACACGTGCACGGTATATACTGGACGCATGGCCTGATATGGTAGGAAAATTTGTAAAGGTTGTCCCGATAGATTACCGCAAGGCGTTGGAAAAAATGCGTGCCGCCGAGCACCGAGATACCGAAACAATACCAGCAACTGAAGAGGTGTTTCAATGGGCGAAGTAAAAGGGTTTTTAAAATATAGACGTCAGGAAGTCGATCATCGGCTGATTGAGCAAAGAATACATGATTTTGGCGAACTTAACTTGCCGCTTACTCCTGAGCAGATTCATCGGCAGACAGCAAGGTGTATGGATTGCGGGATACCGTTTTGCCATGGCACTGGGTGCCCATTGAAGAACTGCATACCTGATATAAACGAACTGGTGTATGAAGGCAAGTGGGAGCAAGCCTGCCAGATGCTTCATTCGACTAACAATTTTCCTGAAATTACTGGGCGAGTTTGTCCGGCCCCTTGTGAAGCTGCTTGTACGCTTTCCATTAACGATGAACCAGTGTTGATTAGACACATTGAGTTTCAAATTGTTGAACGCGGGTTCAAGGAAGGCTGGATTAAACCAATGCTTGCTAAGCAAAGAACTGGAAAAAGGATTGCGGTAATTGGCTCCGGCCCGGCTGGTTTAGCTGCTGCTCAACAACTGGCACGAAACGGTCACAGCGTAATTGTTTTTGAAAAAGACGAGAAAATCGGAGGCCTGCTGCGATATGGTATTCCCGATTTCAAACTTGCCAAAAGTATTATTGACCGCAGATTAAAGCAGCTAACAGCCGAGGGTGTTGAATTTCAAACAGGCGTCTGTGTCGGAGAGGATATTTCCACAAGGTATCTGAAAAAAATGTTTGATTGTATCTGCCTGGCAATGGGTGCAAGTCAGCCTCGGGATCTCAACATAGTCGGCAGAGGTTACGAGAACATCCTGTTTGCTATGGATTATCTGAAGACACAGAACAAACTCTGCTCCGGCGAAGAAATAGATGAATCCACAATTATCACAGCAAAGAACAAAGTTGTAGTCGTAATAGGTGGCGGTGATACAGGAAGCGACTGCGTCGGGACAGCCATAAGACAGGGAGCCAAAGAGATTCACCAACTGGAAATTCTGCCCAAACCACCAGAAACTCGGCCGCTTGATACGCCTTGGCCAATGTGGCCGCGAATCATGAGGTCTTCTACTTCGCATAAAGAAGGATGTCATCGCCGGTGGTCCGTTATGACAAAGAAATTTTCAGGTGTAGAAACCAGGGTTACCGAGTTGCAGTGCTGCGAGGTTGAATGGACGGGGGAAAATGGCACCTGGAAGCTAAATGAATTACCCGGCACCGAATTTACTCTCCAGGCCGATATAGTACTTTTGGCAACAGGATTTCTTCATGTAACCCATAATGGACTTGTGAAAGAATTCGACTTAAAACTCGACGAGTCGGGCAATATAGCGGTAGATAATTTCCAAACCAGCCAACCTGAGGTATTTGCTGCTGGTGATACAGCTAGTGGGGCCTCATTAGTTGTCCGGGCAATTGACAGCGGACGTCAGGCCGCTGCAAGCATTAATAGCTGGCTAAAAAGGCAAAGTTAGTAGTAACTGATTATGAGAATAGCATTGGCACAATTTAATGCTTCTGTTGGTGACATTAAAGGAAATGTCAACAAAATGCAGAATCTGAGTATCAAGGCCTTTGAGCTTGGCGGGGATATTGTTGTATTTCCTGAAATGAGCGTATGTGGATATCCCCCTGAAGATTTGCTGCTTAAGGAGCAATTTCTAAAAGATAGTCGATTAGCTGTTGAACATTTGGCAAAGAGTTGTCCCGATATTACCATTATCGCGGGGTTTGCAGAGGCAGGCGAAAAGGGTTATTACAATTCACTTGCAGTGCTGCAAGAAGGTCAAATTAAAAAAATCTACCACAAAAATATCCTTCCCAATTACGGCGTTTTTGACGAGAGACGTTACTTTCAACCCGGCACCGAAGCACTGTGCATGAACATAGGTGGTCTTACTTTTGGATTTACAATTTGCGAGGACGTCTGGCAGCAGGAATTGATAGATAGCTTATTGGCAAATTCACCACCAAGAGACATCATCATAAATATCTCAGCATCTCCTTTTCACACAGGCAAAATCCAGCAGCGGCAGCAAATTCTCTCCCGGTGTGCAAAGCATTTTAATTGTGCTGTTGCATACTGCAATCTTGTTGGTGGCCAGGATGAACTGGTTTTTGATGGCCGGAGTATGTTTGCTGATTCTTCGGGGAAGATTATTTGCCAAGCAAAAGCGTTTGAAGAAGATATGCTAATGGCGGATTTTTCAGCGGTTAATAGCAATAATGAGATGACCGTCAAAAGTCTGAAAAATTATAAGGCTGGCACTTTTTCCACACCAATTGACTCAACAGTTGAAGTTTATAACGCCCTGATACTTGGAACCAAAGACTATGTACGAAAAAACAATTTTTCCAAGGTTGTAATCGGGCTAAGTGGCGGCATAGATTCATCTCTGACTGCTGCAATCGCTGTAGATGCAATGGGAGCAGAAAATATTGTCGGGATAACCATGCCATCGAAGTTCAATAGTTCCGAGACAATAAAAGATGCACAGATACTGGCAGATAATCTGGATATTGAGTTCTATAGTGTTCCTATCGAAACGGTGCTTGATAAGTTCAATAGCTTGTTTGGTAAATTTGACAAATGGACTACTGAAGCAACAGCTTATGAAAATCTTCAGGCGAGAATTCGCGGAAGTATACTGATGTCTTTAAGCAACAGTTATGGCTATCTTGTTCTGAATACAAGCAACAAAAGCGAAACTGCCGTAGGATACGCCACTCTTTATGGCGACACAGCCGGTGGTTTTGCGATATTGAAGGATGTGCCCAAAACAATGGTGTATCAATTATCTGAATATGTGAACAGGGTTCACCACCATGAAGTTATTCCAGTTACCGTGATAAACCGCCCACCGAGTGCTGAACTAAGAGAAAATCAGAAAGATACCGACTCGTTGCCGCAGTATGACCGGCTTGATCAAATACTTAAAGGTTATGTCGAAGAGGATAAGTCAGCTTCTCAGTTGATTGAAGAAGGTTTGCCAAAAACCGTTGTCAATCAGGTAGTTAATATGGTTGATCGAGGCGAATATAAAAGAAGGCAATCACCGCCCGGGATTAAGATTACTCCAAAAGCATTCGGCAAAGACAGAAGAATGCCAATAACAAACCTTTATACTTCTGAAGGATTTAATGGTAAATAAGACTATAGCGAGGTCAACGATTTAAAAGAATCTGGAAAGGAAACGATGCCGAAACGCAAAGACATCAAAAAGATATTAATTATAGGTTCTGGCCCTATCGTCATAGGCCAGGGCTGTGAATTTGATTATTCTGGTGCACAGGCCTGTAAAGTACTCCGGCAAGAAGGCTACAAGGTGGTTCTTGTTAATAGTAACCCGGCTACAATAATGACGGATCCTGAAATGGCGGACAGAACGTATATTGAGCCGATTACGCCTGGTATTGTAGAAAAAATAATCCGTAAAGAAGAACCAGATAGCCTCCTGCCTACACTTGGAGGCCAGACAGGACTTAATACCGCCGTTGCATTAGCTGAATCCGGCGTGCTAAAAAAATACAATGTCAAGCTGCTCGGAGCGAATCTAAAAGCGATCAAGCGGGCAGAAGAAAGAGATAAATTCAAGAAAATTATCGAGTCCAGCGGCCTGGAAGTTCCCAAGAGCGGTTATGTTCATTCCTGGCAGGAGGCGCAAAGGGTCATCAAAGAGATAGGTTTCCCCGTTATTATTCGTCCTTCATATACGTTAGGGGGTATGGGCGGCAATGTTGCTTATAATATAGATGAATACACCGAGTATATTCACTGGGGGCTGAATCTCAGTCCCAAGAGCCAGGTTCTCGTCGAAGAATCCTTGGTCGGCTGGAAGGAATATGAGCTTGAAGTGATGCGGGACCGAAAGGACAATGTCGTTATTGTCTGCTCGATTGAGAACCTCGACCCCATGGGTATTCATACAGGTGACAGCATTACAGTCGCCCCGGCTCAGACACTGACCGACAAGGAATACCAGATAATGCGGGATGCCTCCCTGAAAATAATAAGGGCTATCGGCGTCGAGACCGGCGGTTCAAACATTCAATTTGCAGTTAATCCTGAAAATGGCAAACTCTATGTAATCGAAATGAATCCGCGTGTTTCACGAAGTTCAGCCCTTGCTTCTAAAGCCACGGGTTTTCCTATTGCCAAAATAGCTTCGTTGTTGGCAGTTGGTTATGCCTTAGATGAAATCCCCAACGATATAACAAAGAAAACACCAGCCTGCTTTGAGCCGACAATCGATTATTGTGTTACCAAGTGGCCGCGTTTTACATTTGAAAAATTCCCCAAAACCAATCCTGAGCTTACAGTACAGATGAAGTCTGTCGGCGAAGCGATGGCTATTGGCAGAACATTCAAAGAATCTCTGCAAAAAGCCATACGCTCGCTTGAAATCGACCGTTACTCTCTTGACAAAAAACATACTAATGGCGATCTTGCCCTGGCTCAGCTAAAAAAGAAACTGAAAACCAACTGCTGGGACAAGATATGGTATGTTGCCGAAGCTTTTAGAAGAAAATTCTCAACTGATGAAATTTCCCAACTAACACAAATTGACCCATGGTTTCTCAATAACATCAATGATATTGTCAAACTCGAAAAAAAAATCAAATCGACTACTTTTGATAAACTCGGGCCAAGTTTAATCCGTAAGACAAAAGAATATGGCTTCAGTGACAAATATCTGGCCTCTTTGTTTAATATCTCAGAAGAAAATTTCAGAAAACATCGTCAAAAAATGTCGATAGATGCCGTTTATAAAATCGTCGATACATGTGGAGCCGAATTCGAGGCCCACACTCCTTACCTTTACTCTACGTTTGAAAGCGAATGTGAAGCAAATCCAACCAATAACAAAAAAGTTATTATTCTTGGCGGAGGTCCCAATCGTATAGGACAGGGAATCGAATTTGATTATTGCTGTGTCCATGCTGCATTCGCGTTGAAGGAGATAGGCATCGAATCAATAATGGTAAACTGCAATCCTGAAACAGTAAGCACCGACTATGATACCTCCGACAGACTTTATTTTGAGCCGCTGACATTTGAAGATGTAATGAATATCATTGAAAAGGAAAAGCCTGATGGAGTAATTGTTCAGTTTGGCGGGCAGACGCCGTTAAAATTAGCTGTTCCTTTGGAAAAGGCCGGTGTGAAGATAATCGGCACGTCGCCTGACTGCATTGCCCAGGCTGAGGACCGTAAGCGTTTTAACAAGCTTGTCGAAAAATTACAACTTCAACAGCCTTACAGCGGAACTGCCACAACATACGAAGAAACCTTGAAGATTGTAAAAAAACTCGGATTCCCATTACTCATCAGGCCTTCTTTTGTGTTGGGAGGCCGTGCAATGGTGATTGTTCACGATGAAAAATCGCTTAGAACCTGCATTGAAAATGCAATTGAAGCTTCAGGCCAGCACCCGATTTTGATAGATAAATTTCTCGACGATGCGACAGAATTGGATGTTGATGCTATAAGTGATGGCAAGCGAGTAGTCGTTGCCGGAATCATGGAACACATTGAAGAAGCCGGCGTTCATTCCGGTGATAGTGCCTGCTCTTTACCACCAGTTTCGATACCACAAAAAGTCCTGGCTGAGATTAAGAAGCAGACAAAACTTTTAGCACTTGAATTACAAGTTAAAGGCCTGATGAATATCCAGTTTGCTGTTAAAGATGGCGGAATTTACATACTTGAGGTTAACCCGCGTGCATCCCGAACCATTCCGTTTGTTAGCAAATCGATTGGCGTTCCTCTTGCCAAACTTGCGGCTAAAATAATGACCGGCATGACACTCGACGAACTGGGCTTTACCAAAGAAGTGCATCGTGACCATTTCGCCGTCAAAGAAGCAGTATTCCCATTCTTAAAATTCCCCGGCATAGATACACTGCTCGGTCCGGAGATGCTATCTACCGGCGAGGTTATGGGGATATCGGAGGATTTCGGCATTGCTTTCGCAAAGTCCCAGATAGCAGCTGGCAACAGCTTGCCGGCAACCGGCAACGTACTTTTTAGCGTCAAGGACGCCGATAAGGAAAAAGCGGTTGACTTGGCGACCCAACTGCAGCAAGTGGGTTTTAAGATTGTAGCAACAAAAGGCACGTGTATTGAATTTATCAATAACAATGTACCATCTGAGTTTGTACTGAAAATAAGCGAGGGCAGACCGAATATAGTTGACTGGATAATAAACGGAAAAATCAGTCTTATCATAAACACCACGATAGGTGCTCAATCTATCAAGGATTCTTTCTCGATAAGAAGGACTGCCCTTGATAAACAAATTCCGTATGTAACAACAATAAGAGGTGCTGCGGCAGTGGTCAAAGCCATCTCCGCGATGAAAGAAAGAAAACTAAGCGTAAAGCCAATCCAGCATTACTACAGTCAGGAGCAAAATTGAAAGCTGTTTTATTACTTGAAGACGGGATGATTTTTGAAGGTAATTCTTTTGGTGCTAAAGGCCAGAAGTGCGGGGAAATTGTATTTAATACCAGCATGACTGGTTATCAGGAAATATTGACCGATCCATCTTATAACGAACAGATTATAACAATGACATATCCGCTGATTGGTAACTATGGCACTAACCAGTCTGATTGGGAATCTCGAAAAATCTTCGCAAGTGGTTTTATCGTAAAAGAAAACTGCGAATATCCCAGCAATTGGCGAAACAAAGATTCTTTGAGTAACTATTTAGAAGCCAACAACGTAATTGGCCTTGAAGGTATCGATACGAGAAAACTCGTAAAGCACATCCGCACTCAAGGTGCGATGAAAGGAATTATTTCATCGACGGATTTAAATATAGATAAGCTCGAAAATAAACTCGAAAGCTATCCAGGCCTTGTAGGAAGAGACATTGTCAAAGATGCTACCGTTGAGAAGCCATATTCCTGGGATAAGACTGTAATTGATGTATTAAACACACCCCAACAAAAACTCGAAAAAAAATATAAGGTCATAGCTTTCGATTTTGGCATAAAGCATAACATTCTCAGACTGCTTTGCTCGCATGGCTGTGACGTTACGGTTGTACCAGCCAATACATCCGCAGCAGAAGTCTTGAAGAAAAAACCCGATGGTGTATTTCTGAGTAACGGCCCTGGCGACCCTGCCCCCGTAACCTATGCTGTTGACACAGTAAAAAGTCTTCTTGGTAAGGTGCCGATTTTCGGGATATGTCTTGGTCATCAAATTCTTGCCCTTGCGTTAGGCGGCAAAACTTATAAGCTGAAATTCGGCCACAGAGGAGCAAATCACCCCGTAAAAAATCTTCAAACCGGACAGATAGAAATTACATGCCAGAATCATGGTTTCTGTGTTGATATAGACTCACTTAAGAACAAGGACATAGAATTGACACATTTGAATCTAAACGATAATACAGTTGAAGGTATTCAAAGTAAGAAACTTGCTGCTTTTTCCGTCCAGTATCACCCCGAAGCATCACCCGGCCCGCATGATGCGGGTTACCTCTTTGAGACTTTTGTTGAATTAATGGGTAAACTACCCTTCGTCTACAGAGTTTCGGAAGGCCAATCCGATAGTCAAATGTAAACTTTATTTGTAGTTTTCGGTTTTATGTCGAATAATTTGGCCTTCAACCATGTAAATCACATCTTCCGCAATGTTAGTGGTGTGGTCAGCTATTCGTTCCAGATGGCGAGAGGCTGAAAGCAAATGGATTAGGGTTGATATCTGTTTCGGATTTTTCACAATAGCATCCTGTACCTTTAGATACATCTGGCGATTCATCTGATCAACTATATCATCGCTTGCACAGACCTTATGAGCAAGTTCGGCATCATGGTTAATCAGAGCGTCTAAGCTCTCTTTTAACATCGACTGGGCACTTTGGGCCATATCAAATAGATCGCTTGAAATATTGACTTTAGGTTGACTCGAAAGAAAAACTGCTCTCTCAGCAACATTAACTGCCAAATCACCGATGCGTTCAAGGTCATTATTTATTTTTAAAACCGCAACAATAAAACGCAAATCAATGGCAACCGGCTGGTGTAAAGCTAGAATTTTTAAGCAGTCTTCTTCAACCTCAACTTCGGTATTGTCAATTTCGATATCGTCATCTATGACTTTTTGGGCCAGATCAGCATTTCGCTTTTCAATTGATAAGGCTGCATCTCTTACAGAAGTTTCCACTCTTGCACCTAAGGCCAGCAGTTTCTTTTTCAGATTTTCGATTTCTCTTTGTAAATATTTAGCCATAACTTAACTCCGAGAGGTCATTGATATTTTATCCAAATCTTCCAGTTACGTAATCCTCGGTTTGCTTTTTGCCTGGGTTGCGGAATATTTTAACAGTTGAATCATATTCTATCAGCTCACCCAAACAGAAAAAAGCTGTTCTTTTACTGACCCTTGCAGCTTGTCTATCAGGTCCTCAATTTTTCCGGTAGCAATAGGATCCAGTGCAGAGCATGGCTCGTCCATAAGCAAAATATTAGGCTTTGTCGCCAGTGCTCGTGCAATGCAAAGTCTCTGCTGCTGACCGCCGGATAATGCCAATGCAGACTTTTTCAAGTCGTCTTTTACCTCTTCCCAGAGAGCCCCAGCTTTAAGGCTTTCTTCAACAATTTGCTGCAATTTGGAACGAGACTTTATCCCCTGCAATTTTGGCCCATAAGCAATATTGTCAAATATGCTTTTAGGAAAAGGATTCGGCTTTTGAAATACCATGCCAACCTGCTGACGTAGATTGACCAGATTGGTATTTTTGTCGTAGACATTATGATCGTTTACGAATAACTTGCCCTCGGCGTGAGTATGGGGAATAAGATCATTGATTCTGTTGATACTTCGCAGAAAGGTACTTTTGCCGCAGCCGCTCGGCCCAATTATCGCTGTTACGCTGCACGGATAAATTTCCATAGAAATATCTTTGACGCCTGCCTTAGAGCCATAATAAAAGCTGAAGTTTTCAGATTTAACAACAGCACATTCGCAGTTTGAATCTTTCTTGTTAGTTGCAACATTATCTTTTTGACCTAAACTAACGACAGACTTGATTGCCTGCGTATCAGCATCGGTTTCTAAAGAAGATATCGGCATATTATCTTTTCCTTTTTGCATATTAGATTATTCCTGTGTAAATCAATGTCCTTTGAGTTTTCTGAATATTTTTGCCCGGAAAAAGATCGCTATCGCATTCAGGCAAATAATAAGCAGGACAAGTGTTACCACCATTCCATATTGGTTATGCGGCACCAACATACCAATTTTGTCACCTACGGCGATATCGTAACTGCCGTAAGACAAAGTCCTTGTTTGAGCAAATAATGATCTTGGTATCGAACCGAACGCACAAGCTCCAGTGAACAAAATGGGAGCTGTTTCGCCGGCAACTCGGCTAAGACTCAATATAACACCTGTCAGTATCCCCGGCAGTGCTGCAGGCAATGTTACTTTAACAAATGTTCTAAATCGACTTGCCCCAAGTCCCAATGAAGCTTCTTTATAGGTTTGCGGGACTGAGCGAATCGCTTCCTCGCTTGCCCTGATCATCACCGGCAGAGTTAGCACCGCCAAAGTCAGAGAAGCTGCTAAAATGCATGGTTTGGAAGGGCCGCCGAAAAGTGGAATAAAAAACAAAACAAAGAACGCCAGACCAAACAATCCAAAAACTATACTTGGGACACCGGCAAGGGTATTTATGCACATTCGGATTATTCTTACAGCAAGATTATCCGAAGCACACTCAACAAGATAAGCTGCAGATATCACTCCGAGCGGAAAAACAAATACCATTGCCAGCACGGTCAAAATTAGAGTTCCTAATATTTCCGGGCCGACACCGCCAAAGTAATGCCCTGATGTGCTGTCGTCGATAAAATATTGCCAATAGAAAGTAAAACGAGGTTTTACGATCTCGTTAAAATTTTCTTCAAGGTAGGGAAAAATACTTTCAAGCTCCGTACCGGCAAACTGCTCGGCTCGACGAACTGTAATCTCGATCATGGGCCGATCAGGACTTTGTTGCACCCACTGCTCTTTCCATATAGTCTTATCGAAGAGTTCTTTTGCTAAGTCATGGCGTGTAGCTCCATATCGATCCATAATCATTGCCGGCAACGGCTGGTCAGGTATAGGACCAAAAAGCTGCGTGATTAAATTCTCCACTTCTTCAAGTGCTTGTGCGTATTGCTGTCGTTTGGAAAGATCAAAATCCTTTATTATCTCTCTATACTCATCAGCTAGTACGAAGAACTCCGCAGCTTTGGTATTAGCAATTCGCTCATCACCTTTATACTGATCCAGGTTATTTATAATTTGCAGGATTTCGGCTTTATCTAAACTTTTAAAGGCTTTTTCCATGTCCTTGCGAATACCTCTGGCAAATTTTCGCCTGCTGCTTAGCTCGTCACCTTTTATGCCATTATACTGAAGTTCCTTGCCAAACTGCCTGTATATCTGCTTGGCCTTGTCGGTATAAAAATCCGTATTAATGCCTTTTTTAAACACATCAATTTTATTATAGATAAAATCCCGATGGACTTTTGATTGGGAAATATCATCGCCAATTTTTGTTTTATCGCCTCGGTAGTGTAAATCAAGTTGCATCTTGCGAAATTCGACTGTTGATTTAAAGAATACTGCTGACGAGCCTCTGGAGATCATTGGGCCAAGTACCGCAATTAATACAAGTATCATCAGGACAACACTTGCTGCTGTCATCACAGTAAAAATCTTGTTGAGAATGTGCCGTATATTATATTTCATTATACCTCCCCTAATTTCTTTTTAGCTGAAACAAGGAAGTATTCGCTAATAATATTAAGTGTAAAAGTTAGGATCAATAGTAGCACCCCTATCGTAAAAAGCGAATAATAGTGGCCAGAGCCCTTGACTGTTTCTCCCATTTCTCCTGCAATTGAAGCTGTCATTGTTCGAACTGATTGAGACAAGTCCCACCATGGATGAGGTATCTGAGCAGCATTTCCCGAAGCCATCCATACAACCATCGTTTCACCAATAGCCCTCATCATCCCCAGGATTACAGCAGCTATTATGCCGCTGTGGGCTGATGGTATGATAACTTTAAATATGGTTTCAAAGCGAGTGGCACCAAGGCCGTAAGAAGCTTCTCTCAATTCCCTACCTACAGTTGAAATTGAGTCCTCGGCGACGCTGATAATTGTAGGAAGTGCCATAATAGAAAGAACTATCGAAGCATTCAGGGCATTTGTGCCTGTTGTAAAGCCGAATTTGTTCTGCAGCCAGGGAGCTAAAACCAAAACAGCAAAAAAACCATAAGCAATTGATGGAATCGCTGCCAGGATTTCAATGATCGGTTTAACAAATTCCCTGATCTTAAACGAAACAATGTCACTTAAAAAAACTGCAGCAAGTATCCCGACAGGCACCGCAAATATCAGCGAAGTAACCGTTACATAAACCGAGCCAACTATTATCGATAATGCACCGAACTTAGGTGTATCGGCTTCGGGGTACCATTGTTTGCTTGTTAAAAACTCGGCTAAATCATGGTTTTTTATAAACGGTATAGATTCACGAATAACGAAAAAGAAAATCAGAAAGACTGCTATAACAGAGCTGCAGGTTATCAGAAACAGCAGCAAACGCCCTAAGTGATGAAATAAAAACCCCTTTAAGTCTTCTAAAGGCGTAAGAACCAGTGACTGGCTACTTGAACCGGCCACTGGTTTAATTTCTTTGCTTAGAATTGTATTTTTCATTCAAAGCTTTCTTAATAGTTGGTTAACGGAACAAATCCTTTGGCTTCGATAATTTCCTGGCCCGTTTCGCTTAAGTAAAAGCTGCAGAACTTGTGAGTCATAGAACCAAGCTTTGGGTATCCATTTGTAAACATGAATAAAGGTCTTGCAACAGGAAAAGTACCTGAGGCGATAGTCTCTCTGGATGGCATTACACCATCAAGACTTAGAGCCCTGACATTTGAATCAAGAAAACCGATGCCTACATAGCCAATTGCCCCTTTGGTAGTTTTGACTCTTGCATAAGCCTGAGGATTAGAGTTTACGTATTCCACTCCCGCGGCCATTTCTTTTTTCTTCATAACGAGCTTACGAAAAGTCTCATAGGTTCCTGAAGATGTGTCCCTGCTAATAATAACAATTTTAAGGTCAGGGCCTCCTACTTGCTTCCAGTTGATTATTTTGCCCATGTAAATATCACGAACTTGATCAGTTGTAAGTTCCTTTACAGGATTGGAAGGATGAACAACTGCACAGACACCATCCATGGCTACCACGTGGGCCACAGGAAATATCCCATTTGCAACAGCCTTTTTATATTCTTTTTCCTTCATGAACCGGCTCATAATAGCAATGTCACACCGTCCATCCACCAAAGCCACTGCTCCGTCGCCACTTCCAGTCTTCTTGATTGTTATGTCAAGATTTGAATATTTGTTTTTGAAGGCTTCAGCAAAGGCATCTGCTATCGGGCCAACAGTTGTTGAGCCTTCGATTTGCAAAGTCTGTTTTTCAGCAGCGTTTGTCTCAGTTGCCAAAACCAAAGCCAGCATTATCAAGCCACATGTAATAATTCTTTTCATTTTTCAGTCTCCTTATTTTGTTCAATTTATCTTACGCTTTTATTGTTAGGGTTTTGTTAGGACCAAGTTAAAATTTTGTAAACATTGTTAGAATTTGAAAATCAGGTCCGCTTGAAGCAGTCTGTAATCATCTTTTGTACTGCTGGCATTTTTCTCGTTCATAAAGTAATGAAGGCCAGCCTGTACATTCTTTGCTAATTGATACTTGAAGCCTAAGACATGACCTGTGCCGTCAGTACCGCCGCCTATAAAGTCAGAATCGTTCAGACCGCCAACTACAGCATCTTTCTCAACATCTCTGTAGTTATAAGAAACTTCCCACGAACCAGGCTTCTTGGCCTTATTGTATTTTGCCCCAATAAGCCAGGCTGTATCTTCGGAGGTGCTTGCACCAGTGTTGTTTACATAAGTACCAAAAACAGCAGCAGGCACATCGCCAATCTTGAAGCCATATTCTCCAAAACCTTCCAGGATGTCATAATCATTAACGTAAAGGCCTCCGGAAGTGGTATTGCCCTTGGAACTTATGCCGCTCAAACTCTTGCCTTGGATATTGCCGAAATCATAATAGCTGACACCGCCGAGAATATGGCTGTCTTTGGAAAGTTTATGCTTCAACAGCCCCTGAACACCAAAAATACTGGTATCAGCATCGGTGCTTCTTTCACGAATCCAGTAGGCTCCACCTGTTAATTTTGCACTGGTTGAATCATTGAGATTCCATTCATAGGTTGCTGCACCACCTTCGGGACTCAAGTCACCATCGAAGATAAGCTGATTTTTGCCAACCTTATAAAAAGGATTTGCCATTTTACCCAACAGAATATTCAAGCCTGGTTTCCAGGCCGGATGGTAATCGGCATACGCCCAGTCCAGCCAGATTTCTTTACTGCTAAAAGAATCGCTGCCAGAGTCACCAAGAGTTTGGTTAGTTGATGTTGGCGAGTCACTGCTGCCTGAAGCAAGTCTTAAAATCGCGTCCCATTCATCATTTATCTTGGCTTCCATTTTCAATCTTGCACGGATTCTGTTTCTGTCCCTCTGTGTTGTTGCTGTATCGTCATCGATTGATTCGTGTCTGTATCGAAGATCCCCGCTCCATTTTATATTCTCGGCCCATTTCAGGCTGTCCGGCACGGCATCAATTTGCTTTTCCTCTACTGCTTTTGATATCCGCTCTTCCATTTCTTGATTCTGTTGTGCTTGTTGGGCTTCGATTTGCTCCAGCCTTTGCTGCATCTGCTGTAGCAATTTAGCTTGCTGGGCCATTTGCTGTTTCAGGTCTGTAACTTCATCAGCCTTGGCAATAGGAACTTGCCCTGCAAATAGCAAACAAACAACTAGTAGTCTGTCACAGATAAAATACAGATATAAAGGTCTTTTTGCCGATATATCCAAAAACGATATATTTGGTAAGGAGGCCACAAATGAAAAAGTATATAGTTGAATTGACAA
>Ga0307443_1000108_pt1 | contig 61068 bp, 63 predicted proteins | sample SalMarSW160220MG_FD_202148 | JGI IMG/M metagenome (GOLD analysis project Ga0307443, IMG submission 202148) | Salt marsh sediment microbial communities from the Plum Island Ecosystem LTER, Massachusetts, United States - SW1601-220 | ecosystem: Environmental > Aquatic > Marine > Intertidal zone >... | reverse complement strand
TGCCTTTTCATTGTCGAATGCAGCAACCCCATGAACGCCTATATGAGGTTCACAGATGTCGATGTCCCTCAGGGGGCTACCATTGAGCATGCCTATATTGACCTGTGCTCCGATGGATACTATGGTGGCATGTCAGATATTAGAATTTATGGCATAAAGGAGGCTAATACCAATACCTTCTCAACCCAGGCTGATGCCGATGCTAGACCTGTAACTGAGACACGCATAGATTGGATATTCCGTGCTTTTTATGGGAATGACAAGTGGACCCCGGGTACGTGGTATGGCTGGACGAATGACCCCCAAGATATAAAGGATGTGATTCAAGAAATCGTAGGTCAGGATGGCTGGCAGGCTGACAATGCTTTGACCATTAAGACAGTGAGCATACCTCAGGGAGGAAGTGCCAGGTGTGCTTATTCCTGGGACTATGGCGACCATTCCTCTGCCCCCAAGCTCCATATTGAGTATTCGGTGGGAGCAGATACAACCTGATGCCTCAAGCGAAGTCCTTTAACTTTGCAGTCCGGGACACTGATGTTCAGGTTCCGCTATCTTCGGGCTGACTGAGGTACTGGTACCTTATGGCACCATCAATGACGCAGTAAGTGTGCTTATCAGCTTCAGCTTGATGCAGCACTGGCTTGAGCAGGGCATCAGCTGTCCTGACCAGTTCATCTACCGAGCCGATACGTATAACCACTTCCTTAGCTCCGGTTGCCGGCAGTTCACTTACATCCACAATCACACCCTTATGTTTCCTCTTCGCCTGCAATGCTTCCTCTTCCATCCCAGATATTATCAGTGCCTGCGCCTGACGGCTATTTCGTAGCACGAACAAGAAAGCGAACACTGCCAGGGCCAGTCCTACCAGAGACAATACTCTAAACATCAATGCGTTGGCGACAGGCGCCATCCTGCTTTCCACGATAGTGCCTGGTTGCCTACTGCTCAGGCCACCCGTGAAGCTAAGAGTGGGCCCCCCCAGTGTCGTTGTCAGGCTGTGGGTAAAGACCTCGTCTATGTGTGCAGAATCGGTGTCAGCCGTGGTATGAACCTCGGCTTTGATAGTCAGGGGACAAGGTAAAGTGTTAATGTTTAGTTCGTTTCCCAAGGCGCCCGCCACCTCTGTGAACTGGCTGAGATCCACGGGGAAATCAACCACAAATGCCCCCGATTTCCTCGTCTCGGGCACTATGGTAAGAGTTTTGCTCCATGTCTTGGTGGAATCTTCCAGTATTGCCATAACCTCCACCTCTTCAACAAGATTTCTCACCGGTTCATCACAGTCGAATTGATAAGAAAAACTTGCCGTAATGTGGTCAATAATGCTGCGGAAATATACCAGCCCTGGACCCACAGGCTGGGTTGGTGGAGGGGAACTCGGCGCAGGCTCCGCTACTGGAAGCCCCTCTGACCGAAGCACAACCGCTCCATAAAGCTCATTGGGCATGAGATAAACTTCGTAATCAAACCAACCTTGTTCAGTATAGCCCACCCCTTCCTTCGAGCCTGTATCGCTGCGTCCCAGACTACCCTCCAACTTGAGGGTATAGGCAGCAACAACGGCGGTAATTGAGTGGTTGAAGTACTCCTCAATAGTGATTCCCGTTGCAGTGTGAGCCGTAGTATTAACGGCGGCTTTTATGACGAAGTTTGTGCTACTCCCGCTGATTCCTATCTCTTCCTTAATATCGTCCACCACCCTTTCAAGGGAGTCGAGCAAGGGGAGTAAGGGAAAGTCCACCCTGAACTCCCGCCGCCCTTTATAGGTCTCTTCCAAGATGGTTATTTCCTTCTGCCACATACCTGGGTTTTCCGCAATTGCGGTGACTACCACTTCGTTGGTAACACTGGACATAGGCTCACTTGACTCAAACCTATAGCTAAAGGCTAGTTCAGCCTTGTCAATGATATTGCGAAAGAAAACTGGAGGTGCCTCCTGTTCGGTTTCTTTTTCCTCTTCTGGCAGCATAGGCCCATAGAGGCTGTTAGGCTTGAGATACACCAGGTAATCAAATTCCCCTGTGTGTGCGTAGTTCGCCAAGGTAGTCGGCTGTTCAGTCTTTGCCGGCAGGGAAAAAGCCTTCCATACCCCGAGCAAGGAGACGACAATCAAAAGGGACACCCCAGCCAAAGAGCCAACCCTCAACCATGGTGACCTGACAAAAGCTTCCTGCGTAGACTTACTGCTCAGCCTCATGATAGCTTACTATAACTGTTGCAGCTATGGATGTCAAGCTAGACCGAAAACCCGCCGTCTCTTCCACCTCCGCTGCCGCTCTCGCCGCCTGTTCAGCCTTCTCAACCTCACATTGCGTGACAGGTTTACATCCCTGATGGCACTGGCAACGAGGACCACAATGGGTATACAGACAAAAAAAACGAAGCCCAGCCAAGTTCGGGCATAACGCATAACCGAATACGCCACATACCCCAGGTAGGGAATATTGAAAACCACCTTGCCCTGAACATTAGCCGCGGGTATGGGGAAGATGTCAGGGTCCTCAGAAGCATCGCCTTTGGTAATGAAATAAAGCTCCCCATCACCTTGCACCTCAACTACACGATGGCTCACGGTAACACCGGGGTTCAAAATAGTAGGGTGCCGCGGCGGCTGGAAGACAATGATGTCCCCCACCTTCACATCCTCAGGAGCTATGGGGAACATCAGGCACAAAGCCCCCACTGGCATTACCGGCTCCATACTCCTACTGCGAATGATAGCCAGGCTCCCGGAGAACACCGAAGGCAAAAGCATAACGAAGACAGCCAAACCAAGCACCAGCCCCAGAAGAATGTAACTCAACCACTTGGCTACTTTTTTCATACTATCTTCTCCGACATGCATTATGGCGCAGAGTCGAAATTCTATCCGGCCTCCAACTAGAAAGCAAGTCAAGAAATATCTCCCAGACTTGCTTTGCGGGGCCACCCTTCGAAGTCAGAGCTAAATCTCAAGCTTGCTTAATGCATCGCCAACGTCCTTCATAATAAGGATGTCTGGTCGACTCAGGTTGAAAGCATCGTAGATGCCCTTCACCTGCACAGCGGGCTGCCGAGGTTGTTGTACGCCTCGAGCTCATCTTTGGCAGTTCCGTAGTCTCCTCTCCCAATGGCCTCCTGCACTTTGTCCATCACCTCTGCGACTGTCAAGGAATAGTCCACACCGGGGTGTGCCGCATTCAGCAGGGCAGCCACAGCCTCGCGCGCTAAACGCCCTAAAGCGTTCAGTCCACCACCCTTAAGCCACAGAGCCTGCATGAGGGTTATGTCGGGATCGAAAGCATCGCACTCAAATGTGGCATCGAAGTAGTCATCAGGCTCATAGTCGTCCGGCCACTCATCTTCGTGGTTCTTCCAGAAGCGGTGTGAGCAGCTTTCCCCCTTCTAACCCTTCGTCAAGTAGTTGTGGCTCGTCTCGATATCGCTCAAACCGTCGCCCAAAAGCTCGAAAGCCATGTCCCACTCTACACTATCACCCTGGGAGCACGGCGGCAAATATATCCTGATCCTGACCTTTCCAGTTTCACTGGCGTAGAGGTGGAACAGCTCGATTTGTTTGCATTCCAGACAACCGATCTTCGTCCAGTCTTTAACTACAACCCAACACTTGTCGCCGCAACCCCAACACCTGTCGCGGCAATCCCAGCGCTCCACCTTCATCTTAAGGTCGTCTGATAGACAACCTTCTACGTTCTTTATGTGCAAGTAGGCAATCCCATGTTCACACTGGTCGCCTTCGCATTGGGCAGCATTCCATAGCTTCAATTGGCAACAAAAGTATGACGGCTGACACCCACAATTGTGAATTTCAAAGCAAGGCTCCACATAGGGGTCGTCGTTAAAGTCGCAGCCGCACTTGGCTACCTTGAGGTCCAGGCCTGCCGTCCCAAAGTAGTTGCCCTCGCTGATCTCAATATCGCTGAAGCTGGCAAAGGTGCCGCCCACCATCGGCGCCGCCAGGCCAATGGCTATGAGGAGCATCATCAAGGTCAGTACAAGTTTCTTCATCGTATCATCCTAATCAAGTGCGAACTGGATGTCGAAACTACATTCATCGCCCATGATCTCATTCCCTACAGTACTATCAACCGACCAGGCGATACCGAGATATTTTATCTCGGTGTTATTCAGGGAGCCCAGGTTGTATGTAACGCCGGCGATATTATACAGCGTACCCTCGGCGATGATTGTCTCGCCAGAATCCCATACGGTATTATGGTTGTCATCCCACCATATTTGCATATCCAGCTTCTTGCTGAGCTCGCCTTCACCCTCGCCGGGATCACCACAGGTGGAATCAGCGAGGCTTTCAGGCTCATTGCAGCCCATCTCAAAGTCCTTCAAATTCGTTACATTCATAGAGAGTGTTCCGGGATCGCCTATATTCGTCAAGTTGAGACTAGCATTTCCCGAGTCACCAGGCCAGACCTCCTCAACCTCGAACACCTTAGAAGTCCACTTGGGGGTCTCATCGTTCACCACCAGGTCTGGCGGTGGATCAGACTCAATTTCAATAGCTGTGTTATTGGTTAAAATATACCCATCGAAGGGTCTGCCCTTGTCTCCAGTTGGCAGCGACCCTACCTCAGCCGTACCTACAAGCATTATCACTAGCCAAAGCGCTATGACTTTCATTATTCGCCAACCAAATCTATACTATCATAACAACAGAGTTCTTAACAATAGAAAAACTGACAACCCCTACTTCGTTCAGAGGATACCCCGACAGAGCCTACAGGGATGCCCCGAAGGGCATCCCTGTATAAGTCGCGCCATTATGGCACCCGGTTCTGCAGCAGCTCGAAGGATATGTCGAAGTTTAATACGTCCTTCTGCAGGGCATTGGTCGGCCAGTCATTCCACTTTGCTTCGGGGTAGATCTCGTCGAAGAAATCCATGCCGAAGTACTCCTCTGGGATGTCCTGCAAGCGTAAGCTGATCATCACATATACCGTGTTGCAGTTCGGTAGCTGCCCAAGCTCGATCTCCTCGCACTCGATCTCGTTCAGCTTGATGAATCCATCCACCGGGTCATCATTATATTTAGACAGGTTTACTGCAACCCACGGACCGCCGAACCCAGTTGTACTGGTGAAAATCGCCACGTCTATGTGCCTGGACAGTTGACAGTTGTCACCGTAGCAACAGCCGATGCCAGGGACTTCCTGCAGAGTCCCGTCCACTAACTCGCCGGCAATGCCGCCGCACTCAGCGACATATTCAGGCTCGTTCACCGGCTTGGGTAGACCGGTCCCCCGGTCGTTGTGTGTCCAATCCCCTCCGCCGGGTTTGGGGGGTGCGGGAACCACTTCGCACTCGCCGGTAATATTGTTACAATTGATCCAGTGAAACACGGCCTTGGGCACGACCCAGCCACACTCGTAGTTCTTGAAGTGTAGGTACAACCACGGCACATCTTGCGTCCCTTGACCTGCATTGTGCAGGTCAAACCTCATGTCCTTGGAGATGCACTCTGGCCAGGCATCTAACAATTCTAAGAACACCGGGACGTTGGGGTCATCGTATTCAATCCCCTCGGTATCGCTCACCTTGAGGTCCAGCGCCCCGGTCCCAAAGTAGTTGTCCTCGCTGGTCTCGATGTCTTGCCAGTTAGCAAAGACGCCACCCATTCCGGCAAGAGTCAGAGCCGCGATAGCCACCACAGCTAAAATCACATTTTTCATGTTTTGTTCCTCCTATTTTATAAGCTTTCAGCCTTCAGCCAACAGCTTTCAGAGATTGCTGACAACTGATAACTGAACGCTTTTTCTCTCACGCCCGATTTGAGATTTCGCTTTTCGCCCAGATCGACCACGCCGCATTCTTTTTGTCATTCTGAATGGAGCGAAGCGAGATGAAGAATCTGAGAGATTCTTTGCCTGCGGCTCAGAATGACAGCAGACAAAGGGCTCAGAATGACAATGCTGTGGAGCCTGGTCATTGCTTTGTCTCATTGGGCATATGCTAATTCCACCTCATCTTTGATTTGAGGCGTGCCTTACTGGGCTCACGCTCGCCATCATCCTCTCCCATCAAGGGAGAGGAGAGTTGAAGAGGGAGCCCAATCGCCCAAGACCGACCGGCTTCTCTGAGATTGCCACGCCCTGACAAGTCGGGGCCCGCAATGACAATCCCGAGAGAGCCCAAGGGCATCTCGGTAGGGGTAGTTGTCAAAAAGGTTCTTGGATACAGACTATTTTGCATTTTTAAATTTACTATTCTCTTTCATGTTTTTTGAGAGGGCCGGGTGCGGCGCAGCAAGGAGTGAACCCTGGCAAGCAATTCCCTTAAGCTCAAGGGAGAGGGCAGGTAGGCATCAGCGCCCATTTCCAGAAACTCCACTCCCGCCGCCTCTTCCTGCTCCTGCCCGAGAACAATGATGGGAACATCAGATAGCTCCCGAATGCGGATACAAAGCTCATCTCCATTCAGGCTGCGGCTGTTCTCACGCATCACTATGAGGTCAGGAGAGCTTCTACCTATCTCGGCCAAAGCTTGCTTGCTCCCGGCAGCGTTTACAATTTGAAAACCGGAATGCTGTAATACAAATGCTAAGTTATCTGTCATCGCTAAGTCTCGACAAACAAGCAAAATCTTCTCCACGTTTAACTCGATCCTACGTACCAGGACCAAATAGCCAGTCCATTCCAAGCACAAACAAGCAACATCCCCACGTTCAGCGGCTTCAACAATGCGCCTCGCTTAAATATCACCAACGTCAAGACTAGTGCAGCGGAAATCAATCCTTTAAATGCTATGCTGCTGGCCAATCTCGCCCCAAACAAGGGGTTAAGTTCATAACTCCCGAGCCTCACAGCGACCTCCGTCAACCGCGCATCCAGCATATTCAGCCCGATGAAAGCAACGCAAAGCAGAACGGCTTCGGTTAAATCTACATCGGCAAGTACCGACCTGAGAGTTGTCATAACTTAAGTACCAGTACTTAAGTACCAGTACTTAAGTCTAGTGTAATGGGGAATGTCAGAGAAGTCAGTAGCTACTCGGTTACCAGGGGTTTCTTTTTGGTTACAAAAGGTTTCTTTTTGGTTGCAACACACTCTCTATGTCATTGCGAACGAAGTGAAGCAATCTCGGCGCAATGACAAAGGGGAACGTCTGGCAGCAACATTTCTGCAGGGGCCCGGGGATTGCTTCGTCGCTTCGCTCCTCGCAATGACAGGGGGAAGTGTCTCTAGCCCCTCGAACCGGAGGCTCTAATAACGTAGCCTATGCCTCTTTCATTGAAGATGATTTCCGGGTTCGAGGGGTCTTCCTCGATTTTAGACCTCAAGCGGTAAACACTCAGCTTAAGGAGTTCTCTTTCATCACTATAGTTTGGCCCCCAGACGTGCTGGAGTAGCTCGGTGCTGCTGCACACCCTTCCCTGGTTCTCGACTAAATGACAAAGGAGTTTATATTGAATAGGGGTTAGCTTCACTGGCTTTCCCGAGATGCGTACCTGGCGAGTGGCATAATTTATAGACATCTTGTCATTCAGGAAAAAGAAAACCCCGTGATTATTGGGGGAGCGGCGGCGGAGAATAGCATTGACCTTAGCAATAAATTCCATGGGGACGAAAGACGGTGACACCCAGTCATCAGCACCCATCTCCAGAGCTTTTACCTTGTCCATGACATCATTGCTCTGGCTAATAACAATGAGTGGCACATCGGAGAAGCTGCGAATCTGGCTTATAAGGTCAAAGTAGTCCAGGGGTGGTGCTCCTTCACTTCGCTCAGGAAGGTGAAACATAACGATGTCTGGTTGTTCTCTATGTATTAGCTCCAGGCTTTCCCTGGCTTCATTAACATGAACTAAACGTAAGTTCGGCCACCTTACTTTCAGGATAGGGGAAATAGCTTGCGATAAGTCTTGAGAGTGGCTAACAACCAGAACTTTCATCACTTTCACAAAACACAAAAGCGAAACTAACCTTTAAGGTGGGTTTCGCTATTGACTCTGCTGAACCCAAGCGACCATTTACAGGTTCAACTTCACTGTCTCCTTACACACAAAACGACAACAGAACTTTCGGCCTATTCTTCCTTAAACATATTTGCCCACCATCAGCTTTCTCCGACCGCCCAACTCGCACTCCTGGGAACTTACGCAATCGCTACCTTAGTGGTCCTCTGCATAGATTATTCATAATAATAAAACATGCCAGAATAATTTATATAAGAATAACGCTTCTTCAATATAAGAGTAACACCTCTTCAAGAGGAAGTCAATATACTTAACTTAACCTTTCTTACCAATCGAGGACTTTTTTCCCATGACCATTTTCTAATCAAATTGATACTTTTGGGTGATTGTGCGGTTAGCTGAAGTGAGTTACCCTTAAGATAGGTTAATTAAAGAGGAGATGGGAAAAGATATGGCAAGCGAACAAATGGATGACATGCTGACGGTGAGGGAAGTAGCCCGGCTCCTCCATGTCAATCCTAACACCCTGAGGCGGTGGAGCAATAAAGGAAGAATAAGAGCATACCGCATTAGCCCCCGGGGTGACCGGAGATTTAAGCGTGAGGAAATCGCTCGCTTTCTAGCCGAACTTAACATCCAACAGAGGCAACTGGAGAGAAGCCTAGAACAGATAGTAGCCACGGTAATCAATGAGACCTCTACGAAGAAGGCAAAGCCAAATACCGGGTCAAAGTCCCCTGAATAATCCCTTGCGCCCTGAAGCAAGGAATTTGACTGGTCAATCGCCGCCCAGCAAAATGAGCCAAGCTTTGACCATGTTGCACCAGTCAAGCCGAATTTTGCTCACGTCTTGTCTTTTCCAGACAATTTGATGGCTTATTTAGCATGACTCTCTACGGCGAATACCATAGATTCGGCGTTTCTAACATAAACAGCCCTTGACTAATGCTTCGTTTCCCTGTTGTCTACATTCCAATTGACACAGATTGGGTATACCAGTATATTAACCCTAAGAAGCTAATGAATCTTACTGAGTTTGCATCACAGTTTCAGCAATACCTCAACCGTATCGAGGAAGCTAAGCTGGCAAAGGCTCACCATGACCAGCTCAGGAGCATCTTTATTGGTTTCCTAAGCCGAACCTTCGGTGTTGACTATGAGGAGTTTGAGCTTGAAAAGGGCGTCAAGGCTGCCAAGGTCAGGGGATTTATAGATGCCCTGTTTCAGGATATCGTTTTCGAATTCAAACGGGACATAGACACAGAGAGAGAGGCGGGGAAGAGAGAACTGACCGATTATCTCGAGTCTATTAGGGACGGAACCTATTTTGGCGTTCTCACCGATGGCTTGCTTTTTGAAGTTTACATCCTAAGAGAAAATAGACTGGAGAAGATAGATAGCATCTCCTTAAAAACCTTCTCATCTGAGGACGCTTTTTCTTGGTTTGATCGTTTTCTTTTTTCGGTTAAGGAGCTTGTCCCATCTTCTCAAGACGTAGTAAAGAGGTTTGGACCACGGAGCCCGGTTTTCCTTTCTTCTTTTCAAAAGCTTAAGAATATGTTTAACCAGTCTAAGGATAACCCTTCAGTGAAGGTTAAGTTTGAAGAATGGGATAAACTCCTTGCTAAAGTGTACGGCAGTAGCGTCGCCAGCGATGAGCTTTTCCTTCGCCATACTTATCTATCTATCCTGGTCAAGCTTATAGCTTATCTTGCCCTATTTAGAGAAAAACCAAAACAGAAGGATGAATTTTTCTCCATACTAGAAGGTGAGGCATTCAGGCAAAGAGGCTTTCAGAATTTAGCTGAGAGTGACTTCTTTACCTGGGTTTTGTCTGCTCCTTTGCTAAATGACGCGCATGGTCTTCTTAGGGGGCTAGCTCAGCATATCTCAGTTTATGATTTGTCCAAAATAAATGAAGATTTGCTCAAAGAACTCTACCAGCAACTTGTTGACCCTGAAACTCGCCATGACCTAGGTGAGTTTTATACCCCAGATTGGCTAGCTGACTTGATTCTTAGGCAAGCTTTCTGGGGTAAGGGGAAAAGTCTTCTTGACCCAGCCTGCGGCTCCGGAACCTTCTTATTTATCGCTATCCGTTTATTGCGCGAGCATGGGCTCCATGGAACCGCTCTAGTAGAAAAGGCAACAGAGGATATCGTTGGCGTGGATGTCCATCCACTAGCTGTGACCATTGCCAAGATAAATTACTTGCTAGCCCTGGCGCCCGAGCTAACAGGCTACGAGGAAAAACTTACCATCCCCATATATATGGCTGACTCTTTAGTAATGAGAGAAAAGCTTTCTTTTGGAGAGGAGTCATTCTCCGTTACTGTGACTGGCAAAGAAAAATTTGGTATTCCCGCCGATATGACGGTGAACCCTGACACTTTAGATAGAGTTATTGATGAGATGAGATTCTACGCTGGGAAGTCTACTGAAGAGGCGATAGCTGGCTTTGAAGCTTATCTCAAGAGGCAAGGCTATGATAGGTGGCTTTGGCTATGGTCACAGAATCTCCGACTGATGATGAAGTTAGTCCAGGAAGGCAGAGATACCATCTGGGCGTTCATTCTCAAGAACTATTACCGTCCTATTTTCTTTTGCCAGAAGAGCTTTAGCTTGGTGGCTGGAAACCCTCCTTGGCTAGCTTATAGATATATTCGTGACCCCAATTACCAGAGTCAGATAAAGAAACTCACCATGAGCTATAAACTGCTCGCCCCCAAAGACGTTAAACTCTTTACTCAAATGGACACTTCAACCCTCTTCTTTGCCTTCAGTATCTATATGTATGTCAGGAGCGGGGAGACCATCGCTTTTGTTATGCCCCGCAGTATCATCACCGGTGCCAAACAGCATGCCAACTTCAGAAACTTTATTACTGGCAAAGACGTCGCTTTCTGGCAGCCCAAACTGCGCAAACTTATAGACTTGGAGAAGGTTATTGTGTCCGAGACCGCTACCAAGGGTATCTTCAATGTCCCCGCCTGTGTCCTCATCGCCCGCCAAGGTCAAAAAGAAGACCGTCCTGTCCAGAGGCTTGATATAAAAGGCACCCTATCCAAGAAAAACCTTAGCTGGCAGGAAGCCCAAACTCACCTCGCCATCCGGCGTTCTCGCATCAGCCCCGAGGTTCTGTTCCCACCCGCTACCAAAGGGAGCTATTACTTTGAGCACTTCAGAGCAGGAGCTAATATGTATCCCCGCTGTTTCTGGTTTGTCCAGCCAGCAACCGGTAAGGGGTTGACGGTAATAGACCGCGCCAAGCCTTACTTAAAAACCCATCCGGATATCGAGAAAAGTGCCAAAGAGACGTGGAAAGGCATAGAAATATCTGGCGAAGTTGAAGCTGACTTTCTTTACGCGACTCTCCTTGGGAAGCATCTTCTGCCTTTTGGCTATACGAGGCTGGACTTGGTAGTCTTGCCCCTTGAGACTTCAGAAATAGGCGTGCGCATGTTGAATAAGCAAACCGCCCTGCGCGACGGCTATTCCGGCCTTCACAACTGGCTCAGCCAAGTTGAAAACCTTTGGCAAGCACGGAAAAAGAGAACCGTTAGAGAGAATGTCTACCAGTGGGTTGATTATCGCCGCAAACTGCTCTCTCAGCACTCCTCTGGCTATTACAACGTGCTTTCTGGTAAGTGTGGAACTCATATTGCTTCTTGTGTAGTGGATGCGACTAGTGGCAGCTTAGAGGTTGAAAGCCGTTCCACAAACGGCTTCTTTAACGACACCGGAATTTTCTTTTATCAGACGAAGGAATTAAGAGAAGCTCATTACCTTTGTGCCTTGCTCAATTCCCAGTATGTTGATGAAGCCATAAAACTTTCCCAGCCCAAAGGAGCCTGGGGTGAAAGGGAAGTACAGAGGCGCCCTTTCGAGGTGCTGCCAATTCCTGAATTCGATGCTGCAGATAAAAATCATCTGAGACTGGCTGCGCTATCGCAAGAATGCCATCAGAAAGTAGCTCAATTAGCTTTAGAAGGCAAATCTATTGGTTCCCTCCGTAATAAGGTTAGAGATTATCTCAGCACAGAACTGCATGAAATTAACAAGCTTGTAAAGGCTATCCTTGCTTAGCATTTATATCGGGAGATATCGTCTCACTTACGACTTCTTTATGAGCAGCCAGCAATCTTTTGGTTAGCTGACCAGGTTTGCTTGAGCTGATGGGCTTGTTCTCAAAAACCGGGTACGCTCTCATAAGGTTGGTAACGAAGGTACTCAATAATTCTAGCTAGGACAGCCCCCGATAGGTTTGCTGGAGGAGCAGAGCATCCTTTTCTAAGTAGGGCATACTCTCGCTGATGACTACTCCCTTTGCCTTCCGTTCCTTTAGGGCTTTAAGTAGCTCCGCATATTGGAAGTCTGAGTCCGGGAGCATTAAATGCTTGATTTCTCCCTTATTACCGTAAGCAATCCCGGAGAGATGGATGTGCATATTATCTAAGGCCTGCCTGCCTAGTTTTCGTTCAATCTGGTCTAAGATATCGAGAAATTCTTGATAAGAATTAGCCTTTCCTGTTCGGGCATGCCAATGAGAAAAATCAAGGCAAGGGGCAACTCCTTCTATCTCGCTACTAAGCTGAAGTATTTCCTCCAAGGTGCCGAATTGAGAGGGTTTTCCGGTAACTTCAGGGGAAATCGTTACCTTATTGCCTTCGTTCCTCAGGATGTTCACTATCTCCTCCAGATGTCTTTTGACCGTGGTGTAGGTCTCTGCGGGGGTGCTTTTGAGATAAAAGGCGGCGTGGAAGGTAATACTTTTGGCGCTGAAAAGAGCAGCAATGCGAGCAGTTTGTAGTATCCTTTCTTTGCTCATGTTTACTTTTTCCGGCTCCACAGCATTTAGGTTTATAAAGTAAGGTCCGTGAGCAGTGAGCACTACCTTCTTTCTTGCTGCTAATTCTCCCACTGGGACAGCAACCTTAGGGCTCATCCTTACCCCCTGGACAAATTCTACCTCCATGCAGCCGAGGCCGAGCTCGGCAATACGCTCAATGCCAGCCTCTGTGGAACGGAGTTTAGCACTGACAGGGACACCGCCTGTTCCGAAAAGGAGCTTGCCTGTTTCGTTTGGATTCATGGCTTCCCTTGTCTATTGTAATACTTCGTTTACGAGTTTTCTATAGGCAGCCAGCAATTCTTTAGTTAGCTGACCGGGTTTACCCGTGCCGATAGGCTTACCCTCAAATCTGGTCAAGGGCATAAGCTCCAGTATGGAATTGGTGATAAAGGCTTCTTCAGCCTCAATTAGCTCCTTTAACTCCACCTGTCTTTCCAGGGTTTTGATATTTGCAGCCCGAGCTATTTCCAGAACTGCTTCTCTGGTGATTCCAGGCAGTACTCCGCTTTCCAAAGAGGGTGTGATGAGCTCTCCATTACTCGCCAGGAAGATATTAGTCGTGCTGCCTTCGGCCAGGTAGCCCCGTTCATTGAGCAAGATAGCTTCATCGTATCCAGCAGCTCTGGCTGCCATCCGGGCGAGGATATTTTCCATATAGCAGGTAGACTTTAGTCGGGATAAGGGCGACTGGCTATTACGGCGCAGGGAGGATAGGGCTGCTTTAAAACCTGATTCATATTTTTCCGGTGGTAAGGGAATAAGGTTTCGGGCAGTGACCAGGACAGTGGGGTTAGAGCAAGTGCCGGGGTCAGGCGTCATGTCGCCTTCTCCAGCCGAAACGGTGAGCCTCAGGCGGGCGTCCTTGAGCTTATTAGCTTCTAAAGTTACCAAACAGGCAACTTCCAGAGATTGCTTCCCCTCCACTACGTTCAGGATGCTATGTATCAGACCGAGGCTCTGGGCAGAGAGGCGAAGGCGGGCAAGGTGACGGTCGAGGCGAAAGATATGCCCCTGGTAAGCCCGCATGGTCTCGAATAACCCGTATCCGTAAAGGAAGCCATGGTCGAAGGGAGATAGCTTAGCCTTGGAGCGGGGTATAAGTCGGCCGTTGAGATAAATAATTTCTGCCATGATTTCAACTCTGCTCGTCATTGCGAGGCACCTAAGTGCCGAAGCAATCCCCAAGAATGCCCTGCCACCGAGATTGCTTCACTTCGTTCGCAATGACAGGTGGCGTCGGTAATAGTAGATGAGGGCTCACAATGACGTCGCTTCACGTTAGTTAAGTACTACTTTCGCTCCAAACTGGCCGGGTAAAACCAAGAAAGTTAGCTAAAAGGTTATGTCCTACTTCAGTGAGGATGGATTCGGGGTGAAACTGAACCCCCTCCACTACATAATCTCGGTGTCTCACCCCCATTATTATCCCTTCAGAAGTTTTGGCAGTGACTTTGAGACAGGATGGAAGATCCTCAGCTTCGATAATCAAGGAATGGTAGCGTGTTGCTGAAAAGGGATTGGGTAAGCCCTGATAGATAGTTTTGCCATCGTGGTGGATAATGGAGGTCTTGCCGTGGACTGGCAATGTCTGACCGATTTTGCCCCCATAGACGTAGCCAATGCATTGATGCCCTAAACATACCCCCAGTATGGGGATTTTCCCACCAAAGTGCCGCATTACCTCATTGGAGATGCCTGCTTCCAGGGGAGTACAAGGTCCTGGGGAGACGACGATATGACTAGGGGCTAGCTCTTCGATTTGTGCCAGAGTTATCTTATCATTGCGATAGACCACTGGTTGCCAGCCCAGTTCCCCCAAGTATTGGGCGAGGTTGTAAACAAAGGAATCATAGTTGTCTATTATCAGTACCATTTTTTAAGCTTGTTACCAGGATGGAATAGCCCTGCTTCTCCCAGTGTGGTTAATTTCTTAGTACTAAATTATATCTCCACCTGGCCGTCATTGACAAATTTGTCTTTGGCGTTTATCCTATTCATCGTTGTCTCCTTGCAAGCACCTGTCTGCTGTGCGGGCACAGGCAGGCTTTTTTGGTGCAGATGTTATTTGCTGTATCATAACTGAAAAGGGACACCTTGGCTAGGGCTTCAAAAATTATGTGATTCTTTATGCGTTATCTGGATTTAAGAAGGGAGAAGCAGAAATGGAAATCAAGGTAAAATCTGCTGCAGAAGCTACAGAAATAGCTCAGACTTTTATCAAGAAATATCGTTGGTACACGCGGCCCTTGAAGGCTGTTAGGGAAGACGATGCTTGGCTAGTAGAACTAGATGTCGGGCCGGTATTTACTGTAATAGCGAAGATAAAAGTAGATGCTAAATCGGGGGACATTCTAGAGTACACAATTCCTAGCTGAGCAGGTTGTAGATGAAAGTCAAAGAAAGTGTTGAGAAATATAAAGCCCAGAGTATGCACTATTTGAAAAATGCACTGCACTTCATTGAAGTCGGTGATGCTGAGAAAGCTAGCGAGTTTTTATGGGGTAGCATAGCAGAGGCACTAAAAGCGGTTGCGGCAAGCAAAGGGATACAACTTAAAAGTCATAAAGACCTTAGGAATTACGCGATGGAGTTGGCAAAAGTACTTCGAGATGTGAGCATTCGAAATACTTTCTTACATGCTCAGTCTTTACACAGCAATTTTTACGAAACGGGATTGCTGATGGAGGATGTAGCTATATGTGCTGACGACGTTAGAGCCACATTAGCTAAGCTGTTTAAGCTTATCGACAGGGGAGAATAGGCCATGGACAAAGTAATCATTTTCGACACTACCTTACGAGATGGTGAGCAAGCTGCAGGAGCGAGCTTGAACCTCCAGGAGAAGCTGGAAATAGCCAGACAGTTGGATAAACTTGGCGTTGATGTTGTTGAAGCGGGCTTTCCTGCCAGCTCAGTTGGAGAGTTTGAGGCTATCCGCCTTATTGCCCGGGAGCTTAAGCGTCCCACAATTTGCGCTCTGACCCTTGCCAATATTGAAGCCATAGACAGGGCCTGGGAGGCGGTTGAAGAAGCCGAGCATCCCCGGCTTCATGTTTTTCTTTCAGCCTCAGACATTCACCTTGCTCACCAGCTCAGGAGGAGTCGGGATGAGGTTCTAAAGATGTCTCAGGAAATGGTGGCTCGAGCTAAGAGTTATTTAGACGATGTTGAGTTCTCACCGATGGACGCCAGTCGTGCTGACCCTGCTTACATCTACCAGATTCTGGAGGCAGTGATCAACGCTGGAGCAACCACGGTTAATATCCCCGATACTGTGGGCTATGCTACCCCCCAGGAATTTGGCAGTTTAATCCGGGGCATACTGGACAACGTGCCTAACATCGGCAAGGCTGTGGTCAGCGTGCATTGTCATGATGACCTGGGGTTGGCTGTGGCTAATAGTCTCGAGGCAATAAGGGTAGGTGCGCGGCAGGTTGAATGTACCATTAACGGCATCGGTGAGAGAGCGGGCAACGCTTCTCTAGAAGAGATTGTCATGGCTCTAAAAACTCGCCAGGATTTCTTCAACCTCACCACCAATATTGATACGACTCAAATTTACCGGACAAGTCGTCTGGTTAGCGAGATGACTGGTTTTCCCGTCCAGCCTAACAAAGCTATCATTGGGGCAAATGCCTTCCGCCATCAGTCAGGTATCCATCAAGATGGCGTGCTCAAAAAGTCTATCACTTACGAAATTATGGATCCCAAATCGGTGGGCATCCCCTCGAGTGCCTTAGTGCTGAGTAAGGTGAGTGGTAGACATGCCTTCAAGGAGAGATTATCTGAGCTTGGCTACACTTTAAGCGAAGAAGCCTTAAACCGCGCCTTTCAGGGCTTCAAGAGGTTAGCGGATAAGAAAAAGGAAATCACAGACCGTGATATTGAATCTCTGATAGCCGAGGAATTACGCACTGTTACCGAGGTGTACCATCTTGACCATGTTGAAGTTTCCTGTGGTGACCATAGCCTCCCTACGGCAACAGTTAGACTTATCGGTCCAGATGGGCAGAGTTTGGCCGACGCTGCTTTGGGCACGGGTCCTGTGGATGCCGTATATAAAGCTATCAACCGCATAGTTGGGATACCTAATAAACTCACGGAGTTCGCCGTTAAATCGGTTAGTGAGGGGATTGATGCCATCGGGGAGGTTTTGATACGGATAGAGAGCGAGGGTATAACCTATACCGGGCGTGGTGCTTCCACTGATATCATTGTTGCCAGTGCCAAGGCGTACATGAATGCCCTAAATCGGCTTTTAGCCAGCAAAGCGGCCAAGAAAGGAAAACTTTAGTTGAGTCCCTGGCTAGAAATGATATTGAGGTTTTTATTGGCTGTTGCCTTGGGGGCAGGCATTGGTTATCAGCGGGAGCGGGCAGGCAAGGCAGCGGGAGTGCGTACGCATATATTAGTTAGCTCCGGAGCAGCCCTTTTCACCTTGGTATCTATATACGGGTTTAGTGGTGCAGCAGTTGACATCTCTCGAGTTGCTGCTGCAGTGGTGGTTGGGGTCGGTTTCATTGGTGGTGGAGTTATCTTCCGCGGCCAGCGTGGAGAAGAGGTGGCCGGGCTAACCACCGCAGCTACCATCTGGATAGCTGCCGCCGTAGGTCTAGCTGCCGGGGCAGGAATGTATTTGGTCTCCGTTATAGCAACTGCGGTCATCGTAGGTATTTTGCTGCTTCCCAAGATTCGTGGCTAAGAAAGTCATTGCGAGCAGAGCGAAGCAATCTCAATGAGAGCGCCGGTTTAAGAATTTTAACGACGTTCCTGGCGAAGGGACATTTGTCATGCTCAAAATTTTGCACACTGCCGATATTCACCTCGGGGCGAAGTTCTCGGGTCTAGGAAATAAGGGTGCCTCTCAACGAGAGCAGTTGAGGACTACGTTCAAGAACATCATAGCCACTGCAATAGATGAAAGGGTGAACATCGTTTTAATTGCCGGAGACCTATTCGATGCTAACCAGCAACCACAAAGAAATATAGATTTGGTAATAGAGCAATTTAATTTGCTCAATCAGAATAATATCCCCATCTGCCTTATCCCTGGCACGCATGATTCTCTTGATTCCTCGTCAATTTACAAAAAAGTTGACTTTGAAGGAAAATGCTCTAATCTAAAAATTTTTGCTGATGAAAATATATCCTACAAGGAGTATCCCGAGTTCAATTTAACGGTGTACGGAAAGCCCAATCTAAGTAACAGGTCCTATGTAAGCCCATTGAAAGGGCTCAAGCCTGCGACCTTAAGCAAGTTTCATATTGCTATGGCTCACGGGTCGCTCTATATCCCAGAAAAGATAGCGGAGGATGACCATGTCTTCAGGCTTGAGGAAGTTAAAGCCAGTGGCATGGATTATCTGGCACTGGGACACTGGCACCGAGTCTATAGCTGCTCAGAGAAGCCTCCAGCCTGGTATTCCGGCCCGCCGGAGTGGATACCTGACCAAAGAGAAAGAGGTGCTGTGCTTTTAGTTAGCCTTTCGGACGCCGGTGAGGTTAAGGTTGAACCCAAAATGGTTGGGCTTCGTGACTATGACGAAGTAGAGATAGACATGAGTGAAATACAAGACCTGGCCAAGCTAAAAGCGATAATCTCCGAGGGGGCAAATCAAAATTTGGTAAGAAAAGCCACTCTTAAGGGGCTTCGCGATGCCGAACTTATAGTAAATCCTAAAGAATTGGAAGATGATGTGGGAAAGGAATTTTTCCACCTTAAGGTTAGCGATCAATCTCACGTAAAATTGAAGGAAATTTCAGAATCTACTTATGAAAGACAATTAATCAAGGCGAAGTTCATCAAATTGATGAACGAAAAGATCGCGAGCTCCGAAGGAGAGGAAAAGGAAATAGCAGAAAGTGCCCTTCAGTATGGCATGGCTTTCCTTGAAGGAACTTTGTAATGTGGCTAAAAAGAATCGAGCTTAAGAATTTTAAAAGGTTCAACAGCTTTCAAGCTCAATTTAGCCCCGCGATAAATGTGGCTAAAGGTCCGTTTAATGAAATTGGAAAGTCCACTCTGCTTAAGGGGATAGTCGCTGCCCTCTTTTACGATGTGAAGAGCGTCAAGAAAGAGGTTAAGGATTGCGTTTCATGGGGTTCGGATAGACAATATGAAACCTGTGTGGAATTTGAGGAGAAAGGGAAGGCATATTCACTATACAAAGATTTTGAAAAAGGGCTTGTCAGCTTTATCGGGCACAATACCGGAGAAAAATTTGATACGTCCAAGAAGGTTTCGGGAAAGATGAAGGAGCTCTTAGGGACTGACTCTGATAGATTTTTCTCCTTAACCTCCTGTATTTACCAAGACGAAGTAAAAGCAATATCAAGCGGCAAAAAGGAGATAAGTGATAGCTTAGAGGAAGTGGTAACCGGCGGAAAAGAAGGCATCCTTGCCTCTCAAGCTATGAAGAAGCTCGAAACCGAGATTTTGAACCTAAAAAGAGGGCTAGACCAACCGGCTAAATATCCCGGGCCCTTAAAGCATTGGAGGGATAAAATTGATGATACCAAAGAACAGCTTAACAAGGTGAGGAAAGAAGTTTCGAACATTGAGAATTCAAGAATAGAGCTTAAGAAGCTTGCCACAAAGCTTGAGGAGATTGAGAAAAAGTACGAAAATGCAAAAATCCTCTTGGACAGCAATGATAGACGTATACAAATAGAGAATCGAATAAAAGAGCTTGAAGTAAAATACAATGAACGGGAAAGATTGAAGGACGAGATCGAAGAATTGCAAGAAAACTATAAAAAGGCGGGGGATGCTTTGAGTTCTATCGAGGGGCTGAAAGAGGAAGAGAAGGTTTTAGAAATTCGGAGGGGGTTGGATAACATAGAGAACGAGCGAAAAGGACTCGATGAAAATTTAGAGAGCGTAAGGGAAGACCTAAGGGGAAAAGAAAACGAGATGCTTACCCTAAACCGGAGAGCTCAGGATATAAGTTTGACACTCGACTCTATAAGGGGTCTTAAAGACAGGGAACAAGTCTCCCAACTCTCCAGGCAGTTGGCTATATTCGAAGATCGACATAAAAATCTCATCGATGACATTGGAAAAGGCGAAGGGGAAATAGAGGGGAAAAGGAAAGAACTGCAAAAGAAGAAAGTATCAAGGCTTTTAAGCTCAAAACCAATTATTACCTCAGCAGCGGTAATCTCGGTGGGAAGTATAGTAGGAGCAATATTCAACTTAATTTTTCTTTGGGGTCTAGTTCCTGGCTTAGGACTGCTCATCGCCTCTCTGGGGTCAAAGAATCGCTTAACCAAAGATAAAACTGAGATTTTGGGACTAGAAGCTCAAGTCCAAAGCATGTGGGAGAGCCTGGAAGAATCACAAAATCGAGAGAAAGAGATATTAACTCAAGTTAAGTGTGAATCAATGGAAGAGTTCAGAGAAAGGGAGAGGAATTTTTATCAGCAGCTAGAGGAAAGAGATAAAAATGAGAGGGAAATAACTGTAAAGAAGACGGAGAGTTCCGGACTTGAAGAAAGAATTAAAAGTATGAATGCTCGACTTGAGCAACTCTCCCAAGCAGAAAGCGAACTTCTATCTCAAGCAAGGTGTGACACAAAGGGAGAATTTGAGGAAAAAGAAAGAGATTTTCGTTATTGGCTAAATGAGAAGCGGCGATCCAGTGATCAATTAAAAGGGAAATTAGGGACTAAGAGCATCGAGGAGATAAATCAAGAGAAGATCGAGCTCACAAGGAAACTGAGAGTTGAGGAGGATCGTCTTACACCGGATTTGAAAAATACTACCCTTAGTCCCGAGGAGTTAGTTGAGTTAAAGTCCGAGGTTCAAAACTTGGAGAAAGCGCGGGAAAAGCTAAAGAGAGATAAAGAAAGATGTGAATTTATTATTGAGAATGGAGAATATAGCACCGATAACCAAGTCGAGTTGGAAGAATGTTTAGTGAATTATGAGGAAGATTTAGAGCGAGAGGGAAACAAAGTCAGGATTTATGAATTAGCCAAGGAATTTATATCTAAGGCGAGAGACGAGGCTCTTTCCTCAATTACCGATATTTTAAAGGAGGGTATCCAAGAATATTTTGAAATCTTCACAAGTGGCAAATATAAGCAAGTGGAGATCAGTAAAGGTGACAAGGGTAATTTGGAGTTCTGGATATATTCAGACGAGAAAGGTGACCTTGCCAAGCCCGAAGATTTAAGTGGAGGTGTGATTGATGAGTTCTATCTGGCGTGTCGGCTTGCCTTGGTAAAGTCAATATTTGGCGATAAGAAGCCGCCTTTGATATTGGATGACCCCTTTGTTAATTTTGACTCTGTCCGTCTGGCTAACACGCTAAACTTTTTCAAAACGCTGGCCTCGGATTATCAAATCATCATATTCACGCTGAGCGATTTATATGATAAGGTAGCTGATAATATTATTCCGTTAGGTGAAAAAGAGAGGTCTTTGTGATGAACTTAGTGCTCATCATAACAAGCACGGTTTCCATGATAGGCAGCGAAGAATGAGAGGTAAATAATATGGAATTTGATGTAGCGGTTTTACCCGGCGATGGTGTTGGTCCCGAGGTAATAACCCAGGCGCTAAAGGTCTTGCAGATTGTGGGTGAGAAATTCGGGCATAGCTTTCACCTCCAGGATGGGCTCATAGGTGGCGTTGCTATAGACACCCTGGGCACAGCTCTCAGTGATGAAGCCTTGAAGATGTGTAAACAATGTGATGCAGTGCTGCTCGGTGCAGTTGGCGGTTCTAAGTGGGATGACCCTCAAGCCAAAATCCATCCTGAAGACGGACTTCTGGCTTTGCGCAAAGGGCTGGAGCTGTTTGCTAATTTGCGCCCCGTGAAAGTTTTCCCTATGCTGGTGAATTCTACTAATCTCAAGCCGGAGGTGGTTAAGGGGGTTGACTTGGTGGTGGTTAGAGAACTCACAGGCGGACTTTACTTCGGTCAGCCCAAGAAACAGTGGCAAACTCCGGAGGGAAGGCAGGCTGTTGATACCATGGCTTATTCCGAGATGGAAATTGAGCGCATATTGAAGGTTGGCTTTGAGTTAGCTCTCAGCCGTCGTAAGAAGCTAACTTCGGTGGACAAAGCCAATGTTCTCCAGTCATCCCGGCTATGGCGTCAGATTGCTATAGAAATTTCCGCCGATTACCCCGATGTTGAGCTTCAGCATATGCTGGTTGATGCCTGTGCTATGAGGTTTATTCAGCGTCCTGCTGACTTGGATGTCTTGGTCACGGAAAACATGTTTGGTGACATTCTCACTGACGAGGCTTCAATGCTGGCTGGCTCCATGGGCATGCTCCCTTCGGCTAGTTTAGCAGGAATTCCCAGGGGAAAAACCTTCGGCATGTATGAGCCGATTCATGGCAGCGCTCCCAGTCGAGCGGGGCAAAACTTGGCTAACCCTATTGCCACTATCTTGAGCGTAGCTATGATGCTTCGCTATTCCTTTGCCCTGGAAACTGAAGCACAGGCTATAGAAAATGCTGTCCTCGCTGCTTTAGAGAAAGGTTATAGAACTTACGATATAATGTCAGAAGGCAAGATTCGGGTGGGAACAAAGGAGATGGGAGATTTGATTGCTCAAAAAATGAAAGGTTAAGGGAATTTTCCATGATAACAGTGCAGCTTTATGATACCACTCTAAGGGATGGTGCCCAACAGGAGGGGATTTCTTTGTCGGTCGAGGATAAGCTCAAGATTTGCCAGAAGCTGGATGAGCTGGGCATTGAGTTCATAGAGGGTGGCTGGCCCGGTTCTAACCCTAAGGATACCGAGTTCTTTGCCCAGGCACAGAATTTAAACTTGACATATTCTACTCTAGTTGCCTTTGGCAGCACCAGACACGTGAGTTCTCGGGCGGAAGAAGACCTTAATCTCCAGGCCTTGCTTCAAGCCAAAACCAGGGTGGTCACTATCGTAGGAAAAGCCTGGGATAAGCAGGTAACCCGGGTTCTGGAAACAACGCTGGATGAAAACCTCAGCATGATTACAGATTCCATAAGTTACCTTAGAGCAAAAGGGCTCAGGGTTTTCTTCGATGCCGAGCATTTCTTCGACGGATATAAAGATAATCCTGAATATGCCTTGCAGGTGGTGATGGCTGCGGCTAAAGCTGGTGCGGAATGCGTGGTTCTTTGCGATACCAATGGTGGCACCCTGCCGCAAAAGATAGTGGAAGCTATTAAAGCTGCCCAAAAGGCAAGCCCTGTTCCTTTGGGCATTCACACCCATAATGATGCCGAGCTTGCTGTAGCTAATTCCCTGGCTGCCGTGGAAGCGGGAGTTATCCAGGTTCAAGGGACCATTAATGGCTATGGTGAGCGCTGTGGCAACGCCAATCTCTGTTCCATCATACCAACTTTGAAACTTAAGATGGGCATTGATTGTATTACTGACAAGCAGCTAAACAAGCTCAGCGATGTCTCTCGCTATATATCAGAACTGGCTAACATGCCTCATTATGACCGGCTTCCTTATGTAGGCGATGATGCCTTCACCCATAAGGGTGGGATTCACGTATCAGGCTTAATAAAATGGGAAGATAGCTACCAGCACATAAATCCAAATCTAGTGGGTAATCGCCCGCATGTTGTTGTTTCCGAGCTGGCCGGGAAGGGAAGCATTATCTTTAAAGCTAAAGAACGTGGACTACCTGTCCCTAAAGGCAAGGAGATTGAGAAGGTGCTGGAGCAAATTAAGTTATTAGAGAAGCAGGGTTTTCAATATGATGTTGCCGAGGCGTCCTTCGACCTTCTGCTCCGCCGGACTCAGCCTGACTATCAGCCGCCTTTCGAGCTGGTTGACTTCATGATTGTGGTAGAGAAACGGCGCCGCCCGCCCACCAAAGGAAATCAAGAGGAGCCATTGTCCGAAGCTACTATCAAGGTCAAGGTAGATAACAGGATAGTGCATACGGCTGCTGAAGGCAATGGCCCGGTCAATGCCCTCGACCAGGCTCTGCGCAAAGCTTTACTCCAGTTCTATCCTGACTTGAGTGCTGTAAAACTTATTGACTATAAGGTGCGCATCCTCGAAGAAACCGCAGGCACTGCATCGCAGGTCAGGGTGCTCCTTGAGTCCAGCGACGGCCGGGAAAACTGGCGGACGGTAGGCAGCTCCACTAACATCATCGAAGCTAGCTGGCTGGCCCTGGCCGATAGCATAGAGTACTGGCTGATAAAGCAGGCTGGGAAAGCAGAGAGCTGACATTTATTGCACAGTAAGCAAAATCCAGAGTCCATTGGATTTGGTTACCCAAGGGCTTATGTGAGCGAAGTAAAAAAACCTGTGGATTTCAGTAGCCTGCCGAACGAAGGTATATAGAACAAGGTTCGGATATGAACAGGTTAGCCGAAATTGCGAATGGTGCAAAGAATAATGAGTAGGCAATAGTATGGTAAAGCCCAGAATCGTTGAAACGGATGAAGGGATACAGGATGAATTTGATGTACGAACATACAATAGTATGATGCAAGGATTAAGAGACAAGGGTTGGATGGAAACAGACCATATTATCACATCAGGGATCACATATGGGTTCGCACTAGAGATTGGTCCTGGCCCCGGTTATCTTGGTCTGGAATGGCTGAAGAAGACGGAAAGTACGATGCTCATAGCTGTAGAAATCAGTCCTGAAATGACAAAAATTGCTGAGAGAAATGCCAGGGAATATGGACTTGAAGGTAGAGTCAAATATGTGAAGGGCGATGCCCACCAGATACCATTTGATGGCAACACTTTTGATGGCGTGTTCACTAATGGTTCTCTTCATGAATGGTCACAACCTATAAGGGTTTTCGACGAAGTTTACCGCGTGTTGAAGCCGGGGGCGAAGTACTTCATAAGTGACATGCGCCGGGACATGAATCCGTTTGTGAAGCAGTTTATGAAATTGATGGTTAAACCTAAAGAGATTAGACCAGGCTTTGTATCATCTATAAATGCATCCTATACTACTGACGAGATTCGCGCTGTACTTGATCAGTCAAACTTGAAAGAGTTTGTAGTTGCAAAAACGTTTATGGGACTTGAAATTACCGGGGTGAAGAGTAGGTGATCTTACTATCTGCTCGGAACTTCAGATACGCTCGGCCATTATACGAAACCGCCTCTTAAAAGAGGAGTAATAAGCCACCATGGATAAACCAGCATCTAATTTTGATTTTCAATTCATGGCTTTGGGCTACAAATTTCGCGATTTCTTCTTGCCCCGCATAAATATCTTGAAAGAGGTGGGGATAAAACCGGGATTTCATGTACTCGATTATGGCTGTGGCCCCGGGAGTTACATAATGCCCCTCGCAGAATTGGTAGGCGAGTCAGGGAAAGTTTATGCCATGGATATCCATCCACTGGCAATTCAGAGGGTTCAGGATATCGCTTCGAAAAAGCAACTGACAAACGTGGAAACCATTCTTTCCGATTGCCAAACCGGGTTGCCGGATAATACCTTAGATGCGGTTCTATTGTATGATGCCTTTCACCACTTGAGCGACCCAGACGTGGTACTAAAGGAGTTGCATCGAGTATTGAAACCAGATGGAATCCTATCCTTCGGTGACCACCATATGAAGGAAAGTGAAATAGTTTCCCAGGTAACAAATAGCGGATTGTTCAGGCTGTCGAGGAAAGGCGAAAGAACATATACTTTCTTGAAAGAGGAATTATAACGAATTTTGCTGTGCCTATTTTTGTGCTAGCTTTCTAAAGGCAGGGATGAATATAAAGCAAAGGCCACCAGCAAAGCACCAAATGCCAGCAATCATTAAGCCAATTATCCCTCCGATATAACGGCCTAGCCCTAAGGCTAGCCCAACGCTAAGTAAGATGAGCCCGGCAAGGATAAAACCATGACTGCGCGCCCATTCCTTTCTGCTTAGCACTTTTAAATTCTTCATGCTACCTCCTTCGTTTACTGAAGATGCTTTCCAGGTTTAGCACCTAGCCTTTAGCCAGTCCAGAACAAAATCCATTGCTGCCTTTTCCAGGCGCATTTTGTGCCTGGCACCGGGTATTATTTTTAACTCTTTGGGCTCTTTAGCTTTCTGGTAGAGCTTATGTGCGTGCTCCAGGGGTATTAATTCGTCGGCATCTCCATGAACCAAAAGCAGAGGACGGGGGGAAATTCTATCAATCCACTTGATTGGAGAGACGGTCTCAAATCCTCTCTCCCATTCTTCTATTGAGGGTGGAAAATCTTTATCCCTGATTGACCCGATTTGGCGAAACCGTTGGATAGTGTCAAGAGGCGTTTCTCTTTGAGAGAGAGAGTGAAAATCCGCAGGGCAGGCACAGGTTACCACTGAAGATACCCTAGAGTCATGGGCTGCGGTATAAACGGAAACCGCTGCCCCTCCGCTAAATCCCAGTAAGCAAAAATGGGTCTTATCTACCTCCTTCAGGTTATACAGGAAATCAAGAGCAGCTTGTAAATCTCGACTCCAGCCCAGTATGTCTAAGTTACCTTCGCTCCTTCCCGCTCCCCGAAAGTTAAAGATTAAGGTGATGAAGCCAGCATGGCAGAAGTGCTGCGCCAGTAGTGTATAGCCCCTGTCGGCGGGGTCGGGGGGAACAGCCGGAATGCCATGGCAGATGCACAAGGCGGGATGACCCTTGTCCCCTGACGGTATATGAAGCTCGCCGGCGAGTTCAAGTCCATCGGCGTTCAAGCGAATTTCTTTTATCTCCATCTTTTAAAGGGTCAAAAATAATAGATTCGCCTTCTTCTCTTAAAAATGAGACCCGCTGCGAGCCCCAGCAACAAACCTCCAATGTGAGCTTGCCAGGCTATCCCGGAGAAGAGGAAAGAGATGAATACGAGGATTATGATTGCTACCCAGAGTGGCATGGGGACAGGGATGGGAATTATAAGGACTGGCACTCTGGGGACCATTACCGCCAGGGCTCCACCAAGGGCGAAAACAGCTCCAGAGGCTCCAAATCCTGTTAGAGTAAGATCTACTAAATGAGCGTAAAGGATAAAGCAGAGATTTCCCGCCAGGCCTCCGAGAAAAAATACCGCCAGGAAGCTTCTCTCCCCCGCTGCCCGGATGAGGAAGCTTCCCAGGAAATACAGGCTTACCATATTGAATAGTATGTGCCAAAAACTGCCGTGGACAAACACGCTGCTTATAATGGTAAAGGGGTGGTCTTGGAGCAGCGCGGTATTCAAGCCAAGAAAGCGGGCAACTTCATTGACAACTTCATTATTTTTTATGATGGGATACCCACCAATCACTAACTCGATTACGAAGATTACGACATTTAGAGCTATTAAGAACCACAGGGCATTTAAATTGGCAGCGCGATAAGTTCGCATTGTGCAATTATAGATTAAATCTGGCTTCTGGTTCAACAGGCTGACTCAAGGAGCTGGTGGGTTATAATGTGTTGTAATATCCGGCGCGGTAAGTTTATAATGGGGGAAGATATTCAGGCTGGCAAGATATTTTCCTTACGGGAATTTTAAGTGAGCGAGCAAAGTCCAGAACAAAAACGAAACCTTCCCCCCATAGTTATAGTGGGCATAATTCTGGCAGCCCTCTGTGGCATCTCATTGTACATACGCATAGCCCTGCCTTATGACCACATTTTTGTCAATGACTGGGTCTGGTTTCGAGAGACTGATGCCTATTATTACATGCGCAACATAGAAAATCTGGTTCATAACTTTCCCCACTTCAATTCCTTTGACCCCTACATGCTCTACCCTGGTGGTGGTGGAGGACTTGCTCGGCCATTCTTCGCCTGGCTTATCGCTGGCATAATTCGGCTTGTTAGCTTGGGGGTACCAACTCAGCATGCCATGGAATCGGTGAGTGCTTACATGCCCGCTATTCTGGGCACTCTGACACTGATTCCGGTGTACTTTATCGGCAAGGAACTGTTTAACCGCTGGGTGGGCGTAATTTCAGCCGCCCTGGTTGCTATCTTGCCTGGCGAATTTCTGCATCGTTCCCTCCTCGGCTTTACCGACCACCATGTAGCTGAGGTTTTGTTTAGCACCGTGTGCATACTCTTTCTAATAATGGCCATTAAGCGGGCTCGAGAAAGAGAGATTTCCTTCGGCCACCTTCTAAGTAGAGACTGGTCAACTATCACCAAGCCTCTCGTCTATACCCTGCTCGCTGGCGTCTTCCTGGGTATTTATCTCCTTTCCTGGCAAGGTGGACTGCTGTTCATCTTTATTATATTTGCTTACCTGGTGATTCAGTTCATCGTGGACCACTTAAGGCATAAATCGAGCGACTATCTGTGTATTGTAGCCACTCCTCTTTTCCTTATTGCCTTCCTCATGCTTCTTCCCCTATTGGTCAAGAGTGGCCTGGATACCATTTCTCTTGTATCGCTGCTGTTTGCCATAGTGGCACCCATAGTCTTAAGTATTATCTCAAGGCTCATGGCCGGCAGGGCTTTGAAGCCTGTTTACTATCCTTTGGCCTTGCTGGTATTGGCTGGAATTGGTCTTGCTGCTTTTCATGCCATCAATCCCTCCCTGTTTCAGTCCATGTTCGGCCTATTTAGTATCTTCACCCCGGCCGGTGCCAGGCTGACTATCATGGAGGTGGAACCGCTTCTTTTCCCCGGCGGTACATTCGGCTTCCAGACAGCCTGGGCCAACTTCACCACCTCCTTCTTCATCTCATTTATTTCCCTTGCCATGCTTGCTTATGTCGTTGTGAAGGAAAGAAGTGTCGACAAAACCTTGTTCCTGGTATGGAGCATAATAATGTTAATAGCAGTCCTGGGGCAGCGCCGCTTCGGTTACTACTATACTGTAAGTGCTGCCTTGCTCACAGGGTATTTCTCCTGGAAAATGCTGGACATTGCTGGCTTAAGTAAACTGCTGGCTAAGTCTAAAGAAGTAGTGGGAGCAGTAAAAAAATTCAAGAAGAAGGAAAAGAAAACCAGGGAGAAAGCGAGGCCAAAAACATTTATGCAGCCCAGAGGCGCCTGGGTAAGAGTCATCGTTGTTGGGATAGTCATCTTCTTCCTGGTCTTTTTTCCAAATATCGGCAAAGTAGAAGCACTTGCTAGCGAGCCAAATTATATGATGAACGAGGGGTGGTATAGCTCGCTTCTATGGCTAAGGGATAACAGCCCCGAACCTTTTGATGATCCCGAATTCTATTATGAGCTATACCCGCCACGGGATGAGTTTGAATATCCCGAAACTGCCTACGCCGTGATGTCCTGGTGGGACTATGGCTACTTTATAATGCAAATTGCCCATCGCATACCTAATGCCAATCCTGGTCAAGCTGGGGCTGTCCAAGCTGGCCAGTTCTTCACCGCCCAGAATGAAAGCTCAGCCAACGAACTCGCAGATGAGTTAGGTTTGAAATATGTGGTGATTGACTATGCCATGCCCACAGGGAAGTTCTACGCTATGGCTGAGTGGGCTGGCAAAAGCGTGACTGAGTTTTACGAAGTTTATTACGTGCCGATATCAAATAGTGCGCTACAAGTAGTACCTTTGTACTACCCCGCTTACTACAACTCCACTGTGGTCAGGCTCTACAACTTTGATGGCAAAGCTGTAGTTCCGTCTGGAAACTCCACAGTAGCTATTTCCTGGGAATCGACAACGGGTGACGAGCTGTTAAAGCGCGGTTACCAGGTGATAGTTGTCTCTGAAAATAGGATAATACGCATAGACAGAGCGGAACGCTATAAAGTAATCGCAGACGGTTGGTACTTCTCAAGTTATGAAGAGGCTGAAGCCTATGTCTCAACTCAGCAATCGGGGAATTACGACATAGGAGGGCTCAGCCCCTTCGCTGCCATCGTGCCTCTTGAAGAGTTGAACAGCTATGAGCTCGTATATCAGTCCGAGGCCCAAACAACTGTGAAAATTTTTAAATACCTCGGCCCAGGGGAGTCCTGAGCAAAAACACAGCCATCATTACTGGTGGGGCTGGATTTGTTGGCTCTCATCTAGTTGCGGAACTGCTGAAGCGTCGGTACAAGGTATCACGAGTCGATATTATGGGGAAAGGGTGAATCCAGAACAATTAGGGGTCGGTAAAACCTACGAAATTAGAATCACTATTACTGAAGAGATGGTTGAGCATTTTGCCCGAGCCACTGGTGACTATAATCCTATCCATATGGATGAGGACTATGCCAAGGGAACGATTTTCAAGACACGGGTGGTACACGGTATGCTCCATGCAGGACTCATTTCAGGAATTGTGGGAACCCGTTTCCCAGGCGCAGGCACGATCTATCTCGCCCAGACTCTCAAGTTCCTGAAGCCAGTCTTTATTGGTGACGAAGTTACTTACCGTCTTAAGGTACTAGAATATCTACAGGAAAAGAATAGGCTTCGCCTGGAGACAGTTTGTATCAACCAGAGAAGTGAAACGGTCCTCACTGGTGAGGCTCTGGTTATGCCACCAAAAAAATAACTAGAGAGTTTGTGTCTGTTCTCATTAAGGTAATAATCCTAGGTGACCTCTCCACAGGGAGGCTGGAAAACATAAGACTGCTTATTGAGCCATCTTGTCATTCTGCCCTCGCTTTTTAAGGAAGGGTTGGTGACTATTTCCGGGAAGTTAAGTGATGATGTTGGCAAAGGAACTCTAAACAGTATACTAAAGCAAGCTGGTCTGAAAGGAGTGGGAAGAGATGTTTAAATATACAATTGTAATTGAGAAAGCTGATGGTAATTATTCTGCGTACTGCCCGGATTTGTCTGGCTGTGTAGCTACGGGGACAAGTGTAGAAGAAACGACGGAAAGAATAAAAGAAGCTATTGAATTCCACATTGAAGGACTCAAGGCGGAAGGTTTGGACGTGCCGCCGCCTGCCACTACTGCTGCTCTTGTTGAAGTAGCACTGTAGAGGGTTGATGAAAGCCAATTCACGGATTATCACCGTCATTGCGAGCCCTTCCCTTTTGTCATTCTGAGCCCCGACTTGTCGGGGCGAAGAATCTCCCCTCCGCTCAAGCCTGTCCTGAGCGAGGTCGAAGGGGTAAACTCCGCGCGGCAAGCCCATACTCCTCCACGAGATTGCTTCGTCCCGATAAATCGGGACTCGAGATGACGGCTTGAGTTGCTAAACGCTCTTCTGCTAAACTGCTTAAGATGATTCCTATTGCAAAGCCAATCATAGATGAAGATGAAATCAGCGCTGTGACAGTGGTACTAAGGTCTGGGATTATCGCCCAGGGCAGGAAAGTGGAGGAATTTGAGGAAGCATTCGCCGGGTTTATTGGTACGAAATATGCCATCGCCGTAAACTCCGGGACCGCTGCCCTCCACATAGCTTTACTAGCTCAGGGAATTGGGGAAGGAGATGAGGTTATCACCTCTCCATTCACATTCATAGCTACTGCCAATTCAATTCTCTTTACCGGTGCCAAGCCCGTCTTTGCTGACATAGAGGAGGATAGCTTTAACATTGCCCCAGATAGCATTGTTGAGAAAATCACGCCACGGACGAGAGCAATAATGCCGGTTCACCTCTACGGTCAGCCTTGTGATATGAAGAAGATAATGGGAATAGCAGACGAGCACAAGCTTGCAGTTATAGAGGATGCCTGTCAGGCGCACGGGGCAGAATACGAGGGCAAAAAGGTAGGCTCCTTTGGCACTGGCTGTTTCTCGTTCTACCCCACAAAGAATATAACCACCGGCGAAGGTGGGATGATAACCACGAACGATAAAGATATCGCCCAGAAAGCCAGGATGATAAGAAGTCACGGGCAGAGGGAGAGATACTTCCATGAAATTCTGGGTTATAATTACCGCATGACCGACATAGCCGCAGCAATAGGGCTCTGCCAGCTAGGAAAACTGGTGGGATTTAACAATAAGAGGATAGGGAATGCGGAGTTCCTGACTGGGAGACTCAGTGGAATTAAAGGGCTGATCCCGCCCCACGTCAGACCTAATGCCAAGCACGTCTTCCACCAATACACGGTCAGGGTTACCCAGGATTTTGGTATATCGAGAGATGAATTGAGGCAGAAGTTGATGAATAAAGGCGTCGCCACAGAGATATATTATCCGCTGCCCATACACAAGCAACCTCTTTACCAGAACTCAGGCTACAATGACCATCTTCCCAACTCTGAGAAGGCTGCCAGAGAGGTGCTTTCCTTGCCGGTCCATCCATCGCTAACAAAGAAAGACCTGGAGTATATCGTTGACGCTTTGCTAAGTTAGGCAAAAACTTAAAAGGGAGGCTGTTATGGGTCAATACATAGCAGATAGTGCTAGGATAGGTAATAATTCTGTTCTAGGTGAAAATGTAGTGATCATGGAAAACGTCCAAGTTGGGGACAACGTCTATATTGGGCACAATGTAGTTATTCATGAAGGGACGAAAATCGGTAAGAATGTCCATATCGAGGATGGCTCAATATTGGGAAGGGTACCAAGATCAGGTGCCAGTAGCTACCGAAAGGCAAGCCAGGGGTTGCCCCCCCTTGAAGTGGGTGACGATTGTGTCGTAGGAGCTAATGCAATTCTCTACCGGGGAACCAGAATAGGCAACCAGGTGCTGATAGGTGATTTAGCTTCAGTAAGGGAACGAAACATCGTTGGTAATAGGAGTATCGTAGGCAGATTAGTAATGGTTGAGCCAAATACTAAGATAGGTGACCACGTAATGATCCAGACCGGCACTCACATTACGGGAGACGCAGTAATCGAGGATGACGTCTACATGGGTGATGAGATCAGTACCACAAATGACAACAATATGGGTAGAGGCGAAGTGGAATATAAAGGTCCCCATATCAAGAAGAGAGCTAGAATCGGCTCAAATGCTACTCTGTTGCCCGGCGTAGTCATTGGTGAAGATTCTATAGTTGCCGCCGGCAGCGTAGTAACCAGAGATGTTCCGCCATATAAAGTGGTGATGGGGGTGCCAGCGAGGGTAGTGAAGGATGCCCCGAAAGAAGGAGTCGTGCATTGAATTGGAACGGAGGAATCCATTGGGAAAACAGCTGAGAGCAGGCGTTATTGGAGTCGGGGCTATGGGCAAAAACCACGCCAGGCTCTACTCTGAACTTCTTGGTGTAGAGCTTATCGGGGTTGCGGATGTGAATGAAACCTTGGTTGCTTCCGTTGCCCGAAGCTACGGCTGTAAACCTTTTGCCGACTATCATGACCTCCTGGGGGAAAATCTGGATGCCCTCAGCATAGTCGTGCCCACCACCCTTCATAAAAAGGTAGCCCTGGACGCAATTCAGAAAGGAATAAATATTCTGGTGGAGAAGCCCATAGCAGATACGGTTGAAAATGCTGATGAAATTATACAAGCCGCTCGAGAGAACAGAGTTAAGCTGATGGTGGGACATGTCGAGCGCTTTAACCCGGCCATCATAAAGCTAAAAGAGCTAATAGATAATGGGCTATTAGGCAACATTGTATCCATTTCTGCCAAGAGAGTCGGCCCCTATAATCCCAGAATAAGGGATGTGGGCATAGTCCTAGATCTTGGCACCCACGATATAGACATAATGTCCTACCTATATGGAGAGAAGATTAAGGAAGTCTATGCGTCGGCGGGAAGCGTTGTTCATAGCCATGAGGACCATGCCATAATTACGCTGAATTTCCATAATGGCAGCAGCGGAGTGATAGATACAAACTGGCTTACCCCCCATAAGGTGAGGAATTTGACGGTGATAGGCTCCCAGGGAATTGCTGAGGTTAATTGTATTGATGAAACCCTGAGGATATTTGATCAAGAGTGGGTAAGAGATGCGAAAATTGGGAAGGAGGAGCCTTTAAAACTCGAGCTCCTCCATTTCATTGACTGCGTGCAGCATGATAAGAAACCGCTGGTCTCAGGAGAAGATGGAAGGCATGCCCTCGAAGTAGCAATTGCGGCAGTGGAGTCTGCCAGAACCGGAAAGGTATGTGAGATAAAATGAAGGTCTTTGGACTGGAGAAAAAAGCCATTATGGATGCCTTCATCAGTGGTAGAGTAACCGTTGCAGTCTACGGGCTGGGGAAGATGGGCTTGCCTCTAGCCGCCGTTTTTGCCGAGAGAGGTGCCAGGGTAATTGGCGTAGATGTAGATCAGAAGCTAGTTAATGAGATAAACGAAGGGCGATGTCCTATCGCAAATGAGCCGAGCCTTCCTGAGATGATTAAGGCTAATGTGGAAAGGCAAAGGCTTTCGGCTACTACGGACGGCGTGGCGGCGGCGAAAGAATCAGATGTGATGCTCATACTAGTTCCTTGCTTGTTAAATAGCGACAAAAGTCCCGACCTCGCCGCTATAACTGCGGTGTGCTCCAGCATTTCCCGGGGCCTCTCTAAAGGCGATTTCGTCATCCTCGAAACCACCGTCCCCCCCCGAACTACAAAGGACGTGGTACTGCCAATCCTCAAACAATCAGGACTAAAGGAAGGAGAGTTTGGCTTGGCCTTTTGCCCTGAGCGCACGAGTTCTGGAAGGGCAATAAGAGACATCACAGGTGCTTATATGAAGGTTGTCGGTGGCATAGACAAGGAAAGCACCGAGACTGCCGAGGCAATCTATTCAGTTATCAACAAAAAGGGCGTGATAACTGTCTCTGACACTACAGCGGCCGAAGCTGTAAAGCTCTTTGAGGGCATTTACCGGGATGTCAATATCGCACTATCCAATGAGTTGGCGCTGGTCTGCAAGGAAATCGGCGTTAATGCCGTAGAGGTCTTCAGGATAGCAAATGAACCACTCAGTGAGGAAACCGGCCACCCCTATACTAATCTTCTCCAGCCCGGCGCAGGTGTAGGGGGGCATTGCATCCCCGTTTATCCTTACTTCGTATTGAAGACCCCTAAGACAGATACCAAACTTATTGAATTGGCAAGGAAAATCAACGAATCTATGCCCTTTCATATGGTCGACTTGATAATAGAGGGCTTGAGTGAGCTAGGAAGAAGCGTAAGAGGTTCAAACATTCTCATTTTAGGGCTTGCTTTCAGGAACGGTGTCAAGGAAGCCAGGAATTCACCCGCCATACCCATAATCCAGAGGTTGAGGGAACTTCATACTAACATATTCCTGTACGACCCCCTGTTCTCAAAAGACGAAATAGAAAGCTTTGGCGCAGAGTACAGTAATGGCTTCGATAATATGGATTGCCTTGTCATTGTCACCGACCATAAAGAATTCAAGGAATATGATTGGGAAAGGATTGGCAGCAGGATGAGAAGCAAAGTCGTCGTGGACGGCAGGCAAATTGTTGAGCCTGAGAAAGCCAGGAAGCTTGGTTTTATCTATAGAGGGATCGGGCATCCCTGAGGAACTAGGATGATTATTTACGTCGCTGGCGCCGATGAAGCAAACTATTGAACTTGTTGAGCACTTTGAGCGGAGGGCGAAACAACAGAAGGTGTTCGGTGACGGCAAGACAGCCGGGAGGATTGTGAAGATATTGAACAGATGAAATCCGAATCTGAATCTCAATCTCAATCTCAATCTGAATCTAAGCCTCAATCCACCACCTGAGCCTTGAAGTTGTATGATAATCGTGAACAAAATCAGATTGAAATCAAAAGATAACAAGGCTAAATGCCCCAAATGTGGTAAAATTTACGAAAAACAAGGTAACAGACTTGAAATCAAAGGAGGTGGTTAGAATGGCGACTAGGGAGCGCCTTATTGAGAAGATAAAATCTTTGCCAGAGCATAAGCTCGAGGAAATTGCCGACTTCGTTGAATTTCTGGAGGCGAAAGGGAAGGGGCAATCTGAGCTAGCAGAATATGGCATGGGCGACTATTTGAACCAACTATCAGCTTATGAAGAGATGCTAGTCGCCGGGAAGATAAAGTGGAGATAAAAAGAGGAGATACTTTCTTAGTCGATTTGAATCCTGTTGTAGGCGCAGAACAAGCGGGCATAAGACCTGCTCTAGTAATACAGATAGACAAGGCAAATGCGGCTAGCCCTCACACGGTTATCATTCCATTCACCACAAGGATAAGAGAGGTTAAGCTACCTTCCCATGTCAGGATACCTGCTGGTGTTGGTGGACTGGCAGAAGAGTCAATACTTCTGTGTGAGCAAATAAGAATCATTGATAAAAGAAGGCTGGTGCGCAAGATAGGCAGTATCGGAGAAGAACACTTGAGAGAGGTCGGTATAGCTATCAAGGTGATTTTGGGCTTGGAATGAACGAAGGGCGGAGAGGCAAGATTAAGAATGAAGGAGACTAAGAATAAGATTGAGACTAAGACCAAGACTTAGGACCTGAATCTGAATCTGAATCTGAATCTAACGTGGAGATGGCAAAGCAGCCGAGCGGTAACGCTACCGCCGTGATGAATGTAAAGAAAGCCAAGCTGATAAAAAGGGTGACAGATACGAAGCTCAAGTCGGATATTATCGCTGAAAGGAAAATGGAAAAATCAGCGGCAAGATGAGAAGCAAGGTCATCGTGGATGGCAGGCATGTGCTGGAGCCCGCAGAAGTGAAGAGACTCGGGTTCGTCTATAGGGGGATTGGGTATCTTTAAAAAGCGAGGGGGATAATTGCTTCCATCGCGTTCCCTTAAACATTTGGCTGGTCATAAGATAAAAGACAGTGGACAAGGGAATACTAGAGAAAGTACTGAGCGGGCTATCCGATAAAAATATTAGATTCGGCGAATTAAGAAAGCTTATGTTGAGCTTACGATTCGACGAGCGAATTAAAGGGGATCACCATATTTTTAGCAAAGCTGACATTACAGAAATTATGAACTTACAACCTTTAAAAGATGGCAAAGCCAAAGCATACCAGGTTAAACAAGTGAGGAGTATAATCCTAAAATATAAACTTCATAAGGAGGTCGAAGATGTATAAGTATGAGGTGATTGTCTACTGGAGTGAAGAGGATGGAGCATATATAGCTGAAGTTCCTGAACTTCCAGGGTGTATGGCTGACGGGGCAACTTATGAGGAAGCACTGAAAAACGTTCAACTGATTATCTCTGATTGGCTAGAGACTGCTGAAAGTCTGGGGCGAGAAATCCCAGCGCCCAAAGGGAAACTCGCTTATGCCTAAGGACTTGTGTGGAATATGTCGTTAAGTTCGTATACGGGACCACAGGGCCGAGGCAAAGTTATTGTGGATGGCAGGCAAATCGTTGAACCTGAAAAAGTCAGGAAGCTTGGTTTTATCTACAAAGGGATTGGACGTTGCTAAGGTGAAAATCGTCTCTATTGTCGGTGCCAGACCTCAATTTATTAAAGCAGTATTGGTATCAAGAGAGTTACGTAAAAATCATAAAGAGGTTCTAGTTCATACTGGTCAGCACTACGACACAGAGCTATCCAAGATATTCTTCGATGAATTGGGCATACCCAAGCCGGATTATAACCTTGGCGTTGGCTCTGACACTCATGCCAGACAGACTGCCAGGATGACGATAAGCATCGAGGATACCTTGGTTGCCGAAAAACCAGATTTAGTCTTGGTCTATGGTGATACGAATTCAACCTTGGCCGGAGCTTTGGCAGCAGTAAAACTGCATATTCCTGTCGCTCATGTGGAAGCGGGTCCAAGGATGTTTGATAAAAATATACCTGAGGAAATCAATAGAGTGCTAACGGATCACGTATCCGGCTTCCTCTTTGCTCCAACACAAACAGCGGTAGACAATCTTAAGAGGGAAGGTATCAATGAAGGGGTTTATCTCACCGGCGATGTGATGCTGGATAGCTTCCTGCAATTCTCTGAGGTTGCTAAGAGAAACTCGGCAATACTCCACGAGCTGGGTCTGGGCAAAGGGGAATATCTTCTGGCTACAGTTCATCGGGCACGGAATACTGAAATTGAGGAAAATCTTAAAAACATAGTGGAAGCTTTTTCCGGTATGGACGAGAAGATAGTCTTTCCCATCCACCCCAGGACTGTGAAATACTTGAAACAGTATGGGCTATATGGTCAGCTAAGGGATGCCCCAAATGTGCGCTTAATAGCTCCGGTTGGTTATTTGGATTCAATAATGCTCACACAAAATGCTAAAAGGGTTTTAACCGATTCTGGCGGACTTCAGAAGGAGGCCTATTTCTCAAAAGTCCCCTGCATCACCCTTGATGAAGCCACAGGCTGGCCCGAGACAGTCGAGGATGGCTGGAACATCTTGGTCGGTGCCGATAAACACAAAATCGTTGAAGCAGTTAAGCACTTTGAGCCAAAGGGAAATCAAAGAGATGTGTTCGGTGACGGCAAGGCAGCTGAAAGGATTGTGGATATAATCAGTGGGAGGCAACAGTGAAAATTTGCTATTTTGCAAACGCCGCGAGCATTCATACTGTGAGATGGGTGAAATATTTTGCAGACAGAGGTCACGAAGTCCATCTAGTTTCCATAAAGACTTATGGAAACGATAGGGCTGAGAACGTGAACCTACACCTGCTTAAAGTATTTTGCCCCCAAATACGAATTGTATCTTACATAATATTCTTGGTTTACAGCGTGACCCAGATCAGAGGGTTCCTGCGCAAACTTAATCCAGATATTCTTCATACCCATTATATCCCTGTCTATGGTTTCCTCGGTGCGTTGAGCTGTTTTCATCCCCTGGTGGTGACAGCTTGGGGCTCTGATGTTTTGATCAACCCAAAGTTATCTAGAGCAAGGAAGTGGGCTGTTGAATTTGCCCTCAGACGAGCTGATTTAATAACGTGTGATGCAGAACACGTTAAAGCGGCTCTAGTAGGATTAGGGGCGAAACCTGCCAAAATTAACCTTATCAACTTTGGGATAGATGTTCAAAAATTTACTCCAGGGCCGAAAGATGAAGAGCTGATAAGAAAACTGGGGATTTCTGACTCACCTGTTATAATAAGTCTAAGGAGTTTGGAACCTATCTATGATATCGATTCTTTAGTCAATGCTGTACCCTTAGTGTTAAAAGAGGTCTCTGAGGCAAAATTCTTGATTGCTGGAAGGGGTTCGCAGGAAGCAAAATTGAGGGAGTTGGCCAAATCTTTAGGGGTTGATGGGAGCATCAAATTTGTTGGATTCATCCCAAATGATGAGCTTCCCCGATATCTAAGGGTGGCCGATGTCTGTGTTTCTACTTCGTTATCAGATGCAGGGATTGCCGCTAGTACAGCTGAGGCTATGGCTTGTGAACTGCCTGTAGTTATTACAGATTTTGGAGATAATAGAAAATGGGTGGAGGATGGTGAAAACGGATCTCTGGTGCCTCTGAGAAATCCTGAGGTTCTGGCATCAAGAATCCTCGCTCTCCTGTCTGACAAAGAGAAGAGGATTAAATTTGGACAAGTCGGCCGACGGGTAATAGAAGAGAGAATGAATATAGAAAAAGAAATGCAGAGGATGGAAATGCTTTATGAGCAATTGAGAAGGAGGTCTGGCAAATGAAGATATTAATAACCGGGGGGGCTGGGTTCATCGGGAGCCACTTGTGCGATAAATACACCCAGGAGGGTCACACCGTTCTCTGCTTGGATAATTTTATGAGTGGAAACCTTATCAATGTCAGACACCTGTTAGATTACAGGAATTTCAAGCTGATAAAAGGTGATGTAAGAGATTTTGATTTACTGGAGAAGATTGTGCGTGATGTAGATGTCATATTCCATCTTGCTGCACAGATTCACGTGGACAGGTCTTATGTCGAACCTAAATTGACATATGAAGTGAACGTAATGGGAACCCAGAATGTCTTAGAGGTAGCCAGGATGCACGATGCTCAGAAGATTATTCATGCTTCAACCAGTGAGGTCTATGGCTCGGCATTACATGTCCCTATCGATGAAAAACACCCGCTAAACGCCCCTCATCCTTACGGTGCGAGCAAAATCGCCGCAGACAGGATGTGCTATGCCTACATACAGACCTATGGTATGGACATTTCCATACTGAGACTTTTCAATGTTTTTGGGCCTCATCAGAGAGATATTGGATACGGGGGTGTAATATCCATATTCACCAGAAGAGTGCTGAGCAATATCTCGCCTATTATTTATGGAGACGGCCTGCAAACAAGGGACTACACTTACGTGGAAGATACCGTCAGAGCTTACGACTGTGTCCTCAGGCACGAAGGGCCAATAGTTGAGCCTGTCAATTTCGGTAGTGGCAAAGAAGTAACTATCCTTGAGTTAGCCAATAAGATAATCGAGCTATGTGGCAAGAAAGGTGCTATAAAGCCTATTCATACAGAACCGAGGATAGGAGAGGTTCAGAGGCTTATTGCCGACACGACAAGAGCAAAGGATCTCTTGGGATGGGAGCCCAAACATAAACTTGCAGAAGGGCTGAAGACCTTCGTGCATTGGTATCAGCAATATGGTTTCGAGGAGAGGATAAAAATTGACTGAAAATCTCAATATAAAAATCACCTGGGATATATTGCAGGAGCTGATTGACATTTATGGTGAATCATTCTATTTGCTAGATTCCCACAGATTTGAACGGAATTATGATGATTTCCTTATGGCATTCCGAGATTTATACGCTAAAACTTTCATTGCGTACTCATATAAAACTAACTATATCCCTAAATTATGTGCGCTAGTTGACCGTAAGGGGGGCTATGCGGAAGTGGTCTCTGACATGGAATTTGACTTAGCTACGAAACTCGGGATCTCTCCACAAAGAATTATCTTCAACGGTCCCTATAAGAGCAAAAAAACCATGGAGAAATGTCTGTTGGGCGGTGGTATTGTAAATCTGGATTCGTTTTATGAGATAGATATTGTAGAAAAAATTGCTCAGGACAACCCTGAAGTGGAAATGTCTGTAGGAATAAGGTGCAACTTTGATATTGGAGATTCTGTGACATCAAGATTTGGATTTGATACAAGAAGGGAAAATTTTTGGCTCGCTTTTGATAGATTGAAAGGGGTCGCTAACGTAAAAATTAGGGGGCTTCACTGTCATTTTCCAAACAGAAGTATTGAATCATATATTGCCAGAGTTGATAGAATGTTGCGCCTATCCGCTCAACTATTTTCTTCTCCGCCTGAATTTATCAACCTTGGAGGCGGTTTTTTTGGCCCAATGGAGGAATCGCTAGAAAAGCAGTTCAACTGCAAAGTGCCAAGCTATCGAGAGTATGCGAAAATTACCGCGGGCAAACTCCGAATGTTTTACCAGAACCTGGCTGAACCGGCGAAACCAAAACTTTTCCTTGAGCCTGGAACTGCCCTTGTCGCAGACACTATGAAATTTGTGGTTAAGGTAATTGATATAAAGACGATTAGGAACAAACTTATAGCGACGGTTTCGGGAAGTAGACTTAATATCATTCCAACATCGAATGTGAATTTACCGATAAGCGTATATCGGAATCCCAAAAATTCTGGTTATCAAGAATATCATTCTATTGATATAGCTGGCTATACATGCATGGAAGATGATTATTTATATAGGGGATACAAAGGTGCTTTGGGGAAGGGGGATTTTATTGTATTTGACAATGTAGGGTCATATTCGATTGTTTTAAAGCCCCCATTTATTTTACCGAATTGTGCTATCATCGAGTATAATTCCAAGAAGGAATCATACGAAATTATCAAGAGAAAAGAAGAAACCCAAGATATTTTTGGAACCTTCAAGCTGTAAATGCTCATGGTGCCATTATATGTCTAGAGAGAGAGTTTTGTGGCTGGCAGGTCATCTAGTGTCGGAGAACGCCGCCAGTGTTCACGTCTTATCTCCGACATTTCAGTATGGAATTAATGTATTTGAAAGAGTTCGATGCTATTTGAATGACAGTGGTAATCAACTCTTAGCCTTCAGACTTCGTGATCATGTGGAGCGACTCTTCCAGTCAGCCAAAATACTCAGGCTTCGGCCAAAGTATAATGCTTCTCAAGTGGAGGATGCCTTGGCGGATACAGTAACTGCCAATGGATACATGGAAGATATCTACGTGCATATTACTCTTTTTATAAGTGAGCGCGGTAGCTGGACTTATAGGGGTGACTGTGAAATGTTAATGGTAGCTGTGCCCATGGGGAGGGTTCACGATCCCAAGGTGGGCATCGCCGCCTGTATAAGTTCATGGGAACGCATAGATGATAGGTCGATATCACCGAGGGTTAAGGCAGGGGCAAATTACCTCAACAGCCGAATGGCTCAGATTGAAGCGTTGGAAAACGGCTTTGACTCTGCCTTGCTCCTGAACAGAGAAGGTAAAGTTGCCGAAGCGCCGGGCTCTTGTATTTTCATTGTGAGACAGGGTGTACTCATAACCCCATCTGTTACTGCTTCAATTCTGGAAAGTATTACTAGAGATACGATCATAAACATAGCTAGGAACGACCTTGGCTTAACCGTCAGTGAGAGGGACGTCGATAGAACAGAACTGTACATTTGTGATGAGATATTCCTGTGTGGAACAACCATGGAGATTGTCCCGGTAATGTCTGTTGACAAGTTAGTTGTTGGTCATGGAGAGGCAGGGCCGTTGACTATGTCGATAAGGGAGAGATACTTTGATATTGTGAGGGGAAAGGTCGATGCTTATGCCGGATGGGTTCTTCCGGCTAGCAGGGGATAGCCGTGGAGCTCATATATATCAATAATAACGTCCAGTTGGCGCAATACGCTGAGGCTTGTGGTATTGACCGGATTATGATCGATCTGGAGGATCTCGGAAAAAGAGAGCGGCAAGGGCATGTGGATACTCTGGTGTCGGGGCATACCCTGAGCGATATTGACAAAGTAAGAGCGATTCTTCACAAGGCAAAGCTACAGGTTAGGGTTAACCCGATTCACTCCGGCTCCGAAAGGGAGATAGCCGAAGCCATATCGCGAGGTGCTGACATTATTATGTTGCCGATGTTTAGAACACGCAGAGAGGTTGAGGAATTTGTCTCCCTGGTTGATGGCAGGGCTGCCGTTAGTCTGTTATTGGAGACACCACAGGCGCTGGTTCGAGTTGACAATATACTGCGCTCGGGCGGGATTGACGAAGTTCACATTGGCCTCAATGACCTTAGTTTGCTGATGGGCTTGGATTTCCTGTTTGAACTGTTAAGTGGAGGTATTGTGGAATACCTCGCCACAAAGATAATAGAGAGGGGCATTCGGTTTGGTTTTGGTGGTATTGCAAGACTCGGGCAAGGTCTCCTTGACAGCCGCTTGATTCTGTCCGAACACGTAAGGTTAGGCTCGCAAATTGCCATATTGTCGAGAGATTTTCACGGTAGGGCAACCTCTTTAGGCGAACTGAAAATGCTGATGAATCTTGAAGATGAAATTCAGAAAATCCGCTCTTACATTTCCTATCTGTCGGGATTACCACAAGAAGCATTGCTTTGCAACAGTGAGAAAATTTCTCATATAGTATCGGAATATGTAGAAACCAGAGTGCCTGACCTTCAATTCTAAACCAAATCCCCGCGGCGCGTACGCATGGCATTGGGCAAGAGACCGCGCATCTTTATTGAAGGAATTTGTTCCCGAAGATAAAATACATGCTGTTAAAATACCTGAAGAGCTATGGGCAGATGAAGATTGGCAAATGTGGGAGCGCAACTTAACTTATCGTGTGACAAAGGATACATACCTTAGCGAAGGAGAGACTGGAAATGGCGAAGATACTGATCACTGGTGGAGCAGGATTTATAGGCTCACATTTGGCAGAAGAATTGGCAGAAACACACAAAGTCATTATTTTAGATAACCTGGACTCGTATTACAATGCCAGAATAAAATCGGAGAACGTAAGGATCGCCGAGGGTCAGGGCGCTAAATTTATAAAAGGGGATGTGACAGATTACGACTTCGTAGAAAGAACAATAAAAGAAAACAGCATAGAGATTGTTTTCCATGAGGCTGCGAGACCGGGGGTAAGATACTCCATAAAAGACCCCTTTCTTCCAAATAAAGTTAATGTCGCAGGCACATTAAATGTTTTGAAGGCTTCTTTAAATTCGAATGTAAGGAGAGTTATCAACGCCTCATCCTCTTCTGTCTATGGGAGAGTAGAATATCTTCCACTTGATGAAAGGCATCCTACCCAGCCACTATCCCCATATAGCGTAAGCAAACTTGCTGCAGAGCAATACTGTAGGGTGTTCTATGAGGTCTATGGCTTACCAACAGTATCTCTGAGATATTTCACTGTCTATGGTCCTAGGATGAGACCTGATTTGGCAATACCAATATTTGCTGAATCTATCTTGAATAACGAACCACCAACTATTTTTGGCAATGGAGAGCAAACAAGAGACTTTACTTATATCGACGATATAATCGAGGCGAACCTGAAGCTACTGGAAACAAACAAAGTAGACGGTGAGGTGCTAAACGTCGGCAGTGGCCGTAGAGTTACTATTAACCACATTATTGATATTTTAAGAGATCTTCTCAATTCAAACATAGCGTCAAAATATGTTGATTCTGTAAAAGGGGACGCAAAGGATACTTTAGCAAATATTGATAAAGCAAAAAGCATGATTGGATATGAGCCGAAGACGCCGCTAGAAGAAGGATTGAGCAAATTCATTGAATGGTATAAAAAGAATCCGGCTTTTTATGGGTGAGCAGAAGTGGTTAAGGTAAGCGTCATCATCCCGGTTCACAATTGTGAAGACTATATCCGAGAGGCGATAGATAGTGTATTGAACCAGACATACAAGGACTTTGAGGTTATTGTTATCAACGATGGCTCAACTGACAAAACAGAGGAAATACTCAGGCAATATGGTGATAAGATAAGGTGGAAGTCACAGGAGAACAAGGGCCAGGCGTTTGCAGTAAATGAAGGCATCAAAATGGCGGAAGGAGGATATATAGCCTATTTAGATGCTGACGATGTATGCCTTCCCGAAAGGTTTGAGAGTCAAGTTAAATATTTGGATGACCATCCTGATGTTGGTTTAGTCTATTCTGATTGCTATCAAGTAGATGAGTATGGGAGCATCATACGCACAAGAAAATCAAAGCCACATGATAAGTTCATTCTACTGCAAAGCAACTATATTCCAAGAAGTGCGGTTATGCATAAAAGAGAGTGCTTAGATGAAGTTGGTTTATTCGATGAGAGCATCACGGGTGATGATGATTGGGACATGTGGATAAGGATATCCGAAAAATTCGAGATGGGTTATACAGGCGAACCGTTGGTAAAATATAGAGTGCATGGTGAAAACATTTCCTTAACGAGACCGGAAAGGTTAGGTCGTGGAAGACATATGAAGATGAGAATACTTGAAAAGACTTACGAGAGACAAGAAAGACCTTTTTGGCTAAAGCTTATATCAATGAGGGCAAAGATTGAATGGAGGATTGGCAAGATACCATTACTGGGCGAAGGATTCCCTCTAGTTTGGTGGGGAGTTGATAAGGTATTAGATGGGATGGAAAGAATACTTATAGAGAAGATGCTTTCGAATACTATAGCATTGCAACAAAATATTCTTTTTGCTCTCAAGTATAGGCACTTGCCTCTTCTTAGAAAAATCAGAAAGAAAGAATATTATAGAGCATCATTTAAGGGATTAAAGGCAACTCTAACAGAGAAGGATTACAACACAGATAGGAGTGTATTTTGCGCAATTTTTGGTAAGGAAGATTACAAAACAAATTACAGACAATCCCAGGTTTTTGATTTGGGTGCCCACAAAGGATATTACACGCTTTACGCACTTTTGGAGGGAGCTTCTAGGGTTTATTCCTATGAACCCGAAGAATTTAATTTTGACATTTTGAGGGAAAATATCGAGTTAAATAGACTTTCTGAAAAAGTGGTGCTGTACAAGCGTGCTGTGGATAGCGAGAGTGGCATGAAAGACTTTTATGTGTCCAGTGCAGGCTGGTCGCATTCTCTATTTCAACGATGTGATACAACGATTGTAAAGAGAGTCAAGGTTAGGACGCAGTCAATAAATGATGTATTGGCAAGTATGGACAATAAAAGAAAAACGATAGTGAAAGTAGATATTGAGGGAAAAGAATGTGATGTTATCTACTCCATCGATGATACCCTCATGGAGCGCATTAGTGAATTCTTTATTGAGTGTCATCCTTTTGCTCCTTGCTCCAAGGGAGAAATGATAGAATATCTAAGTGGGAAGCAATTTAAGTTAGCGTCGATTTCAGGAGATGTTTTACATTTCAAGAAGGTTCGTTCAGGAGGTGGTTGTTGTGAAAATAAAGCAATCTAAAGGTTTTCTTGTCTTTGCAAAAAAAACTCACATCATCAAAATATTTCTCTTAGTCTTGAGATATCTCAAACCATTACTTAAAACCATTTTCATTCCTAAAAAGACAGGCTTATATAAATATAAAAATTATGATGAATATAAAAAAATGCAAATCGAGGGGAATATTGAAGGTATAAAATCTAATAGATGCTGGGCTACTGAAAATAACATTAAATTTTTATCTAACTTTTTAAAAAAAGAAGTCCCTAATCTGAAATTCGGCATTTGCCATGGAACAAGGCAAGGAAAAGAGCAAGAATGGTTCAGTAAGTATTCAGGTATCCCAGTTATCGGCACAGAAATATCCCCAACTGCCACAGTGTTTCCGAATACTATTCAATGGGATTTTCATAACGTCAAGGATGAGTGGGTCAACAATGTCGATTTTATTTATAGTAATTCCTTCGACCATTCATATAACCCAGAAGCATGTTTAGACGCATGGATGAAGTGTATAACTGAAAACGGCGTAGTTATTTTGGAGTGGACACCCGCGCATGTCGAATATAATGAACTTGACCCATTTGGAGCAACTTTAAAAGATTATAAAAAATTAATTAGCAAAAAATATAACCTCGTTAAGATATTAAAATCTCCAGATAATCATTTTTGGAGATTAAGAAAGACTTATTTTTTAATTGTTTCACATAAGAAAGAGAAGGAATCAAAATACCAAAACAAACTTCATATCATTAGAATATGCAAAGGTTATTAAAAGAAGGGTTGAGGAGTAAAACATAACAAGAGTAAATCAGGAGATAAGGGAAATGCGAAATGAGGAAACGAAATATACAATTTCGTGTGAAACCAACTTCAAGACTAAATGCAGTTATTGATTATCTTCTTATGCGGCGCACACCTAGCCGTATTTTGTGCGATGACAGTTTGGTTCAGCTAGCGCCAATGCTCGAGGGAACTGTAATTGAGTTAGGCGGATACAAAAAGTTAAACCATTCGGCTTTTGCCACTCATGCAAAGAAATATGTGGTCACTAACATTTCCGGTGACTACGATGAATTTGTAGATGTACTGAATATGAAATATGCTGACAATTCCATAGATTCCTTTGTATGCGTAGCCGTTTTGGAACACATATCTGACCCGTGGAAGGCTATCCAAGAAATCCGCAGGTGCTTGAAACCATCGGGGAGACTTCTATTGGTCGCACCGTTTATGTACTATCAGCACGGAGTCCCAGATGATTTTTATAGGTTTAGTTCATCTGCTTTGTCCAAGATGCTGGAAGGCTTTAACATATTGCGATTTGAGCATCTCGGAGGGCGTCTTAGCACCGTTTCTCTGTTACTGCAGTGGAAGTTCACCCTGCCGTTGGGCTGCTTGTTTTATCTTGCCAGCTGCTTCTTTGAGAAGGTGCCAAATGATTGTCCTACTCTATATGCCGTCTTGGCAGAAAAGGGGGCAGATTGAAATATGGTAAAGATAAGCATAATCGGGAGCGGATTTGTAGGAGAGCAAGTAGGTCGAGGATTCGCAAGTTTGGGTCATAATGTAAATTTTTATGATGTTATAGATAAAAATTTACCAAATCTCGTAAAGGATATAAATTCTGCAATTGCAAACTCGGATATATCTTTCATCTGCGTTCCAACGCCAACAGCAGAGGGGAAAATAGACTTATGCTACATAAAAGAAGCAGCAAAAAATGTGGGGGCTGCGTTAGCTTTACAGCAGAACTATCATGTAGTTGTAATTAAAAGCACGGTAGTTCCAACAACAACTGAGGAAGTTGTAATTCCAATATTAGAAAAATGCTCGGGAAAGAATGCCGGCGAGTTTGGCGTTTGCATGAACCCAGAGTTTTTGACCGGAATTGAAAGCTCATGGACTAAGGACAAGGAATACAAAAGGGGTTTCCTTACTGAGGATCGGATTCTTATTGGTGAATATGACAGAAAGTCTGGAGATGTTTTAGAAGAACTCTATAAACCGCTGGGTAAACCCATTTTTAGAACAGGCTTAAAAACAGCCGAAATGATAAAGTATGCCTCGAACTGTATGCTTGCCGCCAAAATCTCTTATTGGAACGAAATATTTTTAATTTGCCAAAATTTGGGCATAGACTCACAGAAAGTTGCGGACATCACTGGCATTGACACAAGAATCGGGAAATATGGAACGGTTCACGGAAAGGCTTTTGGCGGCACGTGTCTCCCTAAAGATTTAAAGGCTTTTATCTCTTTTGCTGATAAATATCATATGCCAAAACTGCTGAAAGCAGTGGATGATATAAATGAAGAGATGGAATCAAAATATGGGGTGAGAGAATGATTTTGAAAGCTAAGTTGTTCATTAAGCCTTAAAGAGTCCCCTCAAGAACCTAAATTCCTCTCTTGTGAATCCTTTCAATAAAATTAAGATCCCAAAGTATATTGCCGCAGCAATCCCAATTGAAATCAGGATATTAATTGCTCCGTAAGGGCTTAGTTTCCACACTGCAAAAGCCATGGGAATAGATGCAATTATGCTCTTCCCGATAAACTTAAAATCCATGCCATACGAGAGCCTCTTAGAACTACTTCTGCTAATTACAAATAGATGAACCATGAAAGTTACGAGCGTAGCGATTGCGGCACCCATAATTCCAATCCTAGGAACCAAAGCTATGTTCATTATCACATTGATCAAAGCTGATGCTCCAAATATTATACCCACCCTCTTTGTTTCTTTGAAGAGATATAGAATATTTGTATTGATAGAGCTACAATAAAATAAAAGAATCGCTAATGCCACAATTGAAACGACCATGTAAGCCTCGACAAAATCTGATGTTGCTAATGTCGCCAGTAAGGATTTAGAGAGAACGGAAAGTCCAAAGAAGGATGGAATGGCAAACATCAAGAAAAATTTAAGGGAATACTTAACATAAGTCTTAACTTCTGGAATTTTATTGTTTTCGTAGCTCTTTACTATTGCTGGGAAAAGGATTGCTGATAATGGGGCATAGAAAAATGCTAGCAGGGACCCCAAACCATAAGATGCAGAGTAAATCCCTACGGCACTAGCACCCATAAAATATCCAATAACATACCGATCACCTAGGTTAATCAGCCAGTAACATAATGAGATGGGGAGTACCGGTAAACTAAATGGCAAGTAGGATTTTACAGCAGAAAGACTTGGTTTGGAGATCCTAATATCGGATTTAATCCACAAAAATGCAATAACCGAAGTAAGTGCTCTGACAGACAAAAGCGAGATAATCGCCCCAAGCAACCCAAAGCCCGATAGTACAAGATAAGCAATTAATGCTAGCTCACCAACTGTCTGCGAAATCACAAAAATTGAGTACTTCTTTATCTGCTGGAATCCGGTGAAATAGCAAATCATCACATTGTCAATGGCAGCCAAGAAGATCAACAATGCTGAGATCTTGATGTAAAAAGCAGCAGCAACGCCACCAAATACGGCTATGGCAAGGGGTTGGGAAATAACAAATATTAGGCCAGATACTGCGAGTGCAATCAATGACGTTGTGGCAAAGATGGAGGAGAAATCCTTGCTGACCTTCTCCTTATCTTTTTCTGGAGCTAAGAAGCGGATGATCGCATAACCCAATCCCAATGTGCAAAGTAGTGCAAATAAGGAAACCGTAACCGTGATTTGTGACCATATCCCGTATCCGTCTGCCCCTAATGTTTTTGTTAGGATTGGAATCAGGATTAGGCCACGGAGGCTGACGATTGCATTTGTAATTCCGACAAGTCCAACCCGCCGCGCAAATAGTTCGTAGGACGTCATTTAATAACCAGTCTTAGTCAAATTCAGTACCGTTGTATCGCCAATGCAAGCACCGACATCCAACACGACATCGCCCTTTTCAATTTTGAAAAATCTCTCCATCCGATCCTCAAATTCCCTTAATTTGACTGACAGAAATTTCGGCGTTGGGCTGAGTAATTCTAAATCGCCCTCTTCTTCTCCTCGAATCAATCTACGCTGAGACTTGTCAAACGGTTTCGTAGAGCTTCAGCAGTTTCCCAGCTTGCTTCGCAAAATTGTATTTCTCCTTTGCTGCCTTGAGCGCATTGCTACCTATTCCCACCTTGATATCGTTGTTCATAGGGTTATATCGGAGGCTCAGTTGCTTTATTCAGAATAGACTTTAACTGCCAATTCATCTAACATTTAGAGCTACTATGGCGAAACAAGCAATCTTGATACTCCGTCTGATACTATAGCAGATAGAGGCATTGCACCGCACTGGTTGGTGAAGAAGCATTTAAATTCAACTACCGGCAGCCAGCATGGCAAGGAATAAGAATTTGATAAACTAACAAGCGAAGACTAGCATGAAAGTATTGATGTTTGTTTCCAATGCTTTTGTCAGTGACCCACGAGTCTATGCGGAAGCCAAGTCGTTAGTCCAAGCTGGCTTTGAGGTTACCGTCATTGCCTGGGATAGAGAAAAGCAGAATCCTTCGAGGCAAAATTGGGATGGCATTAAGGTTTTGCGGCTGAGAACCAGACTACTGCCGAAACGATATCGTTTTGGTTCACCCTTATGGGTCGGATTCAATCTGATATTGTGGCAGAGGCAGGCTTATCGCCAGGCTCTAGCATTAAATAAGGAAAACCCCCTTCATGTTATTCACTGCCATGACCTCGATACCCTGAGTATCGGCATCAGGCTTAAACGGAAGCTTGGCTTGCCTCTAATTTACGATGCTCATGAAATATACGGCTATATGGTTGCAGGGACTGTTCCCCGCTGGATAGCCAATATATTTCTATGGCTGGAAAAACGGTGGATAAAGAAAGTGGATAGGATTATTAATGTTGGCGAAGCCCAAAAGAGGTATTTCAGCAGTATTACAGACAAGCCAATTTCGGTAATCATGAACTGCAAACCACTGCAAAGCCCGGAATATCAGCCTCCCAATAACGAAGGAAACTTTACCTTACTTTATATCGGCATCTTGCACCGAAAGCGAGCAATTCCCGTGCTTATTCGTGCAGCAAAGGAATTACCGGGTGTCCGTTGCCTTATTGGCGGCATCGGTCAGCCAGGCTATGTTCAGGCTCTCAAGGAAGAGTGCTCCAGAACTTCGAACGTTGCTTTCTTAGGCAGAGTCCCTTTCGATGAAGTTATACCCATGACTATGAAAGCTGATGTTGTATTCTGCATGTTTAACCCTGGAGACCCTAACAGCATCATCGGGACGCCAAACAAGCTATTTGAAGCTATGGTCTGCGGCAGACCTATAATCTGCACCAAGGGGACTTACTCCGGGGAGGTGACCGAACAAGAAGAAGTTGGCTTGGCAGTAGAATATACCGAGGAAGCGTTGAAAGAAGCTATTATCAGACTTCGAGATAACCCAGAATTGAGGGAGAGATTGAGCAGGAATGCGCTAAAGGCGGCGGTAACTAAATATAACTGGCAAAAACAGGAAGAGAAACTGATAGCACTTTATAAAGGCCTTCAAAATGAGAGCCAGCTTAGCGGGTAATGATAGCGAGGATTGAAGCAAACTTCTTTGCCATCTCCCGGCCGCTATAGTTATCGATCTCGGCTTCATCGCCGCTGTAGCTTACAGCGCCGGTTAACTTGTATTCTTGATAGAGTCGTAGCAGCAAAGCCTTTATTTCTTCCCCGGTTTGCCCGGAGACACCGGCTTTGGTCTCATCCAGTAGCTGGTCAACCACATCGGGGAAACCACCCACGGCAAGTACAGGCCTCCTGGCCGCCAAATATTCAAAAACTTTTGCTGAATAGACCCCTCTTTGTTTTGAGTCATTCCACTTTAGTAAAAGAAGTAACTGCGATTCTCGCTGCTTATTCAGGGCAATTTCCCTGGGTACCATGCCGAACTGTCGGACTATGGCAGTTAGTCCATAGCATTCAGCTTGCTTATCTATCCAGCCTGCCCGAGCACCGTAGAACCGTACTTCTATGTCACTGGCATTTATGCTTCCCTGTGAAATCAAATCTCGCAAAGCAGTGAAAAGAGGCTCCGGGCTCTGTTTACCCGGGTAGAGGTTGCCGGTGTAGGTGATGGTGAATTTGTCGGTTAGATTTCCCGGGGTGGTGTTTACCTCCGCCGGGTCAAATCCGTTGGGAATGCTATGCACTGGCTTTTGCTTATGGAGGCTGTGCAAATCACCCGCTGCAGGCTGGGATGCCGCCACCAGTACGTCAGCCACAGATAGCGTATTTAGCTCCAACTTCCTTTCAACCCTCTTACGTAGCGGGCTGTATGGGTAGTAGTAATTCTGTGTCCAAAGGTCCCGGAAATCAGCCACCCAGGGGATTTTGAATTCCCCCTTTAGCTCCTTGGCGATAATATGGCTAGTCACAGGGGGTGAAGTGCTGATTATTGCGTCTATAGAGTGCCGCTGCAGGATATCCTTGCCAGCTTCGACAGCATAAGCACGCCATCCCTTCTGGGGGTCGGGATAGGCAGTGATTTCCCCGATGGCTGCCAGCAGGATGTCTAAAGGAGACCTCTCCGACCTGATTCGTAATTTTCTCTTGAGCTGAGCTATCTGCGCCATCAAAGTCTGCTCGGGGTCGAGCTTGAATAGTCTTTTTGCCCAGCCAAGGGAGTCACGATGTTGCGTTTCCACAACCTCGAATTGCGGATTTGGTCTGCCGGGCAGAGCCGCCGTCAAAATTATTGCCTCCCAGCCGAATTCCGGTAGGTACCTGGCAAGACCCAATGGGCGCAGACTAGCTACAGTGGGGCGTGGTGGGAAGTGATAAGTTATGATGAGAACCTTGTTCATGTTTCTGTATTCTTGCTACCGATTTCACAAACCTTTATTTCTATCATCAGATGTTTCCACAAGCTGGCATGCTACGATAACTAATATACAGCTTTAGTGTGGTAGAGGCAAGGGGAGGGTGTCATTGGGTTTGTGGAGTTCGTAGAGTATGCTGGGGCGGTTGGATTCCCTTGGCATTTTGCGCTTCAGCTTAAGCTGGCAACCGAACAAGTCAACGCACATTCAGCAGGGATTGCCTGAAATGCAAGCCGTTCAAGCCCCGTCGCTTCACACCTTTATCTTGCGACGCACAGGCTCAATAACCTCTTTCAGTACTTCGGAGGCTTTGATGATCTCCACCCCAACAACTTGCCTATTTCCGTCAAGCTCAATGTTAATTCCAGGCTGGACCTCTACAAATTCTTGTTCCTGGCCCTCTTTGGCTATGTACAAGACGTCTTGCTCTTCATCATAGAACACTTTAAGCCCTTGCTTCATAGTTTCACCCACCTTCCAGTAGCAATTCGGTTCTCTTTTTGCGCCTTCTTTAAGGGATGCACAGTTATGATAACCACTGTTTCACCTTCTTCTTCATAAGCTATCATAACTTCGCGCTGATGTCCATAAATCTGGACTCGCTTAACAGCTACCATGTAACCAGTTTGTTTATCACTAAATCTCTCGTAGGCGTCCCGATAGATATCTGTCGCAAGCTCTCCGGGCATGTTTCTCAATGCAAGCTTGATCTGTAAATGCTTTGAATAGCGGATTTCCTTCACTGCTTCTCATTCATCGGTGTGGTTAACAACCAGAGCGTCCATCCCTATAGTTCTTTCGCTGTGGCTAGAACTTCTTCGAGGAAAGCCCTTTCCTTCATCTGCTCAAATTCTGCTTCGCTGTAAACTAATGGCTCTACCGGTAAGGAAGTCAAGTCAAGGATCTTGTTTATACGCTGGGGCATCTTGCCGTCAAATTCGCCTACTATGATAAGGTCTATATCGCTGCCTTCGTTGAAATCTCCTCTGGCGAAGGAACCATAAAGATAAACCTTCTTTACTTTGTGTTTGGTCTTGAGGAGACGGGCAAATTGCCTCAACTGCTCATAAATTTTTTCGCGGTCCTCAAGATTAACCCGGCATAATTTATGCACTGGCTAGCATCCTCCTCTGAGTAGTATTGAGCGGGAATTTCGTTGCCTACCAAGCTGTTGGGGTATCTTGTAGGGATATAATAGCTATCCAGAGTCTTCCCCTGGCTAAGCAAATTGCTGAAATCCTTCTCATATTTGGAACAATCTAAGACTAGGTCTCTTATAGAGTGGGTTAATATGGCTCGCAAGCCCTTAGAGTAGAGGAAAGCCTTTAGGGCTTTTTCTGCGGCTTGCTGCGATTGAAAACAAGCCCACTCATAGTGCTTAGCTTTGCTACTGTCTCGGGCACTTTCCAGGTCTTTCTCGGCTTGTCTTAGCCACCTTTGTTCTTCCATATTAATAATATAGCACAATTGTTATGGTCCGCCGCGAGACTTCATAAGAGACATCCTTCTCTCAAGGGGAGACAGCTCAGGTAAGTGAATTCCCCCTCTCTTTCTGTCTCCCTCCGGCTCAGGGAGGGTACAAAGAACCTTGTGGCTAACTTTGCGGAGCGGGTACTGACGAGGCTTTTGAGGCTGGGATAACGCTCTTTCCTTCTTAATGGGTTGATTATGCCATAGTTACTTTCGCCTGCTTAAGGCGTTCAGGATTATGCCGGTGAAGATGCTCGATATACCAGCGATAATGAACAGAGTGGTCAGTATAGTGTGGCCTATGGCGTGCTCGCCTGTTGTGGTAGCTATATAAAGCACCTTGAAGCCGATGATGAGGCCAGCCACCAGTAAGATACCACCTGCCAGTCCGAAGAAGAACAGTGGCCTCCTCTGCGAAATCATGACTATTACCCGACTGAGAACATCTATGCCATGTCTTATCGGGTTGAGGGTCGAGCCGTCTTTGGTATATATGTTTGAGATTGGCACCTCGGTTATCTTGAGGTTTTTATCGGCGGCGCTGGTTATCATCTCTGATTCTATGGCGAATCCATGCGCTTTCAATTCAAGGTCGTTTATTGCCTTTGGTGAAAGGGCTCGGAAGCCGGACTCGGAATCAGAGATATTGGCTTTCGAAGCGAGCCGGGCTGAGTGTAAAAGGACTTTTCGCCCGATGCGGCGGTAACGGGGAGTCTTATCATTCTGGGCCTCTCTGGAGCCGATGACGAGGTCGAAACCCTTCGAGATGGGTTTGATGAGAACGGGAATCTCGTTAGGGTCATGCTGGGAATCAGCATCTAAGAGAACCAGGACATCGGGATTTCTCTTCTTGGCCTCGGCCAGTATGCTCTGAATGGCTGCTCCTTTGCCTCTATTTTGGGCATGGCGGATTACGGTGGCACCGGCAAGCTCGGCAACCCTGGCGGTGTTATCTGTGCTTCCATCGTCAACAACTATGACCTCGTTCACATATTGCCTTGCCTGGAGAACTATGCTTCCGACATATCTTGCTTCATTATAGGCAGCTATGCCAGCCAGGACCCTCACTTCAGTTTGTTGAGTTTTTTGAGTCATTTGGGTTCCTTATATATTAGACATCACTGAAACCGCTGCACTGTGAATTTGCCCTCTGAATTTGTAATCGCCAGTGAAGTTCTTATTAGATTTTATGGCATCATAGATTATCTTCACCAGGACTCTTGCTTCCTGCCAGGCTTTAATATCCTCAAACCTTTCGATTTGCACAGACCAACTCTACCAACTCTACAAACTCTCTGAGCCTACTTCACGGTTACCGATTTTGCCAGATTGCGGGGTTTGTCAGGGTCGCATCCTCGATTGATAGCGAGATAATAAGCCAGGAGCTGAAGAGGAACTACGGCGACCATAGGATAGAGTAACTCATCAACTGCGGGAATCTTGACCCAGGAATCATAAATGTCGCTTTCCTTGTCGGAGACACCGATAATATAGGCACCGCGTGATTTAGTCTCCATGGCATTGCTCAGGGTTTCGAGAAAGGTATAGTCGGCGGGGCAAATCACCACTACTGGTGTACCAGACTCGATGAGGGCTAAGGTGCCATGCTTGAGTTCCCCGGCGGGCATACCTTCAGCATGGATATAGGAAATCTCCTTAAGCTTCAAGGCGCCTTCAGAGGCGATGGCAAAGTTGATTCCTCTGGCTATGTAGTAGAAATCGTTCTTATCTTTCAGCTTCTGGCTGAGCTTGATAAGCTCGTCTTTGTTCCAGTCCAGAACCCTGGTTATCTCGCTGCTCAAGTTGGTAAGCTTAGCTGCCGCTTCGTCAAAGGAGTTAACCATGGAGAAGGACAACAGGTAGAATATGGCTAGTTGAGATAGGAAAGATTTGGTAGCAGCTACGGCTATCTCGGAACCACAATTCAGGTAAATGACCTGGTGGCTCATGTCAGCCAGTATGGAGTTAGGTCGATTGACTATGGAGATAACCTGAGCCCCAGCGTCTCTGGCTGCCTTTACCCCCTCGACTACATCAGCGGTCTCGCCACTCTGGGAAACAGCGATGACAACGGTGCTTTTGTCCACGGAGTCGGCGAAATAACCGAACTCAGAAGCCATGACTACATCACAGAACTTCTTGCCCACTTTGGAAAAGAGGTATCTGCCGACCAGAGCAGCGTAGCGGGAGGTGCCACAGGCAGTTATAATCACCTGCCTTGCCCTCAGAATATCCAGGGCAATCTTGGTGAATCTCTTCTCGTCCTGATGGACTATTTGGCTAAGCACCTGAGCCTGCTCCATTATCTCCTTGAGCATGAAATGCTGATAGCTTCCTTTATTACTCTCAGCCCAACTATGGTCGAGTTTCCTGGCTTGCTTAACCAGCTTGTTCCCCTGGGCATCGAAGAATTCGATTCCTTCTTGTGTCAGCATCACCACCTCGTTATCCTCCAAACTCATCACCTGAGTGGTATATTGCGAGAAAGCCAGGGCGTCGCTACTAACATAGTAATCAGGGGCGTCAATGCCCACAATCAGGGGAATGTTCTTCCTTGTGCCTATGATTTTGCCGGGGTCATCAAGGGATATGACCAGAAAGGCATAGGAGCCCTCAAGCCTTGAAGCTATATTTAACACAGCCTGTTCCAGGGAACATCCGTTTTTGAGCTCATCTTCGAGGAGATGAGGTATGATTTCGGTATCGGTTTCTGAAGTAAACTTGTGTCCTATTTTGGTGAGTTCCTGGCGGAGCTGTTGATTGTTCTCAACGATGCCATTGTGAACTACAGCCACTCTGCCACCGCAATCGGAATGGGGGTGAGCGTTGAATTGAGTGACACCACCATGGGTTGCCCAGCGAGTATGCCCGATGGCAATGATGCCTGGGAGGCCTGCCAGGTTCTGTTTCTGGATGACTTCGTCAATCTTGCCAACATCCTTCCTTATCAGTAGCTTGCCATCGTATAAAGAAGCTATGCCCGCTGAATCATAGCCCCGATATTCCAGACACTTTAAAGCCTCGAGGGCAATGGGAACTGCTGGCTTCTGACCACAATAGCCAATGATACCGCACATTTTAATCCGTTAACCTTCGTATAACCTTCGTAATAATTCTTGCCTTTTGCCTTCGTCGAGTCTTGTTTCGTTGTCCTTTACCTGGTATCGGGACTCAAGCAAAGCCATCTTATTCGCCCCCAGGTCCTGGCGCAAACATACCTGGGGTCCCACGAAAGAATCAGGGCCTACTCGAACCCCGGGCATGAGGCTGGCATTTACTCCGATGCGGCAACCTCGACCCACAATTGCCCCTAGCTTATCATATCCGGTATCTACCAGACTATCACCGACTTTTATCTGGATATTCCCTTCATCGAGTCGGAAGTTAGCCAGCACAGTGCCGGCGCCCAAAGAGCAATTGTCGTCCACTATGGAGTCACCAATATAATTGGAGTGGAACCAGCAATTATCGCCGATGTAGGAGTGCTTTACCTCAGTGGAATAGCCAATAACGGAGTTAGAACCAATGTGGCTGTAGTCTCGCACCAGAGCATTATTGCCAATGATGGAGTTTGCCCCGATATACACAGGACCTCGAATCACAGCATTTTCCAATACCTTAACATTATCGCTCAGGATAACTTTTCCTTCGATGTTCGCTTTCTCGGAGATGCGGGCTGAAGAGGCAATATAAGGTTGAGCGTTGTCCAGAAAATACTCCATTATTTTGAAGATATGCCAGGGATATTTTATTGGTGCCCAGAAATCGTTGTAGAGAATCACCTTGATCTTGTGTCCTCCCTTTACCATATTGTCCAGGGCGCATTCATAGACATCGTCCCTGGTAGTCTGTGCGGTTTCAATATAGCGTAAAAGCTCTTCCGAGTTATCATGGCAGTGAATCAAGATGTTTACTAAGTTGCTGGGTTCTTCGCCAGGATTGGGCTTTTCCACGATGTGTAGTAATTCATTTTGGGAGTTTACTTGGAGGTAGCCTCCCGGGAAGTATTTCTGGACTTGATAACCCAGAATATAGGAGGAGGCAGAGGCTTTCTCAGCTTCGGTGATGATTTTGGTGTACGCTGAGCTTGAGAAGACATCATTGGGATTTATTACCAAAAGCTGCCCGTGCAGGAAGGGCTCAGCGCTTTTCAGAGCGTCAGCGATGCCTGATGACTTCTTTTGCAGAGCGAGGTCGACTTTTATCCCAGGAATTTTTTTGGTTATTTGCTCTATCTTCGCTATGTTTTCTGGATTCCCAATGATTACAAAATGATTCAAACCTGCCTCGCAGGCTACTTTTATTTGATGTTCAAGCAATGGCTTCCCTAGGAAATCGAGGAGGAACTTGTCTTCAGTAATGGGAAACATCCTCTTGCCGCGGCCACCGCAGAGAAATACGGCTTTCACCTATTAGCCTCCACCAAACTTTGAACAAGTTTTTTGCCTTGGCCTATAAGCTCATCGGTCTGTGTCTGCGACGTTGACTCGGAGATTACCCGGATGACAGGCTCGGTGCCACTAGCTCTGATAAGCATCCAGGAGTCAAGAAAATCCAGCCTCAGGCCGTCAAGAGTCCCGATTTTAATCGGGATTTCATCGGGAGCAAAAAGGTGAGCCTTTTCCTTTACCTGAGCCATGACTAACTCTTTAAGTTCATCAGGACAAAAAACCTTTGCTTTTTCGAAGAATAGCTTGGTAATACCTTGGAAGAATTGCCTAATTTCGCCGGCATCGCTTAGCTGACTTAACAGGATGAGGGAAGCAAAAATGCTATCGGGGTAATAGCCTGCCTCGGGGATGATGTAGACGCCTACCTGTTCCACTCCTAAGGCAGCATCGAGCTCCTGAACAAGGTGCGCTACAGCGACATCACCTACTCTGCCTCTGACCACTTCCACCTCAAGGTCCTTCACTGCGAGGTCAAGAAGAGTTCCAGTTTCTACTGTGGTAGCAATCTTTTTCTTTCCCGTTCGCTTGACAGCCAGTCTTGAGATGAAGGCTATGGGCTCGTTGAAACCGAGGAAACCTTCTTTATCGCAGAAAACAACGCGGTCGGCATCGCCATCAAAGCAAATAGCTAAGTCAGCATTATGTTGTCTCAGGAAATTAACTGTGCCCTGGAGGGTATCCGCTTTCGGCTCGGGACTTCTCCCTGGGAAAAGGCCATTTGGCTCATCATTTACAGGTATTACATCGAGGCCCATCTGGACAAAGATGTCGCTGGCAAACTTGGAGGCAGCGCCATTGCCAGGATCAACAACTATTTTTAGCTGGTGATTAAATCCCGGCAGGGAAAGCTTGCCTTTAATGAAGGAAAGGTATCTTTGTTTCATATCCTGTGCTTGCTCTAAACTTCCTCTCTTCCCCTGGCGGAATTTCTGCTCAAAATAAACTTTCTCTATCTCCGCTTCTTGAGTCGGGCTATATCCCAGCGAATTCTCAGTGAAGAGCTTGATTCCATTGAACTCGGGTGGATTGTGGGAAGCCGTGACCATGATTCCAGCGACGAAGCCCAATTCCCGGGTGAGCAATGCCAGCGCCGGGGTAGGCAAAATGCCTAAATCAACTACGTTTATACTACAAGAAAGCAAGCCCGCAGTAACCGCCTCCTTAATCATATCCCTGCTTATTCTGGTGTCGGTAGCGATACAAACTGCGGAATCTGGAGGCAGGGTAGTGCCTATGGCCAAGGCAACCTGGCGGCAGAAATCAGGCGGTAAATCCTCGTTGACTACGCCTCGGATGCCACTGGTCCCAAATAGTCTCCTTGTGTGCATTTCCAGTCTTAAGCTAAGTTAAGTAGAAGATAGCACGGAATTAAGTGATTGGCAACAACCACACGATGTAATAACATATGTTAAACTATGCTTCCCGGTCATAAGCAACACTGTTTTAAAAGCATATAATGACAAGGGAAATAGCTTGGGTTCTGCTAACCAGTGTTTCGCCCATTTTTGAGTTAAGATGGGGCATACCGCTAGGGATATTAGAATTTGGGCTGGATCCCTTATTCACATTCTGTATAGCGGTCATCGCTAACGCCCTGATATTCTTCCCCGTCTTTTTTGCCTTGCGTCTTTTTTACGAGAAGCTGTTGTTCCGAATTCCGTTGTTCAACAAGTATCTGGATAATTTAAGAAAACGAGGTAAGCCGAAAGTAGAGAAATATGGCTTCTGGGGATTAACTTTGTTTGTGGCGATTCCTTTGCCTATCACCGGAGCATATACTGGGACTATTTTGGCCTGGCTACTGGGCATGGATTGGAGGAAGGCCTTTCCCGCCATAGGGATCGGTGTAGTCATAGCTGGCATCATAGTACTCTTGGGCACTTTGGGTGTAATTGAGGTGTTTAATATCTTCATCAAAAGTTAGGAGTAATTGTGGCTGGTGTCGTTGTGCTCTTAATAACTTTGGGGGTAACCAGCACCCTATGAAAACGAAGTTTTTCAGGGGTAACTAAATTAAATTCCAATAAGCAATTCAGAAACGATTTTTGCTGCGGGCGGGCATAACCACAACCCTAGATATGGTCGGTAATGAAAGGCTGGGTATCTTTTGTGTACAGATACCCAGCCCTCCATTGGTTCTGCCACCTATGATATTAGCTTTAAGCCTTCCCTATTCTGAACATCTTGGTCCCGCATACGGGACATTGGCCTTGAGTGGCCGGCCTGCCGTTCTTCATGATTATGCTTCTGGTATTCTTCATTTCCCTTTTGGCGCGGCACTTCATGCAGTATGCTTGCATTTGTTCACCTCCCTTTTTATAAAAGAATAAGCCATCATCACTCGAATGTCAATAGTTTGTACTCGTTCAGGTGATTGGTGACACTTTCTCCTTTCTTTTATTTTGCCAATGTTGTTCTAGATATTCCAGTGGTGTAAGGTAGCCCAATGCCTGGCTCGGACGAACAGTATCATATACTACTTC
>Ga0307443_1000107_pt1 | contig 61425 bp, 54 predicted proteins | sample SalMarSW160220MG_FD_202148 | JGI IMG/M metagenome (GOLD analysis project Ga0307443, IMG submission 202148) | Salt marsh sediment microbial communities from the Plum Island Ecosystem LTER, Massachusetts, United States - SW1601-220 | ecosystem: Environmental > Aquatic > Marine > Intertidal zone >... | reverse complement strand
CCAGGCTCGGAAGGAGAAGACGAATTAGCACAGAAAATACAGGATAAATCGCTCTTGCTAGGTGAATTCACGACAGCATACTTTGGGATTCAAACTTATGACAGAAAGCAATTTGTACGAACTTACAAAGACGCTGAGTGGTTTAAGCCAGTAGTGGATGGGGGCAATATTTCCCGTTACTATTTGTTAGAAAGCGAAGAGTTTGTCGATTTCCGAACAGAGGCTATCAAGAGTGGTGGGAAAAAAGAAGTTTATGAAAAGGAACGCATCGGGGTTAGACAAATAGGCGAGTCGCCAATTGCTACTATTATACCTGCGGGGATTTATACTTTGAATACGGTCTACAATATTTTTTTCACAAAGGAAGTAAGTTACAAGTTACCTTTCATTCTAGGAATATTGTCTTCAAAGATGTTAAGTTGGTACTGGAGGAAATCATTTTTCGACCAAAAGCGGACTTTCCCTAAGATAAAAAAGGATGCCTTGTTATCAGTACCCATCCGCACCATTGACTTTGACGACCCTGAGGATAAGGCGATGCACGACCGGATGGTTGAGCTGGTGGAGCGGATGCTTGATTTAAACAAAAAGCTGGCCCAAGCCAAAGTCCCGGATACCAAGAAACGCCTGCAGCGCCGGATTGCCGCCACCAACACGGAGATTGATAGGCTGGTGTACGAGCTGTACGAGCTGACCGAGGAGGAGATAGATATTGTGGAAGGCAGACTAAACCCATGTAAAGAAGTCTAGTCAACGGACAGATAATTCCGGTGCGATCTCCTTCAACGGTTTTCTAATTTTTGTAAGAAACTCGAAGAAGTTGGAGCGGTGCAACCGGAAGAGTAGGCGAATATCCAGTTTCCACCGGCCACCGAGATAAAAATATTGGAATGGTAATATCTTTCATGCTACAGTTACGCGAAAAAATCAAATCCAGCCCTCATCTTCTTTCAGCTGATCACGTTTACGATCGGCCTCCAATCCCTTCGCAACTTCTTTAGCCCACCGTTTTACGGTAGGATTCGAATCTTTGGCCCAACCAATGGCCATATCGCGCATACTTTCATCCCACTTTGCCATGCTTCCTGTAATAACCTCTCCATGCCACAAGTTTGAAGCGAGAATGGAACCAACCTTGCTATCTTCCTCATAATACTTGATAAGCAATTCCCTAGCAAGAGGATTCAAGTTAGCCCCTCCAGGATGGGTTATTTCGGCAACGACTCGTGGTCCTTCAGGCTTATTCTTATCAGCCCATTCTAACAAAACGTCACTTGGAACATCAAAGGCAAAACGCTTCCTTAAAGCAAGTGAAAATGCAAAGTACCCTTCCTTCTTGTATCGTAGTTTTAATATCTCGCCGATTCGCTCCCATATTTCTCGAGGTGCCTTACGCGCTGCCTCACTTAAAACAGATATGTACTCATCTTCTCTATAGAATTTGGTGTCAGGTTGAGTGGCCCAATCTATAATGAGATTTGCCATCCTAACCGGATCTTCATTTACGTATTTTCTGGCGATCTGCCCCCATTCATGGGCAATCCTGTGAGTCCCTGCATATCGAAATGCCAGTTCAATTAACATCCAAGCGCTGTTTGACAGTGCTGAATGTTCTTTTTCGTTTGATCTAAGTCGAAAATCCAACATCGTAAGGGTCTCTTCCATTGATTCACCCGTTGGATCTTTAATTAACTGATTTAATATAGCCTTGAAGTCCACTAAGTCCAGGTCATTCGTCCATGCACCCCAAACAAACAAGGACAAGCTTTTAGGTTCAAGGAAGTTATTCTCGACCATCTTCGCGAGGCGTCTAACTGCCCTTGAGGTTGGTTTACTTCGCCATGTAGTATGTAAAACCACATATGCCAACTCAGGTTCTTCCAGAGACCATTTATCCAGAAGCTCCTCTACCCACTTAGTAGCGCCTGCTTCCGTCCTTCCCGCAAGATAAATAGCTAGGATATCCGGTACACCCTCTTTGTGCTTCACTCGCTCGATGAGCAAATCGAAAAACTTCAATTCCTTATCAACCTTCCCTAATTGTCTCATAAAGTATCCCCCATGTTGAGCTTCCTTACTAAAAAGCCAATCTAACTCCGGCTCTAATAACGTGGGATTCGCATAAGCTTCTTCTGCAAGTTTTGCCGACTCTTTCTCATGAAGCGAAACTCCTTTTTTGTCTTTTTGGCGGGCTGCATCAAAATCAGCTCTAGACAAAGGGCCTGTCCATCGTCTAAAACGATCATGGAAGTTTTTCCCTCGAAGTTCCTCAATCTTTTGGTTGATCTCATTTTTTTGATCATCATTCAAAACCTTGTACTCTTCTCGTTTTAGTAGAAATTCCAATGAATTCCGAATTTCCCGCTTGCGCTTGTAATCTTCAACAGGCAAAGCGAAGACTCGCTTAAGTACTTCATCAGGGAATAAGGGAAGTAACCCCAACCCTTGATGTAATAGTATTTCTACGGCTTCATCCTGAATTTCTTTGTCTGGAAGCTGCAAAACATTATCGAGCAAAGCAAGAGTTTCTCTTTTAACCGACGTATACTCTTCTAAAGTTTTAGGCCGCCACTCTGGCCCAACTATTCGTCCTCCTTGACGTTCGCCTGAGCTGAATCTGGTTTCATGTTCGCTTAACGCTACCCCAATAGCTTTCACTGCTAGCTTCTGCTTCTCTTTAGAGCCACTTGCGATGGCTTCTTCAATGTGGATGTACCTTTCTAATGCTGGAACTTCCGTTCCTCCAAGACGTGTACGGAATAGACCTACCCAAATACTTGAGGCGTTGTTTCCATAACTCTCATTTTCAGCATCTGCTAACGCTAGGAGTAATCGCGCAGCTCCATGGAAAGTCTCTTTATTCCAAGCAAGTTTCTCTAAAGCCCAAATAACATTACGTCTTCCCGCCCTAAATCTTAAAAGGTCATCTCTGGGCAAGTGACCGATCAAACCCTCCAATTTATCAAGCGAATCCTGTGGTGACGAAGCTGCTACTTGATTAATCAAATTGGAAGCTTCCTCATTATCTATATCGGAGAGAACCTTAAATTGTGACAGTATATCTTTGACAAACTGTCTAGTTCTCTCGTTATCGCCCAGATCCGAAATTCGTTCCCAAAAGACTTCGCGCATATTTCGCGAAGGTAACTGGGAGAAAAACCTAGTCAATGTACCATAATCGTAAGTATCCCAAAGTGCGTCTGCTAACCATACTGCTAATAAATGTGGAGTCACATAACGCTTACGCCCTCTGCGTGAAACTAATCCTTCCTTTTCCATTTTACGGATAGCATGCCTGAAATCTGTCGGGTCAATTCTGAAGAACTTACGTATGAATTCACCTTCTCCACTTAATTCATTATCCCACCCCACCTCTGTTAGTAGAGATAAAAATTGCATCTTTATTCGAATCTCAGGATCCGGAACAAGCTTTTCTAATATCTCTTGAATGTCAGGTGCCTTCGCTAACCTAGAAGCAGACATATCATCAGGGTGTTCTTGCATGTGCTCAGCAAGCCTAGTTGCAATCTTCACAAAGCCTTCGGAAGCCCTGATAATCCAATCAATTGCGGGTTGAGGTAGACCGCCGACCTGTTTTAAAAGTTCCTCCATCGCATCATGTGCAAGGGGTTTGATACAAACGTATCCTTGACTTACATACATAGTTTCGTAGACAAATCTTCGAGGGCCAATTGTAATAAGATGTACACCTTCTCCGGTGCTTTCAAGGTGAGTTTTCACAGATGTGGCTTCGTCAGAAGAACACTCGTCAACGATTAAGATAATCTTTTTCTTGGGGTTGTTTCGTAGATAACCGTACAAATCATCAGGGATGTCTTCAAAACTAGGAGCATACATTACATTTTCTTTGAGACCTGGAGAGTTTACAATCTCCAAAGCTAATCTGGTTTTTCCTACGCCGCCTTGGCCTTCTATTCTAAGGAAATTCCGCGGAAGTTGGCCCGTCAATACTTCACGAAACTGTGTTATTATTTCCCCCCGTTCTTCGTCAGGGTGGAAGGGAATTGAATGTTGTCTATTTGAAGCCCAGTCATGGAACAACATTGATTTGTCAATCGGTCTAAACGACCGCACGAGTGCTTCATATTCAGTCGCCCATTGAGCAATTTGGGAAGCTATGTAATAGCGGTATCTTGGAGCCACTCCTTCTTCTTCAAGGCCTTCTTTTATTGCATTCTCACGTCTCCTTCTGAGAGAATCCGAATACTCTGCTCCATGAGCAACGCAGTAGGTGGCACCAGCTTCAACTGCTTCAATAACCCCCGGTTTCTTAGCTTGCTTTTTTAACTCTGCTGGGGTACATTCCCCAGATTTAAACTGCCAAACTGATTCAGTCGAAGGTGATTCGATACGCGCATCGATCCCTCTATCCTTGACATCTTTCTTACTGGATGCGGTTATCTTAACACTTAAAGGGCTAATACCTACCTTATTCGCTTCCACCCTAAGTAAGCTAGTCATAAAGTCAATGAATTTACCGGAATCGAGCCTCGTAATGTCGTCGGCAGTGATTTCTAAAAAAGAAGACATTTCATATTCCTTCTCACAAGCTTAACTACGGTTCGATACTTGTCAAGCTTACACGTGAAGAAGTTCAAGATAGTAACAGCGCGGGTTAGAGAACACGCGCTCAACCTAAAAGATTGATTATGCAACATGTGAGAGAGAAATCGAGTAAATGGTTACATCGCGGCACATCTTAAGCCCAATTGTCGCCGCACGTTATCTATAATAATAGTAGAAACTAAACTACAGCAAACCTCCAAAACGGTGAAGCAAAGTGCATGGAAAGTGCATAGTGTACGGGCGACAAGGGATAGTTACCAGGCAGGCAGATGCCGGCGGGTATATTCGATCAAGCGGGAATCTCAGCGCACTTGACATTTTAAGACCCATGGCTAAAGTTTCGCTATGATGATAGTTCTTCTGGGACTGCTGGCTTTCGGCCAGGCTCAGGATACCAACATCTACCTGGGGATGGACGTGAACATAGCCCAGTTCTCGCGTTACTGGGAGCGGGTGTACGAGACCTCGCCTTCGGGATTCCGCACCTCGCAGGGCTGCCACGACATGAAGCACTGGTATCAGATCTATGAAGCCAAGACCGAAGCCCGCTTCAACCGTACCTTCAGCATGCGTTACCGGTTCCGCATGGTTCGCGACTACGAGGTTGCAATCACCAGGCACCGGTTTGAGCCTACACTGCGCATCGGGCGCGATCTTTATGCCCATCTGGTTATAGTTCCGGCGTTCTACAAGAAGGACGACGAAGCCGGGCTGGGAATGGCGTGGCGCAGGGGAAGCACGGACTGGGTCGCCCTTTATGCCATTGCCCAGGCTTTCGATCATAACTTCAGTCTCATGTATTCCCCCCAGGGCCCTGATAACGACCCGTTCAGGCGAATTCCGTTCAAGTTTGAGCTCGACGCGCGAGGGGAAGCCCAGTGGCTACGGATGAGGTTTCACGGCGAACTGGGGACACGTTCGGCTCAGTATCTTGACTGGCCGGACAGCATCCAGTACGTGTGGGATCGCGACCAGGACATGAGCCTAGCCTGGGGCAGGTTGGAGCTAAGACCGGTGCGGAACCTGTGGCTGGGTACTCGTTTCGGGTGGAGCGGTAATCGTTCCCGGACCCTCTGGCCGGGCAGGGAGGGCAGGGATACACTAACCGCCGACACACTGCGGGAATTATGGGTCGAACCTTTTATCTCCATTTCCCCTACCGACCGCCTGGAACTCCGTGTCCAGCATCGTATCTGGGATACCCACAGGGCTATGGACTCCCTTGTTTACTACCGGGACTACGACGTTCTTTCCACCCTGGCAAGCTGGCACCCTTTGCCTGCGCTTTTGATAGAGGCCGGTTATCAGCGCTCATGGCGCTACCGCTACAACAACGATACGCTCATCCCTGAACCGTGGAGCGGACGCCATTCGCAGTCAAGGCTTCTCTTCAACCTCGAGCTTCGCCTGCGTTCAGGGATGATGCTTACCATAAAGGAAGGGCTGGAGATGGATTTCTTTCCCAAAGATCTCTTCCGCAGCCCGCACAACCATACCTACGTATCCCTGCATCTTCCACTTGCGATACTCAGCAAGGATAAACAGGTTAAGGCCTTGGAGAACCCCCAGGCTTCAGCCATCCAGAGGTGAATGAGTGTACTCTTCATGGTATTCTTGAAAAATCACTCTAACTTTTTTGGCTTCCAGCGGATTTGTGGGGGGATAAAAAACAGCCATGTCAACCTTTCGCTGTCGTTACCTCTCCCCTTGGTGGGAGAGGGCAGGGTGAGGCTGGTAAAATTTGACACTGATTATAACTTAACTACAATAGAACCAAAGGAGGAATTATGAAAAGGGTTCTTTTGGTGCTATTTGTGTCCGCTTTAGCGGCGTGGGCCACGCCCAACCTTATATCCTATCAGGGTAAATTGGACCGCGACGGTTCGCCGTTCACCGGGACCGCATCCATGGAATTTGCTTTGTTCGAGACCGAAACCGGCTCAACGCCGTTTTGGAATGAGACACAATCGGTAACCGTAACCGACGGCATCTTCAATGTGCTTTTAGGATCGGTGAACGAACTTCCCGCTTTGCCCACCGAAGGATGCTGGCTCGAGGTTGCAATAGACGGCGAAGCTTTACCTCGTCAGCAGATAGCCAGTGTTCCCTACGCTGAGGTGGCCCAACAGGTGTGCGCCAACTATAAAATGGTGGAAGACACGGCGATGGATTATACCTGCCCTGCAGATGGTGTTCTTTTGATCGGAGGAGGAGGGCTAGGGGAGAAAAATTGGACTATTAAGGTGGATGGTGAAGCAGTGTTATCCGCAGATGGCATGAGTGTTTTGCCTGTTTCTATCACAGCAGGAGAACATCATATTTCTCTCGCTTATTTTGGGGCAGATACTTACCATCCTTACCTTTGGGTAATCTTCATGAGGTGAAGTATGTTGCTACTTCTTTTTTCGGCCTGGGCGCTTTCCTCAACCGTGCCTGCGGCGGCTACCGAGACCTCTACCCTTGGCCAGCCGGTAATAGGTATAGCCGAGGGTCCCTCGTGGACAGTCTATTTCGGCTTCTGGTACGTGGAGCCTTTGTCTGGCATAGAGGAGACTGATTCCCCCTCAGAGATTCCAGTCCAGAGATGGACAACTATTGTCAGTTCCGGCCCTTACGTGAACGTGGCCGGAGCTACCGAGCTTGTGGATGCCACAGGCCGGGTGATTGAGAACGCAATTGAAGATAACAAGGTCTTCATCTCCAACCTGCCTACGGGCACCTACTTCGCAAGGAACGGGGATCGGACGGTAGTAAAGATAGTAAAAGTCGAATAAACCGTACCCCCAAGGGGGTATTGCTCCGCAAGCGTCGCCCTGCGGAGCAAAAGTCAAATTTCAAATTGCAAAGTGCAAATTGAAAGGCCGGCTCGCGCCGGTCTTAATCTGTGTTAATCGGTGTAATCTGTGGTTTCTCCTCCGACTGCTTCAACGGCGAGCACACGATAGTAAAAATAGTAAAAGTGGAATAAACCGTACCCCCAAGGGGGTATTGCTCCGCAAGCGTCGCCCTGCGGAGCAAAAGTCAAAATGCAAAATACATAGTGCATAGTGTTTGGCCATCCCCCTTATCAAATTGCATAGTCGCCGACAGACTGACAGAGACGGTCGGTTCACTGGACTTGACATTTTAATCCCTGCGGCTAAAGTCCTCTTATGAACGTTATCCTGCTTGGGATTCTGGCGTTCGTCCAGCCTGAGGACGAATCCACCTACTACGGGATGGACATGGACATAGCGGCATTCTCGCGCTACTGGGAGCAAGCATACGAGACCTCACCCTCAGCCTTCCGTACCTCCCAGGGATGTCATGACATGAGGCATTGGTACCAGATCTACGAGGCCAGGGCGGAGGCCACTTTAGCCGGTCCTTTCAGTTTGCGTTATCGTTTTTTCATGCTTCGTGACTACGAGACTTCCATAACCGAGCACCGGTTCGAGCCAACGATGCGTGTAGCGCGCGATTTCTATCTGCACCTGGTGGCGGTTCCTTCGTATTTCAAGAAGGAGGACGAGGCGGGTATAGGTCTTGCATGGCGCAGGGAGACTACCGACTGGGTGGCCGTTTACGCGATAGCTCAGGGTTTCGATCACAACGTAAGTCTCATGTATACCCCTGCCGGCCCTAAGAACGACTCCTTCATGCAGATCCCTTACAGGTTCGAGGTTGATGCCCGAGGCGAACTTGACTGGATGCGTGTGCGGCTTCATGCCGAGCTGGGCACCCGTTCTCAACAGAGGCTTTGCTGGCCTGACAGCGCCTTATACGAGTGGGAACGAGATCGAGACCAGAGCTCGGCGTGGGGAAGGATCGAGCTAGAGCCCGTCAAGGATATGTGGGTAGGCACGCGGTTTGCCTGGCATCTCGACCGCACCGAGACCCGCTGGCATGCTCAAAACGTGGTGACCGCCGATACGGTAAGAGATCGTTGGATAAAGCCCTTCGTATCATTCTCCCCTACCGAGCGGCTTGAGCTTTCATGCACCCACCAGATATGGAGGATGAACCGTGATATGGATTCGGTATCCTACCGCCGCGACTACAACGTCCTTACGGCACTGATGAGCTGGAATCCATGGCCCGTTGTTGTTTTCGAGGCCGGGTATCAGCACTCGTGGCGCTACATCTACAACAACCACACACTGATCACCGAGCCTTACAGCGGCGGCCTCACCCAGTCCAGGCTGCTTTTGAATCTTGAGATGCGGTTTCGGTCCGGTTTTATGTTTACAATAAAGGAAGGAATCGAGATGGACGACTTCCCCAGGGGAACGTTCGAGTATCCGCACAACCACACCTACGTCTCCATACATATGCCTTTGGCCTTTTTCGATGAGCATGGACGCAGCAAGGACTAGTAAAGCCCTGGGGGGCTTACATGTAGAGTGTTACGGGGAGGTTGCCTCAACCCAGGACGCGGCTCGTGCCCTGCGTGTTCAGCCGCCCTATCTCGTTTGCGCTTCAGGGCAGAGTGCAGGCAAGGGCAGATTGGGACGACGCTGGCAATCGGACAAAGGGGGTCTCTACTTTACCCTGGCAATCCAGAGACAAAAGCAGGACTGGGCGGTGCCTCTCGTATCCGCATACGCTTTATGGAAAGGGCTCTCCTCAAAGGTGTTGTCCCTCGAGATGAAGTGGCCGAACGATCTCTACGTGGAAGAAAAAAAGCTTGCCGGGGTTCTGGTTGAAGGATGGGACGCACGTCTGGGTATCGGCGTGGGATTGAACGTGAACCAGCTAAGTTTTGAAGGCGACCTGGCCTCCTCTGCGGTCTCGCTGCGTATGCTCGCAGGTGCGGAGTTCGATCTTGAGGTCTTGCTTATCTCCATAGTTTCTGGTATGCTTAAGGCGATGGACGAGCTTGCCTGGCATGGATTTCGATTCTTTCAGCCCGCGCTTCGCCGGGTTCTCCTGGCATCCGACCAGCCGGTCAAGGTTATCCGCGCCAATCGGATATGTGAAGGCCGTCTTCTTGACCTTGGGCCATCAGGCGAGGCGCTGGTTCGGAGCTCTGAGGGCGAACTCTTCACCGTTCCGGCACAGCATCTTCTTGAGGCGAGATGATAGTCCTGGTTGACGTAGGCAACTCGTTCACCAAGGTAGCCACCGCCGAGGGCACCCGCCTGACCTGGGCCGCGCGTCTGACCACGCATCCCGAGCGCACGCCGGATGAGATATTCATAGAACTCAAGGCCTTAGGCATCCAGGAGCCTCGGGACGCGGTGATCTGCTCGGTGGTGCCCGGACTTACCGGGCGGTTCGTCGAGATGTTTCGCAGCCGGTTCAACCTGGGGGAGCCTCTGGTCGTTACACCCTATGTCAATACAGGCATAACCATCCTTTACCGCAACCTTTCCAACCTTGGTGCCGACCGTATCGCCAACGCGGTTGGTGCCTACTTCGATTACGGCAAGGACGTGGCTATAGTGGACTTCGGTACGGCGACCACAATAGATTTCGTCACGAGCAATGGTGAGTACCTCGGTGGTATCATAGCGCCCGGTTTGGAGAGGAGCATGGATCTTCTGGTTTCTTCTACCTCCAGGCTGCCCGCGATCAAACCCGGTAAGCCTTCCCGCTACGTTGGACGCTCGACCGAGGAGTGCCTGCAGTCCGGTTCCTATCTTCTGACGGTAGGTCTGATCGAGGCGGTGCGGGCCGCGGTCAGAAGGGAAACGAAGATAGACTTTACCTTTATAGCCACCGGCGGACTGGCCGACCGCTTCGCCCCGTTCGCAAACGCCATAGAACTCGTGGACCGCGACCTTACCCTTAAGGGATGCCTGCATCTGTACCGTTTGAATAAAGGGGAGGGGGATGATCAAGCTTGAGACCAAAAGTCCTGCAGAGACCCATAACCTCGGCAAGCGCATAGCCCAGGGTATCCGGGCAGGGGACACGCTTGCCTTAAAGGGGGAGCTGGGCTCAGGAAAGACCACCCTTATCCAGGGGATCATCGAGGGGCTTGGGGTTGCAGAAAGAGTGCAGAGCCCCTCCTTTGTTCTGGTTCGCACCTACCACGCTGATTTCGAGGTAAAACACGTTGATCTCTACCGGCTCGATCCGCAGGGTGTAGACGGCCTGCACCTTGAGGAGGTCTACAGCGAAGACGGGGTTATGCTTGTCGAGTGGGCAGATCACGCCGGCTGGCTTCCCGGTACGCTGAGTCGAGTCGAGATGGTGTTCGTTCCCGACGATCCTCTCCATCGTCGGATAACCATCACCGGCCCTATCCAGAAGAGGCTTGCGTGAGCGATCTGGTTTTGGCAATCGAGACGTCTTCCAGCTGGACGGGCGCGGCGCTGGCCGAGGGTGAGGAAATTCTTGCCGAGAGAAGCGTTGAGAGCATCTCAAGGCACAACGAGGTGCTTGCAGGGTTGATCCAGGAAGTCATGAGAGAAGCGGGTAAGGATTTTACCGATCTCTCGCTCCTTGCCTGCTCGATCGGCCCGGGTTCGTTCACCGCCCTGCGCATCGGCCTGCTTTTTGCCAAAGGGATAGCCTTCGCCCATTCCTTGAAGATCGTTCCGGTTATGACGCTCGACGTGCTCAACTCGAGCCTGTGTGTCGAAGACGAGACCGAGTTCCGTCTGCCGGTGCTCGATGCGTACAAGGGCGAGGTGTTTACCGCGCTCTACAAGGGATCGAAGAGAGTCAGTGAACCGGTAATCGTTGATCCCGCGTTCATCTCCGCTCTGGCCGGAAGCCCGGTGCACACAGAGCCTGTTACGGTTTTCGGTCCTGCCAGCCTGAAATACGAAGGGTCTTTGCGAGCGTCCCTTGCCAGGCGCCTGCGTATGCCGGCCGACCCCTTGCTTCCCCCAAGCCCTGCGGCACTTGCCCGGCTTGCATGCGAGCGGCGCGAAGATGCCTGCGATCCGGCCGATATTGAACCATTCTACCTGCGAATGCCCGATGCAAAGAAGCCTAAACCTTAGAGCCATGCAGGCGGTTGATCTTGGAAGGGTCTCGGAGATAGAGCGGGAGTCATTCAAAGCCCCGTGGTCAAGGGGAATGATTAAGGGGTTATGCGGATTGGAAAACGCCGTCTGCCTTGTGCTTGACGTTGACGACGTCGTTCAAGGTTACGTATCCGCCAGGGTAGAAAGCGATGAGATACCCATTCTTCACGTAGTGAATCTGGCGGTCGCGCCCGCGTTAAGAAGACAGGGATACGGCAAGATGCTGCTTGCAGGGATACTCAAACAGGGCCTTGATGCCGGATGCGAGTGGAGCTATCTTGAGGTTCACACCACCAATCCGGCGGCGATTCGTTTGTACCGGAAAGCCGGTTTTAAGATATTTCGTAAGCGGTCGCATTACTACGAGGACGGCTCGGACGCATACGAGATGGGAGCCGCAGTAGAGGAATCTCTAAAATCCTTGGGGAGGTAAGAATGCCCGTGACTCTTTCTGAGAGCTTGGCAAAGCTGAAGATAGACGATCCTTTGTTCGTTCGCAATCTGACCATCTATCCTCTATCAAACGGCGGGGGCAGTTCGAGGAAAGTCGTTACCCTTGCCGAGGCCATGGATACCGGCACGGTGGATATCAGCGAGCTTGAGGCCCCCGCGGTCGAGGAGATCATACTCGACAACCAGGCAGATGAGCCTTTGTTCCTGCTCGACGGCGAGGAGATATTCGGCGCCCGGCAGGCAAGGGTGACGACCACGGCGGCTCTTATAGATGCTCGAACCTCTGTCCCTGTACCCGTAGCCTGCATCGAGGAAGGCCGCTGGGGCGGGGAAAGCTCCTTCGAGGGTTCGTTCACCTCGACCCACCCCAGACTGCGTTCCATCATCTGCCGGGGGGTGAACTCCTCGCTCAAATCAAAACAGAGCTTCAGAGCACCCCAGCGACTTATCTGGGAAGAGGTCACCCGCAAGCTCAGCTCGCTTAAGGTCTCCTCCGCCACCTCCTCCTTTCACGATCTTGCAACCACCCTTGCAGATGAGACCGCGCGCTACGCGTTTGATGCAGAAGAACTTGCAGATGCTCAGGGCATGATCGTTGCCGCGGGCAAGGATATACTCGGTCTTGAGTATGCATCCGACGCAGATCTCTTCCGCCGTCTTGCCCCCCGGCTGCTTCAAGGATACGCGCTTGACGCGCTCGAACGCCGTTCGGTGGGCAATCCAGCTTCCCAAAAGGAACTGGATCGCTTTCTTAATCGAATCACCGGCTTGGAACCCTCCCGCTACCCTGGTGTGTCCCTTGGCCAAGACTGGCGGTTTGAGGACCGAAGATTGGTTGGCCGCGCCCTTGTCACCGACGACGTGATACTGCAGGCCTCGTTCTTCCCGGCGGTAAATTGATTCGTCAGACCCTTGGCAAGTACCGAATCCTGCGCTGGCTTGGCGGCGGCCAGTTCGGTGACGTTTACTTAGCGCACGACACGATCCTCGGCATGGATTTCGCGCTCAAGGTCTCGCGCATGAGGGCTGCAGACATCCAGATGCTCAAGGACGAGGCTCGGCTTCTGGCCGGGCTCACACACCCGAACATCGTTCGCTTCTACTCGGTGGACCGGATGGATGACCAGTTCGTCCTGGTTACCGAGTACGTGCACGGGGAAAGCCTGCGAGACAGGCTCCAAGAGGGACGAGTGGATATCACCGAGGCGTTGCGTATCGCAAGACAGGTGCTTTCCGCACTGGACTATGCACATGCCAAGGGTGTTATCCACCGCGACCTCAAACCTGAAAACATACTTCTTACAGAGAATGGGGAGGTGAAGGTCGCGGATTTCGGTCTGGCCCGGTTTCTTAAGAAAGGCTCGCTTGCCGCGTCGGTGGCTGGCACCCCTTTCTACATGTCGCCTGAAGCGTGGTCAGGCAGGTTCATGCCCTCCTCAGATCTGTGGAGCGTGGGGATCATCCTGTACGAGATGCTTACCGGTGTTCTTCCCTTTCAGGGAGCCAACTACGAGGAGATCCGCACGAAACTCATGAATGAAGCACCCACCGATCCGTCGCGCCTGCGGCCTGAAATCCCCAAAACGATCACCGACACAATCCTCTCTCTTTTGGCCAAAGACGCCGAGGTCAGGCCGCAGAGTGCTGGAGAGGTGCTCGGTGACCTCCAGACCCGCGGTCGCAGGATCGTCCTTTCCGGCGTATCCGCCAAGAAAGCGCCGGTTGAGGGAGTAACACTCACCGCCGAGCAGCGCGATATCGTTGAATCAGCCGAAAACCGGTTGCTGGTGGCAGGAGCGGCAGGGACGGGGAAGACCACCTTGCTGGTTCAACGAGCCTGTCATCTCACGAGACAAAATATCTCTCCGGACAAGCTTCTCTTTCTTGCCTTTTCGCGCAGGGCGGCTGAGGAGATGCGGACGCGGCTGGAGAGGCTGCTTGGCAGAAGCCTGCCCGATGTGTGGATCGAGACCGTCCACTCGTTCGGCTGGCGCCTCCTGCGCATCGAGGGATGGAGGCTTGACCTTGCCCCGGAGTTCAAGACGGTGAGTCCAGAGGAGATACTTAATATCCTTGCAAAGAAATGGGGGAAGAACCGTGCGAGGGCACTTGCCCGGAGCCTTGCCGACCTCAGGCTCGAAGGCGAAACCCTTGAGGATTATCCTGCTCGGATACCTTCAGAGAAGCAGATTCGCGATTTCTGGCAGGACTACGAACAAGTCAAGAAAGATTCCGACGCGGTTGATTTTGACGATCTTTTGATCGAAACCGTCGGTTTGCTTGAACGTGATGCCGAGCTTCGGGATGGATGGCGTTCGAAGTTCCTCCATATATTAGCGGACGAGCTGCAGGATCTGCATCCTTTGCAGTTCAGGCTGCTGCGTTTGATATGCGGGCCGGATACCGGCCTTTTTCTTACGGGCGACGCGGCCCAGTCCATCTACGGCTGGCGCGGTGCAGATCCCGGACTGATAGACGCGGCGGCCAGGGTTTTTGCTCCTATCAAACGGCACGAACTCAACGCCTCATTCAGGATTGGGAGCGAACTCATTAAGATAGCAGGGAACCTGATGTCCGGCTCCGAGTATTCCTCAGGGGTTCCGCAACTTTCCCTTGCAAAGAACGCGGGGCGATTCGAGTTCTACAAGGCCAGCGGTGTGGCGGACGAGGCGCGTTTCGTTGTCGAGCGCATCAAGAGTCTTGTTCAGGAAAAGGGCTACAGGCCCTCCGATTTCGGCGTTCTCTACCGGGTAAACTCCTACTCGCGGGCGTTCGAGGAGGCGCTTGCCGCGGAGCGCATCCCTGTGAGCGTGATCGGCTCAGAGCCTTTCTACGAGCGCGAGGAGGTGCGCTGTTTGTTGGATATCCTTAAATCACTGCGCGAGCGCTCGTTTGCCGGCTCCATCCCGGCCTGGCAGTGGCTTCTGTCGCTGAAACCGGAAACCAATCCGCTGATAATAGAGGATGGTCTCCTCAGGCTCTCGCCGGATGCCAAAACCCGTTCGCGCCGTTCGATAGAGCGGTTCTTCGCATCTATCGCCGAGTGGGGTAAGCGAGCGGATGATGTTAGTCCTTCCGACCTGCTTGAGTTCATCGCCAGCAGCAAGGTCGCCGCCAGGAGGTTTTCCTCTTCTCAAGCATCGGAAGTTCTCGATGAACTCAAGGAAGCCTCGGCACGATTCCGCAAGGGTGAACTCGGTTTGTTCCTCGATCACCTGGCACTTTTGGAGGATCTGGAGCTTGCCCAGTGGTCGCGGGATGCGGTCAAGCTCTTATCAATCCACTCCGCCAAGGGACTGGAGTTCAAGGTAATCTTCCTGGTTGGTTTAGCGGAGGGTCTTTTTCCCCTTACCCGCAGCCTTGCCGATCCAGATGCTTTAGAGGAGGAGAGGCGTCTGTGCTACGTGGCCATAACGCGTTCGTTTGCCGAGCTTTACGTGTCTGTGCCCGCCCGCCGGTTTCGTCAGCCCACAAGGCCTTCCCGGTTTCTTTTACAGATGCTGGGACTCCTGTAGGGTGTTTTCCCGGACACCGGGGTTGCCGCGAAAAAAGGCGGCTGAGTCTTGACAACGTTGGCCTGGTGACTATACTCAATCCAAAGGAGGCTCGATGATCGAATTCTTCCAAAAGGGCGGCCCGATGATGTGGGGCCTGCTGGCAATATTCCTGCTCGGACTGGCTTTCATCATAGAACGGTTTATAACCCTTCTCATCAAGGCTCGTCTGAACCCAATGAAGTTCATGGATCAACTTACCGCTGCTGTGGATTCAGGTGGAGTAGAGGCTGGACGTGAGCTTTGCGATGCGACGCCTCAGCCGGTTGCCAAGATACTTGGCGCCGGACTGGCCAAGGTCAAGCTGGGTCGTGAATTTGTTGAGGAAGGTATCGCAGCCGCCGGTGCTGTAGAGCTGGCCTTTCTCGATCGCGGGATGCTTTGGATCGCCATGGCATCTACTTTGGGCCCGATCCTGGGATTTCTCGGCACCGTTACGGGTATGATCAAGGCGTTCGCGGCTGTCGCGATGGCCGGTGAGGTTGAACCTACAATCGTGGCCACCGGCATCTCCGAGGCGCTTATCACCACCGCTACCGGTCTGCTTATCGCCGCACCCATGGTGCTTTTCCACACCCTTTTTACCTCGATGATAGACCGTTACTCTCGAGATATGGAGCAGGCGGCCAGCTCGCTTGTGGATCATCTATTAGAGAAGGGGATACTGAAGGGCTAGGAAGGGGTTATGATTTCTTTTGTCAAAAGGAAGAAAGCCAAAGCGGATATCCCTACGGCATCGATGGCTGACATCGCCTTCCTTTTGATCGTTTTCTTCATGACGGCTACGATCTTCGCCCGCGAGAAGGGACTCACTATGCTTCTGCCTGAGAAGGGGGAAGAGGTCAAGATCGCCAGCCGCAACATCATGCAGATCCTGGTTTCTCCCACAGGAAAAGTGCTTGTGGAAGAAGAGGACGGCACCCTGTACGAGTACAGGATCGCCGATATAAGAGCTGAGGTTGAGGCGGCGCTGGAGCGTACCAACGACTCGATCTCAGTTGCGATTAAGGTCTCGCCATTGGCCCCGTACTCGGTGATGATAGACGTGCTGGACGAGGTTAAGATGGCGGATGCCAAACGTATCAGTCTTATTCCTTTCTCTGAAGGAGGCGGTGAATGAAACTGACCAGGCGATCGCGGGGCGGAGCCGCTATCCCCACCGCTTCGATGTCTGATATCGCGTTTCTACTCATCCTCTTCTTTATGGTAACGACCGTGTTCAGCACCGAGCAAGGACTCAAGCTTATACTGCCCAAGGCCGAGGCCACCCAGAGGATCCGCCTGCGCCGCAATACGGTCAACGTTTGGATCGACAGGGAGGGACGTATCTCGATTCAGGATAAGCTCATGCCCGAGCCAAACACTGTAGAGGCCTTCGGCAACAAGCTGCTCCAGATACTTTCCGAGAAACCTGACCTCGTTGTGTTGCTGCGCGTGGACGAGAATGCTCGCTACGGACAGATTAGCGAACTTATCGAGAAGATGAAGGAGGTCAAAGCGCTCAAGTTGACCTTCGCAACCCAGTTCGAGGAGTTGTAGGAGTAAAGATGGCCAGGAAGCCCGTAGCTGATTTGAAGCAATCTTATCCCATCTCCATGCGTTGGGGTATTATAGGCGCTTTGCTTATAAACATCGCATTGTTTGCGCTTGCGCCTAAAAGTATGAACGTTAAGCCATACCAGACCAGCCAGAAGCGCGCGATCATCTCCGAGGAGATCAAGCTGGAGGTTGAGAATCTCATCGAGCCTCCTCCCGAAACAAAGCCGGCCATGCCTGTTGAGGCGGAGTCCGAGGAAGAGGTAGAGGCCGCGACGATGGCAGAAACCGAGTTCGCAGAGGTCTACACCAGGCCAGAGGAGTCGGTCGAGATCCCGGTGGTGGCCTTCTGGAAGGTTGAGAAGAAACCACAACCTCTATACTCGCCCAAGCCTGAATATCCTGAGAAGGCACGAGTAGCCGAGATGGAAGGACAGGCTATAGTTGAGGCGCTCGTTGACATTGACGGCAAGGTGATTGACGTAAGGCTTGTCAAGAAATCCGGCTTCAATGAGCTTGATCAGGCCGCTATGAATGCGGCTCGCTGCTGGACGTTCTCTCCGGCCGAGCAGCGTGGCAAGCCGGTGCGAGTATGGGTCAACATACCCTTCAACTTCAGACTGAACGAGTGAAGCTCAGGCATGGCAATCGGATTGAAGGGATAAACTTGAGGCGGAGACGGCCTTATGGCCGGCAATGACGATAATAAGGGATACGTTGCAGAGAGCCAGGCGGATGGTTAAGTTGGATGTGAAGACTGCACTCTCAAGAAGAAGCGTGTACGGAGTTAGAATGAATGAAGAGCCCCATTGCGGGAAAAGACCTCCTGTAGCAGGCTTTCGCGCAATGCATCCCGGTCTTTAGGAAAACGTGGCTGCAAAAGCCACGAGGTAAATCAGGCTATACAGCCAAGGAGGATATAAATGCTTAAAAAACTCATGGTGCTGACGGTGGTCCTTGCGGTGGCCGCCTTTGCGGCATACGGTCCTATCCCGATACCGGCAGGGGTGGAGCCCGATGTCTACCCTGTCCTGCCCCTGAGAGATGGTTCGATAACCCCTATCTCATCCAGCCCAGCAGCCGCGCCTCTGGTCGCAGGCGACCAGGGCGGTGTTACCATGTACGATTATCAGCAGAACGGTGCGATGGGCAACCGTATTGTGGTTGACAACAGCGGAGACGCTCAGATCTGCTGGATGCATTCGGAAGACGAGACCTTTGCCACCCGTGATGTCTACTACAACGTGTGGGAAAAGGCTTCCGGGGACTTCCTCTGGACCTCTGGCGTGAAGGCATCCGGGGTTCCACGTGCGGGTTACACCACTATGGGTGCTCTTTCCGACGGCCGGGCAGTAATCGCTTTCCATCATACGCCGACTACTGATAATGTTTCAGCCGTTGTAGTGGATGCCGCACCCAAGCTGGGCGCGTTCAGCTCACCGGTTGATGTCGATCCTGTTACCGTTCCTGAGCAGCCGATATGGCCGCATATGGTTGTTGACAACAACGATGTGATTCACGTGACCGCTCACGTCTTACCCCCTGACCCCGACAACCCGCCTTACAATGTGGACTATCTCTACTACTCTCGTTCCACCGATCAAGGGCAGACCTTCTCCACCTGGGAAGTCATCACCCAGCACGCCGGTAACGACGCTGCCATTGCAACCTCGAAGGACGGTAAGACGGCAATAGCATGGCTCGGTCCCGTGGCTGTCGAAGGAACCGGCAGGATAACCTCCAGTGGTCATATCTACTACGTCGAGTCTGCGAACGGCGGAGCAAGCTGGAGCGCTCCGGTCAAGGTTACCGATGGTCGCTATCGCGATGATGCGCCGAACGGTCCGGATGCGGGTCTGTGGTTCTGGGCATGGTATCCTGATATAGATTGTGCCTATGACGCGGCCGGAAATCTTCACATCGGTTGGGGAGAAGGTCTTCGTGCCTACGAAGACAGGGGTGAAGAGGGTCTTTGGTTCTACTCCTACAACCGGTGGTGGCTGAGAATGGTGCACTGGAGCGAGGTTACCAACGACGTAAACATTGCTTCCGGCCCTTACAGCCAGTTCGTTCCTCTCAGTGAGACGGGTGACACCATCTGGGATCTGTACGGCTACTACTTCTGGGGAATGGCCCAAAAGATCGAGAATTATACCCGCCCCGGTATCGGCTGCTGGAACCCGCAGCTTGCCGCTATAGGCTCGGGCGACGACATGATCTACACCTGGCAAGGCCAGTGGGATTCGCTTGACATAACCGCAGGCGGAACCATCAACGCCGACATCTATGCTGCAATCTCCACTAACGGCGGTGCAACATGGGGTGGAGTCGCAGATTGGACTGAAGAGGAGTTCGACGGAAATGGTTTCGGCCTGGTTGCCTACGCCACCAACCTCACCAACACCCACAGCCCTAACGCTCAAGTTGGCCATTGCGAAAGTGAAGAGTATCACTCAACCTACCCCTGGATAGGTTCAGATAGCATCCTTCACGTCACATACATCCACGATCTCTTCTCCGGCTCCGTTGTCCAGAAAGGCCCTGCGGAGGGCGTCGTTACCGCCAACCCGGTGATGTATCTGGGCAGCAAAGTGTATGTAGGCGACGGCCCCACGCCCAGACCACAACCAGAATCAACATCTGTTGCGGAAGCCCCCCGTGCTGAGGCTCCCCTCATCGAGGTCCTCGGCCGGCACCCGGTCGCGGGCTCAGTTGTCTTCAGCGTAAGCGCACCCGGCACCCGTGCCTCGCTCAAGATCTACGACGCCGCAGGCAGCTTGGCCAAGACCCTGTTCGAAGGCACGCTCGATGGCACCCGCACGCTTACCTGGGATGCATCGGCGGTGCCTGCCGGTGTCTACTTCTACTCATTCGTCACGCCCGCCCGCACCGCCAAAGGTCGAGTGGTTGTTATACACTAGTCGCGTTCGAGCACTAATAAAGTCAGGGGGAAGCAACCTTGCTTAGCTAACCCTGACACGATACTGGGTCGGATGGCGGGAAGTCCCGGGGTTCCCAGGCTCTTCCTTCTCGGGACTCCCGCCCCCCGTAACACCGTAACACCGTAACACCGTAACACACCGTAACACACCCACCCCTTGACAAGGTTCCAAAAAAGCCTACACTTTGTTAGGAGGTTGTGTATGAAGAAACAGTGGAAGATGCTCCTTATTCTTGGGGCGATGATTATAGCCTTATGGGGATGCCAGAGAGATGAAAATGAGACCATTGATTATCCAAGCGCTGTCACTCTGATAGCTCCCCAAGACGGTACCCATTTCAAAGAAACACCCCCCACATTCCTCTGGAGTTCTGATTCCCTAGCTACATCCTACATACTGCGTATAGCGACAGATGAGTTCTCAACTGGCGCGGTTCTGATTAAGGATACCCTGACTGACACCATCTATAAGATGAGCGAAAACTTGTTCTCACAGATCTATCAAGGAACATACGAGTGGGCCGTGGCCCCGCTGCCAGCAGAGGATGAACTCCTCTGGAGCGAAGGCTGGTCTTTTAGCGTGGATAAATCCTATCCTCCACCACCCCCTATTCTAATCGCACCAGAGGACGGCGCGGTGTTCGATCTCGAACCGCCGGAATTCATCTGGCACAAAGACAGCGAAGCAACCAATTACGTAATCAGGATCGTCAAGGACGCGTTCTTCACCGGGGAGAAGATTGTCGTGGATACCCTAAAGGACACTACTTACACCATGACCCAGGAGGACTTCGAGATTGCCCTTAATGCAGATTACGTCTGGTCAGTGGCTCCACTTTACTTAGAAGGCGGATTAACCTGGCGGGAGTTTCGAAGTCTTACTCTTGACAAGCCTATGCCTGAGCTTAACTTGGATACCACGTACTTCCCTCTCGGTTTAAATTATGAGTGGGCATATGAAAGACATTTATGGGGTTATGATGCCTCTGACCCTGACAATCCTGATCCACCAGAATGGGACTATTATGACACAATCGTTGTTAGAGTAATTGACTCTATTTTCGGATCAAACGGTTGGGAGTTCTATCTGGAAGGCTACCTCTTCCGAGATGTAGGTAATACCGTTTACATATTCGGGAATCGGGTGCTGGTATTCGATGAAGTGAAAATTCGTCTACATCCCGAACCTGTCGAACGGGTAGACCCTTACAATGGTGTGGAGATAACTTACTCTGAAGATACCCTCTTCGTATCGGATTTTTACCATCAAACACGCGAACCTGTCGGATTCTACTCGACAAAACAAATTGCTTCGCGCTTAAAGGAAATAGGTGTAATCAACCAAAGTTATATACATGAAGCAATGGGGCACGGCTGGGGAGAAAGCAGCAATGTTGTAGATTCACTTCTCTACTTTTACAATGGTCAAGACACCGTCTGGCGCAGGGAGGAATTGTGAGACGGATTCTAACGTTTAGCGGGATACTCTTAGTAATTGCCCTGATTGCATGCCATCAGGAACCAGAGATTATAGGTACTTACCTTGCAGTTTCCTCAACACCTCAAGGAGCTGAGGTGTACATCGAAGACACCCTCACCGAATACCGCACCAACTGCGTAATACCGGATTTAGAGCCGGGAGAGTACAAGATTAGCCTGAAACTTTATGACCTCCCTGAGTGGTCTACGATAGTTAAAGTTGAGGAAGGTGATACTGCTAAAGTAGACGCGGTTTTTCCAATCAACGAAGGGACCATCAAGTGGGTATACCCTCTAGGGGATTATTACCGTGGATATCAACCCGCTATCGGACCTGACGGAACCGTATACCTTTACAAGGGGGATCTTTTTGCCCTGAATCCTGATGGGGCGATCAAATGGACGTACTCTGCAGAAGGAGGTTCAGAATGGGCTGTAGTTGGCCCGGATGGTACAATCTACATTGAGCAAAATGAGCATGAAACGGCTAAAATCTGCGCACTTACCTCCTCGGGTTCATTAAAGTGGGAATTCCAAATCGATTCAATCCGAGCAGTTTCCACAGCTTTTGCTATTGGCGCAGAAGGGACAATTTACTTCGCAATAGATAACTGGTTGTTAAATCCCTCCAAAAGCTGGTTGTACGCTTTGACATCAAGTGGAATCCTCAAGTGGAAAAGAGAAATCACATACGCAGGTATTCCTGTGATTGGAGCTGACGGCACTGTTTATGTAAATAGTCGCCATTATCTATACGCCTTCGATCCAGATGGAGATTTAAAGTGGACATACCAGGGAACCGACTGGATCTCCATTCCAGCAATCGGTTCAGACGGAACCCTGTACTTCGGTGAAGGTGACTACCTGTGCGCACTTTCCCCGAATGGCATCCTTAAATGGAAACATCAAACTTCTGGAACTGTCTACTCACCTTCTATCGGTAGCGAAGGGAATATTTATTTTGCAAGCACAATCTGGGAGTGGGAAGAAGATGAATGGGGTGAAGAATGGCCCTACCCGGTTGATGCTTACCTTTACTGTCTATCGTCTTCAGGAAACGTATTGTGGAAAAGTGACATAGCTCAATGGAGTGAATCAACCCCCGCCATTGGTTCCGACGGTTCTATCTATGCAACAACATTTGAAGTGATTAGTCACAAAGAAATACAAAGCCTCTACGCCTTTGACTCTGAAGGTAAATTCAAATGGAAATGCGATGGGCCCTCAACGACATCTTCACCTGCAATAGGAAATGACGGAACTATTTACGTTTACGGTTACTCTGAATTCTACGCTATCCAAAGCTCATCCTTCGGACTTGCCTCATCCCCCTGGCCCAAGTACGCCCATGACAATCAGAACACCGGTAGGTGGGGTGGACCATGATGAAATTGAATAGAGTTATTCTGACTGCCGATGCTCTTTTGTTAATGCTCCTGGTCGCCTGCGAAGATGGTCTATTCAAAAGGAAAGGTGCTATCGAAGTACAGTCTACGCCTGAAGGAGCAGAAGTGTACTTGAACGGAGAGCATACCGGAGAAGCAACCAATTGCGTGCTGGATGATATCGAACCGGGGGAACACTCAATTAAACTAACTTTATCAGGTTACTGGGATTGGGAAAGTAACGTGACAGTCAAGGCTGGAGATACCGCGTTTGTACATGCCCTGTTTACCACCGAAGAAGGCTCCATCAAATGGAAGTTTGAATCTTCGGAAACATACCCCTTTGGGGCTACGTCGATAGCCATTGGAGCTGATCAAACTATATATTATGCAACTGCAAATGTACTTTATGCAGTCACTCCTCGCGGTAACGAACGTTGGTCCGATAAATTCGGATATCCACCGAACTTGGTATTTACACCTGTGATATCCTTGAACGGATATCTATACGTTAAAGTATACGACATTGAAAAAAATAAAATTACGATATTTCTTTATGCCATAGCTGGCACCTCTTATTTATTGTCAACCAATGCCTTGAAATCAATCCTCGATTTCTATGATGAAACCTTGCCTGTAATTGGATCGGATGGAACTTTGTATTGTGCTTATGAGGATTCAACTTTTTGCGCATTAACTCCCTTGTTAGGAAAAAAATGGACATATAAAGTTGAGGAAGGAAATTCTTTCTCCTCCGCAGCCATAGGTCCTGACGGAACAATCTACTTTTCAGTAGAAGGATATAATCAATCACTGTATGCTCTCACTCCGCGAGGGGACTTGAAGTGGAAACGTGAAGGAATATCTGGTTCGCCTGTCATTGGTGCAGACGGCACAATTTATCTATATGACAATCATAGTAATTTACAGGCATTAAACCCTGATGGTTCAGAAAAGTGGGAACTCGAAAATATTGCGGAACAAATAGCTATCGGTTCAGATGGAACCATCTATGCATCCCATGGTTCAAACGTGAATGCTATCAGTCCCAATGGAATTATTTTATGGCAATATCATCCAGATGATGATTACAGGAGATTTAACTACCCAATCATCGGATCAGATGGTGTCATCTACCTCGGAGCTAGTGATGGATACTTTTATGCCCTTAATCCTGACTGCAGCCTAAGGTGGAAATGCTATATTGGTGGAGTAACAGACGGTTCACCGGCCATTGCAGACGACGGTACCATCTACTGTGCAACCCAGGATGGAAACCTTTACGCTATCACTTCCTCATCTCGTGGCCTTGCCTCATCCCCATGGCCTAAGTACGCACACGACAACCAGAACACGGGACGCGCTGGCGCGCAATGAAAAATGCAAATTGCAAAGTGAAAAATTTGAAATCGCTTAGGGTAGGTGTTCCTTAAGGATTTCCTCAATCCTTTCCAATGCGGCAGCGACCGGCGGGGTTAAGGGTTGGTTGAAGGTTAAATCACCCGCCTGGATGCCTAAAAGCTCGATCTTCAAATCAGGGTGATCAATAAGCGTCATCTTCACCCAGAACGATAACGGCACCCCGTGGGTAGAGATGGTGCGGATGGGCAGTTTAAGTATCTCTTCGGATGTAAAAAAGTGCACCTCGCCCGGCTGGCTTTCCCAGTCACAGGCGTCTATCAAAAGGACGCGATCAGGTTTCTCTTTCTCGACCAGACCCAAAGCGTTCTCCGGCACCTCGCCGGAGTCTATTAGCATCCAGTCGGAGGGTAGATTGCTGGATTCCTTCAACTTATCAATGGCAAGCGGCCCAACCGCGTCGTCTGCGCGCATCCGGTTGCCTACTCCGATCACAAGGACCTTAGCCATACCGGGTAATGTCATCCAGGATTTCGGCAAGCTGCCCGGCCTGGTATCGCCGATCGAACTTTGCTATGGCCTTGGGCTTGGGAGAGTAAGGAAAAGCTCCTTCAAGAAGCATCCGCATGGCTTGTGTCACCCCGTCAACATCGCCCTCGGGCACCACAACCCCGGTTCCGGTCTCCCGAACAAGCCCTGCGGTTTCATGATGCGGGTTGACCACGGCCAGCACAGGCGTGCCCGAACCTATATACTCGTAAGTCTTTGCAGGGACAATAAGGGGTGAATATTCCGCATGATAGGGAAGCCAGGCGAGATCGGCCTTTTGAAGGCGCTGCATAGCCTTGCGGTGGGACAGATGCCCCAGTCTTTCAATAAAAGTAGAGACGCCGCTACGACGGATTCGCTCCTCTTCAACCGCGCTTAGCTCCCCCATTATCTCAACACGCAACCGAGCAGGTGTAACCCCATCCTCGTCCCTCAACCGCCTGATCGCCGCATACAGGGTAGTCCCGCGATTGATGGTATCAAGACCCAGGATACCGGTATAGCAAATTGTAAGCGGCCCTCTTTTGCGGGAGGAGTTTTTACCGCGATTCGCTGTGTTACGGAAGTCGGCGGGGTCGAACCCGTTGGGGATGTAGTGGATACGTGGGGCAAGCCAGGGATAACGCTTACGCAGATTCCCGGTATGCGAGCGTGTAACCGCGACGACGGCGTCGGCGTATTCCAGAACGTTACGCTCAACCCGCCTGTTTAAGGCACGCTTCCAGACCGGCTTATCGTGTTCCGGATGCCCGACCCAGGGATCGCGCATCTCTACAATGAGTGGAAGATTGCTTCTCCTCTTGATCAGCCGCCCCAGAAGAAGGTTGCTGTAAGGCGGGGCGGTAACGAGGACCGCGTGGGCTTCGTTTACCAGTCTATAGGCAAGCCTGAATGCCGCAGGGATGTATGCGGTCTGGGTATCGGGCCATGAAAAGCGCCGGGCAACCCAGCGCAACGGGCTGTCAATTCTTGGTTTAAAAGGGCCGATGAGCTTTTGGCGCATCCTGAAGCTGTCAAGACCTGCAACGCGATACAGCGATACGTGCTTAACCTCGGCAAGCATCTCCTCGTCAGCCGCATAGAACGCCGAGGGCTGGGGAGCAACTACCACAGGACGCCAGCCGAAGCGAGGGAGATACCTGCAAAACTTCGATACCCGCTGCACTCCAACCCCGCCCAACGGAGGAAAGTAGTAGGTTATGATAAGAATACTCTTATTCATCGAGTTTGCGCAAGAGTCTTTCAGCATCCCTGACAATATCGGAGTATCCCAAATCCCTTCTGATCCGATACTTGTTGTCTATAACCTCCAGACAGTAACGGACGGCGGTCTCTTCCTTCCCCATACTTGCATAAACCTCAGCCAGGCGAAGCTTAATCTGGTAGATATTGGTGTAGCAGGAGGGCTGGTCGCGGCGAACGTCGGCAAGAAGCTTTTTGTAGAGCTCCTTTGCCTCTTCCCACATTTCAAGGTCGATGTACAACTCGCCCAGTCCCCAGCGGAAGGTGCGGGACTCTGGGTAGGCATCCACAAGCTCCTGGCTCACTGCAAGCGCTTCCTTTGATCGACCCTCCTCGGTCAGCACCCATGAAAGCGCCTGGCCGGCAGAGGCCTGGAAGTAAGTGCCCTTCTCGTAGACAAACCTGATCTCGCTTATACCCTGCTCGACCGTGGCCTCGGCAGGCACGCCTGGGATGTAGCGGTTAATCCGGCCGGAGAAGTAATCAAAAGCCCCACTGGCCAGATACGCGTCGTGGAGATTGGGGTCGAGTTCGCTCGCTTTGAGAAGAGGATCGAGTGCCGAGCTTCCCGCAGAGAAAGCCTTGAGGTACTGGCGCTTCCAACCGTAACGAACCATGCGGAAGATTTTAACCGATCCGATGAAGAAAAGGTCGCGGGCGTTCTCGTCGTTCTTCGCAAGTCCGGCCTTTGCAAGTTCCTCGGCCTTGTTCATGTCTTCATCGAACTGATCTTCCAGTGAGTCGGTGACGAAATCCACCATGTAGATGAATGTTAAAGCGCCGTCAAGGAAGTATGGAGCGGGGTCCTCAGGGCAGAGCCTCTTGGCCTTTGCATAGGCTATGCGAGCCTTAACGTAATCCTCCACGTGGGAGGCCTCTATCCCTCTCTCAAGCAGCGCCTCGGCCTGGGGGGTAAGGGTGGTGAAGAGGGAAAAAAGTAGACTGACCATCACTTCAAAAGACGTGCATTAACGTTAGATGGTTGCGATTGCCGCTATCTCGACCCTTGCCCCTTTGGGAAGTGAGGCGGATGCGACGGTTACGCGCGCGGGATAGGGTGCGGTGAAGTAGCCTGCATAGATTTCGTTCACCAGCGTGAACTCACTAAGATCAACCAGGTGGATGTCGCAGCGCACGATATCGTCCATCGAGGCGCCCGCTTCCTCAAGCACTGCTTTGACGTTTTCCATCACCTGCCGGGTCTGTGCCTCGGTTCCTTCGACCAACTCGCCGGTTTGGGGGTTGATGCCAATCTGTCCTGCGAGGAATATGAAGTTTCCGGACTTTACCGCCTGGCTGTACGGCCCGATGGGCAGCGGTGCCTTGTCTGTCCTGATCTCCTTCTTCATAAATATCTCCTAGTCTATTGACCCACCTAATACGAAACAGGTCAATATCTCTCCCCACTAATTCGGGGTCCCTGCGGCGTTGCGAAGTAACTTCGTGGGGTAAAAGTTTAAGTGGGAAACCCGAACTGTCAACCTGCCTGCAGCGTATGTATTGACATACGGTCGATTTTTCGTATCGTTTACATGAGATGAATTGTTTGAGCCTTCTATTGATTCTATTCGTTTCCTTCAACCCTGAGGCGCAGGCGGATGCCTTGTTAAATTACTTTACAAGAGAACCGCGATTTTACTCCGACGGCTCATTGACCGCCATAGACAATTCCGGATACTTGTGGCTGGTAGGCAACTGGGATTACGACCTCTGCGTGAGCAGAATAGACCCGGAAGGGAATCTTGCATTTAACAGAGTTCCTATTCCAGCCGGACGTTTCTCGATCGGAGAGCAACTTATCTTCGATCGCTGGGATAACGCCTATTTCATTTTCAACAACGATGTGGGTGGCAACCCTGGTCTGGTGAATCTGGTTCGGATAACTCCTGAAGGCCAGGTCGGGAATGACTACCCCTGGCGAGTTGAACAGCTTCCTTTCCCTCACTATATGGCCATTCTTCCAGGTGATACCCTGGTTACATACGCCCAGGCCTATCCAGGACCTGGAGGAAGCATCGTAAGAATTGGGACTTACCAAATTGGTAAAGTCCATCTCACCGTTGATGGTTACGGGGCAGCCCAACAAACACTTCACAAACTTGAGGAATTCCCGATTATCATAGGCGTTTACTTTGATGATACGCAATCCATTCCGGAATGGAACGAAGGCTGGAGCATAGTGGCTTACCTTAGAAGCGCTTCATTGAGTCTGTATCGACAACACTTGACTGCCGAATCCAACTACAGCGTTGATACTATTGGCACCTTCTCATGGCGGGATTATGTTTGGAGGACGTACTCTGATACTTACATAAAGCGCTTAACCTTTGCCCGTCACAAAGAAGGCGGCTACATCCTCTGTTTATTTGATCCTGCTAATCCCTCAATTACCCACGTACTTCGGCTGAATGAAGACGGCGTTCCAGTCGAACCATCTGAACTCAAGAGCGGCGGAAAACGATCCGCTAAGGCCTTAAAAAATCTTCCACCTTACGTTGAACCATATGTGAATATCCAAAAGTACCAACATCCAGATCCCAAAATCAGAAAAATTGTTGATGATTCGGTGCACGTAATCTTCTGGGGCTGCGACGACGAAGGCAACCTGTACGCTTACCGCAAGGTTAAAAGGTTCTAACAACTTTTGGGCTCGCATTCTTTGTGAGTAATCTTGTTGAGTTGAGGTTGAAAACTCCGTTACTCCGATCTTTTCGCCGTAGGCGAAAAGGAGGATTGTTCGGGGTCCCCGCGGTGTTGCGAAGCAACGGCGTGGGGTGTATTGTTCGGGGTCCCCAAACGAGCGCGATGCGATCGTTTGGGGTACAAATTATGGGGCGCCTGGTAGCCCAAGCGCCCCATGGTAACTCCCCCTCCTTATAAATACCCTTCCCCCTCCCTCTATTCTATTGCTGTAGCAAAAACCGTGCCATCCTAAAAGATAAGCCGCCTCTTGAGGCCAGGAATCACAACGCCTTGACGGGATGAAAATCACGGACGTTCACAATAACTCGATACCGTTGACTATATGTATCAGTTAATTATCCTTTTTTAAGGGAAGCGCAGGAAACGTCAATCGGTTATAGCCAAATCGCAGGACGTCCGAGAGTTACTTCACCTTCCCTGAACCCGATTTACACCACGCTGGCTACCGCGCCCAGGGCTATCGAGTTGAGCTTGGTCTGTGCGTCGTCTGCCCGGGAAAGCATCACCACGGGTTTAAGAGCGCCTGCGACGATGCCGCATGCCTTGGCATTCCCAAGATAGATGAGCCCCTTGGCAAAGATGTTGCCTGTGGCTATATCGTGGACAATAAGCACGTCCGCCTGACCGGCCACATCGCTTTTGACCCCCTTGATCTTAACGGCCTCCTCGGATACGGCAAGGTCAAGGGCCAGGGGACCGTCAACCAAAGCACCTTTTATCTGCTTGCGCGCGGCCATCTGGGTGATCTGGGCCCACGCCAGCGTCTCGGCCATCTTGGGATTGACCGCTTCAACTGCGGCAAGGAGTGCAACCTTTGGTTTCTCGATGCCTAAGGAGTGCGCCACCTCGATCGCGTTGTTGATGATATCCAGCTTGGTTTTAAGATCAGGTGCTATGTTCATGCCGCCGTCGGAGATTAAAAGGAGACGGCCAAGTGAGGCGGGTTCAAGTATGGCTATGTGCGAAAGCACCCTGCCGGTGCGAAGCCCCTTCTCTTTATCCAGCACCGCACCAAGGAATACGGAGGTAGGAAGATGTCCCTTTAAGAGAAAATCTCCCGATGCACGAACCTCCTCGACCGCTGCAACAGCCGCCTCTTCATCGGGACAATCCTTGATCTCGAATCCTTCAAGCGAGACCCCGGCTTTGGAGGCCGCCTGGCTTATCTTATCTGCTGGTCCGCACAACACACCTTGAGCTATGCCTTCCTTCCGGGCTGCCGAAAGCGCCTGGAGCGTTACCGGATCTGCGGCCGCGGCCACAACACATCGTCTTGGACCTAGCTTCTTGGCCGCAGCCTTGAGCTCGGCAAGGGAACGGATCATCGTCGCCTCCTTAAAGGTTGTATTGAGCCTTCAGGCTGTCGCGCAGCTTTATGAGCTGCATCTCGCCGGGATGAGCCAGGATGATATAATCAAGTACACGCAGCGCCTCTCCGGGTTCACCCAGGTAATCCAGGTATAGTCGGAAGCTCAACTCGTGGCCCGGGAAACGCCCGTCCCAAGCATCCACAAGCTCACGTGCCTTGGCGGAATCCTTCAAGGTTTCAAGATAGAACATGACAAGACTCACGAAACCCTGGGGATCCTCTTTCGTAGCCTGGGCGTATGCCCGTTTGAGCTCCTGCTCGGCAAGCACGATATTACCTGAACGTAAGTAAGCTATCCCTTGACGTACATGGAACTGCGAGTCAAGCCATCCCTTGGATTCCATCTCCCGGTAGTAGCGTTCGGCATCTTCATTCGCACCGGCCTGGCGCGCGAACACGTAAAGGTTCATGAGAAAGACGCGGCGCACAGCCTCTTCTACCTCAAAGGAGTCTATGATCTTAACGAACTCGTAAGCCTTCCTGGCTTGTCCCCTAACGACCAACCCCTGGCCTATCTCCTGCATCGCTATCCCGTAGTTTATGAAGAGTCCACGCGTTTGACTGCTCCGGCGCACCCTGGGATCGAGTATGGATTCCATCATAAACCCCTCGGTAAAAATCTCATAGGAACGATCCACGTCAATCGCAGGCTGGACACGGGTCAACTCCTCCTCAGGAGCCCTGCGAACACGATAGACTAAGGCCTCCTGAATAAGATAAGGGGCGTACTCCCTGACTCGACCCGGGGATACGGTCGTGGAGAAGTATATGGGCATCACCTTCTCTTCATAGTTTCTGAGGACATGCTCGGCGAAAACCTCCTGGGGCAGCAGGTAATCAAGCGGGATCTTGGTAGAGAATCCGGAGACGGCGACCTTTTCGGAATCGGCGTAAACCTTGCCCGAGTTGGTTGCGATCATATCCCTGATCATGATGTCTGCAAGCATCACAACCTGGGTGCGACTGATGAACACATGAGAAGGCAGGTTATCTATCTCCCCTGAGCCATAGCTTGCCGTGATGTAAGCCTTCTCGCCCTGAACATCTGCCGGTGTAACACTTAAGGTCACCTTGCCGGTCTCATTCTCGATCCTGCCTATAACCTTACGATTAGGATCGCGCAGCTTGCCCTTCCTGTCCGCCTTGATCGTCTGACCGTTGTAGGAGAACTCAAAGCTACGCTCCTTGATCGGTGGATGGACCACATAACCCTCCCATACGAGAGCTCCAGAGGATGGAGAGGCCTTGCGGACAAGCGTAATTTTCTCGTTCCTGGATTCGTAAACAAAGGATACAGGTGCACCCTTGCGCTTGAGTTTTTCTATGTACCAGGGGGTATTGAGGAGTGAAAGGTTGGCGTTGATAACACCGTGCTTGTATGGCTTTTTGTTATTCTCGTAGCGGGTTGACGGAACCTCCTGCACGAACCATAAGGGAAATGTATCGTTATCGCCGTTTGTGAGAATCACCGAGGGTTCCTGGCAGGAGGCAAGCAGGTTGTAGCCGTACTCAAGCGGTATCCAGTCGCCGTGCCTTGTGAGCAGCGGAAGGTTTACAAAGCCGATGAGGAGGGCGAATACAGCTCCCGCTGAGCTTACAGTTATTGCAGCAACACGAGACGCTATCTTTTCGCGCAAAGACTCCTTGATCGAAGCCGCTATCTCAAAGACACCGAAGCCTGTGAAGAGTCCCCAGAAGACGTAGCTGAAGGTAAAGAAGTAGTCACGTTCGCGCACCTCCTGAGGCAGGCCCGCCATGCCTTTCGGCAGAGGTCCGGTGTGTCCGAAACGCATATTCAGATAGATAACAAGGCCGAAGGAAGCGACCAGGAAGGTGGTCAAAAGCAGCCAGAACAGCTTGCGGTCACGTTTGGCCAGGGAGTAGAGTCCAAAGACGCCGAGGATTACGGGTACCGCTGCAAGAAGGGTACGTGCGACGATCGTAAGCGCCGACTTCCCGGCAAGATTCTGCACACCCCACTGCCAGAAGAAGTACTTGAAGTAAAACACTATCTGCCAGAAGAGACCCGCTATTACTCCCACACCCGTAGGCTGGCCGGTATCAGGATGCACGACCGTCTTGCGAGGCCATATCTGGTTCTGGACAGTAGCGCGTCCGTACTGTTCGCGGCGCAGGACCGAAATGAAGCGATCCCACGTGGAGGGGTTAACCATGTTGATCGAGGGATGCTGCTGGGCACGCACCATCAGGTAGAACTGCACCGAAGCGGCTATCACAATCACCAGGGCGCCCAGAAGGAAAAACTTCAGATCCACGTCGTACTTCTTGCCCGCATAGAAGAAAGCAATAACAAGCAAAACAACCCCTGCTATCAAAATCGCAGGTCCCACCTTAAGCGCCGCGAGCAGAATAAGCAGCGCGTAAGCCCCCCCGAAAACAAACGCCGGCCCAGAGCCTTTCTTTGAACCAACCGCCTGAACAAAGAAATAGACGGCAAACAAGGCAACAACCGCAATCTGAGGCCAGCCGGGCTCAAAAAGCATGAAGGAAAGGCCCAGAACACCCAGAAAGAAGGTCGGCAGCAAGCGGTGATTGACCAGGATTATGAAGGGGATGAGTGCAAAAAGCATCATCACAGGGGTAAGGTGAATGCCTGCTGAAAGAAAGATGATGTAGAACGCCAAAAGCATCAGGCGATTGTCCACCTTGGGGATTGCAGTAACCTTTGGATTCTGAGGTTGAGGTTTTGCACGTTCAGTACGCTCCCGCCATACGATCGCAAGGTATACGATAAGCAATCCTATAAACGCCGAAGGCGCGTAGACCTCAGCCTCAAGTGCGTTCTCCCACACGGAGAAGGCAAAGATGGTAAATAAAGCGCCAACCACACCCGCGACGGTCGGCAGCCACTTTATCTTTTCTGCAGGAGGCTCGCCTTTATTGAAGGAACGAGTGACACGGCTCGTTATGAGCACAACCAGGGCTGCGGAGAGCGCCGCGGTAAGCACGCTTATGAAGTTGATCCGGAATGCGATCTCTGCTGATATCGGGATCAAGGAAAAGATTCGTCCGATAAGCACGTAAAGCGGTGTCCCGGGCGGATGCGGCACACCCAGGTTCGCCGAACAGGCGATAAATTCCCCCACATCCCAGAACGCCACCGTCGGCGAGACGGTCAAAAGATATATAACCAGGGCTGCGATAAAAATAATGCCGGCTGCAAGCCAGTCTATCCGGCGCTGATTCATCTTTCCTCCTTGGCGTAAACCTTCTCAAGGTAGGTTGTCAATTCCTTCATCTCGAGATTCGAATAGAGCTTTCCTTCCATCCCGACACTTACGCCCCCGGTCTCCTCGCTCACCACCACCGAGATCGCGTCGGTTACCGAGCATATCCCCAAGGCGGCCCGGTGACGCATCCCGTAGTAGTCCTCGACCCAGGGCTCCTGACTGACCGGCAAGATACACGCCGCAGCAATAACCTTGTCCCTTCTTAGTATACAGGCCCCGTCGTGCAAAGGAGACGGCGGGGTGAAGAGGGAAACTATAAGTGGTGCGGAGATCTTGGCGTCCAGGCGGGTGCCGGTCTGAACGTACTCCCCCAGATCGATGTCACGTTCAAAGATGATCAACGCACCGATCTTGCGTTTGCACATCTCCTCGACCGCCTTGACGATCTCTGAAACCGCCAGCTGCTCGACCGAGCGCACAAGGAATCTAAGCACCCTGTAGCGGCCCATTCGTGCAAGGGCGTTACGAATCTCAGGCTGAAACAGGATCACGAAAGCGATGATCCAGATAGCCATCAGCGAATTAAGGATCAGGGATAGAGCACTAAGGTTGAATGCACGTGCAAGGAGGGAGAGAAGAAAGATCAGGAGCAGCCCGATAAGTATCTGAAGCGCCCGCGTGCCTTTGATGAACGCGAGGAAGAGATAGACGATCACCGCCACCACCCCAACGTCTATAAAGTCAATAAACGTAGGGCGGAGGATATCTACCATGACTTTTCACCATTGACAGAACGGATCGCGGCCGCCGCATCAATTGCCTTTCTCGTCTGGCTGACGTCGTGCACCCTGAGGATCGCAGCGCCTCCAGCGAACGCCAGAACCGCTGAAGCTATAGAGGCTTCCAGCCTGTCATTGACCTCAAGCCCTAAGAGCTTACCGAGGAAGGATTTACGGGATGCACCCACGAGTATGGGCGACCCAAAGGCACGCAGCTCACCCAACCTGCGGATGGCCGCGGTGTTGTCATGAACGCGCTTGCCGAAACCGATGCCCGGATCAATAATCACGTGATCGCGCGGAAAACCTGAGGCTTCAATCTCTTCAAGCTTGGTAGAAAAGAACCGAAATAGTTCGGCGTTGAAGTCGTCGTAGTGCGGGTCCTGTTGCATGGTCCTGGGCGTTCCCTGAATGTGCATGAGCACAAATGCGGCACAGTACTCTCCCGCCATCTGCCAGAGCACTGGATTTGCCCCGCCCGATACGTTGTTTACGATCGAGGCACCCTTATCGAGAGCGGCACGTGCAACATCGGGATCGGTGGCATCTATAGACCAAATGATGTGAAGTTTTTGAAGATGATCAAAGATCGGAGCAAGCCGCCTGAGCTGCTCGGAGGCGGAAACCGGATCGGAGCCGGGTCGGGTTGACTCAGCACCAACGTCTATTATGTCAGCTCCGTCTTGGATCATCTCGTCTATGTGTCTGCAGGCTACATCAGGATCAAGGAAGAGGCCGCCGTCCGAGAACGAATCAGGGGTCACGTTAAGAACACCCATGATGAGCGGGTGATCAAAGCTTAACTTGCCTGAGGGAATCTCGATCGCGCAAGGCTCTCGGTCAAGATGATCCAAAAGCTCACAGACCTTCTTCTCGAGCTTGGCAAGACCGAATGGCTGGCCGGAAAGAGCCGAAATCGTTCGCCGCAGTTGCCTTTTGGTGCCCATGAAGATGGCGTCTGAGCAATCCACTTTCCCGGTGATAACCTCGCGATGAACCGCTGCGTCGGCCCCAAAGGATATAGCGGTCTGCTTAAGGACATTCGCGGCCGGGGTCGAAAGCCTCGTAATTTTTAGAAGAAACGAATCACTTTTTTCTATAAATACATCTATACAGGAGGGGTCGACCTCTACCCTTTGCAGTTCCTGTACCAACTCGGCAGAAGAACCAACCACCAGCGGCCGCAAAAGCATCACAGGCGCAGTCCTCTCATCAAGGAAAGCGCCTCGGCGCGCGTCTTTGCCCGTCTGAACGCCCCGCGCATCGCCGAGGTTAGGGTTAAAGTCCCGGGTTTCTTTACCCCGCGCATGGTAACGCACAGGTGCTCGGCCTCTATAACCACCATCACACCCAAAGGATGAAGCACCTCGTTGAAGATGTCGGCTGCTTCGGTTGTCAGACGTTCCTGAATCTGGGGCCGCTTGGCCAGGATATCCACAAAACGAACTATGTCGCCGAAACCGGTGATCCGGTTCTCACGGGGTATATAGGCCAGATGAACCTTGCCGAAGAATGGCAGGAGGTGATGTTCACACAGGGAGTAGAAGGGTATGTCCTTGACCAGGATCATCTCGTCCTGGTTGGGTGCGGTATAGGCCTTAAGTACCTGGCGTGGATCGCGTCCCAACCCGGCGAGGATCTCCGGCAGCATCCTCGCTACCGCCTGCGGGGTATGCTTCAGCCCGGCCCTGGATGGATTCTCACCTGCCGCTTCAAGGAGCTCCCGGATAGCTACCTTAACCCTTTCTGGGTCCACTTCCCGCCTTTGCCGATCTCGAACTCGACACCTTTTTATCGGACGTTTGAGGGGCCTTAGGGGTTGTCTTCACCTTAGCTGAGCCAGTTTTACGTTTGGCACCCTTGGTAAGTCCCAGTATCTCATCAACCTGCATTGAGTTAAGGGTTTCTTGCTTGATAAGTGCTTCGGCAAGTGCATTGAGCTTCTTGACATTCTTTTCGATGATCCCCTGAGCACGTTTATGCTGACCTTCGATTATCGCTCGAATCTCGGCATCAATGAGCTGGGCTGTTTTCTCGCTGTAGTTGCGATGCATTCCCATCTCTCGGCCTAAGAAGATCTCCGCCTCGACCTTGCCGAACGTCAGTGGGCCGAGCTTGGTACTCATCCCCCACTCGCAGACCATCTTGCGGGCAAGGATGGTTGTCTTCTCCAGGTCATTTGCGGCCCCGGTGGAGAGGTCGCCGAAGACCTTCTCCTCCGCCGCGCGGCCTCCCAACATGAACGCAATCTGTGCCTCGCAGAACCCCTTGGGGTATATCTTGCGTTCATCGATGGGCAGAGGCTGGGTAACGCCGAGGGCCATGCCGCGTGGGATTATGGTAACTTTATGTATGGGGTCCATACCGGGGATCATGCGGGAGACAAGGGCATGACCCGCCTCGTGATATGCGGTGCGGCGTTTCTCCTCGACAGAGAGTAGCAGGCTTCGGCGCTCGGCACCCATAAGGACCTTGTCCTTTGCGTCTTCGAAGTCCTGTGCAGTAACCTCACTGCGGTTGCGACGCGCGGCGAGAAGGGCGGCCTCGTTAACCATGTTTTCAAGGTCTGCACCGGTGAACCCGGGCGTGCCGCGTGCCAGAATGGAAAGGTCAACGTCTCCAGAAAGCGGTACACGTTGAACCTTTATTTTGAGGATTCCTTCCCGGCCACGAACGTCCGGTTGAGGCAAGATCACCTTGCGGTCAAAGCGACCAGGACGCAGAAGCGCCGGATCGAGGATGTCAGGACGGTTGGTGGCTGCCATGAAGATGATGCCTGAAGAGGTCTCAAAGCCGTCCATCTCCACAAGAAGCTGATTAAGGGTCTGCTCCCGCTCGTCGTGACCCCCGCCCAGACCTGCTCCGCGATGACGCCCGACAGCGTCTATCTCGTCTATGAATATGATGCATGGGGCATGACGCTTGCCCTGCTCGAACAGGTCTCGCACACGCGACGCCCCGACGCCGACGAAAAGCTCTACGAAGTCCGACCCGGAGATGGAGAGGAACGGAACGCTCGCCTCACCGGCTACCGCACGTGCAAGAAGGGTCTTTCCTGTGCCGGGCGCTCCGACAAGCAGCACCCCCTTGGGGATACGGCCGCCCAGACGACTGAACTTGCGCGGCGACCGAAGAAACTCTATTATCTCTTCCAGTTCCTCCTTGGCTTCCTCCACTCCTGCGACGTCATCAAAGGTAACGTTGGGACGGGTCTCGGTAGAGATCTTCACCTTGCTCTTCCCGAACTGAAATGCCTTGGATGCCCCGGCCTGCGACTGCCTCATTATCATAAACCAGAACCCGATAATCAGCACCCAGGGAATGATGGACAGAAGGATGCTCGCCCACTGGACACGGTTCTGAGAACTGACGTTAACGCCCAAAGCTAAAAGCTCCTCTACAAGCTTCTGATCATCAAAGGGAATCCTCACCATGAAGCGTTTTGTGGTGATCTGCTCTTGCCGCACAGTCTGAACCGTTTCCTCGGCGAGGAACTCACCGGTTATCTGGCGTTCCGAGATCGTCGCCGAGGAAAGCTTTTCAAGCCGCTGGCGGAACTCACTGTATGGGATCTCAGGGGTCCGCTGTGGGCGAAAAACAAACAGATAGTAACCTAGTATAAATAACAACCCCACCGCGCCCCAGATAATAACGGTGCGCAGTCTGCGTGAACCCGCCTTAGGCGGTCTGTTTGTCATCTTCACCTCTCAAAAGAGTCAAAATCGTCAACTCACTAGTTAAACTTGTTACACGAGCCGCGGCGCAGCGTATAAGCCCGGCGGCCCACACCACTTCATCATCCTTGCATACCAAAGGCCAGTACCGACGCATCCGGCGTGGTACCTTCCTATCACTAAATACCCGCTTCAGCTTAACCTCTCCTCGCCTGCCAAACGGAACTATCCTGTCCCCTTCACGCCAGGGGCGGACAACGAATGGAGGCTTGATAAAACTCGCGTCAAAGAATACCATGTCGTCGCGCGGTACGAATTCATCCGGTTTGCCCGCATAGACGCGCAGGCGCCATCCAAACCCCGGCACTAACACATCCTTTTCCTCGCTCAGCACCCTCGGCTCCCACAAGGGTTGATCCTTGCAATCCTCAAGCACCAACCGATCATAGGATGCCGAAAGCTTCTTTCCTTCGCCGCGCGCTATCTCACGCGTCCCTTTGGCAATCTCAAGGGGCAATAGGCCCAAAAGATCATTTGCTCCAAGCCAGGGCGCAAAGAGCCTCAGCACACGAAGTTGCGTAACTGGATTATAGCTCGAAAGCTCTGAGGTGTCAAGCTCACGGGTCTTGCCCTTAGTTGCAACGAGCCGCTTCAGGAGCTCGGCTGCCTCTCTATCAAGCGAGGAGTTCAGCACATCCCCTATCTCTAGGGTGCGCGAAATGGTCTCCTCAAGGGAGGGGTTGAGTTCCTTAAGCAAAGGCATGATCCGGTGTCTGATACGGTTGCGGTTAAATGAAAGAGAGACGTTGCTCGAATCCTCGCGGAAGGATAGACGATGCTTCTTCAAATAGGCAAGGATTTCTGTCCGCGTGCACCGTATAAGTGGACGGATGAACGGACCTCGTTTTGCAGGAATGCCCCATAAAAAAGGCTCCGCCCTGCCGCGGATCAAAGAAAGCAGTATCCATTCGGCGTTATCCGAGGCCGTATGGCCAAGGGCAGCAAGGGCATATCCTTTTGATTCCAGCGCTCGTTCTAGCCTTGCATAGCGAATCTTGCGGCCCGCCATCTCCAGGGAGATTCCGTGCTGGGCCGCATACGCGGCAACGTCGGCACGATCGGCATGGAAGGGAATATCGAGGGCCCTGGCAAGATCGGCCACAAACGCCTGGTCTGCATCCGCTTCCGCGCCGCGAAGCCCGTGGTTCAGGTGGTAGACGCCCAGCTTTGCAATCCCCAACTTCTCCTTGAGGGTGTGGAGAAAGTGAAGTAAGGCAACGGAATCCGCACCTCCCGAGCAAGCCACAAGTACGCTTGAGTCCTTCTTGAACCCGCACTCACGCTTTAAGGTCTCTTTTGCTTTAGGAATTAGGGACACGGTCTATCGAAACACCAGAAGCAGAACTAAGCTGGCCACGCCAACCGCAAAGCAGTAGAAACTGAAGAGCCAGAATTTCTTTGATACAACCGTTTTTTTCACAAGCCACAAAGCCAAAAAACCGACCACAGCACTGGAGATTATGCCCACAACCCACGCTTCAGGGGGAGCGAGCTGGGATATACTCCCGGTCCCATACAGTTCGAGGAAGTCGATCAACGCGGCACCGGCAATAGCAGGGATGGATAAAAGGAAGCTGAACTCGAACGCCTCCACAGAGGCGATCCCCAAAAGAAGTGCGGTTGCAATAGTAAGACCGGAGCGTGAGAATCCGGGAAGGATGGCAACCGCCTGGGCAATGCCTACAAGGACAGCCTCTGAAATCCCGAATGTCTGATTACGCTCTCTGCCCCAGCGAGTTGCAAGTAGCAAGGCACCGGTTCCGACAAAGAAGAAAGCCACATACAAGGGCTGCCCGTACATCACGCGATCTATGGTGTCCTTGGTAAGAATCCCAACCAGTGCAGCCGGGATGCTCGCAACAAAAAGATACAGGATCAGTGTCCACCCTGCAATCCTGCGTTCCTTTTCCCGGTTGAACATATCGGCAAAAAGCCTGCCGATGCGGCGGGCCATAAACACAACAACTGCTATCAGTGTACCTACATGAAGGAATATGGGTACGGTAAGCCCGCCTTCCACCCTGAGCAGCACCTGCCCAAGCAAGAGGTGTCCGAACGAGGAGATGGGAAGAAACTCACTCACACCCTGAACGACACCAAGCAAAAGCATCTTCCAGACCATCAGAACTCCCAGTAAAAATCGGTCTGGATAAGAGGTCTGAACCCCTCAGAACCTTCATGGTGATCCAGGTTGGTAATCTGTCCTATGCCGCCTCGGACTTCGATGAAGCTGCGACCGATAAGTGTAAGCCTGAGTTCGGCGTCCGCGCCGAGATGATGTTCTACAACACCGGACGGAAACGGAGGATGGAACGTCTCGCGGTCGTGCGCGCCGTCGTCTGCGAAGTCGCGCCAGACGTCACCTTCGCCGTGACGTTCATAGAACCCCATAATCTTAAGCCTCAAACGTGGGATGATGCGCCAGGAAACGGTTAACCGGGTACGGTCCGCGTCTGGCCCAAGGTCGTCGCCAAGTATACGACCCCGGAAGGTGTAGTTCTGTAAGCTGTCTCGCTGGGCGTAAGTCCACTTTGTAATGGCGGTGTAGTCGGCGCACAGGTCCACTTCGGAACGGAGGATGGATACCCACTCCCCACCGATGGTTCCACCGATCTTGTTCGGGCCGGTGGCCGGCTCGTAGGCGAAGTCGTCAACGAGTAGCTCGGTGTATAACCTGACCGGCGGGAAGATAACCGAGGCATCTACCCCCCAAAGTATGTTCTCGTCCTGCCGCTTGTTCCACTGCATGAGGTAGTAAAACGCGACCGGTGCAACGATGTAGGGGAAGATATCGTTGGTATCGGCGGAGACAACCGCCTCGGAGAGTCCAAGTTTCCAGTGTGAGGCCGCGTACTCTAAGCGGTGGACAACCATACGCTTGTCAGACTGCAGCCAGGCGAACATGGAGGCAAAACGGACACCACGCCATTTCAAGGTGTATGCTGCGTGATCCAGCCCCCACGGCTCGGTGGATAAAAGAAGTCCGCCGTCAGGCACAGGCCCAAGGTGGATCTCGGAGCGTCCGGCCTGGATGTGCAGCCAGTCAAAATCCAGATCCAGCCGGGCGTCGGGAATCTCGGGGTAGATCGGTCTCTCATCCCCCCGCCACGATTTGGCGTCGAACACCGTGTCAGGCCAGTTGTAAGCATAAGTGAGTCTGTGTGTTGCGAAAAAGGTTGCAGGACCAACGGAACCCCGGAAACGGATATCCGGGCCTGCCCGAAGGGTATCAGGGAGTCTATATGAAGTGCGAAGCGCACCACCCAGCTCAAAAGAGGCACCGTCGGCAGATAGAGCAAGAGCCGGTGCCCAGCGAGCGTCAGGGATACCGGGGAAAAACCCGAACCTTTGCAGATCAAAGCTATCCGCCCTTAAAAGCTCAGCCTGCGGGTTAAACACATCAACAATCTCCTGGCGCGTGCACGGACGACTGTCCGGCAAGCCGACGAGAATACCCTTGGTCTCCAGACGGTCTATCGCATCGTAGATCGGATCATCCAGAGGGATGATCTGGGCAAATAAAAGGATTACTGCAACCAGGCTATACCTCCAAAAATAACTTTAACAGAGCAATAATGGAAAGTCAACACCCCTAGAACTCCGCTCCGAGCGATAGATGAAGCTTTGCCTGGTTCCAGGTTCCTCGCCAGGGCAGGGCTGCGTCAAGTTCCAATCTGCCGATGGGGGTAGCTACTGCGATTCCTGTCCCGTATCCGGCGGCAAAGCCGTAGCTCCCGATCCAAGCTGCGTCGAACAGGGGATAGAGGTAGAACGCCTCCGAGCCCCAGCGCAGCTCATGCCTTGACCATAAGGCAAGTTCTCTTCGGAACTCTTCTTCTACGTAACCGCGAAGGGTTCGCGCACCGCCGAGGGGGATAAGCTCTGTTGCAAGGAGAGAATCCGCGGAGGTAACAAATGCGGCGTTTGGTTCAAGCCAGAAAGAAAATCCCCACACGAGAGGAAACAATATCCCGGCGTTGGCAGATGCCTTAAGGTAGGCTGAGCGCTCTTGGGCCCACCGTTCACCGGCACGGATATCCACATCCAAAGCCCCTGCGATCAAACGCGTTGAGGCAAGATTCTTGCTGATCCTGGTTGAACCTGAGCGATCCTGCTCATAGACGTACCCAAGACCCAGCTCGAAGAACGAAGGGATGATGAACACCCCGGCTGATGCCTCAAGATGATACGTGGTCTCATCAAAGCTGCGGAACGCTCCTGCCCCCTCTATACCGAAGGGCAATCTAAATGGGTACGGGTCTCGTGCGGAGAGAGCAAAGTTTACGTTGTTCGGGGCAAGCCTCTGCCATGAGAAGAAAAACTCCCGCCTGCCGCCGAAGAGATTTGAAAGCAAAAGATCGGCCATTCCCACGAACCCTTCATCATCTCCGTAACCCAGGAGGGCGGTAACCCGATTGGGAGAACGAACTTCGTTTATCAGAAAGTGCAGAGTAGCGGCTGAGTTGATTGTATCATCCATTCGGGGTCCCCGCTCGAAAACAGGGCCCTCGAGTGGGGCAATCAAGATTTCCCAATCCAGGACAGAACAGTCAAGGCCCTCCAGGGACTCTGAGAGTTCGGAGACCTTCGAGGAGGAGTAGATAAAAGGCTCGAACCTTAAAAGATGGGCAAGCAAAGAAGAGTTTGTCCTACGATCGCCTGAAAACACGAGGGATGCGACTGTGACAAGAGGGCCACGATCCAGATCGGTATAAAGGATAAGGGTATCGCCCTTGAGTTCCGATCTTGCAACTGATAGAGAAGCGAACGCGTATCCTGAATCTACTGCATCGGAGAGCATAAATCGTGCCAGGCTATCCCAGACGAATGAATCGCGATATTGGATTATCCTATCCTCGCCACAAATCACCTCAATCCACGCCACATCGCCTGTATGCTCAGAGGGTAAATCTAACGCTTGTGCCCCGAGAATCAGGATATAAAGAGGTAAGGCCGCCATTCGGCTGGAGGCGTTCCTAAAGAGGCTAGCACAAAGGAAAAGTAGTGGGGTTCCTTTGGCTTACGCCTTAGCTTCATCCCTGCCTCCCTGGGGATTTTGTCGCCCTTGCGAGAGTTACACTTATCGCATGCGCACACAAGGTTATCCCAGGAGTCCGTACCTCCATGCGTGCGCGGAATAACGTGATCCAGGGTCATGTGGACGTTGCGATCTCCACAATACTGACAGGTGTAGTTGTCTCGTCTCATCAAATTGGGCTTGGTCAAAGGGACTTCGCGTCTCTTGAGCCTCACAAGTCTGCTCAAACGCAAGACAGAGGGGACCGGAAAGGAGCGGTTCACACTATGCACGCGCAGACCATCCGCAGAGACCACAATCTCTGCCTTACCCAGGTAGCACAGCACCACTGCACGACGCACCACGCATATACCTAAAGGCTCGTAGCTCTGATTGAGCACCAGTACACGGCGATCTAAGACGGCTTTAACCCCCTAACACTCGGTTATTCCCTGAAGGAAGAGTTTTTTCTTGAGTTCTGCACGCACCTTTTCAAGATATTCCAACTGCTTGTTGGCGCGTCCGCTGTTGCTCGAAGGATCGGCAGAGATAGCGCGGCGAAAGTAACTATCAGCAGCCCTGGCGTTGGCACAGCCAGCCTGCCATGCTTCTTTCGTCGTCTGTTTAACGGCACGGGTGGCGCGCCTGACGTAGATCGTTCCCATGAAGTACAGCGCGTCGCCGTTGTTCGCATCCAGTGAGAGAATTTCCTTGAACGTGGCTTCCGCCTGACCTTCCTTGTCCCAGTTAAGATAAACGACCCCCAGGTAGATTCTGGGCACCAGCTTGGTCGAGTCCATCTCTATCGCTTCTTTCAGCCTCGTCTCAGCCGAGGAGTACTTTTTCTGGATGAGGTAGAGGTTGCCGAGCTTCACTCGCGGATCAGGATCGTCCGGGTGAAGCTCGATCACTTTGAGAAAACATTCCTCAGCCTTATCGTACTTTTTGAGCTTCATCGCGATATCGCCCAGCTTCTCGCGGGCGATGAAATCCTCAGGCTTGGCATTTACGATGTATAGTTCGTTCTCGTATGCTTCCTCGTAGCGGTCGTGATCGGTAAGGAAGTTAACGTAGGAGTTGCGAAGCCCCAGGTTGTCAGGGTTAACTCCCAGACCCGCAATGTAGACAGAATCTGCGGCTTTGACGCCGCCTTTATTCTCAAAGACATTGGCGATGCCATGATAGAAATCGGACTCCTCAGGGAACTCAGCAACACCTTCCTGGTAGATAGCAAGTGCCGAGTCGTAATACAAGGGATCCATGGAAGCCTTGATAAGAAAAATGCCTCCAAGGCCGAGGTAGCCCGCAACGCTGTCGGGATGCGTCTCGTAGACCTTACGGTACCACTCCTCGGCAGGGGTCAGATCCTTCATGTCCTGATAGGTCTTGGCCATGGCAACCATGGCCGCATAGTAGTCGGAAACATACTCAAGCGATCTGTTGTAGTTCTCGATGGCCTCTTCGTAAAGTTTCTTTCTGTAGAAATCGACGCCGATAGAGAGATATTTTTCGGCCTCAATCCTCGTAAGGCTGTCGGCCACGGCCTGTTCCGCCTCTTTATCAGCCTTTTTATTAGAACGCGCAGAAACACATCCAACCAGCACAAAAACCGCAAGGGTTGCGGCAAGAATCCGCTTCATAATTCTAACCTCCGTAGGTTTGTAACATAGCACAAAGTGGAGCCGACGGGATTCGAACCCGTGACCTTTTGACTGCCAGTCAAACGCGCTCCCAACTGCGCCACGGCCCCGTTACTTACGTAATTCTAAGCAGAAGCAACCGTTTGTCAACTGTGCAGGTTTGAATGCAATTCGTCACAATTAAGCTGGACAAAAGTGGGACAAAAGATGGACAAAAGGTGGACAAAAATGGGACAAAAGTGGGACAAAACTCCGGGGTCCACGGACGGATGCGAAGCAGATTTGTGGGGTAAAAAAAGGTGAACAATTTCCGGGGTCCCCGGACGGATGCGAAGCAGACGTCTGGGGGTTAAAAAGTGGGACAAAACTCCGGGGTCCACGCAAAAGCGCGAAGCGATTTTGTGGGGTAGAAAAAGCCCCCCTTAATAAGGGGGGTGGCCCCAGGTCGAGGGGATTACCGCTTTCCCCGCCCCCTTTATCCCCCTCCACCAGGGAGGGGGAGTCATCAGGACGATTCGTGAATCGCCCCTATTGCCGTCCGCTGTTTGCCGTCAGCCGTGAGCCGTTCGCCGTGAGCTGTAAGCTTCCCCTTCCATTTTGCATTTTGACCGAAGGGCGACGGCAACGGAGCAAATTTGCAATAAGCGGCGCAGCCACGTTATTCTTCCATCTTCTTTTTAAGCAGGGCAATGTTGTAATCACAATCTGCAACTTTGTGCTTTGCCCCAATCCTTGCATACATCTCGCGGGCACGCTGGAAATGGGAAAGGGCTTCCTTGAACTTCCCCTGATGGAAATAAACATTACCGATGTTGTTAAGGTCTTCGGCCTGGCCTTGAAGATTACCCATTTTTTCGTCTATCTCCAGCGCCTTCTGAAGATACTCAAGCGCCTTGCCAGGCTCCCCTAAATGACGGTAGACATTGCCGATGTTGCCGAGTTGGTTAGCCTGACCTTCGAGCCTGCCAATCTGCTCGTTGATCTTTAGTGCCCGCTCATAGAACTCAAGCGCCTTCTGCAGTTCGCCCAGGGTGCGGTAGACAAGGCCGATGTTGCCGAGGTCGCCGGCCTGGATTTCAAGGTTGCCGATCTTTTCTGCTATCTTTAAAGCACGCTCATAATACTCAAGCGCTTTTCCAAGCTCGCCTAAGGTAAAGTAGACATTACCGATGTTGCCGAGGATGTTAGCCTGAACTTCTGGATTGCCGATTTGTTCCGCGAGTTTTAAGGAACGCTCATGATACTCAAGCGCCTTCTGCGGCTCGCCCAGGGTTCGATAGACATTGCCGATGTTGCCGAGGGCATTAGCCTGAACCTCCAGGTTGCCTATCTGTTCCGCGAGTTTTAAGGAACGCCCGTAATACTCGAGCGCCTTCTGCGGCTCGCCCAGGGTTCGATAGACATTGCCGATGTTGCCAAGCTGGTTTGCCTGGCCTTCGAACCTGCCAATCTGTTCGTTGATCTTCAAAGCCCGTTGGTGAAACTCCAGCGCCTTCTGCAACTCACCCAGGGTCTGATAGACAAGGCCGATGTTGCCAAGAACGATGGCCTGGATTCGTGGATTATCAATCTTTTCCGCTATCTCCAATGCACGCTGGTAATAATCCAGAGCCTTGCCAGGCTCGCCCATGTCATCGTAGACAAAGCCGATGTTGCCGAGGTTGTTTGCCTGCCCCTCCAGTCTCACGATTTGCTTATTGATCTCCAGCGCCTTCTTATGATACTCAAGCGCCTTCTGAGGCTCGCCCAAGGTTCGATAGACAAGACCGATGTTGCCGAGTGCGGCTGCCAGCGCTTCATCTATGCCGGCCTTCTCGGCGATGCGTATCATCTCAAGGAACGTCTGCTCAGCGTATTTGTAAGCACTGCTATTTATCTGACTTGCCCCAATCAGGTTAAGCAGGGAAAGATCGAATGCTGTGTCTGTCTCCGTAGTAAGTTCCATTGCTGAACGGAAATAAGCTATTGCTCCATCGTATTCATATTCTCTATACGTCTTTAATCCATAAGTAATAATGTTGGCAAGTGCAGGGTCTTCAATTTCGTAAAGGGGACTTAAATACATTCCCTCTGTGCGCCCTTGCCGCTCAAGTCTACGTGTTTCCCTCCTGAGTTCTGCTATCTCTATTGCAGAAGACCTGCTCAATATCAACCCACCGATACCGATAACCAAACCTGAAACAAGACCAGCAACGCCAATCCAAAAACTCCACCATCCCAATTTTTCTGGGAGACGTTTCTTTAAGGTCTTAGATTTGGTAGCCTTACCGGCTTTTGAGGATGTTTTTCTGCCAGAAGTTCCTGTCTTTTCCTCGTTAGCCATTATGCCCAATACTACCGTTTACGCTCGCTTTGTCAAGGGATTTACCCCACGCGGCTGCTCCGCATCCACGCGGGGACCCCGAACAAATGCTCCTTTTGCCTGGGGGCAAAAGATCGCAGAGAATCAGTCGTTGCGAGATTTTGTCCGACAAAATCGAAGCAATCTCATAGCACAGACCTCAGGAGCAAAAGGAGGAAAGGATTAAAAATCCCTCGATGAGATTGCTCACTGCGTTCGCCCTTCGGAGCATTTTGCATTTTTGCATTTTGAAATTTGCAATCCCTTTAGGGGTAAATCCTTGACTTGCCCACTAACCTCGACTATACTACCTCGTGGTTGACGTTTACCTTTCCCTGCCTTCGTGCTTGACCATGGTTTCGGCTGCTGCCGAGATATATCCCGAAGAGACCGTAGGTTATCTCGTGGGCTATTCCACCAAATCGAAATTCATAATCGAGTACGCCGCGGTCTTCCAGGCGATAGAATCGGACCAGGAGTTCGCCTGGATAGACGAGAACCGCACCGCGCGCATCAACCGGATCATAAACCGTTTCGCCGAGGGGATGGAGATCGTGGGGACGTTTCATTCCCATGCAGGCAGAGGCTCTGCAAAGGCCGTTCCCTTACCCTCGCCCGCCGATGTCAACCACATCCTGCCCGATGAGGTACAGCTGATCGTAGCCTTGAACCCCAAGCGCAAAGAGATTGCCTGGAACGAAGGCAACTACACGATCTACGGAACGGTGGACAAATTTCACGTGAAGATAGGTGGATTCGTTCGCACGACCTCAGGCAGGGGCTGGAAGCGAGTGCACATCAACTGCTCGGGCGTAACCGGGGTGATACCGTGATTGGAAAACATCCCTTCAGCAAAGTCGCCGACTACTACGATACCCTGATGAAAGGGATTGATTACTCCGACTGGGTGGAGTATACGGTTGAACTGTTCAAGCATTTCGGCCACGAGCCTGAACGAGTGCTGGACTTAGCCTGCGGCACCGGTACCGCCACCCTTGAGCTTGCCCGCCGGGGCTTCGAGGTCACCGCGATCGATCTCTCCAGCGAGATGCTTGAGATCTTAAAAAAGAAAAAAAAGACCCACAAGATCGAGATCATAAAGACGGACATGCAGAACTTCAAGCTCTCTCATCCGGTGGATGCGGTCACCTGCTTCTTCGACAGCATCAATTACCTTACTGATGAACGCGAGCTCAAAAGATGCTTCCGCTGCGTTTATGAGGCCCTGGCCGAAAAAGGAATCTTTCTATTCGACATGAACACCATCTACGGGCTGTCAAAGGTGTGGGGCACGAACACGTTGATAAGGGAGATAGACAACATCTACTCGGTGTGGCGCTCGGTATACGACGCCAGCAAGCATATCTCTACGCTCTACCTGACGCTTTTCGTAGGCGATGGAAAGTTCTACAGAAGGGTGCAGGAGGTGCACCAGGAACGCGCCTATCCCACGGAAAAGATCGAAGAACTCCTCCTGGAAGCGGGGTTCTCAACGGTAGATATATTCGCCCACATGACCACCAGCATCTTTCTTGACATAAACTCACGTGTAATGATAGCAGCGGAGAAGAAGAAATGAAGATAGTGGCCGATCTGCATATGCATTCGCGTTTTTCACGCGCGACAAGCAAGAACATGCGCATCCCGGAGATGGTGCGGATGGCAAAGCTCAAGGGTATAGGACTTCTGGGAGCCGCGGACTTCACCCATCCTGGCTGGCTCGACGAACTGAACCGGCATCTTGTGGAGGCCGGGCCGGGAATCTATGAATACGACGGCATAAAGTTCATTCTAACCACGGAGGTGTCGGGCATCTACACCCGCAGCGGAGCGCTGCGCAGGATACACAACGTGATATTCGCGCCTTCCTTCGACGATGTGGAAAAGATCTCGAAGTTCCTTGGCCGGTTCGGGAGCCTGACCTCGGACGGGCGTCCAACGCTCGGGCTTGACTCAGAGACGATGCTGGAAGGAATCCTTTCTCTTTCTCCTGAGAGTTTTATCGTTCCTGCCCACATCTGGACGCCCTGGTTCGGGCTTCTGGGATCCAAATCAGGTTTCGACTCCCTCCAGGAGTGTTTTGGGAAGTACTCTGATGAGATATTCGCCGCAGAGACCGGCCTTTCATCCGATCCGCCCATGAACTGGAGGCTCTCGGAGCTTGACAGGCTAACCCTTATCTCCAACTCCGACGCACACTCGCCAGCCCGCATGGGACGCGAGGCCAACATATTCGATATAGAGCCTTCGTTCTTTGAGCTGAAGGACGCCTTGAAACAGAAGGACCCGAAGCGAATGCTCGGCACCATAGAGTTCTTCCCCCAGGAGGGCAAGTACCACTACGACGGGCACCGCAACTGCAACGTGAAGCTTTCGCCGCGCGAGTCTATCGAGGAGAAAAACATCTGCCCACGCTGCGGCAGGCCCCTGACACTCGGGGTGCTGCATCGGGTGGAGGAGCTTGCCGACCGGCCAGAGGGGTATCATCCGGCAAACGCGATACCCTACTACTCAATAATACCTCTGGCCGAGCTGATCGGCGAGGCCAAGGGCTTGGGCAGGGATACCGCCGGGGTAGGCCACGTCTACGAACGGGTATGCCAGGAGCTGGGGGGCGAGTTCAACGTCCTTTTGTGGGCGGACACCGAAGAGATAGCCAAGATGGCAGGCCGTGAGATAGCCGAGGGAATCGCAAGGATGCGCAAGGGACAGGTCAAGGTAGACGAAGGCTACGACGGCGTGTTCGGCACGATAAGCGTATTCTCCAAAGAGGAGCAGGTCGAGAAAAAAGAAGAGGAGGACAAAGACCATGAGCAGTTGTCGCTTTTCTGAACTCAATGCGTGTTGTGCAAAAGTAGTATCTCTAGTTGTGTGGAAATCCCTGTGGACACCAAATGAACGGCAACTCGTCCCAATATTCTCCCCCTTGATGGGGGAGAATAAAAGAGGGGGTGAAACTTTGTCTCTCCAATTAGGTGATCCCAGGGTTCCGGTATGAACTTCAATTCTATCGATAGTGGAGGCTTGTGATGAAAAAACTCTGGGCACCGTGGCGAATGACCTACATAAGGGAAGCGTTATCCGGCGAAGGGAAGGACAGGTGCGTATTGTGCGAGATCGGTTCCGCCCCGCCCCGGAACGACGAAAAGAACCTGGTTTTGGCCCGCGGTGAAAACGTGTTCGTGGTCTTAAATCGCTTCCCTTACAACAACGGGCACCTTATGGTGACGCCCTACAAGCATACAAAAGAGCTGACCGAGCTTTCAGACGACGCTTTAGCCGAGCTGTGGCGGTTTACCCAGCGCTCGATAGATACGCTTCGCCGGACGGCCAACCCGGACGGGTTCAACGTAGGAACCAACTTCGGCAGGGTGGCAGGCGCCGGGATCGAGGATCACCTGCACCTCCACGTGGTTCCCCGCTGGTCAGGCGACACCAACTTCATGCCGGTGCTGACCGATACCAAGGTGGTCTCCCAGGCCTTGCAAGAGACCTGGCGCGAGCTCAAAGAAAACTGGCAATCCTGAATTTCTTCTTGAAGTATACACTCAGAGGGATGACTAAGTGACTCAACAGCCATCTTGACACTACACGGAACGTAAATATAGTAAGAAGGATAAGGCTAAACAAGTCTCCTGAAGGAGGAAAGATATGGAACGAGGCCGGGAAAAGTACGTGGTAGATGAAAAAGGCCAAAGGACAGCGGTAATCATTCCCCTCAAGGAATATGAGGAACTTCTGGAAGATTTACATGATCTTGCAGTGGTTGCCGAACGCAGGGATGAGCCGACCCTGTCCTTTGAGGAACTTAAAAAGAAGCTGCAAAGGGATGGTCTCCTATAATATCCGCCACCGAAGCCAAGCTTATCGCCAACCATAAGAATGATTCACCTATCTGTCTCATCGGGGGGATACGACGTTGAAGCCTGATACACCGGTTCAGTACCTGAAGGGTATCGGTCCCAAAAGGGCGGCACGGCTTGCGAAGCTGGGGATCGAAACGGTGGAGGATCTGCTGTTCCATCTGCCCACCCGGTACATAGACCGCTCCAACCCGGTGCCGATAGCGTCGGCACAGATCGGCCAGGAGGCTACGTTCGTGGTCAAGGTTATGGGTGCTTCTTTCCGCAGGAGCAGGCGCGGGCCGCTTGTGCAGATACTCGTGGCAGACGACTCAGCTCAGCTGTACGTGGTCTGGTTCAACCGGCCTGACCTGCGAGACAAGTTCAAACCAGGGGAGAAGCTGTTGGTTTCAGGCCAGGTTACATTTTACGACCGGATGCAGATGGTGAACCCCTTCTTCGAGCGGCTGGACTCCAATCCGGATTTCTTCGAGAGGCCGATCTTTCCGGTCTATCCTCTGACCGAGGGTCTTGCCGCCTGGGAGGTTCGCAGGGCCGCAAACCGCGCGCTGGACGAACTGGAGGAACTGCCTGAGACGATCCCTCTGGAGATCATGCAGAGACACGAGCTCCCCGGCATCATGCAGGCTTTACAGTACGTGCATCGGCCCAAAAGGATGGCCGAGATCGAGAAGGGGGTACGCAGGCTGCGCTACGAGGAGCTGTTCTACTTCGAGGCCCTGATCGGGCTGCGCAGAAGGAGCCTTGAGCAGGGGATCAAGGCTGAACCGTTGGTCTCCGAAGGGAAGTTGACAAAGAGCCTTCTTGAGGCGCTGCCGTTCGAGCTTACGGGAGATCAGAAGAAGGTGATAGCCGAGATAGGCGCCGACATCTGTGGCAAGAATCCCATGCACCGCCTGCTTCAGGGCGACGTGGGCTCGGGCAAAACGGTCGTGGCTTTGTACGCGATGATTGCCGCTGTAGACGCGGGCAGGCAGGCGGCGATGATGGCACCGACCGAGATTTTGGCCGAGCAGCACTATGAGGGGTGGAAGGAAACACTGGAAAAGATCGGAGCAAAACCGCTTCTCTTAACAGGAAGCCTGAAGAACAAGGACAAGGAGGAGCGGCGCGAGATGATCGCCCGTGGTGAGGCGGACATGATATTCGGCACCCACGCGCTGATCGAGGAGAACGTTGAGTTTTGCAACCTGGCCCTGGTGGTAGTTGACGAGCAGCACCGCTTCGGGGTGATGCAGCGCGCGGCGCTGGCTTCAAAGAGCGAGGCGAGGCCTCACGTTTTAGTGATGTCGGCGACACCGATACCCAGGACATTAACCCTTTCATACTACGGCGACCTCGACGTTTCGGTCATTAAAGAAAAGCCCAAGGGCCGTGCTGAGCGCAAGACCGAGCTTGCCTACGAGAGCCGCAAGGAGGGGGTTTACAGATGGCTCGAAGAGAGATTAAAGCAGGGTGATCGGGCTTACGTGGTCTGCCCGTTGATAGAGGAGTCGGAGAAGCTCGAGCTCTCCTCTGCCAAGGAGACCTTTGACGAGCTGGCAGTAAGACTGGGCGATCAGAGGGTGACCCTGGTGCACGGCAGGATGAAACCGCAGGAGCGTCAGCTAGCCATGTCCATGTTCCGTAAGGGAGAGGTGAAGGTTCTCGTCTCGACCACGGTTATAGAGGTAGGGGTGGACGTTGCAGAGGCTACCATCATGATAATAATGCATCCTGAACGTTTCGGTCTTGCCCAGCTTCACCAGCTTCGCGGACGTATAGGCAGGGGCCGAAGGCCTTCGCGCTGCGTGCTGCTGATGCCTTCCGGGCTTTCACCCGAAGCGAGGGAAAGGTTAAACTTCTTCGCAAACACCGAGGACGGGTTTCTTTTGGCGGATGAGGATTTAAGGATACGCGGCCCTGGCCAGATCATGGGAACCCGCCAGCACGGGCTTCCCGATTTAAGGATCGCTGACCTCATGAGAGACAGCGAACTCCTGGGAAAGGCAAGAGAGGATGCGTTTGAGATGCTTGAGGCTGACCCCGGACTTCGGAACCATCCTCGTGTCGCGGCCACCATCCATCGCAGGCACGCAAAAAGCCTGAAACTCTTAGGAGTGGCTTGATGAAAAGATTTGCAGCAACAGCCGCAGTTGCACTCCTGGCGATAGGCTGTAACTACAAACCCTCCTCTGTAGGACGGGCACGAGACGTGCTTGTCTTTACCGAGCATAAAGAGCTCGTAGAGCAGGAGCTGGCGTTCGCTCTGGGTCGCGAGATATTCACCCCTCAGCCTGCAAAGGAGTTCATCGTCCGCTATAAGGAACCGGCCGAGTTAGCCAACCGGCTGGCCCAGCACGGGATATTGATCGTTGGATTCGAGCAAGACTCCTTGACAAACAGCCTGTTTCCTGACCTTTCCGCAAACGACTCGTTCGCGCTGTACCGAATCAACGATGTATGGGCAGAAAATCAGAGCGTTTTGGTCTTCGTGGCGCGTGATACGTTAAACATGCTTTTGGGATTGAAGGCGGTGCGCTCAAAGATCCACGAGACATTCAAATACCGGCTGCTACAGCGGCTGCAGGCAATGACCTACGAGAAAGGAAAAGATACAGAACTCTCCGAAAAGATAGAAACCTACGGCTTCAAGCTCAAGGTCCCGAAGGGGTGGCTCCTGGATGAGCGCTACGCCGGCCAAAACTTCATCTGGGTTCACGCTCATGAACCCGACCGCTCCATCTTCATCTACCGGGAGGACGAGGAACGGGAGTTATCGAGGAAAGCGATGCTTGCGTTGCGCGACAGCCTGACCGGGCTCTTCTACGAGGGAGACTACCTGGATTCGACGTTTACGACCGCCGGGCCTTCCTACTTCCGCGCCAGCGAGGCGATACGCATCGAAGGGGTCTGGCAGAACGATTCTATGATAGTTGGCGGTCCGATGATCGGCTTCTCGTTCAACGAGGGCGGCCGCTTCTGGATGATAGACGCCATGCTCTTCTACCCCGCTCCTCCGACCAAGAAGGTCTTCTGGCTGAACCAGCTTGAGGTGATCCTTGCCACGTTCGAGCCGCTCAAAAAGGGTTAGAGAGCAAGTATACATATCAACTGCGGAGCGCTCCGGGGCGCTATACGCAGGGCTTATAGGCAATGAGTTGACGCAAGCCGGAGCCGAGGTCGTCTGGCCGGCTGCACTCCAGGAAAGCGATGCACCTGTAGGATTTGCGGCAGGGATAGGAGGCGCAGGGGAAGCCCTGGTAAGGATGAAGCGTATAGAACGCGAGGTACGCAGGGTGAAACCGGACGTCTTTCTGGCGGTGGCCTGGTCCGAGCCGAACACGATACTCGGATTGAGGCTTAGGGATCTGAAGGGGATGCGTCGGGTGTTCTTCGCCCCGCCGCAGCTGTGGGCATGGGGCCGGTTCCGCGCAACACTCCTGCGTAAAGGCTACGACGCACTCCTTTGCCTTTATCCAAGGGAGGCCGCTTTCCTGGGCTCCCTCGGACTACCGGCACGCTTTACAGGCAACCCGTTGGTCGAACACCTCAAACACTATCCAGATAAAAAAAGAAAAGCTCCAAAAGATTCAAGAGTCATAGCTCTGCTTGCGGGCAGCAGGCCTGCGGAGCAATCAAGGCACAGGACGCTGCTTGAAGGTTTCAGGGACGCCTGGAGACAGCTCTACCCGAAAGACAGGGCCTTATGGCTCTTCCTGAGAGAGCGCGAGGCAAAAGATGCTCGGCTCTCCCTGGATAGCCCGGACGAGACGATAGGAGGCAAAGCGCGCTACAGAGCACTGGCAGGGTCTGACCTTGCGGTAGTGGCATCGGGCACGGCCTGTCTTGAGACGGCACTCCTGGGAACGCCGCAGGTCGTGTTCTACTCCTTGCCGCGAGCAGAGGCAACGCTGATGCGGTTACTCACCAGAGTTAAACGCTTCGCCCTGCCGAACGTGATCCTTGCAGAGGATGCGGTTCCCGAACTACTCAACCCATCTGTAGTGGACCTTGTTGAGGAGTCTCAAACAATCCTCCAGAAGCCTGAAAGGAGTCGGGAACTCGCGATAAGGCTCAGGAAGGAACTCTCACCCCTTGACAATTCCAAAACTTTGCATAGCATAATCCAGTAAGCAACATCGAGAGAAGCTTTATAAATAAAAAGGAGGTAGAATGAAGGTTTTTTCTATCCTCATCCCAGGCCTTATTCTGATTGCAGTCCCGCCCTTGGCCGCAGCCAACTGGTGGGTAGAAACCACCCAGGAGGATTTCGTAGATGGCTCCTATAACTCCACGCTTTACGCAGCCGACACAGGCATAGCCGGGGACGGTGCGGTCCAGATGATACACTGGCGGGACATCGATAAGGACGGGAATCTGGATCTGGTGATCTCCAACAACCGCAGCAGGGATACGCTGGATCCAGGACCGGCATACTACGCTTACCACTACGATATACGCACATTTGTAGATTCCCTCTTCAGCTACAACGGCTCAGGCAACCTGATTGTAGACTACGACAACGACGGCAACCTCGACGTAGTCCTTTCGGCATTCGACGACGCTTTGGGCGCTACCAACATCAACTCCCGTGTTTACTATGGGCCGGGCTTTGACAGTGCTTCTGCAAAAACATTCCTTACCAACCAGGCGATGGCAGTAAGCGCGGCGGATCTGGATAAGGACGGCGATCTGGATCTTGTATTCTCGAACTACGCGGGTGGCAACGCGTCTATCTACTACCAGGGAACCGCCGCTCCACAGAATCTCGCCTGTGCTAACAACCACGGCAACGCCATAGCGGACCTGGACAAGGACGGAAATCCGGACATCGTCCTCGCCGGACTGCAAGCAATCATCTACTACGGCCCGGACTTTACATCCAATGACGTAATCGCAGGCATTGATTCGCTGACCGACGTGACAGTGGCTGACTTCGACGGCAACGACACATTGGACCTCGTCTTCTCCGCCTGGGGAAATTCCGCCTACATTGTCTTCGGTCCTGACTACACCAGGAGTATTGAACTCTTAGTTCCAGAATCCCGCGGCGTCTCGGTAGCCGATCTCGATCGAGATGACGAGCTGGATATTGTTTTCTCAAACCTAGCTCCCCCAGGGCTGGTCTATTACGGCCCTGACTACGCTACAACCCGAATTCTTATGACCCACAGCGCGATGGGAAACGTAATAGGCGACTTTGACGGGAATAGAACTCTTGACATCTGCTTCTGCAACTGGCTAGAGGATAGCACCTTCGACACCTACTCATACATCTATCTTGGACCAGACTTCTCATTCTACGACAGCGTCCTCACCCACGGCGCTCACATAAGCACCACAACTGACGCCGGCAACCCCTACGACCGAAGCGGAACCGAAATCTACGTGTCCTCGATCTTCGACGCGGTAGACAGTGTAGAGTGGGACTCCGTTCTCTACACCGCGGTGATACCCTTCGGATCGGGCTTCATCCTTGAGGTTCAAACGGGCAACGTCCCTGATCCCGACACCACCTGGAGCGAATGGCTCCAGGTAGCTAGTGGGGATACCCTGCCGGACAGCCTGGCATCACGGTATATCCGCTACAGAGCAACCTTCACCACCGACTTCCTGCAGGCCCCCAGGCTTGAGGAGGTCGCAATCAGCTATCCAAGCGAAGGTGATGTAGCCCCGGAGGACATAATCTCACCCCTGCCGGAAGACGTAACCCGTTGCGACACAAGGGCGTTAATCGTGCAGGTACGCAACCTGGGGAGTACCACAGCCACGTTCCCGGTTCACTGCATACGTGACAGCCTCGGAGTAACCAGATTCGACAGCACCCTGATGGCCGTTGACGTAGCAGGGGGTGATTCCGCTGAACTGTACTTCGGAGGAATCTACTGCTGCCCTGGAGACACCTTGTGGGTCATTACCGAGTTCGCAGACGACACGTTCCCCGGAAATGACACACTTTTTGCTCATCTAGGACCTGTGGCTATCCAGGAACGAACGGAAACCTATGAACTTGAGTTTGAGGTATCACCTGCGTCCCAGGGCTTCAGCGTAGACTATACCCTGCCCGCGAACGAACGAATTGCCCTTGTCTGCTACGACGCGACGGGCCGAACGGTGAAGGTCCTGGATGAAGGGATGCAAAAGGCCGGAAGACACAGCCTCGCGTGGGACGGCCGCGACTCCAAGGGACATCTCGTTTCTGCAGGCATCTACTTCGTGCGCCTTGAAACCCAAACGAGAACCCTTACAAGAAAGATCGTCGTTGTTGATTAAACCCAAGTTAAAGAAGATGGAGGCGAGGGGAGCCAACTCCCCTCGCCTCGTCACTAAACCGCCCGCAAGGGCGAAGAAAGATAACATGAGCAGAAGAAAGTATCCTAGACCTTGCGATAGAAGATGTCGAAGACGGGATTATGCACCCGCTGAAGTGAAAAGAGCCGAACAATTCGGAGACGTAGATACTGGGAAAAGACTTAAAGACGATGGTTTGCTTGAAAAGCTATGGCCATTTTCTCCCCCCTTACCTTCTTTGGAGGAAGTAATGAAATGTATCCATTGTGGACGGAAGCTACGATTAGGTGAAGCTAAAATTATCGCAAGTCCAGTGTTTTGCAGGCCCAACAATCCAGAAGGGTGGCACATTTGTTGTCCTCATTGGCCATCTTGCGACGGGACAGTTATAGACTTTATGTGAGGAGGATGATACGACGTGATATTGGCGAAACCGGGACTGAACATCCCGGTCGGGATGAAACTTTAAACCGCCCGAAAGGGTAAAGGAGAATAAGATGAAGTGGGGTGAACCATTGCGATAGTAGCGAAGAATTATAGCAAATTTAAGTGATGCAAAAGTTCTCGGCCCAAAAGCACTGGCATAACATCTACTTCATCATCAACACGTTGATCTGGGTCGGGCTTATCCTGCTTTCAGCCTTCCTCTTCACGCGGGTATTTCTGGCAACCTCCATCCTTCTTGGGGCGTGCGCCGCCATATCCGTTGTTTCAAGTGCGGTTCTTTTGAAACCAGGCCATCGCTTTGCCGCCGGCGTAGTCCAGATAGTGGCCTGGGGGATATTGATCCTTTTGGCCCTCCTGCTCTATCAGAACACGCTCCTGCCGGTATTGATTCTCTTCCTGCCCGGGGCTTGCTTGAGTATCGGGGCGCTTATCCTTCTGGCGAGTCTCAGCCTGCGCTTGGAGCGCGAACTCCACCGCGCCATGAGAAAAGGTTAAAGTTAATTCCATAACTAAGAATTAACGACTCAGGGTCTTCTAACCAAGATAAACACGATACAAAAAATCACCGCCAAGAGAGTGGTGAAAGAAAAACGCCTCCACTGCTCTTCTGAACAAAAAAGATTACTTCTGCGGTCGGCGGCTCCGCCTGATAAAATAGCCTGCCGAGAGGCCGAAAAGCACCGCGAAGAATATGGAATCAACGACGATCCACACCAAAGTCAGGCGGAAAACGTTCACCCCGAAGAGCCAGCAGCCGCCGAGAAAAAACAATAGCCCCACCCACATCAGAAGCCGGGACCAGCGATGCTCGCGGTAAAGTGTGGCAAGAAAGGCGAACAGGCTGAATACGGCCACCGAACCGAGGGCGATTAAAAAGGGGAGTACGTATGCCATCATTTTGCGCCGGATTCTGCCCCGGTACGGCGGCAGACTTCGGCAAAAAGGAGCAAAGCGGCTCCACCTGAGATGGAAGCGCTTATCAAAAGCATCCCAAAAAACGACCAGAAAAGTGCGTTGCCGAGAACGATCAGAACGACGCCTGCAGCAATCATCGCGCCGAGTGGAAGGAAAAGCCACAGGCTCCGTCTCCGGGCTCGCGCCAACCCGTGGGCGTCAAGATATGAGAAGAGCTCGTCAAAAATCTTGCCAGCACGCAGCAGTATCCAGATAACCAGGAGCATAAGGGTCGTGATCCACAATAGCCCGGTCATCACCAGGAGCGCGATTATCGGCCACTTCATGATCCAAGGATAAGGAACGTCAACTATATGTCAACCGCAACGTGCGCCCCGGAAATTGCGGCAGGGCTACCGTATCTACTTGAGCTTCTCATTCAGATAACGTTCTATTATCTCATCCTGCTCAGGGGTAGTCTCGCATTTACTGGCCTTCCCAAACATCCTGCGTGAATTCTCATAATCATCAAGCTTGTAGTAAACTATCCCCAGATTCATAAGGGTCATAACGTCATCAGGATACAGTTTCAGAGCTTTAAGCATGTACTCTTCGGCCTTTTCGTACTCCCCTTTTTGCAGAAAGCACGTGCCTATGTTGGAGACAAACTCTAGCTTATACCAGGAATCTATGGGGTCAACATGCTTGAACCCGGCTTCGTAGAACTCAACGGCATCATCCCAATGCCCAATCTCATAATAGATATTGCCGATCTCAAGCAATCTGCGGTAATCGTCCCACCGGTTCCTCAAGAGACCGCCTGCCAGCTCATCAAAGCCCTCGTTATTCCCTCCCAGGTAACAACCCCGGGCGCAGAGATAGTTATAGAGATTTTCCAGTTCCGCAGGCGGTTCAATGGCGTTAAGAAACGCGGAGGGATCGATGGTGTTTTCGTATCCAAGGTAGAATTCCGCCAACTCAAGGTAGTTCTTAGGGTTCTTCTTGAGCGAATCTATAATCTCCGAACGCAGATCATAATCCGTTATACCTGGAACAGAAAGCATGTAAACCTGCCCATTGGCATAATTGGTCACAATTACCTCTTCGCTTATAATATTGACCAAACTCTGGTAAGCCTTATCCGGAACCGAAGGACACCTCTGCATACATTCAATAAGCACCCGGACAGCACTATCCTTCTTCTCCATCCTCCAGTAAGCACCAGCCAAATTGACATAGGCAGGGGCATAGTCAGGCTTAAGCTCGATTGCCTTCTCTGCGTTCGCCGCGCCATCCTCAAGCCTGCCCTCTGCAATATCCACCATGCCCAGGTAGTTTAGCGGATACGGGTTCTTCCCATCCAGTTTTATAGACTTCTCAAAGTAGTAACGAGGGGTTTCAGACGAGCTGCCTGAATACATGCCTGCGAGAACCCCCCTGATAAAATAGATCTGGGAGTTGTCCTTATTGGTTTCCTCCTGAATGTCAAGTATATCCGCCAGTTTGGAGATCTCTACTGCACACTTTGAATACTGGTGCTGCATCAAAGATTCCTTATAATAATCCCCCATGTTTTGATAACAAACTGCTGCCAAGACGTAGTAGGAGGGTATCTTCGCACCTAACTCTGTTCCAACCGTAGCCGCCGCCGGGTAGTTGCCATTCAGACAAAGGCGCCAGAACGAAGTTTCCTTTTCGCTTCCCGAAGCCTTTGAGACGCAAAATAATGCGAACAAACACGTAATCAGGGGGAAGGATGCAAGCCTGGTTCTATTCAAAAACCGATTGATTTTCATCGTATTCCTCCTTAGTCTACTGTCCCTGACGTTTTGCCTTCTTAAATGCCTTTCGGATAGGCCTCAGGCGTCTGCGAGGCCGACGACTCTCTGCAAGGACGGCAACTATCGCGGAAAGGGTATCGAAAAAGGCCATCTTCTGCTCGTCCGGTATCCAACGCATGATGCGGCGCATACCTGCTTTGGTAACACGCTGCACACGCTCGGCCAGCTCCCGTCCCGGAGAGGAGAGCTTTACTGTTACCACTCTCCTGTCCCGCTCGGAACGTTGTCTTTCTACCAATCCGGAGCGTAGGAGCCTGTCAATCATCGCGGTCATGTTGCCGGAGGACGTTCCCATCTGTCGCGCCAGCTCGCCCATACCAAAGTTCTCCTTGCGGGCCAGGAGCGAAAGAACAAAGAACTGGTTAAGCGTGATGTTTAACCCTGCCGGGCCACGCGGGTCAAGCACACGGAAGCTGCGTACAAGCGCGGGCGTCATATCGTCAAGACGGGCAAGAAGTTTTCGGTCAAGCTCGCGGCTCATGATTTCCTAAAGATAACCATAGGGGACAGAATGTCAACCCGTAACCCCGTAACACCCGTAACACCAGTAACACCAGTAACACCAGTAACACCAGTAACACCATAACACCGTAACACCCAGTACCCCTTCTCATTTTGTACTCCGGGCAAAAGATCACAGGGAGTGAAGATTTATTCCGTATGGCGTGTTACGGGGTTACGGGTTGACACCGACGAGCTTTGCGATAGAATAATAACTATGAGTGAGAAGAATAAAGTCCTGGCCGCAATAGGGTATATCCCGCCGCTGTTTTGGATTCCACTATTCCTTGCGGGTGAGGACGAGCTGTCCAAGTACCACGGTCGCCAGGCGCTTGTAATCTTCGCGGTGGCTGCATTGACAATCCTTGCATTCCGTATCCTGAATCTTATCCTCGGCTGGATTGTCCCCATCAAAACGGTCTTCAACTTCGTAGAGGGTGCTCTGTATCTTATCTACATAGCTCTATCGGTATTCGCTGCGATCGGGGCGGCAAACGGCAAGCGCTGGCGTATACCCATCCTGGGCGTTTACTCCGACCGGCTGAACATCTAAGGCCTCCGAGACTAACTTGTAAAGCTGACACAGACAGCTTAGAGTTTCTGTAGGGACGACGCAGGGCCTTGCTCCTTGAGATGTTGTACATCTCATAGGGTATGCCGTGCCCATACTGCGAGATTGCTTCGTTACTTCGTTCCTCGCAATGACACCCTCACCTCTAACTCCTTCCAGACGGTGGCACTTACATCTCCCAAAGAGAGGGGAGAATCCGCTGATAAATCGTTTCCCT